>Ga0335074_10004323_pt1 | contig 19563 bp, 18 predicted proteins | sample Lox_Sample_23_FD_206715 | JGI IMG/M metagenome (GOLD analysis project Ga0335074, IMG submission 206715) | Soil microbial communities from Loxahatchee National Wildlife Refuge, Florida, United States - Lox_Sample_2.3 | ecosystem: Environmental > Terrestrial > Soil > Wetlands | place: USA... | reverse complement strand
CACGAAGTTGTGCGTCATATCCCACGACGAAATCGCCCGGGACAGACGCAGATCGAATGGATTGGTTGTTTCGCCCAGATTCGACGCATCGTCAATCGATTTCGAAAATGTATATCCGGCGAGAACTGTCCCGCGGGCTCCCATGTTGTATCGGAAGTTCGCTTCAAGGGCATTGTAATTGGAATTGCCGATCGTCTTCTGCGCGGTCATCGACCCGTAATTCGGGCCCAGACCTACCCGAGTGCCTTGAATCGTTTGGCCGGACGCGGTGGTATAAGCCGCATCTTCACCGAAGGGTCCGCAGGTGGCGCTGCCGGCGCCCACCTGGTTGGGCTGGCTCAGGCTCAAACACAACGCCGGGTTCCCGACGTTCGCCGGCAGAAGCACCAGAAGATGATGTCCTTGATTGCCGGCGTAACTCACCGTTAGCAAGGCGTTATTCGTAATTTGCCGCTGGAACGACAGCATATAGTTCTCGGTGTAAGGAACGCTGTTGCGGTAGTAGAAGAAGGGATCCGCCGCAATCGGCGTGACGGCCGCCCAGTCGAAGCTGTTATATGGATTGGCGGCTGAAACGTTATGGGGCGGGAATTGCAGCGGGAACGGGTCGGTGTTCTCTGTGCCGTCCGCGGAGTTGATGAACGGTGTCGCGAAGAGCGGTGGGGCGGGACTCAGATAGTTATAACCGTATGGCGGCACACCGTACATGATTCCGGCGGTCAGCCCTGGGAACGCCGTGTAAAAGATGCCGTAGCTTGCACGGATGCTGCTCTTGCCGGGATCGCCGAAAATCTTATGCAGGAACCCGTCCTTGATGCTCGGGGAATATGCCATTCCGATTCGCGGAGCAAAGTTCTTGTATTTGGTCGGAGAGAGTGTGGAAGGTATACCGGGATCGCCCGGTACAACCAGGTCCGGCAGTGCATCCGGATAGAGCACCGACTGCTCGCCGGGAACGATCGTCTGGATGTCGTTGTACTTCTCCGACCAGGGACGAATCACGTCCCAGCGCAAGCCGAAGTTCAACGTGAGGTCGCTCCGCGCACGCCAGCTATCCTCGGCGAAAGCGCCAACGTAGTGGTCTCTGAGGTAAAACCGTTGGCCCGTTGTCTGCGTATAGTTGCTGGGAAATCCCAGCAGAAAGTCGGCGAAAGCGTTGCCGGTTTCCGTGCCGTCGATATTGAACGTTCCATTGAAGGTTGCGTTCGGATTCTCATTGACCTGGTCGTAGTGAAACTGTGCGCCAAATTTGAGGGTGTGCTTTCGAATCACTTTGGAAACCGTATCGCTCAAGTAGATTGTGTTGTTCCATTGATTTACGTTTGTGATGGGCACTCCCATTACGAAGGACGGAAATACGATGTTCTCCACGCCTTCAAACTGCGGCGCCTGCACGACGATGCCGGGCGTCCCAACACCGGTGACAAAACCTTGCGACTGCAAACTCACTCCCAGTCCCCCGCGCGGCTGGCCGATATCGTTCACATTGCGCAGGAACCCGGCGCGGAATTCATTCACCAGAGTCCCGAAAACCTTGGTGTCGCCCAGGCTCCATTCCTGCGCCCGTCCCAACGTCAGCGCGTCGAAACCGGGGATCGATGCGCCGCCCTGCCCGCCTGGATACGGGTTGTCGAGCGAATAATCGTCCACGAAGTAGTACGCGGCGATTTGCCCGACGGGAGTATTGGCGTCGATCCGGCTGCCGGCTTTATCGTCGCGAACGGTCTCGGGGTAGGAGGAAGTAGCAAATTGGTCCGCGCCCAGATTCGGCGCGGGAATATATTTCAGTAAAGCCTTCGCCGGAGCCGACCAGGCGCTTTGCGGGATGGTCGCGTTGGGCAGGGCACACATCGATGAATTATCGCAGCCGGTTGTGTAATATGGTTCGCCGACCGTAACACCGTAGCCGAGTTCCTGGGTTAAGAGCTTCGCGATATTCGGTCCGCTCACGGTTCCAGTCAATGTGCTCAATGCATCGCCAAAATTCCCAGTGCGTTCGGCATTCGAAAGAACCGTGGTGGCTGGCGACGTGATTCCTTCCTTCGTGCGAGTGCCCTGATAATCGAGGAAGAAGAAAACCTTGTCCTTTCTGACCGGGCCACCTAGCGTTCCGCCGAACTGATTCTGCTGATACGCGCCGCGCATGTCATCGAAGAAATTGCGCGCGTCGAGGTCGGTATTGCGCAAAAACTCGAAAGCGTCTCCGTGGAACGAATTGCTGCCCGATTTGGTCACGACGTTGACCATGCCGCCATTGTAGTTGCCGTATTCCGGGTCGAAATTGTTGGTGAGGACACGGAATTCCTGAATCGAATCGAGATTCGGAATTACCGACGTGCCGCCGTTCATGTGTTCCTGCACATCCACACCGTTGACCGTGAACCCATTCGCCGATTCGCGTTGACCGTCGATGGACAGATCGCCTGGATTCAGATCGCCCGACGGATTGATCGTGCCGGTCACGCCGGCCATGATGACGGACGTCGGCGTCAGTGTAGTTACCGGGCTGATGCCGGGCTGAATCGCGAGCAGGTCGGTATAGCTGCGGCCGTTCAAGGGGATCGATTGGATCTGGGCGTCCGAAACCACCTCGCCCAAGTGGGTCGCAACCGTGTCGACTTGGGTCTGCACGTGAGCGCCCTCTTCGGAGACCGTTACCGTCTCGGCTTTCCCTACCACCGAGAGAGTAACATCTAATCTGATAGCTGAGTCCGTGTCGACGGCGATTCCGGCTTTCTTCTGCGGTTGAAATCCGGTAGCTGTAACGGTGACGTCGTAATGCCCAACCGGCAGCGCGGGGAAAGAATAGAACCCCTGAGTATCGGTGACGCCCTGGAATTGGGTTTTGAGCGCCGTATTGATCAGTTCAATGCGCGCCGCCGGAATCACGCCGCCGCTTTCGTCCTTCACAACCCCGGAAAGGCTGCCCGCGGCGAACGCTCCGAGCGACGCGGCGAAGATAAACACGAGTATGATGAGGCCGCAGCCGCGCACGAAAGCGGTGGAGCGGGCGAAGCTACCGCATTCGCGCGGACTGCTGCCCTGATGGGCGTCGGTAAGCCATAGCGAAATAGTAGATCGTGTCACGGCGTCGCCGCGCCGGGGACTTGTGATCACGTAATCTGCCTCCTTGAAATCGATGACAGACTTCCGGCACAAATAGAGTAAGCTGCACTTGAGCTCGTCGACTTGTTGAGAGGAGGAGTTTCACTCTTTCCGTTCTCCGCAGAAAGTCAGCCGTAATCTGCCCAGGTAGGTCTCCTGACTTGGAGGGTGGCGATATACTGCTGCCGGCCGTTTCGCCTTCCCCGGTCTTAGACCGAGTGGCTTCCTGCAAACGGTGAACCTCACTCACAGTGGCGGGACCGCGCCGGTTTCGCACCGGACTTCCCTTTTACGCCCCTTTCGGGACACCTGAGCCCTTCCAGTATGCCTGAAGATGGGCATGAACTGCAATCGCTAGTAGAGCTCGATTCGGAAACAGGAGAGCGAATCGCATGCCCTGCCAGCGTTCAGAATCTCCTACGGACCAGCCACACCAGATAAGGTCCGCCCACGACTGCCATCACCGCGCCTGCCGGGAGTTCAGCCGGGGCCAACACCACGCGCCCGATGGTATCGCACCCCGCCAGGAGCACTCCTCCGAGCAGCAAAGAGCACGGCATGAGGATGCGATTATCGGGGCTGATCCGCGATCTCACCAGGTGAGGCACGATTAGCCCCACAAATCCGATCGGACCTGTCAAAGCAATTGCGCCCGCGGTAAGGAGGCAGCCGCAGCAGTAGCCGGCGATCGTCAGCCGCTTTACATCCGCGCCCCGCGAGGCGGCCCACGATTCACCCACCGCCATCAAGTTCCAGCCGCGCGCCTGGGAAATCACCACCACGGAGGTAACCAACACGACCAGGGCGAATCCCGAAACAGCGGGGTAACTGACGGAGTCGACATTTCCCAGAAGCCACTGGGTAATGGAAATGGAGTGACGCTCGCGCACCACGCTGCCGGTGAGAAGGATGAAGGCCGAACAGATGCTATTGAGCGCAATTCCCGAGAGCAGCAAACGCACTCCCGAAAGCCTACCGCTCTTCCACGCAGCGCTCGCTACAATCAACATCACGATGGCTGCGCCCGATAGCGCGCCAACCCAGGTTGCCGGGACGCCGAGCAGTCTGTCGAAGTCAAAAGCCAGGGTTAGCACCGCGCCCAAAGCTGCGCCAGCCGACACACCCAGTGTGTACGGTTCGGCAAGAGAATCTCGCAGCATGGATTGGAACAGAGCCCCCGTGAGAGATAGCGCGCCACCCGCCAGCAAGCCGAGCAGGGTTCGGGAAACGCGCAATTCCACGAAAATGGGGTAATCTGGGGCGGCCTTCGCAAAGACGCGGTCGACACCGATCGATCCACTCCCGATCCAGGGAAGCAAACAGGCTGCCGCAAGGAAAGCGGCCGCCGATCCACCAATCCACGCTATGCCCGATACCAGCCCGTTCCGCCGGCCACTCATCGATACAGCACCCAGGGTTTGCCGTCCGGGGTCTGGGCCATGCGCAAAAGCGGGGAGAGGCGAGCCAGCCAGTTGGAATCCCTGGCCGCGGCGCCGATTGGAAGGTCCGCTTCCAGTTTGCCGCCGTCGAGAACCAGAACCCGTGCGCAATGCGCCAGCGCGAGGTTTAAATCGTGGGTGACGGCGATACAGAGCGCGCCTTCGCGCGCGAGTTCGGCGAGGGTTGTGAAACAGTGAATCTGTTGATGGATGTCGAGATACGTAGAAGGTTCGTCGAGGAGCATGACCGCCGGGCACTGGGCAATGCAGGCGGCCAGGAGCACCCGCTGTTGTTCGCCGCCGCTCAATGTGGAGAAGAGACGGTCGCGAAACGCAAGGCAGTCCATGCGGAGCATTGCGTCCTCAGCGTAAGTGCGATCGGTGTCCGATTCGAACCAGCGATCGGCATAGGCGTATCGTCCCATGAGGACCACCTGCTCCACCGTGAAGGGCAGTTCCTGTTTCGTTCCTTGCGGCAGGTGGCTGATCCGGCGGGCGCGTTCGCCCGCGGGCCAGGCAAGAAGACTGCGTCCGCTCAGCCGGACCTCTCCGGCATGGGGGGTACGCAAGCCGGCCACGATGTCGAGCAGGGTACTCTTACCGGCTCCATTTACCCCTATTAGAACGATGAACTCGCCACTCTCAGCGGCAAACTGCACCGATTCCAGCACTTGCCTTCCGGGATAGCCGAACGACACGTTCCGTAAATCGAGCAAAGGCTCGTTCATCGGCGGCCTTTCCGGCTGAGCACAATGCGCAGGCGGGAACGAATCTCCGACACCGCCTCCACCACCCGCGGTCCCGGCGTCACCAGAGTCTCGGAAGTGAGGCCAAAGACGTCGCCATTCGCGGCGGCTGCGAGTTCGCGGTGCGAGAGCCATGGGTGGCGGAGACCATCCTCGCGAACCGCCGGGTCGCCTGACTCGCCCATCATCGACATATCCAGGATTGCGTCGGGGTTTAAACGCACCACCGTTTCCAGGGAAATATGCGGGTAGGGAATGGCAATGTCTTTCATGGCGTTAACGCCGCCGGCGATCTCCAGCAATTCACTCAAGTAGGTGGATGGCCCGGCAACCACCAGGTTCGTCAGCAGCCCAGGTGTGCGTCCGACCACCAGGAGAACGGTTAGCCGGGGAGATGCGGCGCTTTCCCCACGGATCGAGTCCAGCTGGGAACGAATCTCGTTGTTGACCGACTCGGCTCTCGCCGGCGCTCTCACTGCGGCGCCGATATCGCGGATCATGGTGAAGACGTCGGCCAGCGACCTGTACTGGACGTCGACGTAGCGGATGTGCAGTGCCGCCAGCCGATCTTCCAGAGCAGTATTGCCTTTCTCGACCACTACCAGGTCCGGCCGGAGCAGCGCGATCTTCTCGGCGTCGGGTTTCATATAAGAGCCGACTTTCGGGAGTGTCAGAGCGGCCGGCGGGTACCGGCAATAAGTGGAGACCCCCACGACACGGTCTCCCGCTCCCAGGGCAAAGAGTGTTTCGGTGGCGCTCGGGAAGGTCGACACGATGCGCTTCGGTTGGGCCGGCGCGCAAAGCGCCAGCAGGAGAACGGCGAGCAGGGCGCGTTTCATCGATTCGCCTCCGGTCCTCGTGCGAACACATAAACGGCATGGCCGCCTGCGCTTTGGAGGCGTTCGGCGCGGACGCCAAACACGCGGCCGAGCACATTGGCTTCGAGTACGCCTTCGCAGTTTCCAGTGTAGGCGACACGTCCGGAGTCAAGCAGCACGACTTGGGTCGCGTAGCGCGCTACGGCGTTGAGATCGTGAGTTGCGAGGACGATGGATTTCCCCGCGCGCGACAGGCCGCGGCACAGGTCGAGGATTTCGAGACTATGCTGGACATCCAGGCTTGCGGTCGGTTCGTCGAGGAGGATCATGCGGGGCTCGACCGCCAGGCTGCGCGCAATCGCCACGCGCTGGCGCTCGCCGCCCGAAAGAGTCGTCACAAAGCGCTCGCGAAGGTGGCCGATGTCGCAACTGGCAATGGCCGCATCAATGGCGCGGCGGTCCTGTTCACGAGCTCGTTCAAACCGGCCGCGCCACGGATGCCGTCCCATAGCGACCACTTCCTCCACGGTAAACGCGAAATCCATGCGAACGTCCTGAGGGACGAAGGCGACGTGCTGTGCCAATTCGCGGCGTCCGAACCCCGAAAGATTTCTGCCATCGATACGAACAGATCCGCCGTCTAGCTTCCAGAGGCCGGCCAACGCTCGCAGCAGCGAACTCTTGCCGCTGCCGTTCGGGCCGACGATGGACAGAAACTCGCCCGGCGCCACCTGCACACTGACACGGTCGAGGATTGTCCGCTTCCCGCGCCGCACGGTGATCTCCGCCGCCTCCAGTCCGCTCACCGGTCGCTTGCCTCCCAGTAGCGCTGCAGCAGCAGAGCGATAAACAAGGGGCCGCCCACTAAGGCAGTAATGACACCAAGACGAATTTCCACCGGAGGATGAATGGTGCGCGCCAGCAGATCGCAGAGAATCAGAAACGCAGCGCCCGTCAGTGCGCTCGCCGGAATCAGCGCGCGATTCGAGGGACCGACCAGCAGCCGGACAGCATGCGGCACCACCAGTCCCACAAAACCGACACCGCCGGCCACGGCCACCGATGCGCCGGTGAGGATGGCGGCAGTAAGCGCCAGGTAACGCTTCGAAGATTCGACGTCCACGCCGAATGAAGCGGCGGTTTCCTCGCCCTGCTGAATCAAATCCAGATCCTTGGTCTGAAACATCGCGGCTGCGATACCCAACAGGATGAACGGCGCGCAGAGCCAGACATGCGTCCATGAGCGGGCGTCCAAACCACCCATCATCCAGAAGACGATTTCCTGGCCGATCTGCCAATTCAACACACTGAGCGAGATTAACAGACTGGAGATGGCGGACAACAGCGACATCATAGCGATGCCCGCCAGCAGAAGCGTGCCCACCGGGGTGACTCCGCCGCGCGTCGCCATAGCATAGACAATGACGAGCGCCGCAAAAGCCCCGATCATCGCCATTAACGGCAGCGAAATCACGGAGCGCGTACTCCACCCGGCGGCAAAAGCGATGACGGCACCCAGAATTGCGCCCGATCCGGTTCCCACCGTGCCTGGCTCCGCCAGCGGATTGCGGAACAATCCCTGCATGATCGCTCCGGCGGCGGCCAATCCCATACCGACGAAGGCCGCGACCACGACGCGCGGAACCCGGATCAGCCAGACGATGACAGTGTCCGCCTTCGTGACGCCCGCGGAATGGACCCATCCCGCGGGGAGCAGCTTCAGGCCGGCCACATGAAGGATGGTGCGCCAATCGATGTTGGTGCTGCCGATCCCAATGCCCACTAACACGCTCACAACCAGGATCGGGAATAAGGCGGCGTAAAACATGGCCAGATTGACGCGCCTCTTACCCATACAGCGCCTCGGAAAGGGCTGTCACGAAAAGCCTCACGAAGGGAGAAAACGGCAAATAGAGATGCTGCTCGTACACCAGAAGCCGGCCATTGTGCGCCGCTTGCGTGGCGCCGAGTACCGGGTCGGCCATCAAACGCGCCAGCACTTCTTTGGTCTTGCCTTTCGGGGCGGCCGCGACAATCCATTCGGGATTCCACCGGACAATCTGCTCGCCGCTCACCTCGTCATAACCTTTTAGACCGCCTTCAGCGCCGACGTTGACCCCGCCTAGAGTTTTCACGATATCTTCGAACAAGGTTTCCCGCCCGTAGCTGTACGCCCCTCCGAAGCCCAGGATGCGCGGGTGAGGCACCCCGGAGGGACGGCGGGCCGCTGCGCGATGAATGTCGTTCCAGAACAGGTCGACCTGCCGGCGGGCGGACGCGTCTTCGCCGGTGAGATAGCCCGTGAGGCGGATCGTCTCGGCGATTTGCTGGAGCGTGGTGAACATGCTGAACTCGCGGTAAATGGGTACCCCGGACGAGCGGACAATGGCGCAGAAATCGGCGCGCGAACTGTCCGATACCATCAACAGATCGGGGTCGAGCCGTAATACCCGTTCCGGATCGGTTGCGATGGCAGGCCGATACCGCCGCGCCAGCTCATAGACATTGCTGTAACTCTCTTCGTACGCCGATTGGCTCACCGCGACAACGCGCTCGGGAGGGACCACGGAGTACACATATTCGTCAATCGACCAGTATTGTGACACGATACGGCGCGCCGGTCTCGCCACACGAACCACGAAGGAATCGCTGTCGATGGCCTGACGCGGGTATTGCTCCGAACCCGTTCGGATCTCCGCATTACCGTAGCCCTCGCCGGGCCGCGCGGCGCGATTGCCCTCCCGCAGCGGCGCGAATCGATCGATGGCCGCTGCCATGGCGCCGATCGCGACGAGCAATATCAGGGTGGGCAGAATGGACTTCATGTCGCGGTGAACTCGCAATTCGCCGCCGCTTCGAAATCCGATGGCGCCGGTTCGCCGAGAAACTGTTCGCGCATCCGGTAGTAAAGCTCGAGGCGGCTCCAATCGGGCTGTTTCAGAAGCTGCATGTCGTCGGTGAGGCGGGGGTTCGGCAGGAATACTGTGGTCATTTGCTCCCCATATCCGTTCCACAGCCGCAGCCCCCAACTTCTTCCGCCGGCGCACCCTTTTCCACGGCGCTCGAAGAAGCCGGCCTTCGCCACCGGCCGCATCCGCCGAAGTTCGTCCGAAGAACTACCCTTATGTTCCGCGATGCAGAGATGAAAATGCCACGCTCCCAGATCGACGGTCAAGTATCCATCGGAAATGCGGATCTCGGGTGCAGTTTTGAAGACGATCTCGAAAACGGCGCCCTCGATACACGGTCCGACTACGATGTGCGGCCAGTTGTGGACAAACAATTCGTCCACCAGTTTTTTCATCGCCGCCTCGGAGGGTGCGAAATAACTGTACCCGGTGACGGCATCGTCCGGGTGCCTGACGATTTCGTCAAAATGCGGCGTGTCGACGGTGGCTGCCATATTCGCCCCCTCTCACCAGGCTCGCGACCACTTGGCGCCGGACTTCTCATTCATCTCGCGAAGCGAATTCGTCACCCCCGCGTCGATCTCCAGTTTGCGGGCGAAAAGCCAGAGCAGGTCCGACAAGCGATTGAGATACGCCAGGATGTTGGGGTCGATCTCTTCGCCCGATTCCTTCAATCGAACGGCGCAACGCTCGGCCCGCCGGCAGATGGTGCGCGCGTGATCGTAGAACGCGGCCGCGGCATGCTCTCCGGGCAGGGACCAGTCCGAAAGCATTCCCTCCATACCTTCGATCTCGTGGACCTGCGCGGTGAGGCCTTCTACCGTCTCTTCGGTTACGGGCACTTGCGGCTTGCGGCTTTCGGGAGGCGTCGCGAGACCGGAACCGATACGGAAGAGTTCCCGCTGGATCAACTTGGTGCGATCCCGCAGGCCGGCGTCCTGACACTGAGACCGGGCGACTCCCAACACAGAGTTTAGTTCGTCCACCGTGCCGTATGCTTCCACCCGCAGGCAGGCTTTCGACACACGAATTCCACCGGCGAGGCCGGTTTGTCCGCCGTCGCCACGTTTCGTCGCTATGCTCATAAGGGTGCTCCTTGATCGATTATGGGTTCAGAAATGTCTGCATCGAGTGCGGCCGCCGCCGAAATCGGTTTTCGCGATACTGTGCAGCGCAGGCGCCTCCAGGCGATGACGAGCGAAGTCACGCACAGCGCAACGCCACCGGATAACAACGCGAGTACGACGACGTCCCAAGCCGGACGATGGGCGTAGAGTGCCGGGAGATCCATGGAGTGCAGGCCGTGATAGAGCCAGCGGTTCCATCGCGAGCGGGAACCGTAGCTCTCGACGACCCGGCCGGTCCTAGGGTCGATGTAGAAAGCGGATCGGCTTCGGTCGTTCAGTTCGATGTAAATTGCAGGCAGCGGCATCCGCTTCTCGCGATCCACGTAGTAAAGCTCGTATTGGTTGACCACCCGCCAGGCCGCAATGGACGAAGGACTTACCGCCTGCGCCGCCGCATCGACAATCTGGCGGCTATCGAGCGCGTTCCGAGCGCCATCCGTCATCGGTACCAGAAGCGAGTTAGCCGGACTCTCCCAAGCGAGATAGTACGGTTTGCCGCCAAAGGAAACGAATTCCAGTTCCTTGACAGCGAGTTTCGACGCGGCTTCGGCGATCGCGGCGGCTGGAGCCTTCGCTTGAAACGCCGCGATGTGAATGCGATCTCCTCGCAGTAAGCGATCGAGATTCGGACGGTCCGGATCGCTGAGCCACGAAAATGGCCCCATGGACAGCAATCCGCTGAAGACCCACGTGCATGCGAAAACTCCGAAGACCAGTCCGAGAATGACGTGCCAGCGTTTCTGGCCTCGATACGGAATGCTCGATCGGCCATCGGAGAACCGGTACGGCTTTGCCGGCGAATACAGCCAAATGCCGGCAATCAGTCCCAGGATCGACACGACTGTTCCTACTCCGGACAGCCAGATCACCACTTGCGTCCAGAGCGGCCCATTACTGCGCAGCCGGACGAAATACAGCCAGTGCGGAATGGCGCCGAAGTACGCGCCCAGTCGGGTACGGCGAGTGGTATCCTGCACTACTTCTCCGGTCGAGCGCGAAACATAGACTTCCTCGCCGTTGGGCCACGAATACTGCCAAAACGGACCGTAGGGACGAACGGAGGAATAGACCGTCCACTGATCGTCGCGGGTGATAAATCCATCGAATGACGCCTGGGATGCAGGCAATCCCGTCCAGCTTGCCGCTGTGCGCAGGGCCATCTCACGCGATGCCGCGCCGAAGCGTCGGCCGTCGTCGGCGAACACCATAGCAGTGCGCCGTCCAAAGGCGAAGCGATACACCGGACGGCCGTCGAGGACGGCGAGGCGGACTTGCGACGGCGCACTGGAGCTTCGTAATGCGCTCAGAGCTTCGGCTGGACCGATTCGAATCTGCGAAGGATCCAGGCGCTCGGCCCGCGACAGCCGCTGCTCCGCTTCCACGCGCGGGAATCGGGCGTACATCATCACGATTCCGGAAGTGAACCAGATGAAGAACAAAGCGCAGAAGACGACGCCCATCCAGCGGTGGATGAGCATCGTCCACTTGCGGACTTTGGCTGCCGCGCGCGACATCTACCTCTTCCAGCTCTCGCCGCCGATGGTGAGAGTAACGCCGCTCCGAATGGTAAACGGCGTGGCCGGAAATCCAAAAGCCGCTGCGTAGTGCTGGCTAAAAAGGTTCTCCATCGATGTGTAAACGGCCACCACCGAAGTGACGTGATAGCGCCCGCTCAGGTCGAACTTCTGGTACGCCGGGTCCAGATTCTGGTTGGGCAGCAGCAGCGTGTTCCCGTAATACTGGTCGGAAAGGAAGGTGCTATCGTCGCGGCGGCCCACCATGTAGCCGGTAAACGAACCCACGAATTTGCCATGCCCGTAATACAGGCCGATGCTTCCGCTATTGGGGGCCCGGCGAAACGGCTTCTGGCCTTGGAGCGGCGAGTAAGCGCCAATGGGGATGTTAGGAAACTCCGGATTGTAGGAAGGGGCGCCGAATGCCTTGGTCACTACCGCATCCAGCCGGGTGTAGCTGGCTCGTAGACGGAAGCCGTGCCCGAGGTCGCTGTTGAATTCCAATTCGCCGCCCTGCGCGCGAGTCGAGCTGGCATTCACATAAGCGCCGAATTCGGAGGCCTCGGCCGCGCCGGGATTGATGCCGATCAAGATCAGTTCGCTCGGATCGAGGTAAGTGATGAGATTGTAGAACCGGTTGTGAAAATAAGTCGCATCGAAGCGCACTCGCCCCTTCCAGAGGCCCTGGCTGAAACCCGCATCGAGATCCTGACTCCGTTCCGGCCCGATCTGGCCGACGCCGAATTGAGAACGCTGCGGCGGAGTAAGAAGCGCCCAGAGTTGATTCGCCTGCTCGTAGGTGCTCGGTTCTTTAATCCCCTTTCCGAAATTGAAGCGCAGTTTCGAGTCGGAGATGAAGGAATTTCCAGAAGGCTTGCGGAGATAATAAGCCGCCGACGCCCGCGGCGACGCCGCGAATTCAAACACGGCGTTGTTCTCCAACCCGAGACCGCCGGTTACGTACAACCGATGGCCGATGTTGCCGTGGCCCTCGATGAAGTAGCTGTAATTGTTGCGCGTGAACCCTTCGCCGTCTTCGTGCTCATAGCGAAACCCGCCGGTTGCAGTCCAATCGGCGGTGAGCTGATAGTCCGACTGCCAGTATGCGGACCTGCGGGCTTCGTAGTCGGGCGATACTTCCGGATACGTTCCGCCGTAGTCCAGAATGCCCTGCCCGGTGACGCTGTAACCATTCCCGCCTTTAATCGTTACGACATTTCCCAGGGAATCTCCATAAGCATCGATTTGTCCCACCTGGAACGGGTCTATGTAAGTCGAATTGAACTGGCCGTAAGCGAACTGGAAGAGATTATGCCAGCGAGACGTCGTCTGGTCCTGAAGACTGGCATTCAGATACGTGTTATCGTTGCGTTGGGTGGCTGCGTCTTCGATTCCATAAAGCAGGATTCCATTGGGTGTGCCGACGTCAGTCAGGTTTTTCCGGTAGATAACACGAACGCTGGTGCGGTCATTCGGCTTCCACCCGACATTGCCCACATAAGTTGCATTGTGAAAGAAATCATTGGGGTAGCTGCCGGCAGTGTCGAATCGCGAGAATAGACCGAAGTAATCGAACTGGCGGTAAACACCGGAGACCGACACCGATTCGAAGTGGCTTCCGAAATTGCCTCCGTCCGACGAAATTTGCAGTTCTGGCGCCGGCGAGGTCCCGCGCTGGGTGGTCACGTTCACCACACCCGCGAGCGCATCCGCGCCGTACAGTACGCTGTTGGCGCCTTTCAGTACTTCGACACTGCTCACCCCACTGTTGGAAAGTTGCGCAAAGTCGAAATAGCCGCCGATGTCGTTGGCGGGAACGCCATCGATCATGATTTTGTTGAAATCGGACTCGCCGCCACGAATGAACAGCGAAGTAATGCCCCCGCGCTGGCTGGTCTGGACAATCTGAGCTCCCGCGATATCGCGCAGGTTTTCGAGTACGTCGAGTTTGTTCTGCGCCTGAATGTCTTGGTTATCCACCAGCGCAACCGAAGCGCCGACTTGCGCCAGCGGGGTTTCAGACCCGGTTGCCGACACGACGATCTCCTGTTTCAATGCTCCCGTTTCGAGCGTCACCTTAAGGGTTGTAATATTGCTGCCGTTCACCGACACTTCTGGGCTGGTATACGGTGCGAAGCCTTTCGATTCCGCTGCCACATGGTAGCGTCCCGGCTTCAAAGAATCGAACGCGAACGTGCCGTCTGCCGCCGAAGTGGTCTGCCCCACGTTCGAGCCATTTTGAGCGAGAGTAACTTGCGCGCTGGGAACAACCGCCCCCAGAGGATCCTCCACAGTGCCGTGAATGGTCCCTTGCGCATGCGCAACCGCGCTGTATGTCAAAACCGATAAAATTGCGGCGAGTTCCGTTCGCCATCGAGCCGACTTTGCCACGACGTCTGCCTCCGTTGAATGTAGCGACAGACTCTCGACGGTAACGGGAGTAACCCTTGAAGGAATATCGTGTTGGTGAGGGCGAATCGCACTCTTTCCGTTCTCCGCAGAAAGCCAGGTCGTCTACTCTCAGGTAGGTCTCCTGGCTGGGAGGGAGGCTGGAATCGGCCAGGCCGCTTCACCTTCCCCGATCCGAAAATCGAGTGGTACAACGAAGCGGTGAACCCTCGTTCACAGTGGCGGGACCGCGCCGGTTTTACACCGGACTTCCCTTTTACGCCCTTGCGGGCACCTGAGATTCCAACGCTATCATAGGGCTCCGGTACGGTCAAGGCAAAATGGCCGTAAGCATGAGGCGAGCGCAGTAAATATATGCGAGGGCGGAGCAGGCTGCAGCCGCAAAGACTAAGCCGGTGGCGGTTACCAGAAGAACGGCGCGACTGGTATCCGCACCCTCCGAGGCCGGCCGATCGCTGGGATCTCCCAGCCAAACAGTTGTTACCAGATTCCCCCCCGACCAAATCGGACCGATGAGCTTGCGGCCGATCGCTCCCGCCATCGCCGCTTCACTCCAACCGGAATTGGGCCCGGGCACGATCGCGTGTTGATGCCATCCGACTAGCAACGCCTTGCGGCCCGAAAATCCCGGAAGGATTGCAGCCAGTGCTGCGAGAAGGAGCCACGTGAGACGCGCCGGAATCCAATTCATCCAGTCGTCGGTGCGGGCGCCGCACCAACCGAATTGAAGGTACCGCGGTGTCCTGTACCCGACCATCGAGTCCATCGTGCTCACGATCTTGAAGAATACAAGTCCGGGAAGACCGGCAATCGCGTACCAAAAAATCGGGCTGACGAATCCATCGGTGAGGTTCTCGCTCAGACTTTCAATCGCCGCCCGCCGGCAAGCCGCGATGTCCATTTTGAGCGTGTCCCGGCCAACCAGTCTGGCGATCGCTTCGCGCGCCGCCGTCAAATCGTCGCGCTGTGCCGCCGTCTCGACTCGCCACGCATGGCTGATGAGATCCCTCAGGGCGATGAAGCTGTACACCAGAAAAACCTGGACGAAGATGCTACCGATGGGCGGTAGCACTTCGATGAATACCCAAACTGCACCTAGCCACACCGAGGCGAGCAGAACAAGCAGCAGGATTCCCCCGCCGTAACCATCCAGACCGATTCTTCGCAGGCCGCCTTCAAAACCAGAGAGCATCCGACCCATCAATCGAACCGGGTGCGCCGGATAGTAGGGGTCGCCGAAGAGCAGATCCAGTAGTACCGCCGCCAGCAGAATCCAGGCGTTCGGACGATAAGCTACGATTGCCACTTGGCGATCCAACCGATAGCCAATGCGTGCAACACCAGCCGCACCGGGTCTTGCTCGGCGAGCGCCGCGTGAAACTGTTCCCACAACTGCGGCTTGGCGGAGAGGCTTACCGCCATGGATGCTGTTTGCTGGCGAAGCACTGCATTCGCGGCGTTTTGGGGAAGCGTGTCGTAGCGGATGCGATCCATCACAGCGGCAAACGCGTAGGCCGCCGCGGCTACATGAGGTTCATAGAAAACGGCTTTACTGTTCTTGCGCATCAGGAGCAAGCTGGATTCGGTGAGCAGCGGGGCGATTTCGTCGAAGAATGACTCCTCACGCAGGCCGAACCGCCCGAGCGCGGAAAAGATGCTCCGTGTGTAGCTGGCTTCCAATCCGTTCTGCCAGCGGAGCGCTTCCAGAGTGGCATCTCGAACCGTCCGCCCGATCAATTCGCCAAGCTTGACGTGGGGACTCGTGGAAGTGAGCGGGTATCCCGCGGTTTCCGGTGCGGCAATCGCAAATTGGTCTGTGCCCGTGCCAGTCGCCATATCGCTCGAATACAAGCTGCGCACCGCGAGTCGCTGAAGGGCGGTGCTCTTCGCCTCGGTCATGGTCACCACGGCCCGAGCCATGGCGGCTTCCGTGAGCGGCCGGTTAATGAACAACATCGTGTTGATCGTGCCGCCTATTTTCTCCCATCCGCTCTCTCCTTCGCGCCAGCCGGCGGGGTCTCCAGCGCACGCGGCATTTCCCTGTACTCCGGCAGTCACAGCGGCGGTCACCTCCAATCCGAAGTCGCTTTCATTGGCAAGAGCGACACAATTCATGTTGGCGGCCGTTCCCATCAGAGCCACCTCATCCGCGCGGAGCCCAATCTCGCTGCAAACCAAATCGTGGTATCCAACCTGACCCAACTGGTGGATCAGATTCTGGCGCTCGATATGCGCGGCGCCCTCACAACTCTGGTGATTCCCGACGTAGCGCAGTCCCCTGGTCTGGCCACCGTTTCGCGCGGAAGTACTCAGGATCAGGTGCGGCCCGGCCAGCTCCGCAACCACGTAGCGCCCCGCGCGGCGCAGCACGAAATGAGAACCGTTGCGGAGAACTTCCCAATTCAGCTTGACGGATGGAGTCATAGCGGGATTCGAATGTCGGAATTTTGATTATGCGGCCAACCCGTGGTAGCCTACAAACCGAACGGCGGGATAATCCATGGAGAATTCGGCGACGATTTCCGGAACCAGCGCGTGGACGATTAGCGCAACTGCGAAGTGGCAGGCGATTCTAGCGGTCGGAATGGGCTTGGCGATAGTCTATGTCATCGGCTTTTCGCCAATTATGCGCGTCCATAATGCGGCGCACGACACCCGGCATTCCAATGGCTTCCCCTGCCACTGAGGTCGTGTGGATCAATTTCGCAAGCTCTTCTTTGTAGCCGTTGTTTCGGGCGCGATTGCGGGACTGGCGCTTTTCTTCCTGCAACATTACACCACGTTCCCGCTGATCGAAAAAGCCGAGGTCTATGAGTCGGCGGCCGAAAAGCTGAACCCACACCACCACGAGGCCGAAGCTTGGCAGCCCCGGGAAGGCATGGAGCGCACGCTCTATACCGCGGCCGCTTCTACCCTGACGGGAATCGGTTTCGCCTTGGCATTTTGGGGACTCATGGCTCTTAGGCCAAGTTCCCCGACCATCGGCAAGGGTCTGCTTTGGGGTTTGGCGGCATTCGTGTGCGTCAACTTGGCGCCTGCGTGGGGATTACCTCCCCAGCCGCCCGGAGTCCCCGTCGCCGACCTATACGCCCGCCAACTTTGGTGGATTTCCGCCGTTGCGACTGCAGCCGTAGGGCTCTGGCTGTTGTCACGGCGAAACAGTCCGGTTCCGTTGCGCTTATTGGGCATTCTGATAATGATTCCTCCCCACATTATCGGTGCGCCTGTAGCAATCGGCACGAGTGAGGTGCCAGCAGCATTGATTCGGGAATTTGCTTTGGCGTCGATTTTCAGTATGGGGTGCTTCTGGGGTGTGCTTGGCGCAGCGGGCGGATTCCTTTTCCAACGAAGTTCCCATGGGCAACAAAACTTCCCAGGATAATGTAATCCACGACTTCACCCACGCAGCAAGGAATGTCGTAGAAGCTACCATCGGCCGCAAGTTGACGACACCACCCGCACGAGAGACGCTGTCACCCTCAGGATCGGCGATATCGGCGATCGTTCGGCGTAGCAACATACGATCTACGGTTCGATTGACCGGCATGCCCAGAAATGAAGTCAAGAAAATTATCTTGACGGCCGGCCAGGCGTGCGCTCGCTTTCACTTCGAACGAGAGGTGCCGCCCAAACTCACGTCGTTACGGTGTACTGCCCTGCCGGCGATTCGAGATAAGCATCAAGTCGCAGCCTCGAAAGAAGGGCAGTTGAGCTATGCATGGACGTGTACGGCTCTCGATAGCCGGAGCGCGTTCGTTCCGATGTGGCAAACGGGTCCGAAAGATGCGGAAAGCATCCGCGCCTTCCTGGTCAGGACATCGTCGTTTGCGCCTGCCGGAATCGTAGTCGCCTTAGACGGACTGGAACTGCGCTGCCGTCATAATACTCTTCCGGACGACAACGCGATGCGCAAAGCCTTTGGACCGCCGATCCATTTTACGTCGCAGGCCCACAACGAAAGCGGGCGGAACTCTGATTTCGGAATTCTCGCTCCCTGGCTCGGCGAGTTGCCAAACGGCTTCGCCGAAAAGGTTCGTCGCCACGCGTCCTTGCTGGCGCTCTTATTCACATATCACAATTTCGCCTCTCAAAACTCACACGGCGTCAGTCCGGCAATGGCCGCGGAGGTGGCGGATCATGTTTGGACGATCGAAGAACTACTGTCCCGGACGGGAGCAGGGTCAAAGGGCGGCGCCGCCGAACGCAAATTCGCTATCGACAATTCCGCAGCCGGCTTGGCCTCATCAAGATCATGATCGCCATCTTCGTCTCGCAGGGCGTGCACAGCCTCAATCAGTCTTTTTCGCCATCTTCGGCCTTGTGGAGGTTCTGTGCCAAATAATGCTCGATGCCCATTTTGCTGATGGCATGCAACTGGCCTTCCAGGTAGTCCACGTGCTCCTCTTCGTCCACGAGGATCTCCTCGAACAGTGTCCGGGAGGCGTTGTCGCCCACCAGACGTGCGTCTTCGATGGCCGCGTTCAGGTGGTGAACGGCCTCCAACTCAAGCGCCAAGTCATTTTCTAATTGCGCCTTGACGTCTTGGCCTATCCGAATCTGACCGAGGTCCGACATATTCGGTAGGCCTTCGAGGAACAGGATGCGATCCATCAACTTCTCTGCATGCACCATTTCCTCGATAGATTCCTTCCGGTAATGCTGGGCAAGCCGGAAGAACCCCCAGTTGGCATTGATTTTCGCGGCTAGGAAGTATTGGCTGATCGCGGTGAGCTCGGCCCTTAGAGCCGTGGCGAGATGTTCAAGAATTTTGTCGTTGCCACGCATTTGCAAATTTTAACCCGATGAGCGGGCGTTTTGGCAAGGGGAACTACTCGGTTAACGCCGAATCTTTCAAGTATGCGCGGCGAAGCGGGAAGAACGCCGGGGGCTTTTGGGCGCACTCCTGGTCATCGGCGCAGCGGCTTGGACAGAGTTCGCACCGCTTGCGGTACTGCCGGTATGATTCGCAGCACACCGTCCGTGACAGCGTAACCGTCGAGCTCTCCTGATCGATTGAAAACATCACACCAACCTTGATCCCCGAATTTGCACCGCGGATTCCAAACTCGAATTCGCGCTACGAGAAATAAATAAGCATCTCATTTTCTGTAACTTCCGTCTGCCGAGGAGCCAATCGAGAGGTGGATGCCCAGGATTGATATCGAGCCGCCTTGGGGCATTTGACGCAGCATTCGTGACGAGATTTCGACTCCTGCGCAGATTTCATCATCACCGAAACCGGGTCGTCCGTGAAAAAGATATTCGGAATCTCCGATACCAATTTGTGCCGACCTCGATTTGGTTTGGCGCTGTTCTCCAGGCTGCCCGTTCCGGCAGCCGCAATCCCTCGGTCCCAGGGTGCTCCAAGATTTGAGAATAAAACAGGCGCAGTGAACTTGCAACTCATTTGCCATAGAGATTGACGCTCAGAGTCGGTAGCGCGTAATATAATGCCTGAAGGCAAATCTCTGCTGGCCACACTTGCAAATGGGTGGC
>Ga0335074_10004322_pt1 | contig 19564 bp, 19 predicted proteins | sample Lox_Sample_23_FD_206715 | JGI IMG/M metagenome (GOLD analysis project Ga0335074, IMG submission 206715) | Soil microbial communities from Loxahatchee National Wildlife Refuge, Florida, United States - Lox_Sample_2.3 | ecosystem: Environmental > Terrestrial > Soil > Wetlands | place: USA... | reverse complement strand
ACATTTGGTGCTCCTGCACGGGTTCCCGTCCGCGAGCCACATGTTCCGCGAGCTGATCCCGCTGCTCGCCGACCGGTTCCACCTCGTCGCTCCCGACCTGCCCGGCATCGGCAAGCCGGACATGCCCGCGCGGCGACTTCGGCTACACCTTCGAGCACATCGCCGACGTCATCAACCGCCTGACCGAAGTGCTCGGTCTGGACCGCTTCGCGCTGTACGTGTTCGGCTACGGCGCGCCGGTCGGGTTCCGGATCGCCACCCCGGCACCCTGAGCGCACCGCGATCAATCGTAGCTTCGTGACCTTCGCGGTGGCCGTCGTCAGGACTACCACCGGCCCAAGAACACCGTTACTTGCTAACTGTTCACCCGGGTGAACTCGGTCGCACAGATGATCACCACTCATCCGGCTCGGGCTCAAGGTGGGCATCAAACCGTAGGACATCGGGGGCACGTGGAACCGACCAGGTACCGGATCGCGGTCCGGGGGCGCTTCACCGCGCGCCTCGCGTCCGCATTCCAGGGGTTGCCCTCCAACCGGGCATGGGCAGCAAGAAAGACCTATCAGAGAGGTCCGCTTCATGAGCACACTGCTGCACATCTCCGCTAGTCCGAGGGGCGCATCGAGCGACAGCCGCGCCCTCGCGGGTGCGTTTCCCAGCACTCACCGCCGGGCGCACCCCGATGTGGCCGTTGAGGAGCTTGACCCGTTCGACGCGAAGCTCCCGGCTTTCGGCCGTCTCGCGGCCGAAGCCAAGATGGCCGCCTGGGGTAGCGGCCACCCCAGCCCGGAGCAGCAGGCCGAGTGGGACGCCGCCCGTGCCGTGTTCGACCGCTTCGCAGCAGCGGACGCCTAACTCTTCTCGGTGCCCATGTGGAACGCCGGCGTGCTTAAGCAGTGGATCGACATCATCAGCCAGCCAGGCTGGCTGTTCAGCTCCACCCCCCGACGCCGGCTACAGCGGCCTGATCCGCGGCAAGAAGGCCGTGATCTACACCAGCGGTGTCTACCAGCCCGGCGCGCCGCCGAGGCCGCAGCCACTTCTGACCATCAACAGCCCCCGCAATCGCCCCATACAAGTGAAGGGAACTGGCCATGCCTGCAATCCGTCACCACAAGATCACCGTCGAAGGCCTGGGGGTGTTCATCCGCGAAGCCGGCAATCCCGCCAAGCCGGCCATCGTCCTGCTCCCCGGGTACCCGTCGAGCACCCGCGCCTACGTGCGGCTCATCGACCGCCTCGCCCATGACTGGCACACCGTCGCCATCGACTACCCCGGCTTCGGCAGCTCCGACCCACTCCGCGACAGCCCGACCTTCGACCGCCTCGCGGAAATCACCGGCCAGGCCATCGACCAGCTCAGCATCGGCGACTACGCCATCTACATGTTCGACTTCGGCTCACCCGTCGGGTTCCGCATCGCCCTCAAACACGACCAGCGGGTCCGCGCCGTCATCACCCAGAACGGCAACGCCTACACCGACGGGTTCGGCCCCGGCGTCCAAGGCCTAGCCGACTGGTGGCAGGACCGCTCTGCCGGGCAGGCGACCGTCGACGGGTTCGTCAGCCTCGCCGGCACCCAGCTCCAGTGGCAGGCCGGCGCACGCGATCCCGAGCACATCGACCCCGAACAGGCGCTGGCCGACCAGGCGGTCCTCGACCGACCCGGCCGGGCTGACTACATGAAGGCCCTGCTCTGGGACTACCAGAACAACCCCGGCCGCTACCCCGACTGGCAGGCATGGCTACGCCGGCGCCAGCCCAAGGTTCTCGCGGCCTGGGGCAAGAACGACCCCTTCTTCATCTCGCCCGGCGCCGAGGCCTACCGCACCGACGTGCCCGACGCCGAGATCGTGCTCCTCGACACCGGCCACTTCGCCCTCGAAGAAGAAGCCGACACCATCGCCGAACTCACCGGAAAGCTCATGCGCACAGCGTTCGACGCCTGAACCGCCTGCGCTCCAACACGAAGGTTGCAGCTCATGTTCCTGCCGAACACCGGCTATTCCGCCCTCGAAGAGGCCGATGCGGTTCCCGAAGCCTGCTCCACCCTGCTCTCCGACGTCTTCGGCGGCTGAGCGACATGGGACTGTCTTGGCAGCAAGAACCATGCCCACCCGCTGGGCGTGTCGCAGCGGCGTCTGTCATGTGTGCTCGACACCGACCGTGTCGGGTGCGGTTCGCTTCGTCAACGACCCTCCGGTGCCGCCGCCGGCCGGCGAGGTGCTGCTGTGTAGCTGCCAGCCGGCCGCCCGTCGTCCTGGACATGTAACGGATGCCGACCGTGAAGCAGCAACCGCATGACGCCGACCGGTTGTCGGCCTATTCCGACGCCGTGTTCGCCGTGATCGTCACGATCATGGTCCTGCAACTAAGCGCGCCCCACTCGCCCCGCCTCTCCGCCTTGATCAAGTTGTGGCAGCCGACAGTCAGCTACCTGGTCAGCTACGTCTTCATCGCCATCATCTGGATCAACCACCACTACCTGTCGCGGCTGACGCGGGCCACCACCCTGCCGATCATCTGGATCAACTTTGTGCATCTCTTCTTCGTGTCCCTGCTGCCGTTCACCACCGCCTGGATCGCACAGACCAGACTCGCTGCCACCCCGGTCGTCATGTATGCAGCACTGTTCGTCTGCGCTGACGGCACCTACAACGTGTTCGAACGACGCGTCCTGCGCGAAAGCGACGAGGTCACCGATCAGCAGCGGCGAATGGCTCGCTACCGCTCGCTGGTGGCATTTGCGCTGTTCACGTCCGCCGCCGTGCTGGCCGGGTTCGTGCCGTGGGCCGGGTTCGGGCTCATCTGCCTCGCTCTCGTGCTTCACCTCAAACCTGACATCGGAGTTCGACGGCGGCGCAGGTATTACCGCGAACGGTGTCGTCAAGGATCGTGTGCTGCTCGTGCGCGGCAATCGCGGCCTGCTGACCGGACGGACGGACCCGCCATGCGCTTATCCCGCCACGTAGATCCTGCACATCTGACCGTGCAAGCCGTTTTTGAACAGTTACTCATGTTGCCGATCGCCGTCACGAAGCGAGATGACCGGGCCGAACTCGGCCCGCAGCTCGGGCTTCGAAGGGAAGGAAACGATGACGCAGAACGTGGCGCGACGGTCGGCTTTGGCGACTTTGGGGAGCGGTACCCGCCCGCCGCCGCGCCGCGGCATGGTGCTCGCTGCCGCAACGTTGGGCTTCGGGGTGATCCAGCTGGACGTCAGCGTGGTGAACGTCGCGGTCAAGTCGATCGGGGCGGCGCTCGGCGGCGGCGTGAGCGGCGTGCAGTGGGTCGTCGACGCCTACACGCTGATGTTCGCGGCGCTGATCTTGTCGGCAGGGGCACGGGGAGACCGTTCCGGTCACAAGCGCCTGCTGATGGCAGGTTTCGCCGTGTTCACCCTGGCCTCGGCGGCCTGCGGCCTGGTTCCCAGTATCGGTGAGCTGATCGCGGCCCGTGCTGTGCAGGGCGTCGGCGCAGCGGCGCTCGGGGCTTCCTCGCTGTCGCTGATCAACTACACCTACCCCGACGCAGCGGGCCGGGCCCGCGCGGTCAGCGTGTGGACGGCGGGCGGCGCGGCGACCCTGGCCGCCGGGCCGCTGATCGGCGGGCTGCTGATCGCCACGGTGGGGTGGCGGTCGATCTTCTTTATCAACCTGCCGCTGGGCGCCCTCGGGTGGTGGCTCACCCGCCAGTACGCGACCACCACCCCCGTTGCCCCGGGCCGGGGTACCGACCTGCCCGGGCAGTTCACGGCCATCATCGCGCTCACCGCCCTGGCCGGGTCCACCATCGAGGCCGGCTCGGCCCAAAGCCGCCTGCCGCTGGTTTATGGGGGCTACGCCCTCGCGGCTGCGGCCGGGGCCGCGTTCATCGCGATCGAGCATGCCCGGGAGCGCCCGATGCTTCCGCTGTCGCTGTTCCGCATGCGTGCGTTCAGCACCGCGGCATGCGCCGGGCTGCTGGTCAACCTGGTTTTCTTCGGCCTGATCTTCGCCTTCAGCCTGTTCCTGCAGCGCCAGCAGGGGCTGTCGCCGCTTGCCACGGGCCTGGCGTTCCTGCCCGTCACCGTCCTGATCGTGGTCAGCAACCTGGTCGCCGGGCGGATCCTGCCCGCACGAGGCACCCGCGCGGTCGCATGGGCGGGGGCGCTGCTCATGGGAGCCGGCTGCCTGGCCATGCTCGGCCTGCTAGCAGCCCGTGTCTACCCGCTGGTCCCGGCGCTGATCGGGGGCCTGTCACTGACCGGGTTCGGCATCGGCCTGGTCGTCACCGCCATCACCTCCGCCCTGCTCGGCAGCGTGGCTCCGGCCCAGTCCGGGATCGCGTCCGGCACCTTCACCGCCTTCCGGCAGACCGGCAGCGTCCTGGGCGTCGCCCTGTTCGGCACCCTGTTGGTCGGCCTCCACCCGTCCACCGGCCTGGAAGTCACCTTCGTGATCGGCGCCGGGCTCGCTGCCGTCGTCGCCGCGCTCGGCCACGCCGCCGCTTGACCCTCCGGCCCGCCCGGCGAGTAGCAGAGAAAAGAGGAGGCCCATGGGGAGCTGCCACTGCCCTTATGACAATGCCCCGGTCACGCCGGCCGGGCAACCGTTCGGCATCGCGGTCATCGGCGGCCCAGCCGTCGTCATCGACATCGCCGGCACCCGGCTCGTCACCGACCCGGGTCTCGACCCGCCGGGCGACTACGGGTTCATCCGCGAGACGACCGGCCCGCCGTCCCGGCCTCCGTGCTCGGGAACACCGACATCATCCTGCTCAGCCACGACCGTCACCGAAGTTCCACCGAACTCGGGACTTCCTCCGGCGCGCATGGCAAAACGGCTGTTCGACGAACAGCCCCGACCGAAAGGGAAAGCAGATGACGACGTACCGCACGGTTGAGGTCGATGGAATCGAGATCTTCTACCGCGAGGCGGGCCTCCCCGATGCACCGGCCATCCTGCTGCTGCACGGCTTTCCGTCCTCCTCCCGCATGTGGGAACCGCTACTAACCCGGTTGGGGGATGCCTTCCACCTGGTCGCGCCGGACTATCCCGGGTTTGGGCACAGCGACACCCCAGACCCCGCTGTCTTCGCCTACACGTTCGATCAACTCGCCGGGGTCATTGACGGCTTCAGCAGAAAACTCGGTCTCACGCGCTACGTGCTGTTTCTGCAGGATTACGGCGGACCGATCGGGTTCAGGCTGGCGCTGGCGCACCCCGACCGGGTCCAGGCACTGATCGTGCAGAATGCCGTCGTCCACGATGACGGGCTCGGGCCGCTGTGGGAGACCCGCCGCCAATTCTGGGCTCACCGCTCCGAACATGAGGCGACGCTGCGCGAGAACTTCTTCTCGCCCGCCGCGACCCGCCTGCGTCACGTCGGAACGAGCCCTACGCCAGAGAATTACGACCCGGATCTCTGGACCGATGAGCTCGCGTTTTTGCGGCGCCCCGGCCAAGCCGACATTCAGACAGACCTATTCTTCGATTACCAGACGAACGTCGCGAGCTATCCCGCATGGCAGGAGTGGCTTCGGGCTCATCAACCGCCACTGCTAGTGACCTGGGGTCGCTACGACCCGTCCTTCGAGGCCGCGGAGGCCGCAGCCTACAAACGCGACGTGCCCGGCGCAGAGGTACATCTGCTCGACGGCGGCCACTTCGCCCTCGAAGAGCAAGCCGACCAGATCGCAGATCTGACGCGCAATTTCCTTGCCAAGCTCGGAGGCTTCCAGGCGGCATAGTGTGCGGCGGCAGCACCGTCAGAGGCGATAGCCAGGACCCGGGCATAAGCGGGGTGCCACCCGCCGTCTGTGCAGGTCGCTGATTCCATTCGCCGAGGCCCCGCGCACGGCGTCGCCGTCCCGCTGAAGATCTACGCCCACTGCATCGACGGCAGGCTGACGCAGCAAACAAGCGGACCACCGACGCCCTCGGCGTCCAGGACCCGGACCCGAGTCTGAGCCCAGCGACGAGGGAGACGACGACATCGAGCAGACATCCTGAAATGCCAGGTCAGAGGCACCAAGCCCGGCGGACGGTCGGCGTAACCGCTCCCACCGCCCCCGTCCGTGGTTTTTCGCCCGGTCCCTGGACCAAGCCTCAGTGCCTACGGACACATGGCGGACGGCGGCGGCCGGGGGAAATTGCCTCGAGCGGTGTATGCGCTGGTCAGCGCCATGGACCTCGGGAAGGAGCGACGGTCTGTAAAACCGTCGGCTCAGCCTACGTTGGTTCGAACCCAACACCTGCCACCGATGACGATCCGTAGTATCGCCAGGTCAGGGCGATGATGAGGAATCTTGTCCCGGCCCGGACCGCCCGGCAAAGCGAGCGGTCCGCGGACCGCTCGCTTTACCAGGGCAAACTGCAGGGGCGCCGGGTTCTCGCTTGCCGGTCGGCCGTCGTCCCAGATCGGTGCTACGTTCGCTTATATCCCGCTGACCTGCGAGAAGGGGCCACCATATCAGCGTCGACGACACGTTCGATTCAACGACGGAGATCATCGCAGCTTACGGCCGGGCGTTCGACAGGTCGGTTGATCACGGACATATGGCGGACAGGATCTGGGCAAAGCAAGCGGTCCGGCGCACCGCTTGCTGTCGCAGACAGTGACGTTCTTGGTTCACCCGGTTGCGACGGCCGTCATCGCCGACGACCCCACTCCGCCGTTACCCGAGAATGATTCGGCCAGTGCTTGCACCGCCCGGTCGGCCACGCAACGTGACCGCGCATAAGAACCGAAAGGCACAGCCACGGATCCAGAACGACGACTCTGTACCGCTGGCATCAGCGCGGTTGGCTCGTCGTACCGCATCCAGAACGTCCGGATCTGAGTGATGTCTCGGCTGCCAATGTTATGTCAGCGGTCTGCGTCAGCTAACGGGGGTGCCCGACTGTTATGAGCCACACGCAGCAGCCCACCGCTCGGCGTGTCCGGGTCGAGCGGCGAAGTCGTCGCGGAGACGCTCTAGGGCTGCGTCCGCTCCAAGACCACGACCGGGATCTCCCGCTGCGTTGCCTGCTCGAAGTCGGCGAAGTACGGCCGGGGACTGCCTGAAGCGGTCGAGGAAATCTTCGCGTTCCGTGCCCTGAGCTTTACGGGCCGTGACCTTATAGGTGCCCGACGCGAGCTCGACGGCGGCCGGGTTCTCGCGCAGGTTGTAGTACCAGCCCGGATGCGTCGGCCGTCCGCTGTTGGCCGCGAAGATGACCCAGTTCCCCTCGGCCGCTAGGTAGGCCAGCGGCGTGATGTGCGCGGCGCCGGACTTCGCACCGGTGTGGTGCAACAGCAGCAGCGGCACCATCGCGTAGGTGTCCCCGACCGCACTGGCGTTGACCCGGAACTCGTCGACGAGATGGGATTGTCCGTGAGCCTCTTGTCGCCAGCGTTTGCCCGCAGCCTCGCCGGGAAGTGGAGCCCTGTGCTGGATGACGCGCTCCGGTTCCTGCGCTGCCCACACTGCTCAGCGGAGCTGGCACATGCAGATAGCACACTGCGCTGCCACACCGGGCATGCGTTCGATATCGCCCGGCAGGGTTATGTCAGCCTGATGCCATCAGGCGGTCGGCCCGATCTCGGTGATAGCGCAGCGATGGTGGAGTCCAGGGCAGCTTTCCTTGCGGCCGCACATTACGCGAACGTCGCTGAGGAAGTGGCGCAAGCCGTCAGTGCGGCGGTGTCGGCCAGCACGGATGGCTGCGTTATAGATGTCGGTGCAGGCACTGGGTACTATCTCGCAGCGGCCTTGCGTCGCTTGCCGGGCCGAGTGGGCGTTGCGCTGGACGCATCGAAGTTCGCGCTTCGCCGCGCAGCCAAGGCGCATCCGCGCATTGGAGCGGTGGCTTGCGATATCTGGCGTAGTCTGCCGGTCGCCGACGGGGTGGCGGATGCCGCGATCAACGTCTTTGCGCCACGCAATGGCGCCGAACTACGGCGCGTCCTGGGGCCTGGCGGCCTGCTCCTGGTGGTCACGCCCAACCGCGATCATCTCAGCGAACTTACTGGCCAGCTCGGGTTGCTGACGGTTGACCGACGGAAAGAGGAACGTCTGACCGAACGGCTAAGGCCGTACTTTGATCTCGCAGAACGCGTTGAACACCACAGTGTCGTGTCGCTGCGGCGCGCAGATGCCGCTGCGGCGGTGGCGATGGGGCCGAGCGCCTGGCACCTGGATACCAGCGTGCTGTCAGAACAGGTCATGAAACTGCCCGACCCGATTGAAGCCACCGTGTCCGTAACCCATTCGACGTTCCGAGCGGACCGTGGACGGGCTCAGCGATAGCTTCGACCAGCACCGGCAGGCTGTATGCCCCGGCCGCGCACATCGCCCGCGAGGATCCTGCCCTGGACCGCCTGATGCGGCACAGGGACCGCGGCCGCGACCGTGGTCGGTAACCCCACCCCGACCTCCCCGCAGGCAGCCGTATCCGGCGGCTCAGTGCAGTGCGACTGGATGCGTGGCGGTGGCCTCAGGACAACCGGGCCGCAGACGGCTCACTGCCGTCGGGCCGGGAGGTCGCCCGGCAGTATGGCCGGCACTGGCGGTGGTGACGATAGGTCAAGCGCTCGGGGCTGGCCGGCGAGCTGCACGTAACGGCCGTGTCTCGGCTCCTCGGCCAATCCGGCCCATTGCGGGAACTGCTGCTACGGCAGCGAGGCGAGATACCCGCGGACAATCTGCGTGGCCTTGAATGACCGAGGACACCCGGGCGTCTGTTCTGGAGCTGCGGGAATGAGAGGTCAGCGCAGATCAGGCGGCGCAGGGGCGCGTTGGCTGCGGCGCTGCTCAAGTTCGCCTGCGGCGACCAGGGTCAGCATGGGCTCGCCGGGGGCCGCGATCATGACGACGACGAACCTGCTCCACGCGTGCGTAAGGTGGTTCGCCGCCCGGTAGTGGATGACGTTGCCACCTGGCTCCCAGAAGGCTTCCCCGGCGCGGATCACACGCGCGGTTCACCCTCGAGCTCGAAGGTCATCTCGCCTTCGAGCATGTAACCGAAGACTGGCCCGGAGTGCCGGTGGGGTGGGGTGCCGGGATCTCCGGGCGGCAGCTCGACGGTTGCGGTCATTACCTCGGCCGGCGATGGGATAGCCGGTGGCTGCTGCGCGAGCAGAATGGTCAGGGCGCTGGCCGATCGGGCGGGCGGGGTCATCCGGGTACCTCCTTGCTGATGTGGGCGTACTGGGCAGCCCGTAGCTGATGCCGGGCCGCCGTTTTGCTTGTCCGCTAGGGTCTACTGAGGCCGGATGTTGTGGTTGCGGGCGAACAGGTTGGCGGGGTCGTAGCGGCGTTTGACCGCTGCGAGCCGCTGGTAGGTCGGCGTTGGGTAAGTCGCGGCGGCATCCTCCTCGGTAGCAGAGGTGAGGAAGTTGGCGTATGCGCCGTTGACATGAGGTGCCAGCTTTCCCCAGATCGTTTCCAGCGCAGGACGAGCGGCCTCGATGGCCGGCTTGGGGCCCACCGTGATGGTCACGAGCATCAGCTCCGCCTGGCGGTGCGCGTAGGCGGTAGCGTCGTCAGGGACCCGGGATACGGCGCCGCCGACGCTGCGGACAGCGATGACCGGTGACCGCTCTGATGCCCTGACCTCAGCAAGAACCTGGACGACGTCGGACACCGATTCCTTATCCACGAACGCGCTTCGGGCTGCGAACTGAATGCCTGGCGGCGGGGCACCGCCGTCTTCGAGCGTGTCCGCGTAGGGTTCCAGCGCGATATCGTCTCCGGTCACCGGGCCGAGCCGGCGGATCGGGTCGATCGCCCGGGCCGCGAGCTGCGGGTCATCGCCGTCGACGGCGACGCGGATCTCGACCGGCGCTTCTGGCCCTCCGGCGAGCGGGTTGGCGGCGACAGCGATCGATGTGAGCTCTTCGGGTGCTGTGCGCATGTAGTCTGCCCACCCCCGGAGCACGGTGGCCGCATGCGATGCCGGGAAGGCGATCGTGCCGAAGAAGATGTCGGTCGTCGGGTGTGCCGCGAAGTCGAAGGCGGTCACGATCCCGAAATTGCCGCCGCCACCGCGAATGGCCCAGAACAGCTCCGAGTTCTCCCGCGAGCTGGCATGCACCACCTGTCCGCTGGCAGTGACCACGTCTGCGGCGACTACGTTGTCCAGGGCCAGGCCGTATTTTCTGACCTTCCAGCCGATGCCGCCGGTCAACGTCAGCCCGCCGACCCCGACGCTCTTGGTGTCGCCCGAGGAGATCGCCAGGCCGTGCGGGGCCAGGGCTTCTGCAACCTGGCCCCAGGTGGCGCCGCCGCCAATCCGCACGAGGTGCCGTTCCTTGTTGATGGTCTCCACGTCCGCGAGGTGGCTGAGGTCGATCACGACACCGCCGTCGTTGGTGCCGAAACCTGCAAAACTATGGCCGCCGCCTCGCACGGACAGCACGAGGTCGGTGCTGACAGCGAATCTGACTGCCGCTTGGACGTCCCCGGTCGTTTCGGGCCGCAGAACGCAGGCCGGACTGCCCGAAGCCAATGCCGTGCGGCTAGCCAGGTCGTACTCCGCTCCGCCGGGTTCGATGATGGTGCCGCCGAAGTCACGGTGAAGAGTTTCAAGCGCTGAGTTCATGACTTTCCTTTCCGAAGGAGAATGCGGCCGCTCTCTGGGCCTGACCGCGTGCCCGTCGCAGTTGGCAGCGCCGGGCCGTTGCTCACCGCCTTGCCCGCCGGGCTGGATTAGGCGGCGTATTGCCTGTAGTTGTTAGCGGCAGGTGACTTTCACGACCGGACAGCCCGGCTAATGTGACGCCGGGGAGCCGGATGCCGTCTCCTCCACAGCAGCGTCACGGCCAGGAGGCCGGCCAGGCACGGCACCAGTCCGGCCCAGCCCAGCAACGGCGGCAGGCCGGTTTCTCCGGACGTGTCCTTGACGAGCAGATCGATCAGGGCGATGCCGGTGCCGAGCACGAACATCGCGGTCGCGGCCCCGCGGGCCCACCGCTTGCCCGCCTTGACGGCCCTTATCGTCCAGAGCCAGCAGATGATGCCGAGGGCTCCGACGACGGACAGGTAGATCAGGTAGATGGTGACGGCCGAGTCGATGCGCGCCCGGGTGTATCCGGGATAGCCGGCCCGGATGTGGCCGGCCAGCACGTTGGCGGTGACATGGTCGACGTACGGGACGGTCATCGCGACGATGGTGAGCCCAAGGCCCGCGTACATCGCCCCGATGGCCGATCGCTCCTGATGTGCCACAGTCATCAGACGGCTCCTTCCACGTCAAGCGCGCCTGCCGGAACGCGGCATGCCTGGCTCCTGGTCACCACGCCCGCTGCTGCGGGCCGCAACTCATGCGATGACGGTATGCAGGGCGGCCGTGTCGGTCGTCACCCGGAAGTGGACACGCCTGGTGGAATCTCCGCAGGCAGCGGCGGCACTAAGGTGCCGGCCTTCGCGAGAGATGCTCGCGAGCAGCCCAGGGCGGCGGGACTGCAGCACCCAGCCCGTTCGGGACTGATCGAACCTTCCGAACGACGGTGGGATGCGCGCCTGGCCGGCTGGCGCCCAGTTAGCGTCGCTCCTGGTCAGGGGATCAGGCTGAGCTCGCGTGCGCGGGCGACGGCCTCGGTACGGTTGGCCGCGCCGAGCTTGCCCAGGACGTGGCTGACGTGTTTCTTGACAGTGTCGAGGGTGACCACGAGCTGGCCGGCGATGGCGCGGTTCGACCGGCCGGCCGCCAGCATTTGCAGCACCTCGAGCTCGCGGCTGGTCAGCTGCTCGACCAGGCCTGGTACCGCGGCGACGGTGCCCCGCCCGGCATCGGGAACGACGTCCTGCGCGCTAAGCGCGCGCTGCAGCCGGACCAGGCAGCCGAGCGGGATCTCCGCTGCAGCTCCGCCGGACCGCTGGGCCGCGATCAGCCGGGCCAGCAGCGCGGCCATCGCTGGTCCCTCGTCTGCGAAGACCCGGACATAGCGCTGCGGGCAGGCCAGGGTGAGCGCTTCTGCCAGCGCATCCACCGCGCGGTCTGCATCGCCGCCGGCGGCCAGCGCCAGCGCCCGCACCGCGCCGATCTCGATCAGGCTGCCGGAACGGCCCTGCGCGGCCGCCGCCGCATACAGCCGATCCAGCAGCGCTAGCGCCGGGCCGGGCCGGGCCTGGGCTAGCAGGACGCGCGCCAGCACCAGATGTTCCTGCTCGCTGGGGTAGTCCGGCTCGTCATCCTCATCCAGGCCGTTCTCCTGCGTCCAGCGGGCGGCTGCGGGGAGATCGTCTTGGGCCAGCAGCAGCCGCGCCCGCTGCACCGGGACGGGGTTGAGCAGACCAGTCATTACCGGGTCCGGCGCGATCCGCTCAGCCTCGATCATCGCCTCCCGGGCGCCGCCCGGATCGCCGTTGGCCTGCCGGATCCACGCAAGCGTCACCAGGCCGCCCGCCAGCGGCTGGGTCCAGTTCAGCTGCCGGCACAGCGGGATGCCCTCCAGGACGAGCTCGTGCGCGGCATCGAGCTCGTTCCGCTGGTAGGCGACCTGGGCCATGCCCACATACCCGATGCCGGCGGCGGGCATCGCTGCTTTGCCCGCCGGCGCCGTGATCTCTAGCGCCCGCTGGTAGGCGGCGCGTGCCAGGTCCTGGCGGCCCCGGGCCCGCTGCACCCGGCCGAGGTCATGGCACGCCCACGCCGCCATGGGACGCTGACCGGCTGCGCGCCATCCGGCGACGCTGGCTGCGAGGCCACGTTCAGCGTCTTCGAGCCGACCGCTCACCCACTCGGTCAGTGCATGCATCCATAGGTTGACCGTGTGCAAAACCCGCTCGCCCTCGTCGAGCGCTGCAAGGGCCCGCGACGCGGATGCGGCCGCCCTGTTGGCATTGCCGTGGAGCACGGCGAGATACGCGCGCGCCAGCCCGATCGCGGCGGAAACGTTCGCCAGCAGGCTCGCAGCGCGGCCGACGGAAGGCTCGAAGGGCTCGTTAGCATCATCGGCGAGCGCGCGTTCGGCGGCATCAAGCGCCTCCCCGGCCCCTTCCATATCGCCGCCGACGAGCGCCATCCACGCCTGTGCCAGCAGCAGCCGCGGGCTGGACTGGGCCAGCTCCGCGGGCAGCGCCGAGATCCACCGCTGAATCGTCGTGCTTTCACCTTGCTGGAAGATCGCGTCATAGTGCCGCTCGATCAGCCGGGCGGCCCAGGTCGTCTCGCCGGCGGCAATCGCGTGCTGGATTGCGTCATCGGCGAGCCCGCGTTCCGCGTGCCAGGCGGCCGCGTTACGGTGCAGTTCGGAAACCCGGCTGGGCTGTTCCTGCTGCAAGCGGGCGCGGAGCAGGTCGGCGAACAGGTGGTGGTAGCGCCACCAGCCGCGCACCTCATCCAGCGGCGTCAGGAACAGGCCGGCCGCTTCGATAGCCTCCAGGAGGGTCTGGCTGCCAGGCCGGCCGGTGACCGCATCGCACAGCTCTCCCGACAGCCGCTCCAGCACAGAGGTTTCCAGCAAGAACTCCCGCACCTGATCGGGCTGCCGCTCCAGCACCTCCTCGGCCAGGAAGTCCAGGATGTAGCGGTGGCTGCCGGTGAACGCGGCGACGAAGCGGTCGGCGTCGGTATGTCCGCGCAGTGACAGGCTGGCCAGATGCAGTCCGGCCGCCCAGCCCTCGGTGCGCGCGGCCAGCGCCGCGGCGAGCGCGTCAGGCAGCGGCGCATCGAGCCGCGCTTCGCCGGGCGCAGCCGTGACCTGCTGCAGCAGCGCCGCCGCCTCCGCGGGCGTGAACCGTAGTTCCGCGGCGCGCAGCTCGGTCAGCTGCCCGCGGGCCCGCAGCCGCGCCAAGGCCAACGGCGGGTCGCTGCGGCTCGTCAGCGCCAGGTGCAGCCCCGGCGGCCGGTTATCAAGCAGGAACCCAAGTGACTCGTGCACCAGCTGCGAGCTGATCACGTGATAGTCATCCAGGACCAGCAGCAGCGCCTCATTCGCATCGGCCTGGCCGGCCACCTCGTTGATCAGTGCCGTTACCAGCGGCTCGAACGACGGCGGCGGGGGAGACCCGAGCAGCGGGCCCATCCGCTCGCTAACACCCGGCCGCACCCGGCCCAGCGCAGCCACAATATGCCGCCAGAACCTGGCCGGATCGTTGTCGCCAGCATCCAGCGACAGCCAGGCCACTGGACGCCTGCCACGCCGGACCCACTCGGCCAGCAGCACCGTCTTGCCGTATCCGGCCGGCGCGCAGGCCAGGACAAGTCCTCGTTCCCGGCCCGCGTCCAGCCGCTGCGCCAGTCGCGGGCGCGGCACCAGGTCTGGCCGCAGCCCGGGCACGTTCAGCTTGGTGGCCAGCAGGACATCGCGCTCCGACCTCACAGCCCCGGATGGAGCCGGCTTACCCATCGGTAACGTGCACGATCGGCGCCTCCGACGTTGTTACGTCGCTGCCCTGACCTCATCGTAGTTGTCAGCCGCCCGGCCTGAACTCGCGACCCCGATCGCGACGGCACCATGGTGCCGTCGCCGCGGCGGAAGATTCCACCCGCATGGGCCACCTTCGGGTGACGCCGATTCCGCCTCACATGCGTAGCGTGCAGATCCACGGAGCTAGACCGAAGGACGGTACACGGACTTGGACTCACGCTACGAGATCCGCGTCAAAGGCATCCTCGACGGACGGTGGGCCAGCTGGTTCGAAGACCTCCAAGTCGCCAGCGACGGGGAGGAAACTGTCATCTCCGGCGCGGTCGCCGATCAGGCCGCCCTGCACGGCTTGCTGGCTAAGGTACGCGACCTCGGGCTGTTCCTGATCTCGGTACGCCACCTCGATCCGGATTGACCATCGCGTCTGGCCGACCGCCCGGCTTCCGCGCAGAAACCCTGGGAGGCGCTCATGCATCCGGCAACATCAATCAAAAACTCCGATCAAACCCGCGAGGAGAGTGAGAAATGATCAGCAACATGCGAATAGCTCAAATCAATCCGGAATTGGAAGCATTCATCCGATTGTTTCCGCCGGCGGACCTGTCCGACCCGGTCGCCGCGCGCAAGAACCTCGCCGAGCTGGCCGCCGCGGCGCCTGCGCCGGACACCACGGGCATGGAGATCGAGGACCGCATGGTTCCGGCCGGACCGAATGTGGCGGTGCGGATCTATCGGCCGCACCAGGTGCAGGGCGGCATCGTCTGGCTGCACGGCGGCGGATTTGTCATGGGTGACCTGGAAACCGAGCACCCGTGGGCCGTCCGGATCGCGAACAGCTCTGGGGCCGTGGTGGTCTCGGTGGGCTACCGCCGGGCGCCCGAGCAGCGGTTCCCGGCCGCTCTGGACGACACCTGCGCCGTGCTGGCCTGGGCGGCCGGGCACGCGGCTGAGCTCGGCATCGACCCCGGGCGGATCGCTGTCGGCGGCCACGCCGCGGGCGCGGGGCTCGCGGCCGCGGCGGCGTTGCGGTCGCGTGACCAGCAGGGGCCGCCGATCCGCTTCCAGCTGCTCAGCCAGCCCGAGCTGGATGACCGGCAGGAAACGTGGTCGGCCCGGAACTTCACCGACACGCCCTTCATGACGCGCGACAAGGTCGCCGCATCGTGGCGGCACTACCTGGGCTCCGCGCCCGGCTCGCCGTACGCCGCCCCGGCGCGGGCCCGTGATCTGTCCGGCCTGCCCGCCGCCTACATCACCACCGCGGAGTTCGATCCGAACCGTGACGAAGCCATCGGCTACGCGCAGCGCCTGCTGCAGGCGGGCGTGCCGGTAGAGCTGCATCAGTGGCCCGGAACCTTCCACGGATCGCAAGCGATCCTGTCAGCGGAGGTGTCCCGGCGGCAGATCGCTGAACTCGGCGCCGTCCTGCGCCGTGCCCTCGCCGACTGAGATGGCCCCCGCATCCGGGCCGGAACGCCAGCGCCTGGCGCGCTGGTGCCGGATGCGAGTGTGGGCTGCGCCGCACGCCGTCGATGATTTCTGCCGGGGCTCGTGCGGTGGTGCCCTACTTCGTGCTGGAGCGCCATTCCAGCTATCTCGGTGCCTCCGACCTGGCGATGGCCGCGACGGTCGGCCCGCCATGCCGCAGCTTGTCATCGGGGTACTGGCCGATCTACGCCAGCTGCGGTGGATGGCACCGCTGGGCCTCAGCCTGGCCGGCACCGGAGCCGGGCCGGCCGGCGTCGTGCCGTCCAACGGGCTGGTCTGGCTGATGCTGCTCGCCTCCGGACTAGGGTGGCGATGTTCCACCCGCCGGCGGCCGGGACGCCAGCAGGCCGCCGGGAACAGCGCGACCGCGATGAGCTATTCGCTGCGGTCGGCAGCGCCGGCTTCCTTCTCCCCCCTGCCCTGGTCATCCCAGCTCTGGATGCGTGGGGGGTGCGAGCATCGGCCATCTTTCTTCCCCTCGCCGCGCGGATGGGATTCCTGCTCGCTCGCCACTAGCGGCGCACCGTGCGGCGGCCCTCGCCGGCCGCGTCCGCCGCGGGCGCACCACCAGCCGGCCGGCCGGGGATGTTCGCCCCGCTAACCGCCGTCGAGGTGGTCCGCTCGTCGGTATCCTTCGGGATCAACACGTTCGTCGCGCTGTACTGGATCCGCCACCTCGGCGCATCCAGCGGCCTAGCCGGCACAGCCTTGACCCTCGAACTTGCCGGACGGCCCTCGGCACGATCGCCGGCGGCCGGATCGGTGACCGGCTCAGCCTGGTCCGCACCATCCAGCTCGGCAATATCCTGCTCATCCCCGCCTGATCGCCGTGCTCGCCTGCGACCATAAGGTCGCCGCGCTGCCGCCGATCGCCCTCACCGGGGATAGTCAGTATCCCCTCGCCGTCCTGGTCAAGCTCGGGCTGGACTACCTGCCTGCCCGGCTTTACAGCCGCGAGTTTGCGCTAGGCGGCGTGCGGCGACAGGGCGGGCGGATGGGTGGATCCGACGGACCACGATCGGGTCTGTCGGGCTGCTGGCACTGATCGCCGATGCGGTCTCTTACCAGCGCATGCACCTGCTGGCGGCCTTCATGGGTGCTACCGCAAGCTCCGGTCCGTGCTGGCTTCTTCCGCGCTGCGTCAGCTGAAACCGCCGTTGCTGTAGAGGAGCTGGCCGTTGATCCAGCTGCCCTGCGGCGAGCAGAGGAAGTCCACCAGGTGCGCGGTGTCCTGCGGCGTCCCGAGCCGGCCGAGCGGGGTCTTGGCGATGCCCTGCGCCCGGATCTCGGCTGACATCCAGCCGGTATCGACCGGACCTGGGTTGATCGCGTTCGCGCAGATACCCAAGTCCGCGAACTCCTCCGCAGCCGCCAGCGTGATCCGGTCCAGCGCGCCCTTGCTCGCGCCGTAGGGCAGATTGTGTGCCGTGTGGTCGCTGGTCAGGCTGATGATGCGGCCGCTGCCGTAGACGCCGCGGAACCGGAGCCCGAACTCGCGGATCAGCAGCCAGGTCGCCCGGGCGTTGACGGCGAAGTGCCGGTCGAAGCTCTCTACCGTCGTGTCGAGCAGCCCGGAGTCGACGGCCTCGCAGTGGCACATCACCAGCGCGGTGACGTCGCCGAGTGCCTGCTCCGCCGCGTCGAAGACCCGGGCCGGCTCCGCGACCACAGCCAGGTCGGCCTCGATCGCGACCGCCGTGGCGCCATCTCGCTCCAGGGACTGCGTGATCGCGGCGGTGGCACCGGCCTCGGGGCCCCAGTCCATCCGGTCTTCGTAGGCGTGCCAGTAGGTGAAGGCGATGTCCCAGCCGGACGCCGCCAGCTGGCTGGCGACACCCGCGCCGATGCCCACCGTCCGGCCGACGCCGGTGACCAGCGCAACTGGCCTGCCGCTCTGAGCGTGCTCGGTTGTTTCCGTCACGACGGGAAATTTCACCGCGCATGCCGGCTCCCGGCAACTCATTTGCCTGGAGCCAGGGCATGGGCCGGGTTACGTGGGGACCCTGGGGGCGGGCTACCTGCGGACCCGGTAAGCGTCGGCTGCGCGACTGCGGCTCCCGCAGACTCGGCCGTGGCCGGCCCCGGCCTGCCTGGCATCAGCGCGGCCAGTATCACGGCGAGGGCGGTGAAGCCGGTGCACCACCAGAACGTGCGCCCGAAAGCGGCGGCCAGCGCGGCCTGGCTGGCGCCGTGCCCGCCAGCCTGCCCGGCCAGGATCACCACCAGCACAGCCGCGCCGAACACTCCGCCTAGCTGTTGCATGATCCTGGTCGCGCTGCTCGCGTGCGGCACGTCCGCCTCCGGCAGCCCCTGGAAGGCACCGACCATCAGGGCGATGGTGGCGGCACCGAGACCTGCGCCGCGGACGACCAGCCCGACGCACAGGAACCAGACAGCGGGGTGCGAGCCCGCCAGCGCGAACGGGACGGTGCCGATGCCCGCCAGCGCGATCCCGGCGAGCGTCACCGGGCGGGGCCCGAGCCGGTCGGTCAGCCTGCCGACGATCGTGCGCGGCAGGATGCTGCCGACGCCCTGCGGGACGAGCATCAGCCCGGCGGCCAGCGCGCTGTACCCGCGCGCCTGCTGCAGGTACAGCGGCATGAGCAGCATCGCGCCGTAGATCGACAGCCCGGCGAGGAACATCAGCCCGCTGGCCGCGGTGAAGGACCGGCACCGGAACAGCCGCACGTCTACCAGCGGCCCGCGGGGCGTGTGCAGCGCGTGCCAAGCGAACGCCGCCAGCAGGATCGCGCCGCCGAGAACCGGTACGAGCACGCTGAGGTGGCCGAAGCCGCCGGCGGTGCTCACCCGGGCCAGGCCGTAGAGCAGGCCGACCAGTGCCGGGCAGAGCAGCAGCAGGCCGGTGACGTCCAGCCGCGGCCGGGCCGGGCCAGCGGCTAGCCGGCCGTGTTCCAGGCCCCTCCAGGCCAACACGATCGCCAGCACGCACATCGGTACGTTGACGAAGAAAATCCACCGCCAGCTGACGTTGCTGATGATCAGGCCGCTGAGCACCGGGCCGAGGATGGGAACGACGGCGACCGGCAGGCTGATCGCGGCCATCAGCCGGCCCAGCTGGCGGCCTCCGGCCGCCTGCAGGATCAGGGTCGTCATCAGCGTCGTCATCAGCCCGCCGCCGATGCCCTGCAGCACCCGGAAGCTGATCATGGCCCCGATGTTCCAGGCCGCGCCCGACAGCACCGACCCACCCAGGAACACGACCAGCGCGAAGAGCCAGGTGGCCCGTCCGCCGAAGCGGGCCAGCGCCCAGCCGCTCACCGGGATGACCATCCCGAAGGACAGCAGGTAGCCGGTGATTACCCACTGGATCGCCGACACGGTGGTGTGCAGGTCCCGTCCGATGCTAGTGATCGCGACGTTCACGATCGTGCTATCGAGCAGGGACGGGACGATCCCGATCAGCAGGATGACGATGAGCGTGACCAGCGAGCGGTCGAATTTCGCTGCCTTCATATGACTCTGTGCTCCTTCCATGTCAAGCGCACTGCCGAGTACGGCTGGCGTAACCAGGTGGTCGCGCCGCCGGCGTGGGCGGCAAGTCATTAGAGGACGGTATGCGGGCCGCCCGTGGCGGTCGTCACCCGAAAGTGGGCACGCCCGGTGGAATCTCCGCAGGCAGCGGCGGCACCAAGGTGCCGGCGTGCGCGACAGACGCTCGCCTAACTCCCTCGGGCGGGACCGCAGCACCCAGCCCGTTCGGGAGTCACGGATCTCTTAG
>Ga0335074_10004321_pt1 | contig 19566 bp, 13 predicted proteins | sample Lox_Sample_23_FD_206715 | JGI IMG/M metagenome (GOLD analysis project Ga0335074, IMG submission 206715) | Soil microbial communities from Loxahatchee National Wildlife Refuge, Florida, United States - Lox_Sample_2.3 | ecosystem: Environmental > Terrestrial > Soil > Wetlands | place: USA... | reverse complement strand
CGCCAAGCAGCTACTAAACGGAACGCGAAATGCAATACCTCATCGATCACTGGTCATTCGATCCGTTCCTGATTATCGTCCTCGTGCTCGCCGCCTGGCATGAGGTCGGCTTGGCGAAGCTGGCGAAGAAATCGAGTGCCGAGGCCACCAGGGAACGCCGCATTAGATCCCTGCGATTCTACGGCGGCCTGGCCATCTTGCTGATAGCCGTCGAGTCCCCGGTAGAATACTGGGCCGACCGCTATTTCCTGGTGCACATGATTCAGCACCTGCTTCTCATGTTCGCCTCCCCTGTGCTGGTCGTGGGGGGTGCACCGTGGGAACCGCTGCGTGAAGTGCTGCCTGACCGGCTGAGCACGACGACGCGGCCGATTAGCCTGATCGGCCGTTTCCTGCTGCGGCCCTGGGTGTCGGTCATCGCGTTCAACGTGACAATGGTGTTCTGGCACCTGCCGGGGCCATTCGACCTGTCCATACGCAATCAGAGCGTCCAGACCTGGCTGATGCATGGCAGTTTTTTCATCGCCGGAGTGCTCTTCTGGCTTCAGTTCGTTCCTTCGTTGCCTTTCCGTATTACGATGACCCGCCCAGCGCAGATGGCGGCGCTGGTAATTACCAATGTGGAAATGTGGATACTGGCGATGTCGATGAGCATTCTCGCCTCGGCCTCATGGTATTCGGTGTACGCGCACGTTCCTGGCGTGACGCTGCCGCCATTCGCCGACCAGCAGATCGGCGCCGCGATTCTCTGGGTCTGCGGCGACTTCTGGGCCATCCCGACCCTGGTCTACGTCGTCCGCAAGCTGATCAGCGAGGATGGCGACGTCAACTCCGCCGTAGACCGCATACTCGGCAGGCGTGGCTCCCGCGGCTACCAGTGGGCAGGCCGGCAGTAACCCGCAGGTAACCAGGCGTGCGGCACAAGTTCGCGTGTCGTTACACGGCGCGGCTCATTCCTTTGGGCATTATGTGATCAGGCCCCTCCAGGTATGAGCTGGAGGGGCCTGATTCAATTCAAGCACCGCCCCGGCGCCCGTGCCCCGGCCCCGGCGCCAGGAGCAACCCTCAGCGGTGCGTCGTGCCGGCGTAGGGGTTCGCCGTCTCGGGTGCCCGGCGGTTACTACTTGCGCTTACCAGGAGCGGGCACTGGGGTGAGTCTCGAACACCACGGGAAGGCCGTGCGGCGAGGCCGTGCCGAGTCGGCGGCGGACCCCGCCTGGCCAGGTGACAAGCTCGATCGGCGTGTCCGCGGTGCCCTTGACCAACTCCAGGCTGATGTGCGCGAACCGGGCTGAGCCCGTGGCCTCGGCCCCGAGCCTGGCGACGCCGGCGTCGAGGGCCGCGTTCTGCTCCTGGTCAAGGTACTGCCGCATGATCGAATGCCAGAGCACGGTCCAGGTGCCCGGCTCGAGCTTGATCCCGGCAACTGTGGCCGACGCGGGCTCGGTGCGCATGACCGCCGGGATTTCGGCGGCCAGGTCGCAGGCGCCGCGCAAGCGCTGGAACCGCGCCACCTGGTCGGCCCAGACGTAGGCCGACAGCCGAAGCCTGCCCGCTTCGCTGACCGGGTCGATCGGCGCCAGGTCACCGCCGGTTCGCTCGACGATGCTGATCTCGCGAGCCGGCGGAAGAGACCCAAGCCAGGCGTCAGGCATCTGGACAGGAGAACTGGCCGGGCCGACGCTGACACCGCGGCCGGTGATCCTGAAATGATCCGCGCGCAGGTTAAGCCCCGCGCTGGCGCCGACCTCGATGAGCCGCACCGGGCAGTTCGCCTGGGCGGCGAGGTGGCAGAGGGCGCCGACGAGTGCCGCGCCCCGGCCGACCTCGTTGGTTTGCGGCGGATGCCCGAGCCAGGCCTTGACCTCATCGCGCTGGTCCGCGAGCACCGCTCGCATGGCTGGCCAGGCCCGCCAGGCGCCAGGTCCGGCGTCAGCCGTGCCGCCGGCCGACGGATAGAACGCGGCCAGCTCACTCGCACGGCCGGTCAGCACCAGTGCGTGCACGCCGCCGAGCATCCGCAGAGCAAGCGCAGTCCGCCCTGGATCATCAAGGTGAGCCTCAAGCGCGGCCGCGGTCGGTCCTCCTGACAGCAAGTCCCCTGCCGCATGGTTCAGCAATCCCGAATACAGCGGGCTGCCAAGCGCCTCGCAGGCCAGGGCCTGCAATCTGAACCTCTGCGCGGTCCGCTCCGCTGGCATGCGCGCCCCCCGATTCATCCGAGCACCTCCTTGTGCCAGATCAACCTCCATTCTGACGCTGATCTTCACGTGGTGAGGCGGGTGAGCAGTGCCGCGAGGTCAAGACCGGACAGCCGTTCAGAAGAGCCCAGGCCGTTAGGCTTCAGGCTGTGGAGGTACTACGGGAGCGGGTTGAGGCACTGCGGCACCTGGCGATCGCCCCGGCCGAGAAGGGGTTCGGCACCATCGCGGCTGGGCGTACCGTCACGGCGGCCGCTCTGGAAACCCAGCGACCGCCGGCCCTTGGCGGCGACTTCACGATGCCGTTGCTGGTACTGAAGGACTCGGCGCTGCGGCACAACGCCACCGCGATGGCGGACTGGTGCGCGGCCAGCGGGGTCAGGCTGGCACCCCACGGCAAGACCACGATGGCACCGCAGTTGTTCGCACGGCAGGTAGACGCGGGGGCGTGGGCGATCACGGCAGCGACGATCGGTCAGGCCCAGGTGTTCAGGTCGTTCGGGGTCAGCCGGATCCTGATCGCCAACGAGCTGACCGACCAGGCCGGGATCGGCTGGCTCGCGGCCGAGCTGAGCGCGGATCCTGACTGGGATTGCTTCGCCTACGTCGACAGCGTCGCCGGGGTGCGTCTCCTCGATGACGCGCTCGCGGCGGCCGGGGCTTCGAGACCCCTTCGCGTGCTCGTGGAACTCGGGTTCGCCGGCGGGCGTACCGGGTGCCGTACCGTGGCCGGCGCGCTCGCGGTGGCAGCCGTGGCCGAGCAGGCGAGCCAGCTTGCGCTGGCAGGGGCGGCCGGTTACGAAGGCGGCATCGGCCATGACGCGGAGCCTGGAACGCTGGCGGCCGTCGCCGAGTATTGCGGGAAGCTGCGTGACCTCGGCGTGGCACTTGCCGGGATGATCAGCGAGCCGGTCATCAGCGCGGGCGGCAGCGCCTACTTCGACGTCGTAGCGCGGGAACTGGCCGGCTCGGGCCCTGCTCTCGTACTGCGGAGCGGTTGCTACCTGACCCACGATCACGGCGAGTACGCGAGGATCGGCCCGGCCGAGCGGCGCGGTGGCCCCGCGCTGATCCCGGCGATCGAACTATGGGCCCCCGTGCTGTCAGTGCCCGAGCCGGGACTGGCGCTGGCCTGCGCGGGCCGCAGGGACGTAGCCTTCGACCAGGGCCTGCCGGTGCCGCTGCGCATTCGCCGCACGGACGGGACCACGGAGCCTGGCGGAGGACTGACCGTGACCAGGCTGGATGACCAGCACGCCTACCTGGCCGTCCCCGCGGAGGTCACCCTGACCCCTGGCGACCTGATCGGCTTCGGGATCTCGCACCCGTGCACCACCTTCGACAAGTGGCGCGTTATCCCGGTCGTTGACGAGGAATATCGCGTCATCGACGCCGTCCGCACGTTCTTCTAGCCCTTAGACGCTAGCGTGGAGTGCGTGATATGCGAGGAACGCCATGGCTGCTGACCTGGTGGTACGCGATGCCCTTATCGCCGACGGCTCGGGCGGGCCGCTCGGCCAAGGTGACGTGGCGGTGAAGGACGGGCTGATCGAGTCGGCAGGCGGCGAGCCAGTGCACGCCGGCCCGGCGACCATCGAGATCGACGGGCGAGGTGACCTGATCTGCGCCCCGGGCTTCATCGACGTGCACACGCACGACGACGCCGCTCTCGTCAGGTATCCGGGACTCGAGTTCAAGATCGCACAGGGCTGCACCAGCCTCGTCGTAGGGAACTGCGGATTCAGCGCTTTCCCCGGCATCGGCGAGGACGACATCGAGACGATCGCGAGCGCGGACTGGCCAGACCTAGAGACGTACCGCGCCGAGGTGACCGCGGGCGGCTTCGCCTGCAACGCGATGGCGCTGATCGGGCACAACACGTTGCGGATCGCTACGATCGGGCGCACGGAATCGCGCGCGGCGACCGTGGCAGAACTAGCGAGCATGCGCGGCGAGGTGCGGCGAGCCATGGAGCAAGGCGCGTGCGGCCTGTCCACAGGGCTGATCTACCAGCCGGGAAAGTGGACGCCGACCGAGGAGATCATCGAACTGGCGACCGCGGCAGGCGAAGCCGGCGGCGTGTACGCGACGCACATGCGGGACGAGGGCGAGCGCTTGCTCGAGTCGGTTGCCGAGGCGATCGCGATCGGCCGGTCCTCTGGCTGCCTGGTTCAGATTTCGCACCACAAAGCCGGCGGTGAGGAGAACTGGGGCAAGGTCGCTGACTCACTGGCCGCGATTGACCGCGCCAACGCCGACGGCGCGGACGTCACGCTTGACTTTTACCCTTACACGGCGAGCAGCGGGCCGATGGCCGAGTACGTGACCGCTGAGACCGTCACGCAGGACTGGGCCGAGCACAACCTGTTCGCTACTTGCCCGCCGTTCCCGCAGTACCAGGGGAGGTACGTCAGCGAAGTCGCGGCAGCGGAAGGGATCAGCTCAGCCGAGCTGGTACGCCGGGTACAGGCAACGGCGGCCGGGCGCCGGACGATCAGCATCGGTTTCGGCATGTCGGAAGGAGACCTGCTAAGCAACATCGGGCACCCGCGCGTGATGATCGGGTCCGATGGCGTTCCCGAGCTTGACGGGCTGCCGCACCCGAGGCTGTTCGGCACCTTTCCGAGGATCTTCGCGCGGTATGTCAGGGAACTTGGCGTGATCCCGGTCGCCGAAGCGGTCAGGCGCATGACCAGCCTGCCAGCGGACAGGTTCGGCCTGGCCGGCCGGGGCAGGCTCATCCCTGGCAACCATGCCGACCTCGTGGTTTTCGATCCCGCCCAGATCCGTGACCTGGCCACTTACCAGGACCCGAAACGCGAGCCTGCCGGGATCGGCGCCGTTGTCGTAAACGGAGAGCTGGCCGTGCACAACGGCCTGCACACGGAGGCCAGAGCCGGCCAGCTACTTCGTTATCGCTGTTCCTAGCACCTGATACGTTCGTTCGCGGGATCGAACAACGGGGTTGCGCCGACCGCCCCGACCGTGACCGGGTACCGCTCGCCGAGGTACTCCACGGTGAATCGCTGGCCGAGCCGAGCCTGTTCAGTCGGGAGGTAGCTGAGCAGGAGATGTCTTCCGACGGACGGGCCTGACCCCGCGCTCGTGACGTAGGAGGTGCGGCCGCGCGAGTCGGTCAGGACGCCGCCGTCCTCACCGAGCACGGGTTCGCCGCCGAGCGGGTAGCGGGCCTCGCCCGAGCCTCCGGTCGGGTCGTCGATCGTGAGCGTGCACAACATCGCGGCGGGCGGCACTTCCCGCTGGGCCAGGTAGGCAGCCTTGCCGACGAAGTCCTGTGCCTTGACCTTGGGCCGGGTCATTCCGGCTTCGACGAGGTTGAAGTCGGCAGTCAGTTCGGCGCCGAAGGCACGGTAGCCCTTCTCAAGGCGGGCCGTCGTGCCGTAGACACCGATGCCCGCAGGGATCAGGCCGGAGGGCTGGCCGGCGTCCCACAGCCTGTCCCACAGCCTGGCGCCCTGCTCGATCGGCACGTAGAGCTCCCAGCCGAGCTCGCCAACGTAAGAAATGCGGGAGGCGAGCACGGTCAGGCCGCCTGCTTCGATCTCACGGCAGGTGCCGAAAGGGAAACCCTGATGCGAGATGTCGGAGGAAGTGATCCGCCAGAGAATCTCGCGCGCGCAAGGACCCCAAAGGCCAAGGGTTGTCCAGGCGGAGGTGACGTCGGTGACGGTGACGTTCGCGCCTTCAGGCAGCTGGTCGGCTATCCACTTCAGGTCCATCATCCCTGTCGCGCCTCCGGTCACGACCCTGAACTTGCCGGTGGCCAGGCGCATGATGGTGAGGTCCGCGCGGAAGCCGCCGTTCTCATCGAGGAAGGAGGTGTAGACGACCCGTCCAGGCGCGACGTCGAGCTGGGCTACTGCGAGGCGCTGAACCGCGTCGAGTGCCCCGTGCCCGGCGATGTCGAGCACGGCGAACGCCGAAAGATCAATCAGCGCGGCCGCGTCGCGCATGGCGAGGTGCTCGGCGTTGATGACCGGCGACCACCATCGCGACTCCCATTCGCCTGAGCGAGGCATCACCTGCCCGGCATAACGATCGAGCAGCGGCGTGTTCGACTCGTACCAGAACGGCCGCTCCCAGCCGGCGGTCTCGAAGAACACCGCCCCGAGATCGCGTTCCCTGTCGTAAGCGGGGGCGAGGCGGAGCGGCCGGCCTGACTCCCACTGCTCGGCGGGGTGGACGATGCCGTACATCTTGTTGAACGCCTCGGCGGCGCGGGCGGTGACGTGAGCCGTCGTCCGCTGGTGCGGGTAGAAGCGCGCGATGTCAGCCTCGTGGATGTCGATCTCCGGCGCCCCTCCCGCCATCCACTCGGCGGTGGCCCGCCCGATGCCCGGCCCTTCCTTGATCCAGCTTGCAGCGACCGACCAGAGGCCTGCGACCTCGGGCGTCTCGCCGATAGCCGGGTGACCGTCCGGCGTCATCGAGATCAGGCCGTTGATCGCGTACCTGATGCCCGCACGCTCGTCGCCGAGTAGCTCTGGCATCAGCTCGAGTGCCTGTTCAAGCTGAAGATCGAAATCCTCTGAGGTGAACGGCAGTTCGGTCGGGGACAGCACGGCTTCCTCGATGGAAGGGATGTCGTCGGGGCTGACAATCATCGGACGGTGGGCGTAGGAGCCGACCTCCAGGTCGCCGCCGTGCTGCCGCTCGTACATGTTGAGGTCAACGTCGCGGACGATCGGGTAGCTGATCTCCCCTGGAGTATCGGCGAACAGCGCGATCGGGCCGACGCTGATCATCTGATGGACGATCGGCGTGAGCGGGATGCTTGCGCCCGCCATCCGCGCCAGCCTCGGCGACCAGACGCCGCAGCAGATCACGCACAACTCGGTCTCGATGTCGCCGGCGCTGGTTCGCACCGCCGTGATACGCCCCCCTGGCCGGCTCGCGCCAGCGCCATCCGGCGCGGTGCCGATCCCCAGAACCTCCGTGCTCGGGATCACGGTGAGCGCCCCTGACGCCTGGGCCTGCTCGCGCATCAGCGTGCCCGCTCGCAGCGAGTCGACGACGCCCACGGTCGGGAAGTACCCGCCGCCGAGTATCACCGAGTCGTCCAGGTACGGCACCAGCTCACGCACTTGCGCCGGGGTCATCAGCTCAGCGGGAATCCCCCAGGCCTTCGCCTGCGTGCAGCGACGGCGAAGCTCGGTCATCCGCTCTGGCGTCCTGGCTACCTCGAACCCGCCTGACTCGGTGAACACGCCGAGTTGCTTGTACTGCTCCATGGAGTCAGCGGTGAGCTCCATCATCATCTTGTTGTACTCGATCGGGTAGATGAAGTTGGAAGCGTGACCGGTAGACCCGCCAGGGTTGGGCATCGGACCCTTGTCGATCAGGACAAGCTCCCGCCAGCCCAGCCTGGCCAGGTGATAGGCCAGGCTGTTGCCGACGATGCCCGCCCCGATGATCACCGCGCGGGCGCGTCCAGGAATCTCGCTCATGCACCTGCTCCGTTCGCGGCGTCCCTTGAATCCGGGCTTCGAGGGTCAATATTGCCCTCAAAGCCCGGATTCAAGGTGCCTGGGGTCTGGTTACTCGACCGGGATTTCTTTGTTGATCAGGCCGAGGTCGATGCCCTGCCGCCGCCGCACGAACCAGGCGATGAGGTAGATCACGACAGCTAGCACGTACATGCCGAGCATGTAAAGCAGCGAGTCGTTGCTGTTCACGCCGTAGTTCACGTTGGTCAGCCACTCGTAAAGGTTGTATCCGAGCAGCCCGATCGTGATCACGCCGGCGACAGGGACGATCGGCACGCCGAGAACCTTGATCCGGCTGGCGGGCGAGGCCTTCCACAGTTCCGGCTTGCGGAACGGCAAGATCACGACCGCGATGGCACTGAACAGATACGTCACCGCGATGACGACGGTCGCGTCAAGCGTGTACGTGTAGAACTTGGACCAGTACGCGTACAGCGCCGAGAGCAGGACCGCGGGTAGCAGCATCAGGATCAGCGAGTAGACAGGCACCTTGCGCTTCTCAGAGACCTCGGCGGCCCGGTCAGGCAGGATCCGGTCGAAGGCGGCGGCGAAGATGACCCGCGTCGAGGAAAGGAACAACGTTCCCACCCAGGCAAGGAACCACAGGAACATCAGCAGGATGAGCACGACCTGGAAGACCTCGTTGTGGACCAGCCAGCCGACGAACATCACCGGGTAGGGCCAGATCGGGATCGGCGACGCATACTTGCCCGCGCTGTAGTACGCGCCCCAGTAAAGCGCGCTCGAGTTGTTGTAGAAGCTGCCCATGGTCTTGTTGACCAGAACAAGGAAAAGGACGGACAGCAGCACCGTGATCCAAAGGCCGCCGAACATGCCGATGAACACCCGGCGGAAGTCGCTCGCGCCCCTGATCTCGCCGTAAAGCGTGGAACCCCAGTTCGGCCACAGCAAGTAGAACATCATCATCGGCACAAGCAGCATGCTGGCCGCGATCGGGGTGAAGCCGAAGGAAGGCGAAACATAGCCGGCGTTCTTCAGCGCGCCCGCGTTGGTCGCGCCGAAGGCGTTGTGGATGCCGAAGATCTTCTGTGCCTCCAGGTTGACCGAACTGACGAAGTCGGCGTGGTTATTGACCGCGAGCAGGATCAGCACGATCGCGAACCCGACCAGGCCACCGTAAAAGCACCACTTCTGCAGCTTGGCGTAGCCGGCCATGCCGAGCGAGACGAGGAAACCCGCCAGGAGGATCGTGATGACAGAGACAAGGAAGACGCCGTTGTGGCCGGCGAACCAGGTCGCCGCGCTCGGATGGCCGAGCGTCGCCAGCAAGGGCTGGAAGAACTCGGCGGAAAGGACGTTGCCGTAGATCGGCGCCCACAGCCAGAGTATGAACCACCAGCCGGTCGCGGCCATGACGAAGCCGAGTCCGCCGAAGAGGATCCTGGTCTGCCATACGTAGTCGCCGCCCGCGCGCGGGATCGTCACGATGAGGCCGGCGTAGGCGATGACCAGGAAAGACACCCATACGGCTGAGATCAGCACGGCCGTGAGCAACTGGCCCTTAGGGAAGAACGACTGATAGGAGAACTCGAAGATCCCGAGGGTGACCACGTTGGTCGACAGGCACGCGTAGATCATCGAATCGCGCACCGACCAGCCTCTGACCAGGCCGGTCGCCTTCCTCAGGAAAAGTGTCGGCGCCTCGCCGGCAGCTTCCGCAGCCATACCGTTCCCGCCTCCTCATTCATGAACCTCAGCCATTGACCAGCAAATATCTCCGAACCTTCGCCTTCTTCAAATCAAGGTCGATCAGCGCGCCCTGCAGTACGCCGTCGCCGTAGACGCTGCCCGGGTTGATGGCCAGCGTGCGGCCCATCTTCTTCACTCCGCGGCTCTCGTGGATGTGCCCGTGGACCGAGAGCAAGGGCTGGTGGGCCATGATCGAGTCGCGTACCGCCATGGAGCCGACCGGCTTCATGACCGCGCCGCCGTGCATGGGGCGCAGGCTGGCGTCCAGGGCCGGCGCCTCGTCAAGGCCGGTACCGTACGGCGGCGCGTGGAAGTTGAAGATCGTCCGGCCCATGTCAGGTACCTGTGCCGCGACCGCCTCGATCTTCGCGGCCAGTTCGTCCTCAGGCGCCTCGCGGAACGTGTCCCACGGGGTCGGGTTGGTCCAGCCCATCGAGATCAGGCTGAAGCCGTCCAGGTCGAGCACCTTACCTTCGGCGAACGTCACGCACGGTGAGGACTCGATCAGCTCGTCGATTTCGAAGATGTCGTCGTTGCCGCCGTTGAGTATGCAGCCGATCTCGCCGCCGCGCAGCTTGCCGTCGGCCATGTCGAGCCAGCGGTCAAGCGAGGCCATCATCTCGGTGCTGAACCGCTGGTCCACCGCGCCCTCCGTGGCGCTCAGCTCGGCGAGCTCGTCTGGAGTGACTACCGCCGGATAGGAACCGCGTGCCCTGATCTGGTTCTCGACCCTCGCCAGCTCTTCCCGCGTCTCCATCCTGACCGCCTCGCCCCGGATCGTGGCCTGCCAGTATCCGGTGTGCGCGACGATCGGCACCATCACCTTCCCTGTGACATCACCACCCAGGATGACCAGGTCAGCCTTGTAGAAGGCGGCCGCGTTGAGGAACTTGCGCCAGCAGGTTTCTGAGCCGTGAATGTCCGTGGCAAAGAAGATCTTCATCCGGTACCGCCTGCCCGCGTTCGCTTACAAAGGGTGTAGCAGCCGTCATAACCGGGCGTCAATGATCAATGTGCTACTTCCTCGGGCAGTTCGTACCAGCGCATCTTCTCCCCGATACCGGCCCGCACCTTCCACTTCATGGTCTTCGGTGTCTCATCGGCCAGCTTCCGCAGGACGGCTGCCTGCCCTGCCGGGTCGAAAGGCAGCCCTGGCTGGGCCAGGGAGGGGCGCTCGCTGATCAGGGAAGGCAGCTTGTCAAGGTTGCCGGTCACGGTCCGCCACCAGCCCCAGTCACCGCTGAGTACCTGGGCGAAGCGAACCGTGTCGTGATACGGGCCGGTGCCAGCTTCCGCCACGGGCAGGCAAGAGAGGAGCTGGACGATGTCCCTGGCGTCCTTTTCGTTCAGCTCCACGATCTGCAGCTTGGAAAGCAGCAGGTCAACGGCGTCGACCGTGTACGGCAGCCGGCCAAAGGAAGGACGGAAGTCCAGCGTATGGCACATCGTCAGCTTGTCGACCATGACGTCGATCGGACGGCCAGAGGGAGCCGTGAAGTACATTTGCCGATCGCCGTTGAGATTGTTGAACCGCCGGTCGGGCTGGCAGCCTGCCTTTTCCAGGTGCGCCGCGACCTTCTTGCGCTCCCTGGACAAGCACGCGAAGTCCATGTCTTGGTCGCGACGGAGCCTTGGCGGGTAATCGGGGCAGATGACGCGCACCGCGAGTCCGCCGAGCAGTTTCAGTCCCACGCTGGCCTCGGCGGCGCCGTGCGCGATCGTCATCGCGTCCGTGAGCGGGTCGTGCGGCGATCCTGGCTCGACGTGGTCTGCTGTCATGAGGAAAGCCTAGGACGCTACGGCTTCGCGCACTATTACCTGCAACGTCGCCAATGACGGATCTGCCGCGTACGCGATGCGGCCGCCGTCGGCCTTGACCTCGCGCAGCGAGTCCACCGCTTCAGCCGTGATCAGCTCACCTGGCGCCAGTACCGGGACGCCCGGCGGGTATGGCGCGATCAGTTCCGCACTAACCCTGCCGATCGCCGCATCGGCGCTGACCGTCTCGTTGCCGGCGAAGAACGCGTCCCTCGGTGACATCACGACCTCGGGCACGACCGTCCACGACGCGGCGACGCCCGGCTTTCTTGGCGTGGTCCTGTGCCGCTCGATCGAGGCGATGAGAACATCGAGGAACGCGTTGACGTGGTACTCGTCGTCGGCAAGCGTGATGATCGGTACGACCGTGTCGCGGTCGGCGCTCTCGACAGGCATGCCGTGCGCCACGAGGTCGTTCTCGATCGTGTAACCCTGCGTGCCGGTGCCCGCGATCAGCACGACAAGCTTGGTCGGCTCGACGCCAGGACCGTCAAGCACGCTGACATCAGGCACCTGGCGAAGCCGGTCCTTGGCCATGGCCACAACGCGGAGCAGGCGGCCGCACAGTTCCTCGCCGTCGCGGGCAAGCAGTGCCCTGGCCGCGTCGATGCTTGCCATGATCGAGCCGGCCGGACTTGTGGTATGCGTGGCCTCGAAGGCGCGGTGCAGCCTGGCCGCGCTGAGGCGCTCGGTGCGGGCAAGCACGATCGCTCCCTGCGAGTAGGCGGGAAGCGTCTTGTGCGCGCTTGTGACCATGCCGTCCGCGCCCGCAGCGATCGCGTGCGGCGGAAGTTCCGGATGAAAGCCCAGGTGGGCGGCCCACGCCGCGTCCACGAGCAACGGCACGCCTGCCTCATGAGCGGCATCGGCCTGACCACGCAGATCGCCGATCGTGCCGACGTAGGAGGGTTCGCCAAGGAACACCGCGCAGGCATCAGGGTGCTCACTGAGCGCGGCCCTGACTGTGGCGACGCTGACGGCGGCGGGCAGCCCGGTCTCCAGGTCGACCTCGGGTCGGACCCAGACCGGCCGCAGGCCAGCGAGCACCAGGCCGAGCAGCAGCGACCGGTGCAGGATCCTGGTCACGATGACCTCGCGGCCTGGCGACCCCGCGGCGAGGGCAAGCGCCTGATTGCCATGCGTGGAGCCGGCCACGGAGAACCGGCACCAGTCGGCGCCCCAGAGCTCAGCGGCCCGGCGCTCCGCGTCGGCACGCGGAACGTCGGCATGCTTGATCGAGTCGACTCCCCCGTACAAAGGCGCGTCCCCGACATTGACCGCGCCAGTGAGGTCCTGCCTTGCCTTGTGGCCGGGAACCGCCATCGGGATGAACTTGCCGGTTTCGATCAGCTCGGTGGCTCTCAGCCAGCCGTCGAGCAAGGGCGCGTCGAAGCGGAGGTCGCGAGGGTCGCGAGGGTCGGAACCGGACGGACGCACAGTTTCAGGGCTCATCGGCCTAGTGTGCTTGATCGCGGCTGGCAGGTTCGCCACCGGTAGGGTGGTGAGCCATGCGAGCAGCACTGTATGAGCGGATCGGCCCGAGCGCGGAAGTGCTGCGGGTAGAGGACATCGACCGGCCAGAGCCAGGACCTGGCGAGGTCAGGGTCAAGGTTGAGTACTCGGGCGTGAACCCGACAGACTGGAAGTCTCGCAGCGGCCTGACCTCCCGCCCTGTCGACGGATTCCAGATCCCGCATCACGACGGCGCCGGCGTTATCGACGCGGTCGGCGAAGGAGTCGAAGAGAGCAGGATCGGGCAGCGAGTCTGGACCTGGATGGCGGCAGGCGGCCGCAAGTGGGGCACCGCGGCCGAATGGTCGGTCATGCCCAGCCGCCAAGCCGTAACGCTTCCTGAAGGGATCTCCGCCGAACTCGGTGCCAGCCTCGGCGTGCCCGCGATGACCGCTTACCGGTGCCTGTTCGCCGACGGCCAGGTCAACGGCAAGACCGTGCTCGTCGCCGGGGGCGCGGGAGCGGTCGGGCACTTCGCGATCGAACTGGCCAAGCACGCCGGCGCCCGCGTGATCACGACCGTGAGCGGACCGGAGAAGGCCGAGCTAGCCGCCAAGGCAGGCGCGGACCTGATCGTGAACTACCGCACGGAAGACGCGGCGGCGAAGATCAAGGATTTCGGCTTGGTCGACCGGGTCGTTGAGCTGGCGCTGGACGCCAACCTGGGACTCGACCTCGCCGTGATCAAGCCGAACAGCGAGATCATTACCTACGCGTCCACGTCGGCCGATCCCGCCCTGCCGGTCAGGTCCTGCATGAACGCCAACGTGCTGCTGCGGTTCGTGCTGCTGTACGGCGTGCCTGCTGACGCGCTTGATCAGGCCGTGGCCGGCATCACGTCCGCGCTCAGGGACGGCGCGCTGACCGAACTCCCCGTGCACAAGTACCCGCTGGACGACATCGTGGCCGCCCAGGACGCCGTTCAGGCAGGCGCCGTAGGCAAGGTGCTTGTCGTACCAGGCTGATGACGGTAGAACCCGACGTCCTCCGGCGGCAAAGGTTCATTGCCAAGTATCAGGTCGGCGGCCTTCTCCGCGACCATCATCACCGGCGCGTAAATGTTTCCGTTGGTGACGTATGGCATCGCCGACGCATCCACGACCTTGAGCCCGCGGATTCCGTGTACGCCCATCGTCGCGGGGTCGGTGACCGACTCGGGGCGGGTGCCCATCGCGCACGTGCACGACGGGTGCAGCGCGGTCTCGCCGTCCCTCCTGACCCAGTCGAGCACCTCCTCATCGGTGCTTACCGACGGGCCAGGCGAGAGTTCGCCGCCGTTGTAAGGGTCGAGCGCGGGCTGGTTAAGTATGCGCCTGGCCACGGCTATCGCTTCGGTCCACTCCTGCCTGTCGGTTTCTGAGGACAGGTAGTTGAACCGCAGCGCCGGATGCACGGTCGGGTCCGCCGAGGTGATCTTGACCGAGCCACGCGAGTCTGAGTACATCGGCCCGATGTGAACTTGGTAGCCGTGCCCGCCCGCGGGCGCGGACCCGTCGTACCTGATCGCGATCGGCAGGAAGTGAAACATCAGGTTCGGATAGGCAACGTCGTCGTTGGACCTGGCGAAGCCGCCACCCTCGAAATGGTTGGTCGCGCCAGGACCTGTCCTGCCGAATAGCCATCTCGCCCCGACCATCGGGCGGTTACGCCATTTCAGCGCCGGCGCCACAGACACCGGCTGCTTGCACGCGTACTGCACGTAGACCTCGAGGTGGTCCTGAAGGTTCTCGCCCACCCCTGGCAGGTCGGCGACCACCGAAATGCCGTGCTCGCGCAGCAGGTCAGCCGGGCCGACACCGGAAAGCTGGAGTAGCTGCGGCGAGTTGATCGAGCCGCCGCAGAGTACGACCTGACCGCCGCTCGCCCGCACGAGTTGCCCGCCGAGCCGGTACTCGACTCCGGACGCGCGCGTGCCATCGAACACGATCCTGGTAACGAACGCGTGGCAAAGGACGGTGAGGTTCGGCCGGCTCAGCACGGGATGCAGGTAAGCGCGTGCGGCCGACAGCCGCCTGCCGCGGTAAATGGTCCGGTCGAACGGGCCGAACCCTTCCTGCCGGTACCCGTTCACGTCGCTGGTCAGTTCGTACCCGGCTTGCTGCGCGGCCTCGAAGAACGCCGCGAAAAGCGGGTTGGCCGCCGGTCCCCGCTCCAGCTTCAGCGGGCCTTCGGTACCCCGGTACTCATCGCCGCCGGAAAGGCACGTCTCCATCTTCTTGAAGTACGGCAGGCAATGCGCGTAATCCCAGTTCTCCATGCCCGGATCGGCCGCCCACCGCTCGTAGTCAAGCGGGTTGCCGCGCTGGAAGATCATGCCGTTGATGCTGCTCGACCCACCGAGCACCTTGCCGCGCGCGTGGTAGATCCGCCGCCCGTTCATGAAGGGCTCGGGCTCCGACTCGTACTTCCAGTCGTAGAACCGGCTGCCGATCGGGAAAGTCAGCGCGGCCGGCATGTGAATGAACACGTCCCACCAGTAGTCGGGCCGCCCGGCCTCAAGCACGAGCACCTTGTTGCCGGCGTCTGCCGACAACCGGTTCGCCAGCGCGCACCCGGCCGAGCCACCGCCGATGATGATGAAGTCATAACCCGCAGGCGCCATCTCGCCCCGCTCTCCGGCCCGTGCGGGGGCCCGTTGCTGTCGTCTTGACGAAGTACACCAGAAGCACAACGACCGTGGAGCCAGTCGGTACTCCAAGAAATCCCGCAAGGACTACGCACGTCTTCTGAGCGATGCCCGCCAGCCGGTGGCCAGCATCACGGCACCGTCTAATCGGAGGCCGCCAAACCCTCATACGGGCGACATCAGTAAGGCGCATACCGCTCCGACCGTCCGGCTATTTCGTAGGGCCGACATTGTAGGCTTACGCACGCGAACCGCTCGTACGACACCCCTGATCGACCTCCGAGGACGGATCTATGAAGGCGACACTGGCACTCATTATCGTGTTGACCGCCTGCGTTGGATGCGCCATTTCGGTGCGTCCAGTTTCCGCCCAGCAACAAGAACGGCAGGCCTACCGCGTCGCGCTGATACGGCCCTTCAACGCCCTGACGGCCGCTGCGAACAAAGCGCAGGTCGTGTGCGTGGGCGGTCAGCAACCCGATCCGCACGCCTGCTATGCCGACACGCAAGCGGAAATTCAGAAGGCTCGCTCAGTCGAACGCATCCTTCGCAGCAGTACCGTGCCCCGCGGCTACGCTACCGCGAACGCTGACTTCATTCGGGGAATCACGTTGTTTATTGAGGGCCTGCGCAAACGGAGCCAGAGCCTGCTAATCCGTTCCGGTGCCGAGTACGCGGCGGGCGACCAATTCATCGCCAAAGGCAACGCACTGCAGAAGCAAGCGATCTCGGAATACCCGAAGGGTTCAGGAATCAACTGATGGCGGTTGGTTGTGACGACTCTTGCGAGTGTCGTGGAGCGGATATCCGAGGCGCTCGAACTCGCGCAGGAGTCGCCGAGTGCTCAGCCCGGGCTGTATTCGTACATTGCCAAACGCTGAGTAGACGTCGTCAATGGTCAACACCGTGTACTGCAAGAAATGTCCGATGTTAATTCGCTGTACACCGGCGAAGGGCACGCTCAGCGTCTCACCCCGCCAGCCCGGCCAGGCGCGGAGAACCAACTCCTCGCTGCCGACGTCCAGTCGTCCGAGCGGATAAGGTGTAATCCGACGGTCGATGGCACTCTGCACGCCAAAGGTCTTAACGGCGTTCGCCCGTACCATCAGCGCTCCTATCAGATTCGAACCTTAGCCAATGCGCCAATCGTAGCCAACTGTCGCTGAGAAGTTGTTGCCGGCTCCTACGCTGACACCGACCTCGGTCGAGAAGTCCTGCCAGTTGGGCGGCCAGGTCCAGTCGCCCCATGTTCCACCCACTGATGGGCCAACACCCGAATCGGCCAGCGGCAGACCGACCGCCGGATAGTAGCCGTCAGCAGTTGCGAAGAAGCCTTGTGCATAATTATCAATGGCCTTATTTGACGGCGATGTACGCTGCAGGATCCAGCCGTTTCTGGCCGATGCGCTAATTCCGGGTGTACCGAAGCCCACTTCGGGCCCGAAATATATTGCGTGGTCCCTCGTCACGGTGATGTTCGCTCCGAAAACGACGGGAACGTCTTCAAACGGGCCAACCGTCAGATTGAACGAGTAGTAATCTGGCCGCCTGGCCGGACAACCCCCAGCGGCATGGGTCGTGCAAGCTACATCCGTAGGAACGAGCTTCAGCGCTTGGTTTGACGCCCAGTCACCGATGCCACTCATGGCCAAGCCGATCGCTGAGCTGCTACGTCCGCCGCCGGAACTTGGCCCTCCCGCACCGTAGTCACCGCCTGATCCTCCGTACGACCCGCCGTCGCCGCCATAGTCGCCGTTGCCGCTACCAGGATCGGGGTCTTGCTCACCGCCGGAGGGGTTGCCGTAGCTCCCGGTACCGGGATTGGGCTGGCAAGTGTCGCCGTTGGTGATGCAAATGCCGAGTTGGCCACTTGGATCTTCGTCGGTAGCCGGATTATTGAAGGCGTAGTCGTAGGGGTCCAGGTCGCTCGGATTGTCCGGCTCGAGCACCGGATCGGGCGAGATGAACGCCGTTCCAAGCGGGTTGTACTCGCGAGCGCCAAGATTCGTGAGGCCAGAAGTGGCGTCTGTGGTGCCGCCGACATAGCCCCGGTTGCCCGGCCACGTCGCGCTGCCCGATGCACTCAGCAGGTCACCGAACGGGGTGTAGTACCGGAAGTCAACGTTCTGGTCGCTGGTATCGACCAGTTCAGTGTCAGTTCCCTGAGGATCGGACAGCAGCCAGTACACATCGGTCGGGGTGCGGACGGCCACTACCTGGTTATCAAAGGTGTAGTAGCGCGTCGCGGTCACCGTACTACCGCTGGCCACTACTTCTTCGCCCGGAAGATACAGGGTCGAGGTCGACCCATCTTGGACGACCAGCAAATTGCCGTCAGCGTCGTACCGGTAGCGGCTGGTGGTGCCCGCGGTCACGGCCGAGAACAGCTCATCCGGCGCCGCGCCTGTGCCGTTCCAGTTGTACGACGTCGTGGTTGCACCGCCCGTCGAGCCAGCCAGCTGGCCCGGGCTTGTCCAGGTCTGCGTTGCGTTCGTCGCAGTCCCGCCATTAATAGAGGTCGAGACTTGCGTGGCGGCGTGCGGCTGTGAACTACCAGCGGCCGGGTACTGGTAGCTGGTTGTCGTGGTGGTGGCCGTCGACCCTGATCCCGTGATCAAAGTGGTGCCGGTGATGTTCCCGGTGGTCACGTTGTTGGAGTCAAGGGTGTTGTAGGTGAGCGTCTGTTCGTAGGGCGACGGTCCGCCGAGACTCGAGGCACCCGGCGCCGAGGACGGGCAGTTGCTGGACGTCTGTGTCCAGGCGGCGGTCAGACGAGCCAGGTAGTCGTAGGTGTAGCACTGGCTGTAGCCATTGGTGGCGTCGGTTGCCGAGGTCAGATTCCCTGAGTTGTCATAGCCATAGGTGACATCCGATTCCGCAGTCCAGACCGGCGGGTTATTCCCTTGCTGCGTCGCGACCTGGGTGGCGGCCTCTGACAACTGCAACGTCGCCGGGTCGTAGTAGTACAGCTCCTTGCTCCACAGATCTGCGGGACTCGTCCCCGTCCCAAGATCGAATTCGACGGGTTGGTTGTCGTATTGGTAAAAGGCGCCAGTGACGTAGTCGGACACTCTGCTCCAGGCGCTGTAGGGGTTGCCATAGTTGTCATACACGTAATTCAGCGTCTCGGCGAGCAGCTGGCCAGCGGCCGGGTAGCCGATGCTGTTGGGACTGTCATCAGCAAGGTTGTAGCTGCTGGTGAGCGTGTACGTGCCGGCCAGCGCACCGGTTAGGGAGCTGGACGGAATGGTGTACGTCGTGGAGGTCGGGTTGTCGAGCTGATTGTAGCTGCCGATGGTCTTGGTGTAGATCCCGCCGCTGGTGCCCCCGACATAGGACGTCTCGGCGTAGGGCAAGCCGTAGGCCTTCTTGGTGCCATTGGTGATCGTCGACTGATCGTAGGTCCAGGCCGCCAGTTCATTGGCAGACGTCTGCCCGGACGGGCTCGAGGCATACTCGGCGGTCTTGCGGCCAGCGGCATCGTAAGTATAGGACACGACGTTGCCCGCCGAGTCCGTCACCGAGGTGAGTTGGCCGAGGTCGTTGTATTTATTCGTGGTGGTACCGGCGTCCGGGGTCGTGGCGGTCAACTGGCGCCCGAGGATGTCATAGCTGTAGTCCCAGCTATTGCCGCCAGCGTCAGTGACCGAGTGCAATTGCCTCGTCACCGGATCATAGGTGTAGTCAGTGGCGTCATACGGACCGGAAGGCGCCGTCTTGGAGTGATACTGATCGATCTCGGTCGTCCGGCCGAGCGCGTCGGTGTAGGTGGCCGTGATCGTGCCACCGGCCGGGGGCACCTCAGTCACCTCGTCTGCCCCGCTGTAGGTCCAGGTGGTGTCCCACTTGACGGTGCCGTCGTCAGACAACTGCGTTTCTATCTCACGGTTATCGCCGTCGTAGGTGTTCTGGGTGACGTCCGGGATCTGCGGCAGAGTGGCATTCCACACGCTGCCGGACGCATTGGTACCGGCGTTATACGGTCCGGCCGTCGCGACGGTGTTACCGCGGGAGTCGTAGTAGGTATCGGTCACTTCACTACCGCCCGACGCGCCGTCGGCCTGTGTCTGGACCTGGCGGACACGCAGCAAGGAATCGAAGACCTCGTAGGAATTGTTGGCGATGTCGTTGCCCGTGAGGAGCCGCGTCGTCTCCACGTATGGTGCGGTGGCCTTGGTCGGGGAGATGCTGT
>Ga0335074_10004319_pt1 | contig 19572 bp, 26 predicted proteins | sample Lox_Sample_23_FD_206715 | JGI IMG/M metagenome (GOLD analysis project Ga0335074, IMG submission 206715) | Soil microbial communities from Loxahatchee National Wildlife Refuge, Florida, United States - Lox_Sample_2.3 | ecosystem: Environmental > Terrestrial > Soil > Wetlands | place: USA... | reverse complement strand
GCCCGTAGCCGACCTATCACCAACCGCTACAGGCAGGCCTAGCACACACAGCAGCCGCTAGACGCCGAAACAAGCACCGCTACTTGACCGGCGCTCTAGCGTGGGGAACAACTCTCAGGCAGAGTGCCATCGTCGCGCCATAAGTCATGCCCGGCTGGGGTATGCCGTTCTCCGCCCCGCTACCTAGTGAGTGCAGCTCAGAGGCCTGATCGCCGGAAGCGGTGGTCAGGCCTCTTGATCATCTATTGGCGGCTCGTTGGCGGGACAGGAGCCGATCTTGATGTGCTTCGAAGTGCGGCACCGGGGGCGGGAGATCAGCGGGCAACGGCATCGTGGGCAGGTGATGGCCCTGATATCGGCGCGGCAGGTCACCCGGATTTCCATTTTCATTTCACGCCCCCTGGCAGCTCCTGGCTGAATCAAGTGGAATATGGTTCGGGATCATCACCAGGCACGCGATCCGGCGCGGTACCTTCAGTTCGGTCCGCATGCTCACCGGGGCGATCAGCAACTACATCGCGTCCTGGAATGAGGAAGCCGCCCCGTTCGAATGGACCGCGACAGCGAACGACATCCTGGAAAAGGTAGTGCTAGTGGAGCGCGACTACAGAAAACTGCTCGCGTGCAACCTCAAGTAAAGAACACTCAATTAAGAGACACTAGATTGACCGCGTTTCGAAGGCCACCACGTCCGTGGAAACCAGCTCGCTTATTATCCGCGTACGACCCGGCGAGCCCTGATGGCTGCGCCTCAGTATCTTTCATTGTAGGTCGGTCTACCGTGAAGCCGGCCGCATTTCCCGGCCGCTGGCCGGCAAAGGTCTAGGGTGCGTGGCCATGACAGAAATCGTGTTGCGCGTCCGCCTCATTGGCGGCGAGCACCTAGACGTCGTCTACGAGGAGGCCGGAGCCGCTCAGGACGCGCCGTGGGCCGCGTCATCTCGACTCGGGCGCAGCACGACGGCGCCTTGCGCTGCAGGCACGGCGACCGGCTCATAGTGCTCTATGGCCGGGGCATCGCCACCGTCGAGGTAGCTCCTCGCGGCGCCGTCCTGTGACGAGCCTCCGCCGCGTCCGCGGAAGCCAAAGGACGCGTTGCGGCAGCTCCGGGCATGCTGCGGCAGCTCCAGGCATAAGGAGGCCGGGTTCTCCCGCGGGTCAGTTTTACCCTCATCCCGGCGCTGGTCCTCGATCACGGAAGCCACGTGGCGGATGCATACCTCGAACGCGAGCGGGTCATCCTGGTGCATGCCGCGCAGCTTTTCCATGAACACGAGCATGTGCTGCACGGTGCGTTCTGGCAGACCCTTTACGCTCATGAACCTCCCGGCACCGGTTTCGGTGAAGCCGGGGACAGTACCCGGCTCAATCCCGTAAAAGTCGCTCATGATTGACCTCCGGTGGACGGGGCGCCCATTCGACATTCAACGTCCGCGAGCACTGCCGGGACCGAACGGGCAGAGTAGCCACCGCTGCGGGCACTGACAGCCTGATCGTGCGCAGGATCAGAATAGGCCGCCGTTTAACCAAACGATAGGGCCGCGCGGCCGGCCGGTGAGGTCCGGCCGGCCGGTATTTACCTGGTCAGAGCGGGCGGACCTGCTCGGGCTGCGGGCCCTTGCGGCCTGGCCCAGCGGTGAACTCGACCCACTGGTTCTCCTCCAGGCTGCGAAACTCGTCGGCCTGGATGACGGAGTGACGGACGAACACGTCAGCCGTGCCGTCGTCAGGGGCGATGAAACCATAGCCCTTCTCCGCGTTGAACCACTTCACGGGTGCCTTCAGACATCTACCTTCTCCTACTGTGACGGTCTTCGGGTCCACGGTCTGCAGGACCCGGGTTGCTGCGACCGGACACGTTCGAAGGGCTCATGGCCTCCGGAGTCCGTAAGACGCCTACCGTGCAGTCTTCGCGTATCCGTCATGCCCGCCGTCAGAATCCGCAGGCGCTGTGACACGTTCGCGAACTTCGACTAACAACCAATCCGCAGGCTAGCACCCTCCGGGATGCCCGCCACCGCCACCGCCGCAGCCGGTAGCCTGAGCGCCGCTGGCCACGCCGCAGCGGGACCCCTCCGGTGCTGCGGGACCTACTATGGCCGGTATGGCGGCAACCGTGGATGAGCGCCTGGCGCAGGCGTTCGTCGAGCTCGCCGACACTCTGGTCGCCGGGTTTGACCTGATGGAGTTCCTGCACACGCTCACCGAGCGGTGCGTGGAATTGCTGGAGGTCGACGCGGCAGGGCTGCTGCTGGCCGACGCCCAGGGCGCGCTGCGGCTGGTAGCGGCATCGACCGAGCAGGCCAGAGTCGCCGAGCTGTTCCAGATCCAGAACGACGAGGGTCCCTGCCTGGACTGCTACCGCACCGGTCAGGCCGTCATCGTCAGCGACATCAGCACCAGGCAGGCCACAGCGCAATGGCCACGGTTTTCCGCCGCCGCCGCGCAGATGGGCTTCGCCGCCGTGCACGCCATCCCGATGCGGCTACGCGATCAGGTCATCGGAACGCTGAACCTCTTCCGCACCGCAGCCAACAGCCTGGACCCCGCAATCGCAGTAGCGGCCAGAGCGCTAGTGGACGTGGCCACCATCGGCATCCTGCAAGAACGCGCAGTCCGCCAGCACGAGGTCATAGCCGGCCAGCTGCAAATCGCGCTCAACAGCCGCGTCATGATCGAGCAAGCCAAAGGAATCCTCGCCGAACGGCTCCGCACCACACCCGACGAAGCCTTCATCCTGCTCCGCCGCTACGCCCGCGACCACAACCACCCCCTCACCCACCTCGCCGCCGACATCATCCGCGGCACCGCCCCCATCATCCACGACAACTAAACCGCGGCCGCACCTGCCGTGCGCAGGCCTCGATTCATCCTCGACTGGCAGCATGTCGTGCAGGCCGGTCAGCGCGATAAGCCGACGGACCGCCGGGGTCGGCTCGGCCAGGTGCATCCAGCCGCCAGCTGCACTGGCGCGGAGCTGCAGCCGCACGAAGAGGTTCAGCCCGGCACAGTCACAGAAACGCACTGCGGCCAGGCCCAGGATCAGGTGGCTTCCGGCCTCGGCCAGGGGCTCAAGCTGACGGGCCAGGCCTGGCGCGGTGTCAGTATCGAGCTCCCCGTCAAGACGGACGATGACCCGCTGACCACGTGACTGAATGGCCCAGGTCAGCGGATCCCGCGCAGCGCCGTGCGCCAGCACATTACCCGCGCCGCAACTAGGCCGCGGCAGCATCCGGGACATAACCATACCTCCGGTAGCACTTAACTCACTACCGGGGTCCAGAGCAGTTCGTCACACAATCACGAGGCCATCCCGGATAAGCCGGGCGGCCACACGACTGCCCTCTCAGGGTAACCAGAAGCCCTTGCCAGGGGCAAGCGGCCCTGCCAGCCGCGCTTTCATCCAGCTCGGCGCCGCCGCCCGTGCTGCTGGCGCCGCCGACAGAATAATCCCTCAGGAATTCTTCAGGTCGCCAAGGTCTCCGCTGACCGCGCTGGGGCAAGTGGCGGTCGTCGTCCCTGGCCCGCCCGGCAGCCGCTCAAGCCAGCCGATCCGGTCACACTCCCGCTCCATGCACACCAGCCGGAACAACTGACTTCGCGTCAGACCCCGGGTCGCGCTCAGGCAGCGGCTCCCGTTTCCCGGTCGCCTTGATGGGCGCGTTCTGGGCGGGGCCGGTGGGCAGGTGTACGGGCGCAGGCGCGGTGACCATGGGCACTGGCCGTGGCGCATCCTGGCTGTGGACCGCGGCATCCGACAGTTCGGCCAGTCCAGCTGGGGCTGCGCGGTCGAAGAAGCGCAGTAGTTCCACCGGGACCGGCATGACCAGGGTGCTGTTCTTCTCGGCAGCGACTTCGACGACGGTCTGCAGCAGCCGCAGTTGCAGGGCGGCCGGGTCGGCGGCCATGACGGCGGCGGCCTGGGCAAGCTTCTTGGAGGCCTGATACTCGCCGTCGGCGGAGATGACCCGGGCGCGACGCTCCCGCTCAGCCTCGGCCTGCCGCGACATGGAGCGCTTCATCGACTCGGGCAGTGAGACGTCCTTGACCTCGACCCGTTCCACCCGGATTCCCCAGGGCTGCTCGGTTGGCGCGTCGATGACGTCCTTGAGATGGGCGTTGACGCTGGCGCGCTCGGACAGCAGCTGGTCCATGGTGCTCTGGCCGATCACTGACCGCAGCGAGGTCTGGGCTACCTGGGACACGGCGTAGGTGTAGTCCTGCACGTTGATGATGGCCTTGAGCGGGTCGACAACCCGGTAGTAGACCACCGCATCTACCCGCAGGGTGACATTGTCCCGGCTGATGGCTTCCTGGCCGGGCACCGCCGCCGCGATAATCTGCATGTTCACTTTGCGTAGACGGTCAGTGAACGGATTGACCCAGGTCAGCCCGGGCTGACGGATGTCAGGCAGTGCCCGTCCCCAACGAAAGACGATCCCCTGCTCATACTGAGTAATGATCTTGAAGCCGAACATGTCGGCCATCCCAACCCTCGGCACGTGGCGCGCCGGCTACCGGGACCGAAGACGGCGCCAGCCAGACCGCTGGCGTTCGGGAAGCCCTCGGGCCTACATTTTCATTATCACACACGACCCCGAATTAAGCAAAACGCACGCTACCGACTCCGGAAAGGAGAACCATAGTGCGGCTTATCTCGGTATCGGCTAGGTGCCAGGGCAATCTGAGAAGAGCACGTTCAGATGAAAACGAGTTTCCCACGAAACCTTCGGCTTCCCGGCCAGCATAAACGTTAATAGGGGAATTGCATTATTAGCATGCCCGATCCCGGCGCATTACCAACGGTCCGGGTACCGTCAGCGGGGGGAAGCTGCTGGGCGTGATGTGGACGCCGCCGACGCTGATCCCGATCGACCCCGTGGGCAGCGGCGCCGACCACTTCACGCCAGGGCTCGCAGTGGACCCGATCACCGCGGGGGCGTACGCGCACCTCGCGCTCACGTATTACTACTACCCGCAGGCGAACTGCACGTTCACCACCTGCCAGCTCAACGTCGGCTATATCTCCTCAGTCAACGGGGGCCGCAGCTGGTCGCGTCCGCTGCACCTGGCTGGCCCAATGATGCTGGGCTGGCTGGCGCCTACCTCCTCCGGCTACATGGCCGGCGACTACTGCTCCACGGCGATCGTGCCGGGCACCCTGGCGGCGTTCCCGCTGTTTGCCGCGGCCGGCCCGCCCACCGGAACTGTGCTGGACGAGAACACCTACACCGCTTATGTGCCCGTCACCGGCAGACCGGTGACCGCCAGCCCCGCATCGGCGCACACCGGGACGGTCAGCCCGACCCGTCCGCTCGCAGCACCCGCCCGCCGTACCGCCTTCTGACTGTATCCAGAGACCCCGCTGGGGTGGCCGGCGTTCCCGGCCACCCCAGCAATCAGGAATCGGGCTGAGAATGGGCTGGCTGCAGGAATTCCGGGAACTGCCTGTGCCACCTCGGCCGGCTGGTCATAACAGGTCAACCATGAGCAGAATGCCCGGATTCACCGGGACTGTCACAGGCCCGCAAAACAGATGGCGGGTGCCAGCAGCACCGGGTCTGCCCCTAGGCCCGCCTGGTGACGCTCACGGCAACCTGCATCCTGCTGTTCGGCGCGCCTCGGTATATGCCCTTCAGCGGCGGCACGTCGCCGTAGTCCCGGCCGGCGGCGACTACCACGTGCCGCTCGCCGACGTGAGCCAGGTTCGTCGGATCACAGGCGACCCACTCGCCATCCCAGTACTCGACCCAGGCCAGCGAACAGTGCTGGTCATCGCCAGCCACCCCGCGCGAGATGTGGTCCCATTCGGCTGCGTCGATGATCCGCGGGATCAGGTCCAGCGGGAACGGCCGCTCCAAGCCCGCGTGGTCGAAGGTGACGCTGCGGTCGGTGAACGCCCGCGCCATCTGATCCGCCCGGTAGCGCAGCCCGCTCGGGTCCAGCGGCTGCAGCGCGGTCAGCAGGGCCTGATAGGAATGCCGCGGCTCCCCGGGCCGCTCGAACATCTCGTCCCATGCGGCGGCGAGGTGATACCTGTCGAGAATGAGGGTTATTCAGCGGTTGCATAGAAGTGGAGTGCGACTACGGCGGAGATGGTTTCGGGGAAGGTCGCGAGAGGTCGGCGGTAGTCAGAGTGCATGATTCGCCACGTTTTGAAGTTCGCAATTACCCGTTCGACGACATATCGGATCTTGTTGACCTGTTTGTTGAACTCCTTCTGCCAATCCAGCAGCTCGCCGCCTTCGGGCCTCTTGAAGGGCGTGATCATGTTGTTGCCGACGTAGCCCTTATCGCCGAGCCAGTTCCGCGGGTCGAGAGAGAGGAGGACTCCGGATTCGCCGAGGCAATGGTTATCATGGCGTCTTCCGGGAATCGGGTCTGAGATCCACGCCAGGCATCCGCTGATAGTGCAGGCAACTTGTACATTCATTCCCGTGGTCTTATGCTTCCCGGAGTACAGTTCCGGGTGCGCCCTCCACGACCAGCATGGGAGCAGGGTGCCGTCCACGATGTAGCATGTCCTCGGATCGAGCTCGTCAGCGGTGCGCACGTAATCACCGAACACGTTCATCAGGAGCGGAGTTATCGCGCCTATAGCGCGGCTGATCGTTGGCTGCGAGACGCCGTAGTCCTCGGCGATCTCGGCTTGGACACGGTTCCTGCGCATATAAGTCAGGGCCACAATCAGTGAGTTACGCAGCCCGAGAATCGGCGGCCATCTGCGTATCTCCGGTTTAAGGTCGTAAGCTTCAAGTCTCGCGCACAACTCGGCGATCGCGGCCTTAGTGAATCCGGTGGTATGATACATACGCGGCCTGTTTCTTCTGGACTGAGTGTGGTAACCCAATCCTTTCGAGAAGCAGGCCGCCTTTCACGCAGGCGCGCCGTGAGTCAGGATATTTATCACAACCTGGGCATCCCCGCCTGAATAACCCTCAATGTCCGCCACATCGAAAGCGTAGATGCAGCATGTTGCGTTCTCGTTGCCGAATACGGCCGGGTTTCCTGGACCGGATCAGCCCGAGGCGGCGAGGATGGCCACCCGCCGGCCGACGGTGAGGCGGCCGCGTGCCGTTCCGGCATGCGAGCCCGATGCCGGTGCGACGTCCCCGTAGTCGCGGCCGGTCACGACCGTGACATAGCCGCTGCCTGCCCGGCGGCCGTTGCAGGGGTCGAACGCGATAGCCACGGCGCCCTGCGCCTGCGGCACCGCTTCCCCGTGCGCCGCCGTTCTAAAGCGTCGCGTGAATATCTCGCGCTGTCCGCCATATATCCGCGCCGCGCTGGTGATCAGCGGGCGCGGTCGAGGATCTGTCCGGCGAGGCTGATGGCGTCGTCGATGTCGCGGGCCATCATCATAAGATCGACGAACGCGTCCTCGATGCCTGCTTCGCGCCCGGCTCGGACCAGGGCGCCGGCGGTTTCCCCGGCGGTGGCGCCTGCCACCGGATACACACGCAAAATGGCGCCAATAGCCGCCGGGTCTCGGCCGAGCTCGCTGGCCGTCGCGCGGATTCGCCCGAGCGGCCCGGTGATGGCGGCGGGATCGAACGGCGCGGCTCCTGGCCGGATGACCGGCAGCCAGCCATCGCTGCGCCGTGCCACCCTCCGCTGGGCGGCCGGGGTCATTCCCGCCAGGTAAACCGGTGGGTGGGGGCTCTGCACAGGCTTGAGTTCGGCGTGGGTCGCCGGTACCGACCAGTAGGTCCCCTGGTATCCGGCCGGGGTGGCAGTCCACAGCAGATCTAGGGCGTCAAGGCACTCATCGAGCCGAGCGCCGCGCTCGTTCATGGGCACCCCCGCCGCGGCGTACTCGTCCGGTGACCAGCCGATCCCGAGTCCGGCCACTAGGCGGCCCCCGCTGATCACGTCGATGCTGGTAAGAGCCCTGGCCAGCAACGCGGGCGGATACCAGGGGGCGTTGAGCACATTAGTGCCGAGCCGGACGCGCCGGGTCGCGGTGGCGGCGACCGCGAGCAAGGTGAACGGATCCAGTATCGCGCGGAAGACCTCCGGGATCGTGGAGCCGCCCCCGTATCCCACCACCGGATTCACCGGCGCAAGGAGCCGGTCCCCGACCCACAGACTGTCCGCTCCGAGATCCTCGACTCGCTGGGCGAACAACGCGACCTGGTCACCCCGCCGCGCCAGCGCTCCGAACTGCGGCAGCGCAAACCCAATACGCATACGGTCAATCCTCCTGATTCAGTGCCACGCGAACCGGGATACCGTCCTTCGCAGTCCTCAGGTGCGGGTGGTACGGGGTCTGGCGTTCTCAGCCGGTGTGCTGTCCGGCGCAGTGCCGGGCGCCGGCTCCGCGCGCGTCTCCGGCTGGGCAGCCGCGGCCTGACCGCGGGCCGCGGTCAGCATTCTGGCGAGCGAGCCGGCCGCCAGGACCGCGCCGCCGACCGCGACCACCGCGGTCAGGCGCCGGCTGAGCGGGGGGCTGAGCCGGAGTCGGCCCGGCCCGGCCGCCACAAGCGCGGCGGCGGCGGCCAGGTTGGTCAGCGGCAGCTCGAACCCCCGGTTGGTGGCCAGCGGCCCGTTGGCGCGGTGGGTCACCGACGCCACCGTCATCGCGCCCATGACCGCCAGCGGGCCGGCCGGGTCAGCCGCGCCGGCCACGGTCAGCAGCCCGCCGCCGAGCTCAGTGGCACCCGCGAGGGCGGCCATCGGCTTGCCAGGGGTCAGCCCGATCCTCTCGAACCCGGCCCCGGCCTGGTCCAGCCCGGGGCCGCCGAACGCGCCGAACAGCTTTTGGGCGCCGTGCACAGCCAGGTAGGAGCCGAGCACGAGCCTGGTGCCAAGCAACATCACATCACGCATGGTCACTTCCCCTTCGTATCGTCGTGCTCCTGCCGCTGGCCCTCGCACTCTCACGCGGCGCGCAGGGCAGGCGCGATCTCGGTGGCATAGCGGGCGATGGATTCCTCCACCAGGCCGGACGGCAGGCCACCCCAGTCGGCCTGGGCGAAGACGCGGTCCAGGCTGAGCGCCTTCACGGCCTCCAGGAGCTTGTCAGTGATCTCGCCAGCGGATCCGATCATGATGGCGCCCAGCCGGCTGGTCCCGGCGTCGAACCCGGCCTGGCTCACCACGAACCCCCGTCCGCCTGGTTTTTTGGGCCGCAGGTACTCGTGGTAGTAGGGATAAACGGCGCGCGCCCTGGCCGGGTCGGCGCCGGCATGAAAATGCGTCGAGATAGCGACCTTCAGCTCGGCGCCGTGGCCGGCTCGTTCCCCGGCTGCCCGGTAAGCGTCTGCCAGTGGCCGCAGGTGCGCCAACGTCCCGCCGATGTATCCCAGCACCATGGGCAGGCCCAGCCGCCCGGCCCGCTCGGCGCTGTCGGCCGAACCGCCGACGCCGACCCAGACCGGAAGCCGCTCCTGCACCGCCCGGGGCACCACCGCGGCGGCGTGCAGCGGCGGGCGGAACCGCCCCGACCAGGTCACTGTCTGGGTCGCGCGGATGTCCAGCAGTAGGCCGAGTTTCTCGGCAAACAGCGCATCGTAGTCGGCGGTGTCGTAGCCGAACAGCGCGAATGGCTCAGCAAACGCGCTGCGGCCAACGATGATCTCGGCGCGGCCCCGGCTGACCACATCCAGGCTGGCGAAGTCCTCATACACCCGGACCGGATCAGCCACTCCCAGCAGCGTGGTCGCGCTGGTCAGCCTGATCGCCTTGGTCCGCGTGGCGGCGGCGGCCAGCACCACCGCAGGGGACGAAGTGAAGAACTCGGGGCTGTGATGCTCGCCGACCGCGAACACATCCAGGCCCATCTGGTCGGCCAGCACTGCGTAGCCGAGGATCTCGGCCATCCGGTCCGCCGGCCGGTGCATCCGCCCCGTCCGCTGATCACGCTGCAGATCACCTAGCGACAGCACGCCCAGTTCCACGGCTCTGGCGCCCTTCACAGGACGGAGTACAGCCGCTCAGCCTGGTCCCGGGACACATGCAGATCCCAGTACAGCCCGGCGATCGTGTCCGGATGAGTATCCGGCGCGCCCGAACCTGTCATCGTCGCCAGCGGCACCCGCGGCGGCACGTTGCCGGCGGTCACCTTCAGGGCGTCCACCGTGGCCCGGCCCGGCGACGCGCCGATGATAGCGACAACAGGCATGACCTGGTTCTCCGTTCTCCTTGACCTGAGCCATGCCCGGACGGCTCGGTGAGTTCATCCGAGCCGAGAATATCTGACACGAGAACATACTGAGGACGCGGGTACCCTTGAGGCCATGCGTTTGCAGCCGTCCGCCCAGGCCAGCGGAACTGCCCAGCCGACCGACCTGACCTGGCTGCTGCACCGTGCCGCCCAGCGCATGCGCGCCGCGCTGGATCACGTCGCCAGGGTGCAGGGACTCGCCGGGGTACGCGATTGGATCGTGCTGTCAGCCCTGGCAGCCGAGCCAGGCCGGACCCAGCTGGCGCTCGGCCAGGCGCTGGGACTGGACAAGACCACGCTGACCTCGCAGCTAGACCGGCTGGAAACTGGCGGGCTCATCACCCGTACACTCAACCCCAACGACCGCCGCGCTCGCATCCCCGAGATAACAACCGCCGGCCAGCGCATCCAGGCGAGCGTGGCCCAGGCCCGCGACCACGCCGAAGCCGAACTGCTCAAGGCCTTCACCGCCGACGAGCAACACCTGCTGCGCCACCTGCTCACCCGCCTCGCGGCCAGTCCGCACGGCGACTGCCTGCAGGCTGGCGGCTCGTGCATCTAGCCCCTGGTGATCACCAAAGCAGCCTGGCACCTGCCGGCTCGCGAGGCTGACGGCCTGCCGCGGTGCTGGCCATGTCCGCGCGGGTGAGCATGAACCCGGTGATGGTGGTCCTGGCGGCGTCCAGCGTTCCCTCGGTGGTGGGCTGAAGGTCGCCGGGCAGGCCGAGCACCAGCCCCTTCGCGGCCCGGACGCCATTGCGCCCGGCGAACTCCGCGAGCAGCGCCGCCTTGTTCTGCAGCCCGCGGATCACAGCAGGCAGCGCGTCGTCCCAGCGGGCCGCCGGGAGCACTCCTGCACGCGCGGCGGCGATGCGCTCAGGCCAGCGCTTGGCGCTGAAGGCCAGCACATCACCGCCGCGCGGCCCGCAGCGACCGGCGAGGCAGGCTCTGTGGTTAGCCGGCAGGCAGCCGGGTGAACCGGGCGGTGACGGTGCCGGTAGCCTGCATCGCGGCCATCCGCAGCGGGGCTCCAGGTCATCGCGAACCGGCTCCGGTCGATGGTCAAGTCAGCTCGGCCCGCAGCGTGACCGCCCCTGCGCTGGCCTCCAGCATGTCAGCGGTAAAAGTGACCGGCTGAGCAATGCCGGCCGCCTCGAGCGTCCCCTCGGCGGTAATCCGCCCTGCCCGAACCAGCCGCGGACAGTGATCGCGTGCCAGAAATGCCAGACCCGGAACTCCGCCCGCGACGCCTGCGGGTCCAGCGGCCCGCCAGCCCGCGCCTGCGCCACCACGTCGTCCCCGGCGCCGGCGCGGCCCGTTGGACAGCGTTCCGCCAGTTCGGCATCCTGCCTGCATTCCAGGGCGCCGTGGTGTCGGACCGGTACCAGAACTACTTCCACGACGGCTGGCAGCACGCCGGTAACCAGGCATGTTGCTCCCACTTAATCCGCGACTTCGAGGACACGGCCGAGTACTGGCCGGATGCCATCTGGCCGGTGCAGGCGCAGCGGGCACTGCGCGGGCTGATCCGCGCCTGGCACGCCGCCCGCGAGCGCGGCCAGCCCGAGATCACCCCGCCCATCCGCGATCCGCTGATCCGCGAGTTCCGCCACGCCGTGCTGGCCGGATGCTCCGATGTCCCCCGTATTCCCGGGCCGAAGCACGCCACGGCCCAGCACCCCGGCCGGGACCTGCTGAAGTTCTGCCGCGACCGGCAAGGTGACGTGCTGCGGTTCTGCTACGACACCCAGATCTGGCCGGCCAGCAACATCAGCGAGCGCGGCCTGCGGCCCGTCAAGACCCACCAGAAGATCTCCGGGCGGCTCACCAGCCAGGACATTACCCAGGCCCGGCTAGACATCCGCAGCTACATCGACACCGCCCGCAAGCACGGCCAGAATGTCATGACCGTCCTGCGCGCCGCCATGACTGGGACGCCGTGGAAGCCACCGTCCCTGGCACCTACCTGACACGCACCCGCTCACAAAGCGCGAGCGAGATGAATGCTTACCCTTCGGTTACGTCCTACCGGGGTGAGGGCAAAGGCCCTCGCCGGAATGCCAGAACTATCTGCGCGGCTAGTACTACAACAGCGGGCTGTTATCGGGTTCGGCGTTGCTGAGTGATCTGAGGCCTGTCACGGGCCAGGATCGGTGCATGCTGTCTGCCGTGGATGACGTGCGGGTGCTGGAGCGGGACGGGCATGCCGCGTGGTCTGAGGCTTTCGATGAGCTGTTCGCCCAGGTTGCCGGGGTGTTCGAGAACGCGGCGGTGCGCGGCCACGGGCGCTGGTACCTGCTGGGGCTGCTGGCGCACCAGGAGCGGAAGAACTCGTGGTGGCTGGCGGAGTTCGCCGGTGATGCGTCGCCGGACGGGATGCAGCGGCTGCTGAACTTCTCGCCGTGGGATGAGGACGCATGCCGGGATGTGCTGGCCCGCTACGTCGTCCGGCGGATGGGCGATCCTGCGGCGGTGCTGGCGGTGGATGAGACGGGCTTCTTGAAGAAGGGCCGTATGTCGGCGGGTGTGGCCCGCATGTACACCGGGACCGCAGGCAGGATCGAGAACTGCCAGGTCGGGGTGTTCACTGCCTACATCACCCCAGAGGGGGGCCGCGCGCTGATCGACCGGGAGCTGTACCTGCCGCAGGGCTGGACCGATGACCGGGGCCGTTGCCGGAAGGCCGGGATCGGCCAGGACGTGCAGTTCGCGACCAAACCGCAGCTGGCCCGGAAAATGATCGAGCGGGCGGTGAAGGCCGGGGTCCCGTTCTCCTGGGTCACCGCTGATGAGGCATACGGCGGCAACCCGGCGCTCCGCACGTGGCTGGAGGAGCAGGGCATCCCGTACGTGATGACAGTGTCCCGCGATGCCATGGTGGCCACGGCTGCCGGGAACAAGCGCGCGGACGAGCTCGCCGCCCTGGTCCCCGGCGGCGGATGGCAGCGGCTGAGCTGCGCCGACGGCTCCAAGGGGCCCAGGCTCTACGACTGGGCCCTCATCGGGACCAAGTCCCCGGAGCATCACGTGCTGATCCGCCGGTCCCTGCAGCCGGGCGAGCGGGGCGTCCTCGAGCTGGCCTTCTACCGCTGCTGGTCACCGCAGCCTGTCACCCTGGCCGAGCTGGCAGCGGTCGCGGGCGCACGCTGGGGTGTGGAAGACTGCTTCGCCGAGGCGAAAAACGAGACAGGGCTGGACCACTACCAGGTCCGCAAGTACCGCGCCTGGTACCGGCACGCCACCCTGTCCATGCTCGCTCACGCCTTCCTCGCCGTCACCGCCCGCGACTCCCGCCAGCCGGCGGCCCCGCCCCGCAGCGCCGCCCCGCCTTGCGGGAGCAGCCAGGACATGGCGGCTAAAAAAGGGACCTGACCCCTGCGGGCAGCAGTTCACCCCGCCCAGGACATACGCCCCGCCAGCCTTCATCCGAGATGCCAGCGGCCGCGACCTCATCCCGCTCACCACCGCCGAGAGCCGCCGCCTGTTCAACCTGCACGTCCCCGTCGTTCACCCGGACACATTCCGCAAGCACTGGTCGGACTGGAGACGCTACCGCCAGGCCGCCGCGCGGAAATCCCACTACGCCCGGCGGCTTAAGCAACCCCCTTACGCGGGCAGCCCGCGGGCAGGCCCGGCTTGTCCCGCGTCATCGCTGCTGCCACTATCAGCCCATGGTGCACGTGACCGTCGAGGCCCGCAATGATGACGGCAACCCCGGAGTGGTCAAGCTCCAAGGCGAGACGTGGGAGCTGAACATCTGGGCCACCACCGATGAACTCTGGAAACTCGCAGGCATCGAGAAGACAGACTGGGCCCAACGGCGCACGCTCAAGGTCGGCACCTGCGCCAACGCGCCAGTCTGGTGGAACGAACGAGACGGCACCGTATACATCCTCGTAGGCAATGGCGATGAGGCCTGGGATATGGGCATCACCATTCCGCTAGGGACTGTCCATGAACTACTCGGCGAGCTGGGAGAGCCGCCACAGGTTACCCCGCCGCCCTCCGGCCCCACGCTCTTCTAGAGATCACAGGACGCTGTTGTAGTACTAGGCGCCGCAGCGGCACCCGCCGGTCAGCTATGTAGTGCCAGGCCGCGGACACGACCAGCCCCGCCATCACCCAGGGCGCCGAGAGCGGCAGCGCGAGCCACCACGACGCCACCGCCAGGCACGCGGCGAGCGTCAGCGTGCAGGAGGCGACGTGCGCGGCGCAGGCACGTCGGCCAGCCCATCCCGTCCGATCCTTGGCCGCGGGCCTGGGCGCTGGTCTGCACCCAGTAGTCACCCAGCTTGGTGTCCGGCGGCATACGCCGCGAACGTAGCGGCGAACACCGGGCACTGTCCTGGGCTAGACCGGTGGCCGCGGCGAGTTGCTCGGCTGCCCCGGCGATGTCGTCGCGGCCCAGGCTGCGCAGCAAGGCGGCCGTCCTGCGAAGCTGCTCGCGCCCCTTGCTGTCGAGGCTGAAGGGTCACCGAACGGATCTGATCGCTGGGGCGCGGCACCTGCGGGCAGTCCTCGAGGAGTAGTTCGGGGCGAGGGCAAGGCCGACGCCCGGACGCGGCTATCACCGCCGACCAGGCCCGCATGCGCCGCCACCTGCAGCCGCTGCGACCCGGTGATGAGATCATCGCCGAGCTGACGATCCTCACCGAGCGGTGCAAGGAACTGTCTTGTGACCGAACCCGGGCGATCAACCGGATGTGCTGCCTGCTTACTGGAATCTTCCCTGCCGGGAACGCGAGCTCGATCTGACTTGCGCAGGACCGCTGGTGCTGCTGACCGGCTACCAGGCTCCGCTGGACTGGTGGTCGGCCGTGAACCCCTTGCTTGCTGCCAGTCGATTGCATCTGGAGATGCAATCGAGATACAATACTGGCATGTCTACATCGACGGTCGGGTTCGCGGTGGCGGATGAGGACCAGGAGCGGCTGGCCCGCCTGGTGGAGCATTTCGGGCACGGGAACCGGTCGGCGTACCTGCGGGCCACGCTGCCGGTAATGGAGTCACTGGCCCGGGCCGAGCGGCTGCGTGAGCTCCAGGCCCGTAACGCCGAGCGGGCCGCAGCGTCGGGTCAGGATTATGAGTCGCTGCTGGCGGATATCCGCCGGGCCTACAAGGGCGGGACGCCGGGACAGTGAGCGTGCCCGGCCCGGCGGCGGTGCCAGTCGTGTTCGACGTGAACGTACTCGTGCTGGCGGTGGCTGTCGGGGAGTCCCCGTTCCGGAGCTGGCCGTCACCTCCGCCGACGTCGGGAAACCCGAGCGCGGACTGCCTGGGCGTTGTCAACGACGCGGCGGAGTTCGCGCTGTGGCTCTCGCCGCACATCCTGGCCAACACCGGGCGGGTGCTGGCGACGCTGCTGAAGACCCCGGATGATGAGGTCGATGACTATCTGCGGGCGCTGGCCGAGATGGCCGAGGCGTCCGGCGGCGGCATTACCGACCCGCCGCAGACCGTCGGAGACTGCCCGGACTGGGAGGACAACCGGATCCTGGACCTGGCGGCGGCGGTAGGCGCCTTCCTGATCGTCTCTGCCGACGCGGACCTAACCAGCATGTCGCCCTGGCGAGGCCGTCCGATCGTCGACCCGCCGCAGTTCGCGTCGATGGTCGACGCCTCCCGCCGGGCACGCAGACGGCGACCGTGAGAACTGCCGCACGCTTACGGTCAATGCCGGACATGGTTGAACAGGGCCAGACTTTGCTCATAACCCAGAGGTCGCAGGTTCAAATCCTGCCCCCGCTACCAAGTTCTTGCAGGTCAGAGGCCTGATCGCCGGAGTCGGCGGTCAGGCCTTCTCCTTGATGGCAGCGGCATGGCAGCAGGACCAGACCGCATTGGGTGTGGGAGCACGGCACTACGCGGCGTGGATTGATAGGAATCAGCAGCGAGGACAGCGGGAGCAGGTCATCGGGATCCGCGGTTAGGACAGCGCCGGTCAGCTCGACTCTGAGATCAAAGGGGCCAGTCCCCATGAAGGCGATGCATCTGCGGCACGGGCCAGACGGGCCGGGCTTCGGCATTGAAGAGGCATTCCTCGACGAGATCTGCCAGAGGAGTCGGCGCGCCGGTTCGGGTTGCCTGTGAGCTTCTGGCTCCTACCCATGAGCAGCGAACATTGCGGGTGACGGGCAAGGAGGCACATCCATTATCAGGTGTGCGCCCGTCAGAGCCGGCTGAGGTGGCTCGGTCCGAGCTATGGCATCGACGTTCGGCAGTGAGCAGGAAACGGGATACCCCTGTCGAGAGCGCCGTGGCCTGCGCCAGTGCTTTCGAGCTCAGCCGCCAGCGTGTCTGCATAGAGGGTGCTTGACAGTCCTCTTTGCCAATTGCATAGTGGAGGCTATGCGGCGAGACCGGGCGGTGGTACAGACCAGCTCTGTCGATGATGTCGTCGAGCGGGTCGTCTCTGGCCTCATCTCGGAACAGGATCCCCTGGTCCGGTACGACGTTCTAACGCGCGCCCAGGAGATGTATGACGCGGTGGTCATGCGAGTGGCGGCTGAGCGGGCGCGGGCGGTGGCTGACATGCACGCGACCGGCCTGTCGTATGGCCGGATCGCTGAGGTAATCGGCTTCACCAGGGCCCGCGCCCAGCAACTCGTCGAACGCGCCGAGCCAACTCCTAAGAGCCGCGCACAGAAGGGTTTCACGTCCGTGGCGAAGCAAGAAGAGATCACCACCTTCCTGGCCAGCTACATCGAAGGCTGGCCACGGGTCTACTACTCACCGACCTACCCGCTGGCCAGCAGGTTCCGCCCGCCCCTGATGGCCGACATGCACACTGCCCAGGAGGTCGCGGCACACCTCTTCGCCGACGCCGAGTTCCGGTCACTCCAGCTCGGCACCTGGCTGAACACGCCGAACGGCCAGCTCATCACCGCCGCCGTCGAAGCGATCGCGCCTCCTCCTTACCGGGAGGACATTCAGCTGCTGACCGGGGCGGTGACCCTGGCCGCGAAGATGCAGCAGGACGCAGGAAGAGAGCGCGCCGTCGCCGCCGGCTTGGTGCTGGCGTTCGGGGGTGCCCTCCTGGCGGCGAGTAAGAGCTAAGCAGCCTCGTTCAGAAAACCGATCGTCTTGGATCGGAGGTGATAACGGATGGCTCGCACTGCTACGGTCGGCCTCCCCGACGACTTGGGGAAATGGCTGGCCCTTGCCGCTGCAGCGGCCTCGCTGGGGATCTTGCCGAAAGGCTGGCAGAAGACGCTCGGCGCTGCTAGCGCGCTCCTATGGCTCTTCAAGCAACTCTGATCGCACGGGAGCTGGAACGAGGCCCGCCGCTTTGGGATGGAGCGGACGGGTCTCGTTTCATGAAGCCCACGCGACTGGCATACGCTCCGTCCGTGACCACGGATGCTGGTTCCGAGCGCATCGAGTTCGACGTCTTCATCTCTCATGCATGGGAGGACAAAGACGAGTTCGTCCGTCCGTTGGCCCATGCGCTCGAAGCCCGTCGGTTGCGACCCTGGTATGACGAGTTCACTCTCCGTCCGGGAGACAGCCTTCGCCGCAGCATCGATCACGGACTGCTGACTTCCCAGGTGGGCATCATCGTCCTGAGTCCGGCCTTCTTCGCCAAGCGGTGGACGGCCTACGAGTTGGACGGCTTGGTGCAACTCCATGGCGGCAGGCCGGAGCAGGTGGCCGGTTCGGAGGAGGCCAGCCGCATCATCCCCGTCTGGCACGGCGTCGATGCCGCCACGGTGGCCCGCTACAGTCCGTCGCTCGCCAATCTCGTCGCCATCATCAGCACCATAGGCGTGGAGCCCGTGGCCGACCGCATCCTCGATGTCTTAAGACCGGCAGGTTCGACTCTCCTGGTAGCCCACGCCGAACTATCCAAGCTCGGCGAGCCACAGGGCTGGCACCCGCCGATCGTCACCGATGACTGGTGGCTGGACGCGGCCGAGTCCAGCGCCAAGAACGACGCTGAGGGCGACTGGCAGGAGGCGATGGGCTGGGGTCACTGGGGCTTCCCGCTGCCGGACGTCAGCTCGAATCCACGCCAGCGGGGCCACCGGCTGGCCCGCGCCGCAGCGCAGATGATGTGGCAGCGAGCAGATGACAAAGACCCGATCAGCCAGGTGACGCCGCCCGAGGAAGTCTTGGCCTTCATCGATAGCCATCCGGGCTTAGCCGATGCCTGTATAGAGCATCCGTCGTACATGCTCAGCTATGCGCCTCAGCTGGCACTGCCCGGGGTCGCCGGCTGGCTGCAGGAGACCGTTGACGAGACGTGGCAATGGGCACGGGATCGCGTCGCTAGTAGCGGCGTTGACCCGGACGGTGCGGAGGGCCGGCGCAGGCTGCTCCATGGCCCGAGTTATCTCGTACTGCGCGACATCGAGGTCGTTAAAGTCGATCGTCCGCTCGCGGCCTGTGCCTGGGCGCACGGCGAACTCAACGGCCCGCCCGTTCGCGTCTATGAGCTGATCGACTACGCGGGCTGGCTGGCGTCGGGACACGCTGCATGGCTCGGTGCAGAGATGCGGACCGAACTGTTGGCAGGCATCGCAGAGTGGGGCGTCTGGCCGAACTGGGAGGAAGATCCACTCGGCTACTCGCCAGTGGCTCTCTTCGAGTGGCTTGAAGACGACGCACGGGAGGCCAAGCTTGGACAAATCCGAGAGGTTCTGAGCCAACGTCTTGCAACGTCGAAGCGAGTGTTTGGGCTGGAAGAGGACAGCGATGTTCTCGCCGACTGGCTCATCGCGGCTGGCTTCGTACAGAAATATCGACGGAGACAGGCGCGGGAGGACGAGCCCAGCGAAGGGTCTAATCGCGCCTCTCCGACCTAGGATCGGGACGGCGGAGACAATCCGCCCGGCTGGCAAGGCCAGAGTTCGAGTTCTAAGACCGCCGACGGTCTATGCGTCGGTAATGATCGTAGCTGTCAGACCCAGACGATGTGCCAGTCGCTTGTAGTGAGGTAGCCAATGGCTATGCGTCGGCTCAAGCTCGACCAGATTGACGCTATCGACGACACCGACTTCGAGGAACTGTGCTTCGAGCTTCTTCAAGAGTTGGGCTTCGTCAACGTTGATTGGCGCAAGGGCACCGTTCTGCCATCCAGTCCAGCCGACCGCGGGCGGGACATCGTGAGCGTACTGACCTTGACGGTGCCAAGCATCTAGAGACCTGGTTTGTCGACTGCTAGCGCTACAGGAAGGGCGTCCCTCCAGAGAAGCTTCAAGGTCTACTGGCCTGGGCCAACGCCGAGTGCCCAGACGTGGCCTTGTTCATCGCCAGCGGCTTCCTGTCGAATCCGGCCAAGGAAGGTTATTCAGGGGATTGAAATGTTATGCGAAGTTTATCCTAAGCAGCGGCGTGGCATCATGGAAAGATGGCCTGCTCACAAAAGGATAGGAGTTTCCAGACTTCATCCTCAGAACAGGCCATCA
>Ga0335074_10004317_pt1 | contig 19580 bp, 22 predicted proteins | sample Lox_Sample_23_FD_206715 | JGI IMG/M metagenome (GOLD analysis project Ga0335074, IMG submission 206715) | Soil microbial communities from Loxahatchee National Wildlife Refuge, Florida, United States - Lox_Sample_2.3 | ecosystem: Environmental > Terrestrial > Soil > Wetlands | place: USA... | reverse complement strand
TCCCAGCGCGAAGCCCACACAAAGGCAAAGATGCTCGATGCCGTCAGCGTCTCGGCCTTCTTGCCGGAATAGGTCTCGACCCGCCAGCGCAGATAAGGACTGCGCCACGGAGTCAGACGATAGCCGCGCGTCGCGTTCCACAAAAAACGTACGGGTTCAAGCAATTCAAGTCTCCCCACACACGAGCATAACGAATATGCTCTGTATGCTTCCCTCTCGGCCTCGCCCGGTCAAGAGCCTGTCCGGCCTGCTTGCCCGGAACTACAAGCAATTACAACACTTATTCTGGCCGCGATATTGCAGATTATTAATCGAGTTCAGGTAATCTTGGTTTGTATCGAGTCCAAGTGGTCGAGTTTGACACCGCAGCTCATTGATTCGACACAACTTGATGAGAACCTCGCTGTTATCAGAAACCTGCGGCTTTTTAAAACCCTAACCAACTGAAAAACAATGCAGTTGGCCCAATTGTCAATTAGGAAGGGGGGGGAGGGCCCCATGGAAACGAAGATCCGTACCTGCCGGCACCTGATGTCGAACGGCCGCAACTGCCATTCGCCAGCCATGCGTACTTCAGCCTATTGCTACTACCACGCACGCCTTCACAAGGCGAAACACCGGCCCCATCAGTCTGGCAATCCATTCCAGTTGCCGCCCCTCGATAGTCCTGGCGCAATCCTCGAAAGTCTCCACCAGGTCATGAACCTGCTTCTCGCCCGCAAAATCGATCCGCCTTGCGCTGGTCGACTCCTCTATGGAATTCAAATGGCCTCAGGTAAGCTCGCGGGTCAAAGAAAACACTCTCGCCCCGTTCCTGCGCCCGCACCTGACTTGCAGGCTCTGCTGGCAAGGATCTTTGCGACAAACGGCCCCGCCACAGGCCAGCCGCTGGTGCCAGAGGTAGAGTCTCAGGAACTCCCTCCGCAAGTCAGTCGCCCTCTGCACCGGCCGTGACGAGGCTCTCACGCCGGCATTTTGCTGAACAGGCTGTCTGTGGTCGACTCAAGTTGCGCAATGACATCCTCGAGCGCGGTCTGTTGCGTCTCGTCGAGCGAAAGCTGCGTTGAGACCGTTGGTATGTCGGCCTGCATCAGGTCGGTTTGGGCAGCCGTGAGCTGGGTCTGTGCACTCGTGGTCGCGGTCGATGCCGTGGTGATCTGGGTAAGCGAGTTATCGATGGTCACCCGCTGTTGCGAAACATAATTGAGCGCCGCGCCCAGGGCCTCGGTATCGTCGACGGCCTGACCGGTGTTGACGGTTCCCGTCGAGTAGTCGCTCACCAGCGCGTTCAGCGCGCCGAATACGCTCACGCCTGAGTTGCCGCTGCCCAGAAAAATCTGATCCCCCGGAACGTTCAACTGAATCTTCTGCCCGTTGGGCAGTTCCAGGTAGTTGATGCCTTCGTCGCCGTTGTAGCTCGTCACTGCCGGTGAAGCCGTCGTCGAAGTCGAAAAGGGCGCAGTTCCGCTTTGTCCGCCGGCAAAGATGTACTGCCCCTGATAACTCGTGTTGGCCAGCGACTGCACTTCGTCGAGGATCCCCGAAATCTGGCTGCCAATTGACTTAACATCGCTCCCGCTCATGGTGCCGTTGTTGGCGCTCGTCGCCAGCGAAATAGCCTGCGTCAACTCGCTCACCACGCTGCCCAGCGCTGAATCCGCGACTTGAAGCTGTCCCGTCACCAGGTTCGAACTCTGCGTGAACGAGTCGTCCTGCTGAATCTGGTTCAGCAACAGCACATTCTCGCCCGCGCCCACCGGATTCTGGCTCAGCGATGTGATGCTCACCCCGCTCGAAAGCTCCGAACTCAGCTGCTGCTCGTTGGCCTGCGTTTGATCGAGCGAGCTTACCAGGTTCGTGATGTATGTAGGATCAACCCGCATCGTTACTGTTCCTCCGCGATCTTCGGACAGCCTTCTATTCCTGGTCTCCGAACGTGATTTCTTGATTGCGGCCGGCTAGCGCCCTTAGTCCTTAGTCCCTCAGTCCCTTAGTCCCTGCCTTTACGACACTGCCGTCTCCACGCCCAGGTTCAGGGCTGAAGTCATAACCGTGTTCAGCATGTTGAAGACCTGCGAGGCCGCCTGGTAGCTGCTCTCCAGCGTTGACATTGCCGCCGCTTCATCGTTCAGATTCACGCTCGAGAGTGCATTGTTCTGCGTCTGCAGCTGAGTAACCGAAGCATTCTGCGCCGTGTTCTCGGTTTGAACCTCTGAAACCGTCGATCCCAGCGTGGTGACAAAGTTCGAGTAGTAGTCCGTCGGGGTTTGTCCGTTCACAATCTGCTGGCCGCCCAGGTTGTAAATCGCAATCGCATTCGAGTTATCACCCGTTCCATCGCCGAAACCCGCCGCTGCAATCTGGTTGGGATCAGTCATCGTTACTGACATCGCAGCTGCGCTGCCTGCCACCTGCGTGGGTTCGTTGAAGATGTAGAGGGGAGTCGTTCCGGTGCCGGTAACTCCGGCCGAGTTGGTCCCCGTGCCCTCGTTACCGTCCAAATCGGTACCTGTATTGTTCGCAGCGTTCACGCTCGTCGAGATGCTGTAGGCAAGCTGATCGAGCGAGCTGAGCGCGTTGGGAATGTCCTGGTCGCGTGCCGTCAGATAACCGCCCAGTTGCCCTCCGCCCGTCGTGAGTCCGGCCGTAATGTCGTTGCCGCCCAGAAAGAAATCCGTTACCCCGCTCACGGTGCCGGTGGTGAGCTGATAGCTCTGGCTGCCTGCGACCAGCAACTGCCCCGAGGTGGTTGTAATCTCAAGGCCATTGTCCGAAGTCGTAATCTGGTTGATCCCGATCAACTGCGACAACTGGCTCAGATCCTGCTGGCGCTGATCTTCCAGCGTGCCGGCATCGGCATCGGGCGATGTGGATTCAATCTGCTGATTCACCTGCGCCAGCGCGCTGGTCAGCGAGTTCACCTGGCTGGCAACCCCGGATGCTTCTTGGTCGATCGCCGACCGCTGCGAATTCAGGCTGGCCGCCGCGCTCGATATATCGCCGGCAAGCGTCGATGCGGAGGATAGCACACTTTCGCGCAGTGCATTGTCTGTGGGGTCGCTTTCGAGTGATGAAAAGGAGTCGAAAAAGCTGGTGATGTCGCTGCCAACGTCGCCGGCTGTGGAATTCGCTGAGCCGGAATCCGGCGTAAACAACGCCTGCATTTCGTTCAGTGCCGAAAGCCGCGTGCTTGATGCCGATGCAAGTTGCTGCTGCTGGTCCAGCCGCTCTTCAAGGACCCGATCGCGTTGCGATGTAGCACCGGTTTCGGTTACGCCTTGGCCAATCGTGACGCCGTTCACCGTGATCGGTGCGTTCTCCTGCCAGTTGGGTTTCTCCTCGGTGTAGCCGGTAGTGTTGGCGTTGGCTACATTGTTGGCTACCACGTTCAGGGCCGACTGGTCAGCATCGAGCGCGCCCGAGATCAGTCCGAAAGCGGAGTTAATCGTTCCCATCTGCCCCCTCCAAGCCGCCCAGACTCCAACTCCGACAACGTTCAAGGCGCTCCGAATAAGCCACCTTGCCCTGACGCAGTTCCCGCAGCCGCTCCATGACTTTCAGATTGGCTCGCGTCGCCTCGAGCACCCGGGCAAATACGGCCATATCACCCCTAACTGCCCGCACCTGCCGCGCACGCTCCTCGCCGTCCTCTACGGTCTTTGCGGGCGGCATTCTGGTCAGCGCCTCGCAGTTGAGCGCCAGCTCCTGAAGCCGGCTGACGTCGAGCAGTGCCAATGCGCGCGTCGCCTCGGTCACTAACTTTTTCAGTTCGGGTACCGACGAACTTCCGCCCTCTGCTGCTTCTGGCGCGCCTGGACCATGGACCCCAACTGCTGAATCGATCAACCGCATCGCCCTTCCAACTCTCTTCACAGCCCGTCGCGGTCAATTTCCGCCGGCCAGCATGGCATCAACGATCTTCGTGGCAACTGCCGTGGCGGGGACACTGTAGGATCCCGCGGCCAGTGCGGCTTGCACCGCCGCTACTTTCTCCATCCGGATATCGTCGCCTGCACTCACAAGCGATGCTTCGCTCCCAGCACTGCTCAGCGTGGCGCGGTCGCCCGTAAATTCACTCGCCCCGGCCTGCGCCCCGCTTCGCGTCGAAGCTGGAGCGGTGGGGGGCGACTGCACCCCAAGCAGCGACTTCAAACCATCCAAGTTGTTGCGCACATCCATATCTCTTGCCCTCCTGGCGAATCTATCGACAGTATTCTCTAATCACAATAGTCATTGGTTGCTTCTCATAACGGTATTGCCGTGCAAATCCCTGGTTACCGTCCCGGTTTTGCCGTGATTACCGGAATGGGAGAGCTGGCTCACAATCTGGTCGGCGATGCCGAATCCGCCCCGCTCGCTCAGAGCCTTGCCCAGCGACTCAGAGGCAAACTCGCCAAGCGTTCCACCTGATCCAGCCCCGGAATCCAGCACCCCTTCAGAGCCTTCATCGTCGTCGGTCAAAGGGTCGCTATCCGTCATCGGCTTCAATAACTCATTCATCATCTGCGCCTCAAACTCGTGGGCCGCGTGGACCAGCTTTGGTGAAAGGCCCTGGCTCGGCGCTGAATTTGCCCCGGTGAGCGCCCCAACACTCGCTGTCACAGAACCTCCAGGTCGGCCTCAAGTGCGCCGGCCTCTTTCATCGCCTGCAAGATCGAGATCACGTCTCGCGCTCCTGCACCCGTTCGTTGCAATTCCTGGACCAAATCCTCAACCGTGGCGCCTTCCTTGAGATCAATACGGTTTAGCGGCTTGTCCTGGGCCATCACCTGGGTCTGCTGAACTACCTGAGTGGTTCCCGATGACAACGGCCCGGGTTGCGAGACCTCGGTCTGAGAGATCACATTGACGCTCAACCCGCCATGCAGAATCGAAACCGGCTGCAGACGCACAGTTCCGCCAATCACCACTGTCCCGGTGCGCTCATTCACCACCACGCGCGCCCTTGGAAAGACATCAACCTCGACCGACTCGACCCTGTCGAGAAGCTCTGCGCGGTCCTCATTGGGCTTGGGATGAATCTCGACCTGCCGGCTGTCGACAGCATGGGCCCGCGTTTCGCCAAGCGCCCTGTTGATAGCCGTCGCCATCTGCTCGGCGGTATGAAAATCGGCATCATTAAGCACTACGTCGATGGTATTCAGCAGTTTGAGGTCGAACGGAACCGGGCGTTCCACCAGCGCTCCGCCAATAACGCGGCCCACGGTTGGGTGGTTCAACTGGTGCGAGTTTCCTCCCGAAGCGGCAACGTATCCGCCGAGGACGAGTGCTCCCTGCGCCTGGGCAAAAATCTGCCCGTCTGGCCCATAGAGCGGAGTCATCAGCAGAATCCCGCCCTCGAGCGAACGCGCGTCTCCGGCCGATGATACGGTTACGTCAATCTTCGAGCCCGGAGGACTGAAAGGCGGCAGCGTGGCCACCACAAACACTCCAGCCATATTCTTTACCTGCATGTTACTCGCGCTGTTCGAGCCGGTCTGCGGAACGGTCACACCCATCCGCTGCAGCACCGAGACCAGCGTCTGCGAAGGAAAGACGGTCTGCGAGCTGTCACCGGTTCCACGCAAACCAACCACCAGGCCGTATCCCACCAACTGGTTGTCGCGAACGCCTTCAATCGATGCGATGTCCTTGATCCGGGCCTTCTGCGCCGGAACCTGTGCGTGGCTGAAATGCAGGGCGGTGAGCGCGGCGAGCAGCACAAAGGCCTCTTGCAACATGCGCTTCGCACTCTGTGTCATCACCCAAATTCGGCCCGCGCTCCTCATCTTTTTTGCCTATCCCGCTTCCTGAACCGAACTGCTAGAACACCAGCAATTTCTCGAGGAATCGCACCAGAGGGTTTTGCCGATACGTCGAGTCGTTCACGATCCCCTTGCCGGTGACTTCAAGCTCCAGGTCGGTCATTGCAGTAGAAAGCACCTGGTTCTGACTGCTCACATCTTCCGGGCGCACCAGCCCGCGCAGCCGGATCAGTTGCGTCTGCTCCGAGAAGGTCAGCTGCCGCGTGGCCTGCACCACCAACATCCCGTTAGGCAGCACGTCCACCACCTCGGCGCCAAAGGTCGTTGCCAGGCTCGAATTCGTGGTGCTTTGACCCTGCGCGGACAGCCCCGACGATGCGGTCGCGCCCAGCAGATTCTGCAGGCTGTTGGAGCCCTTCAGCGCACCGAAGAGGGACGTCAACCCCGAAGCCGCGTTTGAGGCGCGCGAGTTCTTCACCTGCCCATCCGTTGAGGCTGCCAGGCTTTCGGTGACTACGATCGAAACCACATCGTGAATGCGGAATGCCTTGGCATCGGTTGCGAGACGCACCATGCGCCCGTCGGGGCTCCAGATCGAGCCGGGCGTGCGAACCTCTGCCGCCTGCATGGCACGTACACGGGCGATGTAGGCCTCAAGGGCAGTCTCCGGCGGAGTGGCTTTGGCGCTACTCTCCCCGGAATTCTGCTTCTTTGCCGGCAATGCTGCCGGAACCAGCCAGAGAAGAGCGAAGAGAACGATTGCGACCGACGGAAACTTCTCTTTCATGGCTGTTCTCCCGGATCAGGTGAAAGTGACGCCCGGCCGGGGGCCACCGCGACGGTTTTCACCACACGTCCGCCAATTGAAAGACGGACGCGAACGGTCCCTCCCTCGCGAGCTGGGGCCAACGCGATAGCCTCGAGCGCCACGTCAAGCCGCTTCGTATGTTCCTCGACGATCAGGCGATCGCCGGCATGAATGATCGGAGGGGGAAGCGCCTCGGCAAAGTTCGAATCGTTTTTGCCTTTCTGGTTCAACTCCTGTCCCATCAAACCCTGTGCAAGAGCTCGCGCCTTCTCCTCACGGCTCACCAGCACCATCCTGCCCGGTCCACCGGGGTTTTGTTCAGTCCGCTCCAGCAGCCAGCGATCACCGGTTGCAGGATCGTCGATCTCGCGAACGATCTCCATCACGGAACTTGGCCCGGCCAGAAGGATCGTTTGAACTGTGGCGGGGCTACTATCGCTTGGCGGCTGCGCCGCAGCCACAGCCGATGCTAGGCAAATCGTCCAACCGAAATTTCTTAACACCCGAACCTTCATTGGATTGCGCCAGAACCTTCAGACAGTAACGTCGATTCGTGAGTCACCATGTTGACCTCGGACGCCCCTAAAACCTAAACCGATCTCTCGGATTAGTGGGTCATGTTGTTGACTTGCGAGTACATATCATCAGCCGCTTTCACTACTTTTGAGTTGGCCTCGTAGGCTCGCTGGGCAAGCACCATCTGCACGAACTCCTGCACCACATCCACATTCGAGTTTTCAAGGTATCCCTGCTGCAGCGTTCCCAACCCCTCAGTTCCCCCGGGGTTGCCCAGCACCGGATCGCCCGAACTCAGCGTGGCTTGCAGAAGATTGTTCCCCATGCTCTCAAGGCCGCCGGGATTCGGGAATGTCGCCAATTGAATCTGCCCCAGCTGCGATGGGTTCTGCTGGCCGGGCAGGGTCGCGTTCACCACCCCATACTGGGTGATTGTGACGGCCGTTGCGTTGGCCGGGACGGTAATGGTGGGGATGATCGGATCGCCGTCGGTGGTCACAATCGTTCCCTGGTTGTTCAGTTGGAACTGGCCGGCGCGCGTATATGCGATCGTCCCGTCGGGCCGCTGCACCTGGAAAAACCCCGAGCCTTCAATCGCCACGTCCAGCGGATTGTCCGTTTCGTTCATCGAACCCTGCGTGGTAATCACTTCGGTAGCTGCCGACTTTGTGCCCAGGCCGATCTGCAACCCGGCCGAGACCGTGTTCTGGCTCTGCGCCGCCCCCGGCATCACCATGTTCTGGTAGACCATATCCTGGAACTCCAGTCGGAGTTGGCGGAAACCCGTCGTGGACGAGTTGGCGAGGTTGTTGGCAATCGTATCCAGATTCAGTTGCTGCGCGCTCATTCCGCTGGCTGCCGTGTATAGCGCTCTAATCATTGTTCTCCTCGTTTTGGACTAGATTTTTGGCAAGTCCTCTGAAGCGATCTTGTTGAACTCGGTATGAAAGACGGTGAGCGCCCGCTGCATCATCTCCGCCTGGCGCTGCATCATGATGAGGTCGACCGTTCCCTCCACCACATCCTGGTTGGCTGCCTCAATCGCCCCCTGGTGCACCGTTGCGTCCTTCGCCTCGATTGCGGCAATCTGCTTGGGCGCCACGTACCGGTTCGCTCCCTCGGGGCTCAGTTCCGTGCCGGACGGGAAGGTAAAGACGCCTACATTTGCAACCACGCCGCCATTCACCGAAAGTGCGCCATCGGAGCCGACTGAAACCTCACCTGGCGGCACCGGGATCGGCTGCTCCGCCGCCGAAAGCACCGGCTCTCCGGCTGCGGTTACCAGCAACCCGGTGCGGGCACGATGAAAGCCGCCGTCGCGGGTGTAGCGCAGGCCATTGGCGGTCTGGATGGCGAAGAATCCCTGGCCTTCGATCGCCAGGTCAAACGGGTTGCCGGTCTGTTCAATGGCTCCCTGCGACATACTCAACCTGTCGCCCCCGAGCAGGCCGAAGTTGTTGACGGTCTCACCCAGTTGCGAGTCCAGCGCATCGGGCCCAAGCAGGACGGAGCGAAAAAATTCGCGCTCGGCCCGGTATCCCGGTGTCTGGGCGTTGGCGAGATTGGAGGCCGCAGTATCGAGGGCCTGCGTCCGCGCCACCAAACCCGTCATCGCCGCGTAGAAGCCGCTGTCCATGCAGCGAAATAGAGCAGAAAAGGGGCCAGGAACGGACAGAGAGGATTAGAGAATTCTGGCGTGGCGTCAATCTGCGCTCTTGATGCGATGGGCAAGCCCGATGCTCAAACCGGCCGGCTAGGCAAACAAACCCGTTACGCAAGCAGACGCGCTACGCAAACAGCCCCGGCGCTCATACAAGCCGGAGGCGCCGAGGAGTCTATTGCAGACCGTCGCACACGATGGTGACCGCGAAGGTGTCATCGCCAAAGGCGTACACATGGTGAAGCTGGAACTCCGGCGCCTGGACGTGCAGTTTGTAATCGCGGCCGGTGATGACGGCCGGCACAGAGAGGCCGCAGTTGGCCGCCAGCTCCGGCACCTTGCCCTTCCAGGACCCGGCCAGCATGTTGCAGACCTCGCCGATCGCGTCTTTCACCGTATCGTCGGCTTCAGCAAACTCGATGCCGGTCATCCGTGCGGCCACCTGCAGCGCCGTCTCGCTGGCCAGTTTGAAGACGCATGCGCCGCTCAACAAGCCGCCAAAGCCCACCACCGCCGTCACCGACTCGTCGTGGTTGGCCGGCATCTCCGCCGTCGCGCGGTGGCATTTCACCCCCATCATCAGCTCGAAGACCTCTTCTACGCTCTCGTCCAGGTTTTTGGGATCGGCAACCTGGGCCACCGATTCACGCAATGATACCGCCATCACACGCTCCTCTTTGCCTTCCCTGCACTCGCTTCCACCCCGCCCCGACCGCCTCGCCTGCCCGCTCGCAATGACGGCACTGCGCACATCGCTCAGCAGCATTGCCGCCCCCTCAGGCCGTCTTCACCAAAGGCAGAACGCGTTCCTTCACCTGGTCTGGAGTGAACGGCTTGCGGATGTACCCTCGGGCTCCTGCCTGGATCGCCTGTTTCACATGCTCTTCGCTCGACTCGGTGGTGATCATCACCACCGGCACACCGGCGGCCAGGTTCTGCACACGAATCTGGCGAACGAACTCCAGGCCGTCCATCGAGGGCATGTTGATGTCAGAGAGGATCAGATCCACGGAACTGGTCCGAAGCACCTCCAGACCTTCCACGCCGCTCCCGGCCTCATGAACCTCCTTGAGATCGAGGCCGGCCTGGCGAAGCGCGCGCTCCACGATCTTGCGCATTACCGAGGAATCGTCAACAATCAGAGCTCGAAGCTCGCTCATTCCAGCAACCCTCCACCCATTGTGTATCGGCGGCGCGGGTCGGATCATGAACGGCTGCGTTCTTCCATTACTCCGAGCCCCAGGAAGCGTATTCCGCGCCCCGAGGTGCGAAAACGCGGATGCGCCAACATCAGAGTGCTCGAAATCAGTGTGAACGCGAAGAGGCAATGACGTCGCGAACGCTGCTGGCCTCTGGCAATACCCCGGTCAGCGGCCGCAGCCACATCCTGAGCCAGAAGCAGTCATGCACCCGCACCAGCCGCGAATCGACGGGGCGCGCCCGTTCGAGCGCCCGGGCCAACGCCTGCGCCAGTACGTTTTCTGACGACGCTTCGATCAGCTCCACCGCCGGGAACGCCGCCCCGAGCATTGCAGCATGCGCGCGACGGAAGATGGATCCGGCGACCAGCCCGCATTCCACGCGCAGTCCCGTCATTCTTTCCACCGCCAGGGCCAGCACCGTATCGAGCCGGTCTTCAAATCCCAAGTACAGGATTCGGCCGGCTGCGGTCCGCAGCGGCAGCCCCCCAAAGGCATCGACAAACAAACGCGGCACCGATGCGGCCAATCCCTCAACATCGTGAAACTCCGCACTCAGCACGGGGCAGCTCCACTGAATCCCGAGCGCGCGCGTCACCATCTGCTCGCTCACGCCCTGTCCGCGAACCAGCCAATAGCCCAACCGGCCGCCGCCTGCGGAGCGTTGCGCATCTAGGGCGCCGCGCAACTGGGCGCCGGTGATCCAGCCCTGTTCGAGCATAGTCAATCCCAGCGGGATGCGGTGGTTGTGCGCCTCGCTGCCGGCATTCGGCGCCTCCGACTCGCGGCGGAGCGCCGCCTCAATGACCGTCCTCGCGCAGGCTGCCGAGCAGCACCACCCTCCTTCGAAGATCGGAGCCGAGTGGGGACGGAGAAGCTTGAGCCAGCCTGAAGAACAACCGGGATTGGAGCAGGTTTGAAAGATGCCGGCGCGCCCCGCGAGCGCAGGTGATCGTGCGGGAAGCGCATGCTCATCCTCGGGGGCCAACCCGCTGCCGGCGTTGGGAACCAGCACAGCCGTTCCGGATTCGCGGCTTCTCCTCACAAGCGGAACCGGGGTCAGAAGAGGCATCGGATACTCTCCAGCCGACGTTGCGGTGCGGCCACTTCGGTCACTCTCAATCCGAAGTTGCCGTTTACGAGAACCACTTCGCCGCGAGCCACGATCTTGTCACCCACGACCAGGTCCACGGGATCGGATACGTGGCGGTCGAGCTGCACCACGTCTCCCGGTCCAAGATCGAGAATCTCGCCGAGCGGCATCTCCCGCGATCCGAAGCGGAGCGAGGCTTCGAGTTCGACGTCGAGAAGCAGTTCCAGACCAGGACTCAGGCGGGTTGCCGGAACACCGGCCGCAGGCGCCGCCGGCTTGGCGGCCGAATCTGCAGCCGGCAGGGCGTGCATATCCTCGCGCACCAGAATCGCCCAGGCACGATCGCCCGAGCGCAATTCGAAGGCACGCGTCACCTTGCTTTCACTGGCATTCTCCTCGAATTTCTCTACCCTGCATCTGGTGCCGCTCTGGGAGAGCATCTCCCCGGCCGCGGCATTGCAGGTCTCTTTCAGAACCTCGGCCCATCCTTCCTTCTGGTCCGCTCCCTCTCCCAGCAACGGAGCATCAAGAATCGCTCCATCGAGCAGGATCGTGAATCGCCCTTCGAGGTCGCCGGAAATGGTTGCGGTAAAGCCGAACGAACCTGAGGTGAACGGCTTGGGCAGCGACTCGTTCAGCTGCGGCTCGCCCGCCAGAGCCTGGGCCAGGAGATCGGTGGCAACCTGCACCCAGTAATCAAGGAAAGTCTTCATGAGTTCAGCTCCATTGGCGCACCGTGCGCCGGGTCGGTCACCGGCAGCTCAATGCGCGCGGCGCGATGCGGCCCCTGCCGTACTGCTGCGGCCCGCGCCAGAGTCTCGCCGCCTACCCTCCAGAGCGGCGAATTGTTGGCCGCCAGGTTCAGGCGCAGAACTGCACCCGGGGTGAGGTTCTCAATCTCGCTGGCTCGCACCGAAACCGCAGGCAGCTGCAGCGAGCAGCCAAAGTGGATCCGGCGGGCTGCGGCCTCGATCCGCGTACGGGTCTCCGCCGCATGACGGCGGCTGCGACCCCAGTCGGAGGTGAGCCGGCGCAGAATCGTGTTGGCCACAACCGCGGGAAAGGCCAAGTTGAGGAGCCCCGAGCAATGCGGCATGCGAATCTCGAAGCTCAGGCAGAGGGTCTTCTCGGTTACGGCCATGATCCGCGCCGCCTGAGTCTGCATCTGGCGGCGCTCGAAGCTGAAACTCAGCTCCACCGGCTGCCAGGCCAGTGTCAGCTCGCGACAGATGATCTCCACCACACTGCCTAGAATCGACTCCTCAATGTCAGTGAGCTCCCGCAGCGGTCCATCCTTGCCCTCGCCACCCAGCAAGAGATCGATGATCGGCGGCGCCATAGCCAGGTCGAGCTGGAGCACCGAAAGAGCGCCCAGGGGTTCGAGCCGCACCGAGGCCACGTAGCTGATCTCGGGGATTCTCAGCAGAAACTCATTGAATTGAATCTGTTCGGCCGACACCAGGTTTACCTGGAATCGCGTTCTGAGCCACGCTGCCAGGTTGTGGGTCAGGTTGCGGGCGAACAGATCGTTCAACATACTGATGGCGCGTAGCTGCTCATTCGAGATCTGCCCGGCCGAGGAGAAGTTATAAGGAACAACGCGAGCCTTGACGCCAGACCGAGTTTCGTCCAGGGCGGTCGCCTGGGCCGCCTCAAAGAGCGCGTCGATTTCGTCCTGTTTGAGTGTTTTTTCCATCCGCGCCATCCTCTATAGTCCCTAGCTGCGCCGCGCCCGTACTGCGGGCTGCGCGTGCTCAAAGGCACCGCGCACCGTCAGGTCGCGTAACTGAGCCCGCAGGTGAACCACAGCCGAGGCATGTATCTGGGAGATGCGTGACTCAACTACGCCCAGGGCCAGTCCAATCTCGCGCATGGTCATTTCTTCGAAGTAATACAGAGTCATTACCAGCCGCTCGCGGTCGGGCAGCCGGGTGATGGCGGCGCTCAACCGTTCCTCCATCTCGCTCCTCAGGCAGCGAAAGAGCGGGTCCTCTTCGGGGCGTCCGGGAATGTAGGCCAGCTCCTCCTCGCCCGAGTCCTCGTTCCGCTCCATGTGCAGGGTGCCGATCTCGAGACCTTTCAGATCTCCTAGTAACTGCTGGTATTCCTCGAGATCGAGGCTCATCTCAGCGGCAACCTCATTTTCTCCGGGCGCGTGGCCCAGGCGAGCCGTCAGAACCCGTATCGCTTCCTCAACCGCCCGGCCTTTGCGCCGTAGCTCCCGCGGGCTCCAGTCCAGGGTGCGCAGACTGTCAAGAATCGCTCCGCGGATGCGGAACTGCGCATAGCTGCGGAACTGCACCTTCTTGGCTGGGTCGAACTTGGTAAAAGCGTCCAGCAAACCCATCACGCCGGCCGATACCAGATCCTCGATGTCCACGTGCTGGGGCAGCCGCTCATGAATTCTGCGGGCCAGAAAGCGAACGATGGGCAGGTGCTCGAGCAGCACGCGCTCCTGTTCACCGGTCAGCATTCCGCCCTCGGGAATCGCGGCCGGCGGGTATGTCCCCGCAACAGCCCGACGTACCGAGACCCTTGCACTCCCCTGCCGAGCCACCGCTTCAGTTCCCATCTAAGCCCACCTCACCAACCATCTGACTGCCCACCTCATCGCACCGTTCCCACCGGCCGCAACCGCACCTCGGGAGGAATCTCCCCCGGCGCGACCACCGCCATCCTCGGAACTACCGGCTCCAGCCAACGCCTGACCTGGTAGCGCGCCGGACTGGAAACAAGGAGCACGGGAAGGGCCGCACCGGGATTGGAGCCGATAAGGTGCTTCACAGAATCGATAAGACGCCGCACCACGGGCGTTCCTGCGCCTGTCCGGGCCGGCAGGCGAGCCCCGCTCTCCGGTGCAAGGCTGGCGATGATCTCTTCTTCCATTCCGTGATCGAGGAGCAGCGCCGGCAGCTGGCCTTCTTCATCCACCAGCTGCTGCACCAGTCTGCGGCCCAATGCCTGGCGCGAGGCCTCAACCAGCGCCACAATGCTCTTGTTCGCCGGAGCGGTCTCGAGCAAAGCCTCAAGAATTGTGCCGAGGTCGCGGATCGAGACCCGCTCGCGGAGCAGCTGTTCCAGAACCCGGCTCGCCTCGCCCAGCGACAGCAGCTTTGGCACCAGCTCCTCAAGCAGCTTGGGGTGGGAGTCGTTGAGCGCATCCATCAGCCGCTTGATCTCGGCACGGCCGATGAGTTCCCATGCATGGCTGCGAATCAATTCACCGAGATGGGTGGTGATGACGGTAACGGCGTCGACCACCGAATAGCCGGCGGCGATGGCCTGATCCTCAAGGGCGGGCGCGATCCAGATCGCGGGCACCCCAAAGGCCGGCTCGCGCGTTTCCTTTCCGCTAAGCGGCCGGCGGCCGGTCTCGCCCGAGACGGCCAGCATCTGCGCGCCTTCGGTCTGCCAGCGGCCGATCTCGATTCCGCGCAGCGAAAAAACATACTCCCGCGGCTTCAACCGCAGGTTGTCCGAGATATGCACCGGGGGAATCAGAAATCCCATCTCGGCCGAAAGCTGCCTGCGCAGTGTGCGCACGCGGCCCAGCAGTTGGCCGCCCTGCTTGTCGTCGACCAGGGGAATCAGCTGGAATCCGATCTCCAGGGTCAGTTCTTCCAGGCGCAGCAGGTTGGCCATCTCTTCGGCGTTCGCTGCGCGAGCCTCGCCGGCCTTCTTCTTCTCCGGTGTTCCCGCGTCGGCTCCAGGCGCTTGCGGCGGATGGGAGGCGATTCGTCTTGCGCTCCAGAACAAGCCCCCCGCAACGGCCAGGAAGACGAATTTGGGCAATCCCGGAATCAGGCACATCCCCAGCGAGACCAGACTGGCGAGATAGAGCGTTGCGGGGCGCGCAAACAACTGCTGCCGGATCTCGCCGCCCAGCATGCCGGCCGAGTTGGCGCGGGTGAGCGTGATGGCCCCGGCAACCGAGACCAGAAGCGACGGGATGATGGTGACCAGGCCGTCGCCTACGGTGAGGACCGTATACGTGCGTGCCGCTTCGCCCAGCTCGATTCCCTGCTGCAGCGTCCCGATCAGCAGGCCAGCGATGATATTGATCGCGGTAATCAGAATCGTGGCCAGCGAGTCGCGCTGGTTGAAGCGCGCTGCGCCGTCCATGGCGCCATAGAATTCGGCTTCCCGTGCGATCGCCTGCCGCCTGCGCCTGGCTTCCGCTTCATCGATCAGGCCGCCGTTCATGTCGGCGTCGATGGCCATCTGCTTGCCGGGCAACGCATCGAGCGTGAAGCGCGCGGTAACCTCAGCCGTTCGCACGGCCCCATGAGAGACCACTAAGAATTGAATGGCGACCAGAGCCAGAAACAGCACGAAGCCGACCACGTAGTTGCCGCCCACTACGAACTGGCCAAAGGCCTCGATGACGTGGCCTGCTGCCGCAGTTCCCTCCTGCCCGTGCAGCAGAATGCGGCGGCTCGAAGCAATGTTGAGGGAGAGCCGGAAGAGCGTGAGGAGAAGCAAAAGCGTGGGAAAGACCGACAGCTCCACAGCGCGGCGAATTTGGATTGCGGAGAGAAAGACGATGACCGAAGCGGCAATCGAAAGCGCCAGCAGCAGGTCGAGTACCGGGGCGGGCAGCGGAACTATCATCACGAAAATCACGCTGATCGCCGCCAGCGGCAACGCGTACTCGCGCATGCGCTCGATGATCGATGGCCGGCGGGCAAGGGTTCCGGCGGCGAGTGCGGCAGTGCTCATTGGGTGCCTCCTCGAATCGGTGAACTTGCGGACGAAGCCCCGGCAGCGGCCTGCGCGGGGTGGACAGCGGCGTTGCGGCGGCGCTCGCGGAGTTCATCTTCCACACGCTGGCGGTAGAGGTAGGCGAGGATCGCAGCCACTGCAGCATAGAGATCTACCGGAATCGCCTGACCCACCTCGACGGTGCGATAAAGCGACCGCGCCAGCGGTGGATTTTCGACAATCGGCACGCCCGCCCAGCGAGCCTCGGCCTTGATCTCCTCCGCCAGCAGGTTCCGGCCCTTGGCCACGACCCGCGGGGCCTCCATGGTCAAGAAGTCGAATCCCAGCGCTACGGCGTAGTGGGTGGGATTGGTGAGCACCACGGCTGCCTTGGCTACGTCGGCCTTCACGCGGCGGCGGCGCATCTGGCGCTGAAGCCCGCGAATGCGAGAGCGAATCTGCGGGCTGCCCTCAGTCTCCTTGTACTCATCGCGCAGATCCTGGCGGCTCATCTTCAGCCGTGACTCGCGGCTCTGCCATTCGACGAGGTAATCGACTGCCGACCAGACGAAGAGCAGCCACGCCGCTGTCAGCAGCAGCCCATACACGTCCTTCCCAAGCTGTTCCAGCCGCGCATTGGAGAACGGCGGCAAGCTGAGCTGGCGGCTGATGCGCTGCACGGCAAAGACGGCGAGAAAGGCCGCGGGAAGAAGCGACTTTCCCAGCCTTGCCGCCGCGCGCAGCGAAAACAGGTTCTTGGCGTTGGTCAGCGGATTGATGCGATCGATTTTGAAGCCGATGTTGCCGCCGTGCACGCTTACGCCGCCGGTCTGTACCATGCCCACCGCCAGCGCTGTCGCGGCCACGGCCGTCATGATCGCCGCCGCGGGCGTCAGCACCGCGACCGTCAGGCGCCGCAGTGCCGCCAGGGTCGGCGTAAGGGTTGACGGCTCCCACTTGGACGGCGCGCCGAGCGCCAGAAACTCCGTGAGCGATGAGCGCCAGGCCTCCATCGCGCGACCGCCGATCACCCCCAGCATGATCACTCCAGCCAGCATGCCCGCAGCGGCCGAGAGCTCGCGGCTGTGCAGGATGTCGCCCTCCTTGCGCGCCTTTTCGCGCCGGTGCTGGGTGGCCTGCTCGGTGCGCTCGCCGGGCATGGTTCACCCTCCCCAACCGAGAGCGCCGCGCGCCGTGGGCGCGGCGATCAGCTTTTCGGCCATATCGAGCAGCGAGTCGAAGCGGATTTCAATGAATCGCGGCCAAAGCGCCAGAGATCCGGTAAGAACCACAAAGCCGGCCAGTGTCTTCAAGGGCACGGTCAGCATCATTACCGGCAACTGCGGGCTGAGCTTGCCGAGCAGAGCCACCGCGATTTCGACGAGAAGCGTTGATGCAAGAACCGGCGCCGCAAGCTCAATCGCCGCCAGAAAGACCCCCCCGGCAGCCCGGACAATCACTTCTGCTGCGGGAGCTCCCAATGCAAAACTCCCCAATGGCGCGGCTTTGAAGCTGCGCACCACCGAAGCCAGCAGGATGCGGTCGAGTCCCGCGGTAATCACGACCAGCAGGCCCATCAGTTCGAACAGTTCGCCCATGATGGGCGTCTGCACCGCCGAGTCGGGATCAAGCAGGTTGACCAGTGAGAAGCTGAATTGCAGACCCACGATCTGACCCGCGAAAATCAGCATTTCGGTAAGCAGCGTGAGCGAGAGCCCGTAGACCAGCCCCACGGCCAGCTCGCCAATCAGGCCAGAGACCGTAAGCGACGCCTGGGCATGGGGCGATGAAGCAACCACGGGTGCCAGCAGAAAAGCCACGGCGCCGGCGAAGACGGCCTTGGCGCGAACGGGCAATGCGGCCGACGAGAAAAAAGGGGCAAAGACCATCATCCCGCTCACCCTCACCAGAGCCAGCGTCATCGCACTCAGGAATGTCGTCCAGTCGGTCATCGTCTTCGTTTCCGCCCGTGGATCGTGTTGCGCGAATCGTGTTTCGTGATCTGCCAGGTGCTCGTTGCTCACCAACCCCGAGGCACGTGTCACGATGCACGCGTTATCCCAAAAACCTGTGAAAGTCCCCCAGCAAAACCCGCGTATATGTCGCCATCCGCTCCAGGAACCACGGCATCCCGGCCAGTAGGATCAGGGCAATCGCCGCCAGCCGGGGAACGCTGGTCAGCGACTGCTCCTGCAAGCTGGTCAAGGTCTGCACCAGGCTCAGCAGAAAGCTCAAAAGCGCCGCGGAGATGAGGATCGGCGCGGCCAGGATCATCGCTTCCTTCAAGAGCTGGCGCATCAGTTCGGCAACCATGTCGGGCGTCATGCACTATCCCCTAGAAACTCTTCAAGAGCGAGCTGGCGAGCAGGTTCCAGCCGTCGACCATTACAAAAAGCAGAATCTTGAGCGGGGTCGACACCACCACCGGCGGCAGCTGGAACATGCCGATTGAGGTGGTGATCGAGGCTGTGACAATGTCGATCAGAAGAAAGGGCAGAAACAACACTGCGCCGATCGAGAAGCCCGCTTTGAGCTCGGAGAGAATGTAGGCCGGCACAACCACGCGCATGGGCAGGTCGTCCGGCGTATTAGGCCGCGCAACCTGTCCCGCCGCGGTAAACAATGCGAGGTCTTTCTCGCGCGCATAGCGCAGCAGGAAGTGCTTCACCGGCACGGTGCCTCGCTCGATCGCTTCGGTCCCCGAGATCTGTCCGGCACGATAGGGTTCCACCGCCTGCTGGTCCACCTGGTTCAAGACCGGCGTCATGAGGAACCACGCCATCATCAGCGCCAGCCCCATCAGGGTTGGATTGGAGGGCGCGGTCTGCGTGCCCAGCGCCTGGCGCAGAAAATGAAACACCACCAGCAAGCGCACCAGGGGCGTCATCACCATCAGGATCGCGGGCAGCAGCGTGACGATGGTCAGAACAAAAAGAATCGTCCAGGGCGTCGAGTCGGAGGGATGAAAACGCGCGTTCAGATCGGGCAAAAGCTGCGCCGGCGCGGCCAGTGCAGCAGCGCGTACCAGACCTGCCAGAATTGTTACCATGAGGCCCTCGCTGAGTGGCGCAGGCTCTCGCGAGTCGCAATCCGTGCTCCAGCTGGCGCGCGCTCGTCGAGCGGATAGAATGCTGGACCTCCGTCAGTCGAAGTGGCGACCAGCAGACGCCTTCCGTCTGCCTCCACCAGTGCCAATGACTGTCGCGGCGCGAGCGGAATGCGCTCAAGCAACTTGAGCCGGGGTTCATTCCGCTTTGCGCTGCGCAGCCTTCTGATCAGCGCTCCGGCCCAGCCACCAATCGCCGCCTGTTTGTCCTTCTCCTTCAACTCCCCCGCCTCTCTTCAAGTCCCGCGTATTAATGCCGCCCGCAACGATTCGCGCTTCGATTCGCGTTTCGCACCACCCAAGCCGGCCGCTATATCCGCTCTAGGGGAGCCGCGTCAGCCGCACCACAAGCTCAGTTTCGATCACCTCAAACTCGGTCCAGGCCAACTGCACGGCGCCTGCAGCCAGCGGCAGGTCCACTCCGTGGCCCCATTCCGACTCAATCAGCCGTCCCAGTTCGAGCGCCAGAAGATCCCGCACTCTGAAGTCGCGCAGCGGGATGGACACATCGAGTTCGACCGGAAGCCGGTTAATCGGCGCACGAAAAGCCCCCGTGTTTGGCTCCACTTCTGCGCTCGCAACCGCCGCCGAAGCTGGAACGAGAGCCCGCTCCTGCACTTCTTCAACAGCCAGTTGAGTGCCGGTCGTTGCAGCTTGCGCGGGCTGTCGTGCAGCACCTGGAACCGATGGCCCCCGGCCAGACTGCACATTTGGCGTCTGCCCGGGAGTTTTCACACCCTGACCCGACTGAGT
>Ga0335074_10004315_pt1 | contig 19586 bp, 17 predicted proteins | sample Lox_Sample_23_FD_206715 | JGI IMG/M metagenome (GOLD analysis project Ga0335074, IMG submission 206715) | Soil microbial communities from Loxahatchee National Wildlife Refuge, Florida, United States - Lox_Sample_2.3 | ecosystem: Environmental > Terrestrial > Soil > Wetlands | place: USA... | reverse complement strand
CAAGCCCCCCTTCATCCCCGGCCATGAGGGCATCGGCCACGTCGCCGCGGTCGGGCGCGAGGTTCGCGGCGTGAAGGAGGGCGACCGGGTCGGCGTCGCCTGGCTGCACAGCGCCTGCGGCGACTGCGCCTATTGCCGCACCGGATGGGAGACGCTGTGTGCGTCCCAGACCAACAGCGGCTATTCGGTCAACGGCAGCTTCGCCGAATACGCGCTGGCCGATCCGCGCTACGTCGGCCACATCCCGTCCGGGCTCGAGTCCGGCGCCGCCGCGCCGGTGCTCTGCGCCGGCGTCACCGTCTACAAGGGGCTGAAGGAGACCGAGGTCCGGCCCGGCGAATGGGTCGCGGTCTCCGGCATCGGCGGGCTCGGCCACATGGCGGTGCAATACGCCCGCGCCATGGGCATGCGGGTCGCCGCCGTCGACGTGCACCCGGAGAAGCTGGACCTGGCGCGGACGCTCGGCGCCGATCTGGCGATCGACGCCAGCGCCGGGGATCCGGCGGCGGCCCTGCAGGAGCGGATCGGCGGCGTGCATGGCGTGCTCGTCACTGCCGTCTCGCCGCGCGCCTTCGAGCAGGCCTTCGGCATGCTGCGCCCGCACGGCACGATGGCGCTGGTCGGCCTGCCGCCCGGGCGGTTTGCGCTGCCGATTTTTGACACCGTACTGAAACGGATCACCGTGCGCGGTTCGATCGTCGGCACGCGCCAGGATCTGGAGGAGGCGCTGGCCTTCGCCGGCGACGGCAAGGTGGCGCCGCATTTCTCCTGGGACCGGCTGGCCTCGATCAACGCCATCTTCGAGCGCATGGAGCAGGGCGCGATCGACGGGCGCATCGTGCTGCGCATGGGCGAGGGCTGAGCCGGATCCGGCGGCGCGCTGCGGTGGCGCAGGATTGGCGCCGGCGCTATGTCGCACCGCACTCGGTGCGGCGCGGAAGGACGACGATATGACCACGAAGCGAGCGGCCGGCACCGTTGGCGGGGCAGGATCCGGGCGCCGCCGATGCTCCGTCCGCGGGGCGGGCTGAGCCGTGCCGGACGCCGTGCTGGCGTTGAACGCCGGCTCCTCCAGCATCAAGTTCGGTCTGTTCGAATGCCCAAACTTCGGGCTTCGGGACGCCGCGCTCCACCTGGTCTCGCGTGGCCAGGTCGAAGGGATCGGCACCGCGCCGCATTTCCTCGCCCGCGACCCTGCCGGCGCCGTGCTGGCGGAGCGCCGCTGGCCGGACGGCACGCATGAGGCGCTGCTCGGCGTGCTGCTCGACTGGGTGGAGGGGCATCTCGGCGGGGCCAGGCTGCTCGCCGTCGGCCATCGCGTGGTGCATGGCGGGGCGGAGTATTTTCGCCCCATGCGCGTGACCGACGCGCTGATCGCCGCACTCGACCGGCTGACGCCGCTGGCACCGCTGCACCAGCCGCACAGCTTGGCGCCGATGCGCGCGATCGCCGCGATGCGGCCCGGCCTGCCGCAAATCGCCTGCTTCGATACCGGCTTCCATCACGCGATGGCGCCGGTCGCGACCCGCTTCGCGCTGCCGCGCCACTACGCGGAGCGGGGCGTGCGGCGCTACGGCTTCCACGGCCTGTCCTATGAGTATATCGCGCGCCGGCTGCGCGAGATCGCACCCGAGCTGGCGCGCGGCCGGGTGATCGTCGCGCATCTCGGCAACGGCGCCAGCCTCTGCGCCATGCAGGACGGGCGCAGCGTCGACACCACGATGGGGATGACGGCGCTGGACGGGCTGGTGATGGGCACGCGCTGCGGCACGATCGATCCCGGCGCGGTGCTCCATTTGCAGCAGCAGGCCGGGCTGGACGTCGCCGCGGTGGAGGAGACGCTGTACAAGCGCTCCGGCCTGCTCGGCGTCTCCGGCATCAGCAGCGACATGCGCGCCCTGCTCGACAGCGACGACCCGCATGCGCGCGAGGCGGTGGAGCTGTTCGTCTTCCGCATCGGCCGCGAGGCCGCAGCACTCGCCGGCACGCTCGGCGGCCTGGACGGATTCGTCTTCACCGCTGGCATCGGCGAGCACGCCGCGCCGGTGCGGGCGGCGGTCGGCGACCGCCTCGCCTGGCTCGGGGTCGCTCTGGATGCGGCAGCGAATGCCCGCGCCGCGCCGGTGATCAGCGCGCCGGACAGCCGTGTCGCGGTGCACGTCATTCCGACCGACGAGGAAGCGATGATCGCCCAACATAGCCTGGAGGTGCTCGGCGAGGCATCGCCGGCCGGCCACGCATCGCACGGCAGCGGCGCATGACCGCGCCCGGAACGAAACCGGCCCCGGCGCCGTTGCCGAGCCTGCAGGGCAAGCGCGGCCTTATGATCGGCATCGCCAATGAGCACAGCATCGCCACCGGCTGTGCGATCAGCTTCGCCGGGGCCGGCGCGCGCCTCGCCGCGACCTATCTCAATGTCAAGGCGGAACCCTATGTGCGCGCGGTGACCGACGCGCTTGGCTGCGAACTGGTGCTGCCCTGTGACCTGCGCGAGCCGGGCCAGCTCGAATCGGTGTTCGACGCGGTCCGCGCGCATTGGGGCGGGCTGGATTTCCTGCTTCATTCCGTCGCCTTCGCCCCGCGCGAGGATCTGCAGGGGCGGGTGGTCGATTGTTCCGCCGCGGGCTTCGACCTCGCGATGGAGGTCTCCTGCCACTCCTTCATCCGCATGGCGCATCTTGCCGAACCGCTGATGCCGGCGGGCGGCTGCCTGCTCACCGTGACCTTCTACGGCTCGGAGCGCGTGGTCGAGCACTACAACCTGATGGGGCCGGTGAAGGCGGCGCTGGAGAGCAGCGTGCGCTACATCGCGGCTGAGCTGGGACCGAAGGGCATCCGCGTACACGCGATCTCGCCGGGTCCGATCCGGACCCGCGCGGCGAGCGGCATCGACCGGTTCGATGAGCTGCTGGACGCCGCGGCGGCGCGGGTGCCGGAACACCATCTGGTCGATATCGGCGATGTCGGAGCGCTGGCCGCGTTCCTGGCAAGCGACGCGGCGCGGCGCATCACCGGCACCATCATCCCGGTGGATGGCGGCCAGCACCTGCTGGCCTGACGCGATCAGTGACGCGCCACGCCGCAGAGCGCGCACGAGAAGGATCTAACGCCTGGCCCGACGCAAAAGGGCCCGGCGCGGCAGGAGAGGGAGATGAGCGACATGCCCGATCATGACACCGCCCGAGGCAACGCGACGCCGCTGAGTCCGGAGGAATTGCGGCGCATCGACGCCTATTGGCGCGCCGCCAACTACCTCTCCGTCGGGCAGATCTATCTGATGGACAACCCGATGCTGCGGGTGCCGCTGGAGCCGGAGCATATCAAGCCACGGCTGCTCGGCCACTGGGGCACGACGCCGGGCCTCAATTTCCTCTATGCGCATCTCAACCGGGCGATCCGCAAATACGACCTCGACATGATCTATCTGGCCGGCCCGGGCCATGGCGGGCCCGGCCTGGTCGCCAACGTCTACCTCGAGGGCACCTACAGCGAGATCTACCAGCACGTGCCGCAGAGCGAGGACGGCATGCGGCGGCTGTTCACCCAGTTCTCTTTCCCCGGCGGCATCCCGAGCCATGTCTCGCCGGAGACGCCGGGTTCGATCAACGAAGGCGGCGAGCTCGGCTATTCGCTGCTGCATGCCTACGGCGCGGTGTTCGACAATCCCGACCTGATCGCCGCCTGCGTCGTCGGCGACGGCGAGGCCGAGACCGGCGCGCTGGCGACGAGCTGGCATTCCAACAAGTTCCTCAACCCGACCCGCGACGGTGCGGTGCTGCCGATCCTGCACCTCAACGGCTACAAGATCGCCGAACCGACCGTGCTCGCCCGGATCGAGGACGAGGAGCTGGTCGCGCTGTTCACTGGCTACGGCTACCGCCCGATCATCCTGGCGGGCGACGATCCGGCGACGATGCACCAGCGCATGGCGGCGACGCTGGATGCGGTGCTCCCCGAGATCCGCGCGATCCAGCGCCAGGCGCGGGAGACGCGCGACGCGCGACGGCCGCGCTGGCCGATGCTGATCCTGCGCACGCCGAAGGGATGGACCGGCCCGCGCGAGGTCGATGGAAAGAAGGTCGAGGGCACGTTCCGCGCGCACCAGGTGCCGCTGGCCGAAGTCCGCAGCAACCCCGAGCATCTGCGCATGCTGGAAACCTGGATGCGCAGCTACCGGCCGGAGGAGCTGTTCGACCGCACCGGAAAACTGATTCCCGAACTTGCGGCGCTGGCGCCGGAGGGGACGCGCCGCATGGGTGCCAATCCGCACGCCAACGGCGGCGCGCTGTTGCGCGAGCTGGACCTGCCCGATTTCCGCGACTACGCGGTCGAGGTGCGGGAGCCCGGCGCGACCCAAGCCGAATCGACCCGGGTCGCAGGAAACTTCCTGCGCGACGTGATGGGACGCAACGCCGAGGCGCAGAACTTCCGCGTCGTCGGCCCGGACGAGACCGCATCGAACCGGCTCTCGGCGCTGTTCGAGGTGACGGATCGTGTCTCCGTCGCACGCATCCTGCCCGATGACGAGAACATCGCGCCGGACGGGCGGGTGATGGAGGTGCTGAGCGAGCACATGTGCCAGGGCTGGCTGGAAGGCTATCTGCTGACCGGCCGGCACGGACTGTTCTCCTGCTACGAGGCCTTCATCCACATCGTCGATTCGATGTTCAACCAGCACGCCAAATGGCTGAAGGTCACGCGCAAGCTCGGCTGGCGCAAGCCGATCGCCTCGCTCAACTACCTGCTGACCAGCCATGTCTGGCGGCAGGATCATAACGGCTTCAGCCACCAGGATCCGGGCTTCATCGACCATGTCGTGAACAAGAAGGCCGACGTGGTGCGCGTCTACCTGCCGCCGGACGCGAATACGCTGCTCTCGGTGATGGACCACTGCCTGCGCTCGCGCGACTACGTCAACGTCATCGTCGCCGGCAAGCAGCCGGAGCCGCAATGGCTCGACATGGAGGCGGCGATCCGCCACTGCACGGTCGGCGCCGGCATCTGGACCTGGGCCAGCAGCGACGAGGGCCAGTCGCCGGACGTCGTGATGGGCTGCGCCGGCGACGTGCCGACCCTGGAGACGCTGGCCGCCGTCGATCTGCTGCGCGCGCACCTGCCGGACCTGCGCATCCGCGTCGTCAACGTCGTCGACCTGATGGCACTGCAGCCGAAATCGGAGCACCCGCACGGCCTGTCGGATGCCGAATTCGATTCCATGTTCACCGCCGACCGGCCGGTGATCTTCACCTATCATGGCTATCCGTGGCTCATTCACCGGCTGACCTACCGCCGCACGAACCACGACAATTTCCACGTCCGCGGCTATCGCGAGGAAGGCACCACCACCACCCCATTCGACATGGCGGTGCTGAACGGCATCGACCGCTTCCACCTGGCAATGGACGTACTGGAACGAGTGCCGCGGCTGCGCGACGTCGGCGCGCATCTGCTGCAACACCTGCGCGACCGGCTGGTGGAGCACCGCCACTACGTGCAGACTCACGGCGAGGATCTGCCCGACGTACAGAACTGGCACTGGCGCGGCGGAGCCGGTGAGCGGCCGGGGCGGCCCGCAAGCTGATCTGGATCAAGATGCGCACGGTATCGGGGGCGTAAGGTCCGGGGACCAGGAGGGCGCAATGAAAGCTGCCGAAATTATGACGCGCGCGGTCGTCACCGTGCCGGAGAACGCGTTGCTGGTCGATGCGGTGCGGCTGATGCTCGGCCAGCACATCAGCGGACTGCCGGTGGTCGACACGGCTGGCCGGCTGGCCGGCATCCTCACCGAGGGCGACCTGCTGCGCCGGGCGGAGACGGGAACCGAACGCCGCCGGCCGCGATGGGTCGAGTTCCTGCGCAGCCCGGGCCAGCAGGCCGAGGAATATGTTCGCACCCATGGCCGTCGCGTCGGGCAGATCATGACCCGCGACGTGGTGAGCGTCGCCGAGTCGACGCCGCTCGACGAGGTGGTGGAGACGATGGAGCGCCATCGCATCCGCCGGGTGCCGGTCACCGGCGACGGTCGGCTGGTCGGGATGATCAGCCGCGCCGACCTGCTGCGCGCCCTGCTCCGCGAGATGCCGGCACCGGACTCCGACACGCACAGCGACCTCACGCTGCGCCAGGCGATCGAGGCGGAGCTGAGCGCGCAACCCTGGAGCAGCCGGAGCAACGTCACCGTGGTCGTGGTCGATGGCGTCGCCAATCTGGAAGGCGTGATCTACGACGAACGGGCGCGGGCGGCGATGTGCGTCGCGGCGGAGAACGTCCCCGGGGTGAAGGAGGTGCACGACCACCTGGAGTTCTATGATCCCAATTCGGGATTGATCTATGGGCCGTAGGAAGGAAGGAAGGAAGGAAGGACTTCTTTTTCTGTAGAAAAAGAAGCAAAAAGACTTTTATTCGTTTTGGTCTGAGCGGATGGGCAAACGCGGACTTTAAGTAATGAAAGTTTTTTGGTTCTTTTTTACAAAAAAGAACCTCTTCCTTCTTTGTCGACTCGCGTGACGGCTGCTACGGTCCTGCATCCAACCCGAGGGATGCCGCTTGACCCAAACCGCCGAACTCGCCCGCGTGAAGGCTCGCATCAAGGCGCTGACTGAAAAGACTGTCTCCAACGGCTGCACCGAAGCCGAGGCGATGGCCGCCGCCGAGATGGTCGGCCGGCTGCTCGAGCGCTACGCGCTCAGCATGGACGAGATCGAGGTGCGCGAGTCGCGCTGTGTCCAGGCGGGGGTGCCGCTCGGCGGGCGTCGGCGCCGTCCCATCGATGGTTGCGTGCCGGCGATTGCCCGGTTCTGCGACTGCAAGGTGTGGCTGGCGCGCGCCGGCGCGGCGCCCGAGGAGCAGGCAGTCAGCCGCTACATCTTCTTCGGCTTCGAGTCGGACACCGCGCTCGCGACCTTCCTCTACGCGGTGATCGACCGCGCCATGGCGACCGAGACGGCGCTGTTCCGCCGCGCAAGTCCCGAACTTCGCGCCGTGCGGCTCCGCCGGGCGCTGGCGAGCTTCCAGCACGGGCTCGCGGCCCGCGTCGCCGACCGGCTCGTCGCCATGCGCCGGGAGCGGGAGGCCTCGGTGCGGGCGCAGCGCTCGACCGGCACGGCGCTGATCCTGGCCAAGCACCGTGTCGTGGAGGATGCGTTCCGCGAGGCGGATATCCGCCTCGTCTCGATGGGGGCGGTCGGGCGGCGGCATGTCGGCTCGGCGTTCCGCGAGGGCTGGGCGGCGGGCGGGCGGGTCAACCTGAACCGGCCGGTCGGCGGCCGTCTCGCGGGGCTGCTCGCCTGATCGCGTCGGACGGGAGCGCGCGGGACAGCCGCCGCGGCCCGTCCGCGCGGGCGCGGCCCGGGGCGGGCGGGCCGCGCGACCGCCAGCGCGGCCGCGTCTATGCCTGGGAGGACCGGGAGGTCGCGCCGCACGATCCGAGCGTCATCGCCTTCGCCGCGGCGCAGCCGATGGTCGACGCGATCTGGGCGGAGCTCGGGCTGCGCCATCCGCCGCTCGTCGAGCCCCTGCCGCGTCAGGCGCGGGCGACGGTCGCCCGGGCCAACCGCCTGTCGCTGCATCTGCCGGAGCGCACCCCGTCCTGGTGCCTGCTGCACGAGCTCGCGCATGCGATGAGCAGCAGCGCGGAGGGACATTCGGACGGGCACGGGCCGCTGTTCATGGGGCTCTATGTCCAGTTGCTGGTGCGCTACCTGCGGCTGGACCGCGCGGTGTTGGAAGCGTCGCTGCGCCGCGCCGGCATCGACTTGGAGCCTGCGGCGCGGCCGGTGTTCCTGGACCCGTAGCGCGCCACGCCACGGCGGTACGGCACCGCATCGCGTCCATCCGCCGCAGGTCGGCCAAGCCAATCTTGTCGACTTGCCACCCAGCGCTCAGACACCGCGGCTCGCCGTGCCCTGCCCCAGCGCATCGCCGATCACCTGCGACGGCGTGACCACCGCGTGGTGGAACGCAGCGCCGGACTCGCCGAAATCGATCCGAGTGGCGCCGCAATTATGGGCGACGCAATGGCCGCGCAGATGCGCCCGCACGCCGGTCATGACCCGGAATCCGCTCTGCAGCACGGTGCCGGCCACCGGCTCCTCGCTCGGCGACTGGCCGATGCCGGAGGTGACCAGCGTCGGAATGACCGGCCCGTCTCGCACTGCCAGGTCCATCAGCGCGCCGGCATGGATGTCGCCGCCGATGAAGCTGACCGCGCGGGGCGGCCGGCCGTCGCGGTTCACCTCGCGCGCCCGCAGCGCCAGACGCAGCAGGGCGTTGCGCTCCCGCCGCACACGGTGATTGGCCCAGTTGTCGCGCACGTCGGTAAGGTCGGCGAGGCCGAAGCGGCCGGTGGTGGGCAGGTGGAAAAGCTCGGCGCCGATCAGGTCGCGCAGCGCCGCCAGGTACTCGAGCGCCCGGCCGCCAAGCGTCTTCGGCTGGTTCTCGCCGAAATGGCGCAGCGCCGCCGCGTCGCCACGGGCGAACAGGCGCAAATCGTCGCTGCGGTGGCCGAGAAAGAGCTGCACCACGCCGTGATTCGCCATCGTTACCACCGGCAGCGGCACGATCACCAGCAACGCATCGGTCGCCGGATCCAGCCGCTCCACCATCGCCTGCAGCCACTGCCATTGCCGCTCGCCCAGCGCCGGATGCTGCCGGCGCCATTCGTCGCGCGCGCCGCGATTGTCCAGCACCACGACGGCGCAGCGCCCGATATCAAAGCGGAACGGCAGCGCGTGGCGGGCACCCGGGCCGAGGAAGGCGTCGCGCCCGATGCCGATCGGATCGGGGTTGCGGCAGAGCTGGAAATGCCAGCAGACCTGCCGCGCATCCTCGAAATAGGCCTGGTAGCGGCGGGCGATCTCGCGCCCGCGCGGGAAGCGGGCGGCGAGCGACGGGCTGTCGCCCGGCCCGGAGCCCCAGCCGTTGCGGATGTCGTGGTCGTCCCACATCATCCAGCTCGGCAGATTCGCGAGGATGTCGGCCACCGGCTGGCGCGACCAGTAGCGCCGATAGGCGGCCGCCATGCGCTGCCGGCGCTCCCGCCGGTCCATGTCGAGCGGCAAGTCCCAGAGATGCGCCTCGGTGTCGAGGTAGACCTGGTCGCCCAGCAGCACCAGGCCGTGCGGCCGGCGCTCCTCAAGCAGGCGCTGCATCAGGTCCCAGGCGCCCCGCTGCGGCTGGTCGCCGGCGACGCTCAGGCTGTCGCAGGAGGCGGAGAGCAGCAGGATCTCGCGCGCGTCCGCCGCCGGCAGGGTGCGAAACCGGCCCGTCGCCTCGGCTGCGTCACCGTGGCGCACCTCATACTCGTAGCGGTTGTCGGGAGAGAGCCCGCCGATATCGGCGATCGCGGTGCCGAACTCCGCCTCACCGCTTTCGGTCGGGAGGAATCGCGACTCGCCGGCGCCGGCGACGTGCAGCGTCCGCTCCGCCGGGTCGCCCTCGACCTGGATCCAGATCCGCGATGCGGTGCCAGTGGTGTGACCGACGATCGGCCCGAGCAGCAGCGCCACGCTGTTCTCCCCGTGCGGTCCCGAGGTTCGGTCCGCCAGATTCAGCCGGATCGCGGCCATCGCTGCCCGCCATACGCGCCGGCCGGCACCGCTCCGAGCCGGCCGGGCGGCCGAGCGCGCTGGGGCGACGATCCCGCCGCTCGCCTCGCCGACCGGGACCGTCCCGGCCGTGCCGGGCGATCCCGATCCGGCCGCTGGCTTTCAGACCGTGATCAACCCAAGTCGGCGATGCCGCCGCGGTGGATCATGGCCGGCTGACGCGGCGGATCTTGCGGGTGCTGGTTTGAGCGTCCGCGGCGGGTTGTGGTTGCCGACCGACCCCGGACCGTGTTGAAGAGCCGCGCCGGCGCAATGAATGGGCGAGCCGGCGGGGAACTCATCGGATGATCGTTGCAGCCTTGGCGACCTGGATCGTGGGCGTGATCTCCGCCGCCGGCTATGCCGGCGTGCTGGGGTTGATGGCGATCGAATCCGCCTGCATCCCGTTGCCGTCCGAGATCATCATGCCGTTCTCGGGCTACCTGGTCTCCACCGGCCGGTTCAACCTGTTCCTGGTCGCGACGGCGGGGGCGCTCGGCTGCAATGTCGGCTCGGCCGTCGCCTATGCGGTGGGCCGCTACGGCGGCCGGCCGTTCGTCGATCGCTGGGGCTGGCTGGTGCTGCTGGACCATGCGGATCTCGACCGCGCGGAGCGGTTCTTCGCCCGGTTCGGCGCCCCGGCGGTGCTGATCGGGCGGCTGCTGCCGGTGATCCGGACCTTCATCGCTCTCCCGGCGGGCATGGCGCGCATGCGCCAGGTGCCATTCCACCTCTACACCTTCATCGGTTCCTGGCCGTGGTGCCTGGGGCTGGCCTGGATCGGCTACGCGCTGGGCGCGAAGTGGAACAGCGACCCGCGGTTGCACGGCATCCTGCACTGGCTGGATGCGATCGTGGTGGTGGTGGCGCTGCTGGTGGTCGCGTTCTTCGTCCGCCGCCGGCTGCGCGAGCGGCCGCCGCGCGGGGTGCCGCCGATAGCCTGACCGGGTCGCCCGACCGGAACGCTTGACCGGCTTGGGCGCGCATCGCAGCCTTGTGCACCGGCCGGCGTGCGCGATCGCACGCCCGGAGCGACGCGGGCCCTCCCACGGCGCTGCGGCCGGGACGCAGGGCGGAACCGTTCAAGGAGAAGCATCATGGCACGCGTCGCATTGGTTACCGGCGGCACGCGCGGCATTGGCGCCGCGATCAGCCGGGCGCTGAAAGGGGTCGGCCGCACCGTCGTGGCGAGCTTTGCCGGCAACGAGCAGGCCGCCAACGCCTTCCGCGAAGAGACGGGCATTGCCGTCATGCGCTTCGACGCCGCGGATTTCGGCCAGTGCGAGCAGGCGGCCCAGAAGATCGCCGGCGAGCACGGGCCGATCGAAATCCTGGTCAACAATGCCGGCATCACCCGTGACGGCACGATGGCGAAGATGAGCCGCGACATGTGGGACGCGGTGATCGATACCAACCTCGGCTCGTGCTTCAACCTGTGCAAGCTGACGTTCGACGGCATGCGAGCGCAGAAATTCGGCCGCATCGTCAATATCGGCAGCATCAACGGCCAGGCCGGCCAGTACGGCCAGGTGAACTACGCCGCCGCCAAGTCGGGCATCCACGGCTTCACCAAGGCCCTGGCGCAGGAGGGCGCGCGTTTCGGCATCACGGTGAACGCAATCGCCCCAGGCTATGTGGACACCGACATGGTGCGTGCGGTGCCGGCCGAGGTTCTGCAGAAGATCATCGCCCGCATTCCGATGGGCCGGCTCGGCCATGCCGAGGACATCGCGCGGGGCGTCGTCTTCCTGACGGCCGATGATGCCGACTTCATCACCGGCTCGACACTCTCGATCAACGGCGGGCAGCATATGTATTGACGGGAGAGGCCGGCAGGCAAGGCCAGGGGCTCTGCCCCTGGACCCCGGCAAAGGCTAGCCTTTGCAATCCATTACTTAAAGTGATGGGGGTCTGGGGCCTCAGGCCCCAGCGGGTCCAGGGCGGAGCCCTGGCCTTCCTTCGGGCCGGGGCGTGAAGGCAGCCACACTCGCCGGCTGCGGCGCGATCGTGCTGTGGTCATTCCTGGCGCTGCTGTCACGTGCCGCCGCCGCGATTCCACCGCTGCAGCTCACTGCCATGAGCTTCACGGTTGCCGGCGTGCTCGGGCTCGGGCTGCTGGCGCTGCGCGGGCGGCTTGCGGACCTGCGGCAGAAGCCGGTCGCCTGGCTGCACGGGGTGGGCGGGCTGTTCGGCTTTCATGCGCTCTACTTCGCCGCCCTTGCTTTGGCGCCGCCGGCCGAGGCCAACCTGATCAACTACACTTGGCCGCTGCTGATCGTGCTGCTCTCGGCGGCGCTGCTCGGGCTGCGGCTGCGCCCGGCGCATCTGCTCGGCACGGCACTCGGTGCGGCGGGATGCGTGCTGCTGCTCGGCGGCCACGCGGCGTTCCGCGGCACGGCCGTCGCCGGCTACGCGCTGGCGATGGCGAGTGCCGTCACCTGGGCGTTCTATTCGGTGCTGGCGCGCCGTCTGCGGGCGGTGCCGACAGGGGCGGTGGCCGGGTTCTGCGCCGTGACCGCGCTGCTGGCCCTGGTCGTGCACGAGGCGATCGAACAGACTGTCGTTCCTGACCGGGCCGCCTGGCTGGCCGCACTCGCGCTCGGCGTGGGGCCGGTCGGTGCGGCTTTCTTCCTGTGGGATATCGGCATGAAGCGCGGCGACCCGCGGCTGCTCGGCACCCTGGCCTATGCGACGCCGGTCGCCTCGACGCTGGTGCTGTGCGCCGGCGGCTTCGCGCGGTTCAGCCCGACGCTGGTGCTGGCGGCCCTGCTGGTCGGCGCCGGCGGCCTGCTCGCCGCCCGCGCCTGACCGCACGCACGGCGCCGCCGCGATGATGACAGCGTCGCACCACCTGATTCTCGGCGGCGGCTTGCTGCTGCTCGCCAGCATCCTGGTCGGCGCGCTGTCGCGGCGGATCAATGCGCCGCTGCTGCTCGTCTTCCTCGTGCTCGGGATGCTGGTCGGCGAGGACGGGCCGGGCGGCGTGCCGTTCGACGATTTCCGCGCCGCCTATCTGATCGGCAGTGTCGCCCTTGCGGTGATCCTGTTCGAGGGCGGGCTCAATACCTCGCTCGCGACGCTGCGCTCGGTGTTCTGGCCGGCGCTGGCGCTGGCAACGGTCGGGGTGGTGGTGACCGCGTTGCTGGTGGCCGCCGCGGTGACGGTGATCGGCCATGTCGGCCTCGTGCCGGCGATGCTGGTCGGCGCGGTGGTGGCACCGACCGATGCCGCCGCGGTCGCGGCCCTGCTGCGCCGGTCGCGACTCGCCGTTCCAGAACGGGTGAACGCGGTGCTCGAGGTCGAGTCGGGGCTCAACGACCCGATGTCGGTGTTCCTGACCATCCTGCTCATCCGCATGATCGTGACCCCGGGCGGCGTCGGCATCGGCGAGGCCGCCTGGATGTTCGTCGTCCAGATGCTGGGCGGCACCGTGCTGGGGATTGTCGGCGGCGCGGCCCTCGTGTTCCTGCTCCGGCGGTTGCGCCTGGAGGTGGCCTTGGCGGCGGTGCTGGCGCTGGCCGGCACGCTGACGGTGTTCGGGCTCGGCGAGACGCTGCAGACCAGCGGCTTCATGGCAACCTACATTGCCGGGATCATGGCGGGCGCCGCGGACTATCGCGGCCGCGAGGCGGTCGGGCACTTCTTCGACGGGCTGGGCTGGCTGGCGCAGATCGTGCTGTTCGTCATGCTCGGCCTGCTGGTGACGCCGCACAACCTGGTGCCGCTGATCCTGCCGGCGCTGGCCGGGACGGCGGTGCTGCTGTTCATCGCCCGGCCGGTCGCAACCGCGCTCTGCCTGGCGCCGTTCGGCTTCGGCCGGCGGGAGATCGCCTTCGCTTCCTGGGTCGGGCTGCGCGGGGCGGTGCCGATCTATCTCAGCATCGTGCCGGTGATCGGCGATGCGGCCCGCGGGTCGCATCTGTTCAGTGCCGCGTTCGTCGTGGTGATCGCGTCGCTGGTGGCGCAGGGTTGGACCATCGCCCCGTTTGCGCGGCGGCTCGGCTTCGGCGCGGCCGTTGTCGGCCCCGCGGCAACGCGCGAGCTTGCCGGGGAATAGATCATGATCGCCGGAGGCGACGTCGCCGGAAGAGGGAACACCGGCTCCTAGGGCAAGCGACGAACCTGGGTTCGCTCCGACAGGACGGAGAGCGGTCCCGGTCCGGGCGCCGCTCAGCGGGGCCGGTCGGGTGGCAGCTTTCGCGGACGCCCGCCCGCCTCCCAGCCCGCAAGCCCGGCTGCGCGATCGGCCTCGGTCACCGGCGTGATCACGACGCAGAACCGGCCATCCGCGGTGCGCTCGACCCGAAGACGCCGGCGCGCGTTCGGCCACTGCTCCTCGAGATCGGCCGCCAGCTCCAGCTCGTCGAGCCCATAGGCGCCGGCCCGACGAACATAGGCTTCCATCTCGTCCATCGCCTTCTGCGACGGCGCAATCGATCGCCGGCCGACCAGATCAAAGACCATGATATGCACGTGATCCGACACCAGCGGGCTCCTCGCCGTCGCGCTTCCGTCGCATTTACGCACGGGAGACGCGGGAGACCGTCGCGATAGCGCTAATTCTGCGTCAAGCGGGGCGGCACCGCACAATTTTCTCAAGGCCCTGCACGCGGTGGGCTGCAAACGTTCCCCTGGCAAGGCGTCGCCGGTGCCGTCCGGGTTCCGCGGCGACATGCAGCGGGGCTCTGGCGCGGGCAGCGCGACCGTGGTATCCATACGCGGCGATGTAGAGGGTGGTTGCGCAACCGCCCAGATTGCGTCGCATGGCTGTGCCGGGGCGGATGCGGGCCGTGCGGCGCACAAGTCGCTTCCATTTCCTGGCAAGCGGTCCCATCTTCCCGCCCTCATGCAGGTTCACGCAAGCTGCGCCGCCCGAGACGGGTGGGGCGTGTTGCTGCTGGGGCCGCCAGGATCCGGGAAATCCGACCTGGCGCTGCGCCTGTTGGACCGAGGATTCTCCCTGGTGGCTGACGATCGGGTCGAGATCGAGGACGGGGTGGCAAGCCCGCCGCCGGCGCTGGCCGGGCTGCTGGAGGTGCGCGGCCTCGGAATCGTCCGCCTTGCCCATCTGACCTCGGCGCGGCTGGCGCTGGCGGTCGAGCTGGCGGGCCAGGCGGAACGCCTGCCGCAGCCACTGCGCCATCCCGTGTTCGACCTGCCGGTGATCACGGTCGATCCGCATGCGGCCTCCGCCGCTCGCCGGGTGGCGCTGGCGCTTGATTGCGCGCTCGGCCGGGTCGCCCAGCAGGCGGGAGCGTTTGCATGAGCGGGCCGCGGCACCGGGTGGTGCTGGTCACCGGCCTCTCCGGTGCCGGCAAGGCCTCCGTGCTGCGGGCGCTGGAGGATCTAGGGTACGAGGCGGTCGACAACCCGCCCCTTGGCATGCTGGAGGCGCTGGTCGGCCAGCGTTGCGGTGCCGGCGGCGCCAGGCTGGCGATCGGGGTCGATGCCCGCACCAGCGGCTTCGACGCCGAGGAGGTGCTGGCGACGCGCCAGCGGCTGATCGCCAACCCGGCGCTGCTGCCGGAGCTGATCTACGCCACGGCCGACGAGGCGGTTCTGCTGCGCCGCTACACCGAGACGCGCCGGCGCCACCCGCTCGCCGTCACCGGCCGGGTCAGCGACGGCGTCGCGGCCGAGACGGCCCTCACCGCCCCGCTGCTCGCCTCCGCCGACCTGGTGATCGACACGTCCGACCTGCCGCTGCCGGCGCTGCGGCGGCTGATCGAGCAGCATTTCGCCGACGCCCGGTCGGGCGCACCCGCGCCCACCGACCTGACCGTCTCGCTGCTCTCCTTTGCCTATCCGGGTGGCCTGCCGCGCGAGGCGGACCTGGTGTTCGACTGCCGCTTCCTGCGCAACCCGCATTACGACCCGGTGCTGCGGCCGCAGACCGGCCGCGACCCCGCGGTCGTCGCCCATATCCAGGCCGATCCCGACTACGCCGCCTTCACCGAGCGTCTGATCGCTCTTCTTGCCCTGGTTTTGCCGCGATTCGTGCAAGAGGGGAAGAAATATGCAACTATCGCGTTCGGATGCACCGGCGGCCGACATCGCTCCGTCCACCTGGCGGAGACCATCGCCACCCATCTCGCCAGCCCCGCAGGCGGCGGCTGGCGCGTGACGCTCACGCATCGCGAACTGGTTCGCGGCGCTGCGCGGCAGGAGACCACCGACCGCGCCACGGCGCGCGCCGATGGCGTCGTTGCGTTGCCGCCGGAGAGCGGGCCAGGACGGCCCGCCCCACCCGTTCAGGCACAGGAGGCCTGACACACCATCATGATCGGTCTTGTTCTGGTGACGCATGGGCGTCTCGCCGACGAAATGCGCTCCGCCATGGAGCACGTGGTCGGGCCCCAGCGGAACGTGGCGACCGTCTGTATCGGCGCGGATGACGACATGGAGGCGCGGCGGGGTGATATCCGCCGTTGCATCGATTGCGTCGATACCGGCGACGGCGTGGTCCTGGTCACCGACATGTTCGGCGGCACCCCCAGCAATCTCGCGATCTCGATGATGAAGCGGCCGGGGGTCGAGGTGATCGCCGGGATGAACCTGCCGATGCTGGTCAAGCTCGCCAAGGTCCGCTCCTCCCAGACGCTCGGCGAATGCGTCGACTGCGCCCAGGCGGCCGGGCGGAAATATATCGCCGCCGCCTCTCACGTCATGCCCGGCTGTGGTGCGGCGCCACCACCACCGACCCGCACCGGCACGGATGGATAGAACCGTCCGGCGCGGCGCGCCGGCGCTGCGGCAGGACGGGACTCGCGAGCGCGGCGCCACAGCCGGGGCCGCCGATGAGGCGGGGCGGCGATGAGTGACGATCAGGTGGTGTCCCGTACCGTCACGATCGTCAATCAGCGTGGCCTGCACGCCCGCGCGGCGGCCCGCTTCGTGGCTCTCGCCGAGCGCTTCGGTGCCGCGGTCGAAGTGCTGCGCGACGGTCAGGCGCCGGTTTCCGCCCGTTCGATCATGGGACTGATGATGCTCGTCGCCGGACCGGGCGAGTCGCTGGAGCTCAGGGCGCAGGGCTGGGACGCGAAGGAGGCGGTCGACGCGCTGGCGGCTCTGGTCGAGTCCGGCTTCAATGAACAGGAATGAGCCGACGCCGCCGACGGACGGGATGCCTCGGCCCGTGCGGCCGGAGCGGCGCCTGCTCGGCATCCCGGTCTGCGGCGGCGTCGCCATCGGCCCCGCCATCCCGGCAACCGAAGCGCCCGCCGAGGTGGTGCGCCACAAGATCCACGCCAGCGACATCGAGGCCGAGACGGCGCGGCTGGAGGCGGCGATCCTGCAGTCGCGCAAGCAGCTCGCCAAGCTTCGCAGCCGCATCGCGGCGCTGCCGGAGGACGCGCATTCCGAGATCGCGCCGATGCTGGACGCCTACGCCCAGATGCTCTCCGCCTCCCGCCTGGTGCGCAACGCCCGCAGCCGCATCGCCGAGCGGCTGGTCTCCGCCGAGACCGCGGTGGTCGAGGAATGCGAGGCGATTGCCCGCGCCCTGCTCGCCCTGCCAAGCGACGACGAGGCCGGCCAGGGGCGCCGCGCCGACGAGGTGCGCGAAATCGGCCGCCGGCTGGTCCGCAACCTCACCCAGACGCCGTTCCGCAGCTTCGCCGACCTGCCTGCGGGCGCGATCCTGATCGCCGAGGCGCTGCGCCCGGCCGATGCGGCGCTGCTCGATCCGGCGCGCCTTGCCGGGGTCGCGACCGAGGAGGGCGGCGCCGACGGTCACACCGCTATCATGCTGCGCGCGCTCGGCCTGCCCGCGGTGCTCGGCATCCCGGGCCTCACCGCCGCAGTCGAGCAGGGCGAGCCGGCCGTGCTCGACGGCGCCGCCGGGACGCTGGTGGTCGATCCGACACCCGCGACGCTTGCCCAGGCGCGCCGCGCCGTTGTCACCTTCACCCGCGAACGTCAGCGCCTCGCCCGGCTGCGCCGCCTCCCCGCCGTCACCAGCGACGGCGAGCCGGTCGAGCTGCAGGCCAATCTGGAACTGCCCGCCGAGCTGCCGCTGATCGCCAGCGCCGGCGCGCATGGCATCGGCCTGCTGCGCAGCGAGTTCCTGTTCATGAACCGCGAGACGCTGCCGGACGAGGACGCCCAGGCCGAGGTGTATCGCGGCGTCGTCGACGCCATGGCCGGCGATCCCGTGACCATCCGCGTGCTCGACTGGGGCGGCGAGAAGGAGATCGAGGCGCTGGAGGGGACTGGGATCCTGCCCGACTCGGTCGGCGCCAATCCGGCCCTGACCTTGCGCGGCATCCGGCTGCTGCTGCGCTGTCCGGAGCTGCTGGAGACCCAGCTCGCCGCCATCCTGCGTGCAGCCGCCGCCGGGCCGGTGCGCATCCTGCTGCCGATGGTGACCACGGTCGGCGAGGTACGCGCGGCGCGGCAGATCTACGACCGGGTGCTGCAGGATCTGCTCCGGCGGGGCGACCGGGTGCCGGAGCAGCCGCCGCCGCTCGGCGTGATGATCGAGACGCCCGGTGCGGCACTCGGCGCCGATGCGCTGGCGCTCGAGGTCGATTTCTTCGCCCTCGGCACCAACGACCTGGCGATGTACGCGCTCGCCGTCGATCGCGGCGACAGCGACGTCGCGCATCTCTACGACCCGCTGCATCCCGCGGTGCTGCGCCTGGTGCAGTTCGCGACCGAGGCGGCGCGGCGGGTGCAGATTCCGATCTCGGTTTGCGGCGAGATGGCGAGCAACCCGCGGCTCATTCCGCTGCTGCTCGGGCTCGGGCTGCGCAGCTTCAGCATGAACGCCTCCGCCATCCCGCGGGTGAAGCAGGCGGTGCGGCGCGTCGCGGTCGCCGACTGCGTCCGGTTCGCCGCGCGCGTCATGACCCAGGCGGACCCGGCAGTCATCCAGGAGATGGTGCTCGGGTTCGACGCCAAGGCCGCTTCGGGCTGAGCGCACCCGCCTGAGCCCGAGCTCGCGGCGCGCTCGACCGCGCGCAATCCGACAGAACTGCGCGCAACCGGCATTCCGACGCGAGCAGGAAGCCGGCGGCGCCGGTAATGCGCAGGTTTGGGCGCGCGTTTATCTGCTTTCATGCTTGACCATGCAGGAAGCTGCGTCATAGTGCCGGCTTGGCACGCTGGCATATGACCGGCGAAACAGGGAGGACGAGCATGGCGTGGAAAGCGGCCCGGCTCATGCTGGGAGCGGCGCTGGTTGTCGCGGGCGGCCTGTCGCAAGGCGCGGGCGCCGCGGAACCGATCCGGATCGCCGCGGTGATCAAGGGCCTCGACAACCCGTTCTTCCAGTACATGAAGCAGGGCATCGATGCCGCCGCGAAGCAGCTCGGCGTCGAGGTCACCATCCAGGCGGCGGCCGGCATGGGAGATGCGACCGGGCAGGCGGACCGGCTCTCCGCGCTCGCGTTGCAGAACTACGCCTGCTACCTGGTCAACCCGATCAGCGTCAGCAATCTGGTGCAGGCGCTGGTGCCGGTCGCGCGCAAGCACAAGCCGATCGTCAACATCGACAGCGTGGTGGATCCGGCGCAGGCCAAGGCCGCCGGGTTCGACATCGATACGTATATCGGCACCGACAACGTGGCCGCCGGCCGCATGGCCGGGGACGAGATGCTCAAGCTGCTGCCGAACGGCGGCAAGGTAGCACTCGTCGCCGGCGTGGTCGGCGATATCGGCAGCAATGCCCGCATCAAGGGATTTCGCGAGGCGACCCAGGGCAAGCTGACGATCGTCACCGAAGTCGCCGCAGACTGGGACCGCGAGAAGGCGTTCACCAAGGCGGGCGACATCATCCGCGCCAATCCCGACATCGCCGGGTTCTTCGCCGCCAATGACGTCATGGCGCTCGGCATCGAGCGTGCGGTGCTGGCCGCCGGCAAGGACAGGCAGATCAGGGTGATCGGGCTCGACGGCATCGTCGATGCGCTGAAATCGGTGCAGGCCGGGCAGCTCACCGCCACCGTGTCGCAATATCCGTTCGTGGTCGGCGAGATGGGGCTCGAGGCCTGCGTCGCAGCG
>Ga0335074_10004314_pt1 | contig 19589 bp, 9 predicted proteins | sample Lox_Sample_23_FD_206715 | JGI IMG/M metagenome (GOLD analysis project Ga0335074, IMG submission 206715) | Soil microbial communities from Loxahatchee National Wildlife Refuge, Florida, United States - Lox_Sample_2.3 | ecosystem: Environmental > Terrestrial > Soil > Wetlands | place: USA: Florida... | reverse complement strand
GCGCGGATGAAGGGCGTCCCCGTCCGCCGCACAGCGCTACCGCGGATCCCCGCCCCGCCCAACATCCTCAGAGCAGCCCCCGGGCGGCTCGACCCAGTGCTCCGAGCCGAGAACGCACAGGTCGCGATCGCCCCCGCCGACCGCAAGTACGGCGTGCTCCTGACCGGCGGGCAAGGCAGCGGCAAGAGCGCCGCACTCCTCGCCCTGTACCTCAACGACTGCAAGGACCCCAACGCCGCGCCGATCGTGGTCGATCCCAAGTCAGAGCTCTCCCGACTGTGCCTGAAGTTCACCCACCCGGACGCCGGCAAGACCGTCTGGTACCTGGACCTCGGCCATCCCGCGTTCGGGATGAACCCGCTGCGCCTCTCGGGCGACCGGCCGCTGCCGGTCGAGGCCGGCGCGATCGCCGACAACATCGTCGCGGCGCTGCTCGACATCAACGCCCACCAGATCTACCAGTCCTCGCGCCGCTACCTCTACCACGCCGTGATCGGCGCGATCGCGCTCGCCCACCGGCACGATCGCCGCGCAAAGTTCGAAGACGTCTACAACCTCCTGCTGCCAACCAAGACGGACATCCGCGCGGCCGTCGCCGAGGCCTGCTCCGACGAGCCCGACCTGGACCAGACCGCCGAGTTCTTCGCCTACGAGCTCCCCCACGAACTCCAGCTCGCCGGCAGCGCAACCGCGCAACGCCTCGACGCGCCACGCAACAAGGTCAGCCTGCTCCTACAGGTCCCGTCGCTGCGCCGCTGGTTCAGCCACCCGACCGACATCCCGCTCCGGGAGATCATCGACGCACGCGACGTCCTGCTCATCGACGCGAACATGGGCGCGATCGGCGAGGAGAACAGCAAGGCGTGCATGCACTTCCTGCTCAGGCTCCTGCACACCCAGATGCAGCGCCAGGTCCACCTCCCCGAGACCGACCGTCCCCGCGTCCCCTTGCTGATCGACGAGGCGCACTACGTCATGGGCGCCGAGAACGTGATCGACCAGTTCGCCACCCACCGCCGAGCCGGCCTCGAGCCCGCGTGCGCGATCCAATACTTCTCACAGCTCGGCTCCGGCTCAGAGCACGCCGAGAAGATCCGCAAAGGCGTCCTGAACCTGCTTCAGAGCCGGCTGCTGTTCCGGATCGGCGACGCCGACGACGCCGAACAGGCCACCCGCATCGCTATGGCCGTCTACTCCACCATGATCCACGACGACCCCGATTCCCGCGCTCGCCTCAGAGTCACGCCCGAACAGCTGCTCAACTTCCCCAACTACCACTGCCTCGCGTCCTGGATCGCCGACGGCACCCGCGCCCCCTGCTTCATCGGCCAAACCTACCCCTGGCCCACTGACACCACAGACGCGTGGGCCGAGCACCACGTCGCCCAGCAGACCGCCCGGGTCGCCCCGTACCCGGAACGACTCGACTCCACCCTCGACCGAACCAGCGCCGCCGCCACCGACTCCGACACGCGCCACAGCAAGTCGCCCAAGGCCCGCAGCCCGGCCGAGCGCGACAGTGGCCAGCGCGAGGTGCGAGTCGACTATGAGCCGCCGCCGGAGCCGCCCCGGCTCGACGACAGCCCCGTCCGGCGCGTCGTCGGACGCCGGGTACCCGGGCCAGCACCGGCCGAGCACGACGGGCCGGCGCCCGACAGCCTCCGCGAGCTCGCGTTCCTCGACCGCATCAACGAGATCGGCCCCGCTGACCAGCTCGACGGCGCCGCCAACCTCCCGCGCCTCTACAACGAGGACTACGCGATCCTCTCCCTGCTGGACCGCGCTGGGCTCGCACCCCGGTCGCTCATCGGCCGCGCCGCGCTCCCCGACCGCGCGCCCCGCACCGTCACGCACCGCCTCACAAAGCTCTACCGCCACGGGCTGATCGCCCAGCACCCCACCGGCCTCGCCGGCCACGCCCAGAACGACGGCACCCCGCCCCTCCTGTACTCGCTCACCCGCCGGGGCCTCGAGGTCGCGCAGAGACGCGAGCCGCCTGCGATCTCCCGCAAGCGCGAGTGGCGGGCCATAGAGCAGCACAACGCCGGCCGCCTCGGACACGACCTGCACGCACTCGCGTGGGCGATCGAGCTCCACCGCATCGCCGGCGAGCTCGCCACCGACCACTGGCGCACCGCCCGCTACGCCACCGGCCGCTACCCCGTCCCCCAAACCGGCAGCGGCCGCGACCGCCACACCATCACCCTCAACGAAATCCCGCTCGGCGACAAGCAAGCGATCATCGACCTGCAACTGAAGAGCTTCACGGAGCTGCACCCCGACCTCTCTCTCGAGCTCAAAATCCCCACGATCAACCTCACGTTCGACCTGCTCGTCGAACTCGACCTCACCAGCCGCCCCTCGTACAACCATGACAAGCTCCTCGCCTACGACGCCTTCCTCTGCGGCTGGAGCCTCGCCCACCCCCGCTACCGCGCGCAAGGCACCCGACCCGCCGTCATCTTCATCTGCCCCGAGCCTCACGCCGCGCTCGCACTCACGCGCGAAGCCGACGAAGCCTTAACCGGCCGCATCGGCATCATGGGCACCCCCGCCGAGCACTGGTACTACCCGGGTCGGGACCACACGTTCATCGCCGTCGAAGCCGACATTCACCGCCGCTCCCTCGCCGCGCTCGCACTCCCGCCCCAACCCCCGGGGCTCCGAGAGCGGCTCACCGGCCAACGCGATCTGGAACTAACCCCAGTCCAGCTCCTCCCCGGCAAGCTGCTTAACCGCTGAGGGCAGCCTTGGATCCACTCGTCGCTGGCGCCGTCCCCGCTCGATCATCGGGCGGCCCGCCGAGGGCGGATACACACGCACACCTAGTCTCCTCACCGGCTGACGGAGCCCGTCTATGGCGTCGCGAGTATGAGCCTGCCCGTTGTATCGTCCTTCGGGGCGCGGGCCGCAATCGTGCCGTCGGGGTGACGATCGAGAGCCCGGCTCCCACGGTCGCGACTAATCGTCGGCCAGCGCCGCCGAACCAGTCGCCGGGAGCCCTCGGCCACAGCCGAACCGTAGCGGGCCTCCCTCCCGGAATTCGGTCACGCCCTTACGACCACGGGTCGTAGCAGCCCCGCTTCCTCCAGTATGCCGATGAGCCACCAAACCTGGTCAACGTCTACTGCTGCGAGCGGGACGCCGGCTTCCACGTGCGTGCCGAGCCCCGCGTCGGTCAAGTTCCCCGAGCCCAGATAGCCCGTGCTGCCGCAAACAATCTTGGCGTGGAAGATGGCCCCGAGGACGGGCGGGACGAACTCCAGGCACCTCACCGTCGCGCCGTCCTCGGCGAGCCGGCGACCGAACCGGAGCATCGCCGCCAGGTGGTCGTACTCGGCGCCAGGGTCGCGCTTGGCGCCGGCTAGCGTTACCGGCAGCCCGAGCTCACGAAGCTTGGTCGTCCCATCCCAGAGCTTGGCCGCGCCCTCGTCCGACCAATAGGGCGACGCCAGGAGGGCGCGGTCTTCCGCTGAGGCGAGCGATTCGCACACCCGCGAGGCGAGTGAGTGCTGCAGATACGCGGCGTCGCGTGGGAGCACGACCGCGCTGGGGACCGTGAACACGACCTGGGCCTTCGGGGGAGGGCGGCGTGCGAACTCCTGCGCGCGGAAGTGCGGCAGGAACTCGACGGCCTCTTGGAACTCAAGCAGCCGATAACGGTCGACGGTCGTGTCCTCGCGGACGACGCCGCAATCAGATAGCGCGCGCGTCAGCGCCCCCCGCTCGGCGGCGTCAAACCACGAGGGCATGAGACCCTCCGCGTTCACATCGGAGTCCATCCCCTTCGCCCACTCAGCGAGCTCGGCCTCACTGTTTGAGAAGAGGTCGAGCGCGCGGTAGACGCTCGCGACGAGGAGCTGGGCCTGGTCGTAGGTGAGCGTGCTCATGACCAGAACCTCACGCGGTCACGACCAGAACCCGTGGCGGACTTGCAGTGCGTGGCCGTGCGGGGAGCCGAACAGGACTGCGCGGTCGAGCTCCTCGTTGTAGTGCTCGCACCCGAAGCTAAGGTGCAGGCAGCCCATGCACGCCCCCTCGGCTCGCCCGCACTGTGGGTCCCAATCGCAATGCTGGGCGCCGTCCCGCGCGGCGTCGAGCCACTCGGCGAGACGATGCTCGGCCAACGACACCAGCGCGCCGAGCGTGAACTCCTGATGGGTGTCGGCGTAGAGACCGAACGTCAGGAGCTCGGGGATGAGGTACTCGGACATGGTGTTCTCAGCAAAGCCCGAGCGCTCGCCGAGGTTGCGAATGAGGGCGTGTGCGAGCGTGTGCTGGAGCAGGGAGACGTGGGAGCGGACGACGCCGTTCGTCATCACGGAGGTCAGTACAGCCGCCTTGGCCTCCAGCAGCGCGCGCTCCGGTTCGGCGGTCAGGTCGACGGGCACGTGCAGCTCGTTGCGCACGAGCCAGTCGAGCACGCGCACGGCGTCGAGCTCGAAGAACACAGCCTCCGTCTTTGACTCCACCACGTAGATGGGCGTCTTGTCCGCGCTCTTGCCGCGCCGCCGGGGCGGGAATGCACGCAGCTGCGCGGTTCTCGGGCTGCGCCCGAGGCGCGTGTACCCGTAGGCGGCGAGCGCGACCGGGAAGTTCTCGACCACGAGCAGGTCCGAGAACCCGGCCTCAGCGACCTTGCGCTCGGCGTCGTCCAGCACGGTGGCAGCGCCGTGGCGGCCGGTGGACTCGGCAGCCTTACGGAAGTCCTCAAGCCGCCAGGTGCGCAGGTTCCCCGAGCCTGACCAGATGAGCGTGCGCTCGCGCGCCCGCTGCTCGATGCCGATGTCGAGACACACGCTCTCCGGCACGAGCGCAGTCACTTCCGCGAGGGCGCTCGCGGTCTCCCCGACGATGCGCTTTCGCATCTGCTCGATGTCGGCCTCGCTGAACGCGGGGTTGCCGCGCATCATCTTCTCCATCTCCGGCCACTTCGCGGCAGCTTCGGCGTTCGGCTCGTGCTGCGCGTCGAGCAGCGCCTGCTCGTAGTCGTCAAACAGGCCGAGCCAGTAGCCGACCACGACCTTGTCGGCGCCGGGAGCGCGTGCGAGCTTCAGCCGCGGCGCACGCTCGAAGCTGACGAACGACAGCGTGTGGGTGATGAACTTGTCCTCCTGGCGGATGGTGCGCGACACGTAGCCCCCGCCCATCCCGCAGCCGCACGGCTGGTAGCGCATGTTCGAGATGTACATACCGTCGCAGCCGGGCGCACGGCAGCGCCAGGTCGAGGTCTCGAATGAGCGCTCGTCCTTCAGGTAGATGTGGTCCATCCCGTGCTTCGGGCAGCTGGGCACGAGCAGCGTGTTGTCGTTGCCGCACACGTGGACCTGGAGGTAGGGCATCTGCTCGCGGCGTGAGCTGCACTTGTCGCAGCGCGCCGGGTTCTTGGCACGCGCCCACTCCTGGTTGTCCTTGAACAGCGCCACCTTCTCGCACTCGGGATTTACGCAGCGCAAAAGCAGCGGCCAGACGACGTAGCGGACCTCCTCGTAGGGCTCCTTCAGCTCATAGCGGTCCTGGAAGCGCGGGAGCTCGGGGAAACTCGGCGCCCGGTTCTGCGGGTCGGGGTCGGGGTCATCGTCATTGGCCTTAGGCGGGAGGAACTGTTGCCAGCGCGAGAGCTCGCGGGCGAGGTTCTCGAACAGGACGTCGGGGTCGACGCCGGAGTTCGCGGCCTCCACCCAGATGCTCCTGACGACGGTCTCGTTCTGGTGCTGGAACGTCTGTCCGGGCAGGTAGTCGCGGAGAACCTGGGTGCGGGAGCGGGTCATGGTCGACATTTCGGGTTCTCCTCCTACTTGCTGCGGGCGAGGTCGCCCTGGACCTCGATGTACTTGGTGGACACGATGAACTCGGTCGGCTCGTCGACCTCGCGGAACGAAATCAGCGGCTCCGGGCGGAAGAAGCGAGGCGTCTGGCCGCGCTTGGCGGGGTCACGCAGCTCCGCAAACTGGCGGTCGCACTCCTCGCCCGCCTCATACTCAAGCCACTGTGTGAGGCGCTGCGGGAACACACGCTCGGTCTTGACCTTGCCGTTCCGGCGCCGGCGGACGTGGGCGGAGATGCCCAGCGCGTCGTGCGCGAGCTGCTTGAGCAGGCCGGTCTTATCCGCCGGCGACTCTGCGCTCGATAGGAACCGGCGCAGCTCGGAGCCAACTCGCAGCGACGTCAGCGGGCGCTTCGGGTCAAGCCCCTTGCGCGCCAGCCGTTCGCGGTTCAGCACCTGGATGATGAGCGCCGAGAGGATGCCGGGCACGGTCGCGTTCGCGGCGAAGCGCGCGAAGCGGTTCACCGGCACGGGAGCAATCATCCGGTCCAGGAACGCGTGGTACTCGCGGAAATAGGTGAAGAACGCGCGCTCGCGGGCAGAGCGCCGGTCGAAGCTCACGAGCACGAGCCCGACGTTGCTGCGCCCCGAGCGCGAGGAGGCCTGCACGTACTGAGCGACCGTAGGCGTCATGTTGTTGACGACCATCAGATTCAGCGCCTCCAGGTCCACGCCGTGGGAGATGACCGAGGTCGCGACCAAGGCCCGCAGCCGCTCGGTGCGGTCGGGCTGCAAGCGGTACTGCCCGGCAATCTCGTTCAGGGTGTCGGCGATTTCGGCCAGCGGCGTGCCCATATCGGCTCCGCCCCCGATGAGGACCTTCACCTCCAGCTTCTCGTCGAGCTCCGGGCGCGCAGCCGCGCGGGTGAGCTCGTAAGCAATACGGTCCGCATGGGCTTTGCGGTTGACGTAGCCCAACGTCAGCTCGTAGTCGAGCAGCAGCTTCTGTAGCCAAGCCTCGTCGTGGACATCGGCCAGGCCGAGCGCCTGCAGGCCGTACTCGGGGTTGCGCTGCATCCGGACAACCTCCTGATGCAGGTAGGTCTGCGCGAGCGCGCCGAACTCGGTGACGTCCGGGCGCGACGGCAGCGCGCCCACGTACACGCGTCTGACGACATCCTCGTCCGTCTCCACGTAGAAGCTCTCGCCGAGCTTCCAGCCGGGCGACGGGAACACGCGTGCCTCGCGCGCGTACAGGTGGTTGACCTGTTGCTCAAACGCCTCGATGGTCGCGGTCGCGGCCAGCAGCTTCGATGCGGGGCCGCCGCCGAGGCGCTCCTGCAGGACCTTCAGGAGCGTGTCGTAGTGACTGGCGAAGGTCCCGAGCTCCTCCTCTAGGAGGTGCAGCTCGTCCTGGACGATGAGCGCCGGCGTCGGGTCCTTCGTCGGCCCGACGAGCTCGTACTCGTCGGCCTTGCGCTTACACAGGTCCCGTGCCATGCACCGGTTCTTGACCTTCGGGGCGCCCGAAGCGTCGCGCTCCTCGCCGCCCTCGTGCCAGGTGAAGTAGCCGTGGTCAGGGCAGCGGTAGGCAGGCCCGGCGAGGAGGTTCACGAACTGGTCTGCTCGCGCCACGTGCGCGAGCTTGTCGACCGTCGAAACGATGACCGCGGGCAGGTAGCGGTAGACCTCCTCGTCTGTGATGTAGACCGGCACGTCCTTGCCGCACTGCGAGCAGACGTGACGCAGCCGCACTTGGGCGGCGTCGGGCATCAGCCGCACCTTGCCCTTGCACGCCAGGTCTGGGCACACGGTGATGATGCGCTTGTCATCGCCGCCGTCCGGCGCCTCTGCGACGTGCTTGACCCAGGTGTTGATGTGCTCGAACGGGTTGTCCTTGGAGTCCATCACCAGCGAGTTCGGGCTGTTCGAGCTGCCGGCCCAGTAGCCGAGGGCAAACGGGTCACCCTGGAGCCGCTCGCCGACGCCGAGAAGCTCTTGGCGCAGCTGCTCGGCGGCCGCGACGGCGATTAGCAGGCGCTGAAGCTGCTGGACGCTCAGCATCCGCAGCGGGAAGCGCAGGATGGCGCTGACCCCGCGCTTCTTGCCGCGCAGCCGGTCGTAGAACGCGGCGGTGATGATGAGGCCGAGGTAGGCCTCGGTCTTCCCGCCACCGGTCGGGAACCACAGTACGTCCACGGTGTCGAGCTCGACCAGCAAATCGTCGTCGCGCTGCTCTCGCGCGCGCAGCGCCGTGACGTGGATGACCTGGTAGACGACCTGGAACAGGCGCCAGGTCGTGATGTCGCGCTCGGCGCCGACGCGCTCGAACACGCGGTTGGCCATGCAGAACGCCTTCGCGAGGTCAGGGTCGCGGTTCAGGCATGCGATGCCGCGCTCGAATGCCTCGATGTCCTGGCGGAACGCGGCCAGCGCCTTCTCGCACTCGTCCTTTGACTCGCCCGGCCAGCTTGCGAGCTGCTGTTCCCAGCGTCCCTCGTACACCTTCATCGCCGCGGAGACGCGACCGAGCGCCTGCATGCACGTCGCCGGGTCCGCGAGCTCGGAGAACTCCAGCTGCAGGGCCTTCTCCTTGCGCGGCGTCATCTGCTTCTGCAGGTACACGGGCCAATGGTCAGTCGTCAGCGGCTCCTCGATGCCGTCATGGCCGTCGCGCTCGACGTCCATGCGCCGCCCGTGGCAGTTGCGCCCGACGGCCCAGACATGGCGGAGGTCGGCGTAGCGGAAGTCCTTGGGCGCGCGGCGGAACTCGATACGGCTGAACGCGCCGACGCTCTGAAACACGCGCAGCCGCGTGTTGAACAGCTCCATGTCGCGCGGGAGGGTCCGCTTCGCCTTCGCCTCGCCGTCAGCTTTCGAGCGTCGCTTGGGGCGCTCCTGGTTTCGCAGCTTGACGAGTGTGTCGTTGCGCAACGTGGCTTGGACGCGGATGCGACCCTCGGCGCTCGGCTGCCAAGTGACGACGATGCTCGATTTCGGCGCTGTCAGCGGCTCGGAACGGCTGCCGCCTTCAGCCTCGTGAATGGCCTGCTCGAAATGCGCCTGGTCACCGTTCAGCGCGGACGCCGGCAGCGTCTGCGAGCGCTCGCCCCAGAACGGGTACATGGTGCCGGGGTCGGTGAGTACGGGGTTCAGCACGGCAGCGATGGTTGGCGAGAGGTCGATTTCCCGCTCGCCGGTGTCACCTTCGAGCTCGACGGCGACGCGGCCGCTGTCGATTTCAAAGCGCTTGAACACCGGCAGCATGCGGACGCGCTCCTTGGCGTCGGCGTCCTTCGCGTCGGGGTCCTCGGGGTTCTCCTCTTCCTGGCGCGTCTGCTTCTCTTGGCCGCCGGCGTAGAACTCGGCCTGAGCGTCACGGTCGGGGTAGCGCTGGATGTAGAAGGAGAATTTGCTCTCGACCTCGACGGTGGCCGTCCCGTCTGGCGCTTGGTCGACCTCGAAGTCGAGGCCGATGTTCGACGGCGGGCGGCGCAGTCGCTTGGCGAACTGTTCGGGCGTCTCCCCCGTGTCCGGGTCGGGCTCCGGGAGGGGCGGAATCACGCCGAGCTGAAGGACCTTGCTCGGGTAGCGCCCGCGCAGCTCCTCGAACTCCGGCGCCGCTCCCGAGAACTGGTCGCGCAGGCGCGCGTGCAGATGCTCGACGAGCAGCAGCTGCTCGTCGGCGGTGGCGTCGGGAACGACGGTGAGGGGCTCGGTGGTCGTGCTCATGTACAGCTCCTGAGGAGTGGGTCGTCTTCTGACAGGGGGCGTCCGCAGTGCGACAGCGGAACTGGGGTGGGGCTCGACACCGACAGCACGGTCACGAGTTCCACCTGGTCATAGAGGTCTTCGAGGTCGCGGCCGACGTAACGCTCCAGCTCGCGCAAGTGCGGCTGCTGACGGTCATCGCGTGCGACCTCGGCGATGGCCTTGCGGTTGAGCCGACCGATGACTCGGTGCGGCCCGCGGGTGGCGGTGAGGTAATCCCACAGCGGCACCTGCGCGCGCAGCACCTCATCGTCGCCGGAGGCTTCGAGGACGCGCTTGAAGCGCCAGTCCTGCTGCGGAGTGTTCTTCCCGGTCACCCACGAGCGCACGGCGGCGGTGGTGCGTTCGGTCAGCTCGGCGAGGCCAGCGATGCCGACGTTCTGTACCGCGAGCACGAGCGCGCGCTCCCACAGCGGCTCGAACATCTTCCCCTCCAAGAAGAGACGCTCGTCATAGAGCGCGCTGACCTGCTCGACTAGTGAGCGCTGGCCGCCGGGGAGGAGCGCGATGCGCATACCCTCTTCAAGCTCGCCCACGGGGACGGCGCCCGGACCGTCGTCATCGCCGCCGCGGACGACATCCGCCTTCGCATCCGCACGGTAGAACACGGGCGCGGCGTCGGTGAAGCGCACCAACCGCGCCATCCCGTTGTACGGCACGGCGAAGGCGCCGGCGGTTGTGTCCTCGACGTCGTCGGTCGAGTCGGGTTCCGGGAGCTCCTGCCCGTAACGGGCCACGAGCTTCTCCCACAGTCGCGACTCGGCGGGCGGGACCTCGTCGCGCCAGTCGTCGACCGGCTCGTCAGCACGGCGCCCGTACCCGGGCAGTTCGGCGGGCGCGACAGGTTCATCGTCACCCAGGAACCCGAGTCGCGGTTCTCCGAACCCGAGCGCGTTCAGGGCGGCGCTGTTCTGCACCTCGTGCGAGACCTCCGCCGCCTGCACCGCCGTGCGAAGCCGCGTCAGCTCGTGGCGGTAGCAGAGGACCTCGACCCGCCCCTCCTCGCCGGTCACGAGCACGGAGCTTCGCCACGGCGGCGGCGGGCCCACGAGCAATGTCACGGTCTGGCCGCACGTGTGCACGAACCGCCTTCCCCTGCCCTCCGGTCCATGCGCGAAGCGCGCGCCGAAGGAATGGACCGACACCCGCTCGGCATCCACTCCGAACTCGCGCAGCGCGGTCTTCACAGCGGTGCGCTCGGCGTTGGTCTGGCAGACGATGCGGAGCCGCTCGCCGGCGGCCTCCGCGTCGCCGACGCGTTCGATGAGCGCGATGTACTTGCCGCAGGTGTCCTCGTCCTCCTGCATATGGATGAGCTTGCGAAGTGCCGAGCGGATGGGGTCCCAGTAGCGGTTGTAGGCGTCCTTCCACTTGTGTCCGACGAAGGCGCTGGACTTCGCGTTATCGACGGTTCTCCACATCCGCTCAATCGACTCCGAGAAACGGGCGCTGCCCGTCGCGGCGTCGTACGCCTGCCGGCTACACGGCAGCCGGGACAACAGGCCACACAGCTTCCAGGCGGTCGCGATGACCTTTGGCTCGTCCCCCGTCTTCGCCAGCCGACGGAACTTGCCGAGCAGCGCGTAGACCTGACGTGCGAGGTAGTCGCGGTCGGCATCCTCGACGATCCGGTAGGAGACAGGCGGGCGCCGCTGGGCGCGCTCGGCCAGCCGCTCGCTCGTCACCGCTCCCACTCCGATGCAGTCGGGCTCGACGGTCATGCGCTCAATCAGCGGCCAGTCGAAGGTCACCAGCGGGATGTCGTGCTCGGCGCAGAAGCGGGTGAAGTCGGCGTCTTCGAGCTCGCCAACCCACAGCTGCTTGCGGTGGGCGGCTACGTTGGCCTTCCAGGTGCGCGTCCAGGAATCGGGGTCAGCGGAGGCGCGGGCGTACGGCGGCGGTCCCGCGGTCCCGACCGTGTCCACGACCATCACCGAGATGACGTTCTCGGCGACGCACGCGAGCGTGTTCGGGCGCGCGAATAGCAGGAACCCGTCGGCCTGGGAGATGCCGTGAACACGCGGGCTGCGGTCCAGCGGACGGACCGTCGCGGTGCCGCCGACCAGCCGACCCGGGGTCAGCCTCTCGAACCGCGCACCGTCGAGCGTTATGTCGCGAAACAGCGAGGACATCTCGCTCTGCGTCGTCGAGACGAGCACGGAGCCGCACAGCTGACCCGGCAGTACGTGGCGCCACAGCGCCAGGTAGAGGCCGAGCAGTCCTGCCTGCGGGCCACGCCCGCGTGGGAACGCGAACGCCACCGAGCACACCTCCTCGCGGATGAGCTGGCGGGCGACCACACACGCCGCCTCATCCACGCGGGAGGGAAAGACGCGCCCGAGGCCGGCGCGAAGATGCCCGGGCCGCAGCACCTCGCTAAGAACTCGGTCACTGCGAGCGTAGGCCAACAGACGCTCGGCCACCGAAACGCCGGCACTCGCGGAGGAGGTGGAGACAATGGCGGGTCGCGGAGACATTCTTCGTGATTTTAGCGGCAAATGTCAAGACTCACGCACGAAGCTTGACATTTGTCTATAGTATCTAGCGTGCCGGACGCGGTACCACCGATAGTGCTTGGGGAGGTTCTCCGCCGTGCGCGCGAAGGCCTGAGCCGAAGCCCCGAGCAGGTCGGCGCGCTTGTCGGCATCTCCGGGCGCACCGTGCGTCGGCTAGAGGCCGGCGATGCCGACCGCCCCCGCCGGGTCACGCTCGACGCGCTCGCCGGCTTCTACGGCCTCAACGCCGACGCTCTCGCCGAGCTCGCTGATTACGAGCTCGACCCCGCCGCCGGCACCGGGGCTTTTCTCGTCCACCTGCGCGAGCGGGTCGCGGAGCTACTCGGACCCGGCGTCGCAGAGGCGCTCGAAGGCGTGGATGAGGAGCCGGTCGAACTCGCGATGCGCCTCGCGCGCTTGAGCGGACGACGCGCGGATGACCTCAGCCCCGACCGGGCACGAGCGCAGGTCGTCATCTCCTATCTCCGGAGCGCCGCCAACACCTCGCCGCGCGAGCACGGTGAGGTCGTCGACGCTTTCGTAGACTTCCTCGCGCTCGACCGTGGACGGCGCCATCTCGCGAGACAGCTGCTGCACGACCTCCGCCAGGCCCAGGACACAGAGCAACGAAGCGACGACTGATGGCGCGTCGCGACGACGCGCCGATGGGAAGCAGTGGCTCGCACTCGCAACGTGGGGGCGACGGTACCCGTGGGCGCTCAGGGAATGGGACTTGGGGTTGCGGTGAGAGCGACCGAACAAGGAGGACTTCCGGCCGCCCGTCACCGCCGACCATCGGATGACCCTTCCGGACAGCGCCACGGGCTTCGTGGGCCAGGCCTAGCGCCGCCCAGTGCTCACGAAGGCAGGCCGGGCGCTCGGGTGCTTAGGCGCGGCGGGTCAAGCCGGCGCTCAACCGCGGGCTGCTGGCGACAAGGAACGCCGCTCCGTCCTGGGTCACCGGGCGCTCGACCGTGCTGAGCGCCGGAAAGCGCCGCTCGGCCTCGGCCAGAAGCAGCGTCGCGTGTCCGGCGCGCCGCGCCTGCCGGGCAACCCATAGATGCGCGAGGGCCTCGGGCTCCTCATCCCCGTCGCGGTCAGCGACGATGGCGAAACCGACGAGACTGCCGCCGTAGTCAAGCTCTCCGTCGTCCTCGTTGTAGACGCCCGACCGTGGTTTGTAGACGCAAACCCAGACGTAGTCGGGCGACGGAGGGCCGGGCGCATGGTCCCAGCCAGTTTCGCGCCAGTAAGCGCGAGCGGCGGCGCGCAGCGGCCCCTCGTCGTAATCGAGCGCCGAGAGGCTCGTCCAGTCCTCCGGCTCGGCGTCGAATACCTGCAGGTGCGGCTGGAGCAGCAAGGGCCTGAGGTCTGCCTCGTTGCCAGCTCGCCGCCACGAGCAGTGGGCGCCGTACTCCTGCACATACGCGCAGTGCACCTCGTTGACTATGACCCGCATCGCGTCGTAAAGCTCGTCGGCCTCCGGGGCCTCGTCGGAGAGCGTCAGCGGGAGCACGGGGCGCTTGGCGTACTGCGGAAACTGCGGCGCGAACCGCTCGCGGCACCGCAGCATCTCCGCCATCATCTGGTGGATGGCGGGCTGCGCACCGGCTGCTTCGGGACCGCTCACGCGTCCAAGTTAACCGCAGGCGAGACGGCTCGCGTCCGTGCAGGCGGCCACCCGTCAGAGGACCAGTCGAGGCACAAGCCGGGCGTCGGGTCGCGCGTGGCGAAAGAGGCTCGAACCGGACTCGTCAGGACGACGCGACTACCGGCGTTGTCGTCGTATCCGCTTGCGCCACCGCACGCGGCGTGCCGAGCGCCTCAAGTGCGCGCGCGACACGAACCTCAACATCGTCATCGGGGTCCCAGGACTCGGCAACGCGGGCCATCGCTCGCGCGGCCAGGACGCTGTGGCGAACGCACGCGCGGTCAGCCTGTGTCGGCTTGAGCCCGGCGCGGCGGAGCGCGGCCAGGCGCGCGTCGACGACCGAGCGGACGGGGGCGTCGCTGAAGTCGGTGCCCAGGCCCGCGGGCACGGGCTCCTTGCGCAGGACGAAGACGGTGTCCACGGTCGAGGCGTTGCGGCCGCGGATGTGGGTGGAGGCGCGCATCTCCGATGGACAGCCGTACAGCCGCGTCGGCGTGAGCCCAGCATCGAAGCAAGCGACCACGAGCGGCGCGTAGGCGGCGAGCTCGTTGTGGTGATAGGTGAAGATGAACGCTGCACCGGGCTTGAGCGCGTAGGCGGCCGCGCAGTACACCTCCGAGAGGCGGCTCGTGAACTCGACCAGGCTCACGTTCACACCGTCAGCGGAGCCGACCGCGTCCTGGTCGGTCTTCGTTTTCGCGACGTCGAAGAACGGGGTGTCCGGAGCCAGCCGGCGCAGCCACGCATAGCAGAAGTCCATCAGTTCGGCGTACTGGACGTTCGCGTAGTACGGCGGGTCCGTCAGAACCATGTCCAGTGAGTTGGCGACCAGGTCCTCGACGGTGAGCGACGCCCGCCGCAGCAGCGCCGCGCCGTGTTCCGGGAGGTTCGCCACGTCGTCGACGAGCGCCGGCGTGAGCGTCTCCGGCGCTGTCCTGACGTGCCGGTGGCGCGAGCCGCGGGGCACGGATTCGTAGGGCTCGCGACACCACGCCTTCGCGCGCTGGTACTTCGCGAGCGCGTGGCGGAAGCCGCCGCTGCCGACCCCGCGAGTCCCGAGCAGCGCCGGCTCACAGGACACGCGCGGGACCGGGAAACCGTGCACCGCGAAGACGTCGGTCGGCTTCAGGGCCTGGCGGTCGTAGCGGCAGAGCATCGTCTGGTAGCGCAGGAAGTCTGAGAACGCCGTCTGCAGGGCGCGCTTGACCGGGCTGCCAGGCTCGGCGCCTATCCGCGCCGCGAGGACGCCGAGACCGTACAGCTGGCGGGCATTGAAGAGGTCGACCCATTGGACGTAGCCCCAGCGCAGCAGCCGGTGGGTCTCCTCGCCGTGAGGAATCAGCTCCTGGGGCCAGAACTCGGACGGGTTCTTGGCGGCGAGCTGCTCGGCCTTGCGCACGAGTTTGTGGTCTCGCTCGTCGGCGGTCTTGAAAGCGTGCGAGGGTGCGCCGCGCTTCGAGGCGCAATGTCTGCAGTGATACTCGACGGCGGCCAGGCGCACGCATGGGGTCTCGATGGTGCCCTGCGGCGGGATCCGGTACGGCGCGCCGCACGAGCACTGCCGCTCGCTGCCCGGCGGCACTAGGCCGTCGTGGTAGCGGGCATGGCATGACGCGCAGCGCGCCGGGCGCTTCCCGGCCCTGACCTCGATGAGCGTCAGACATGCTGGGCAAAGGTGGACCTCCCGCGGGTGCCGGCGCAGCGCTGTCGACACCAGCATCGTGTCGGCGAGCAGGGGATGCTCCTCGCCGCAAGCGCAGCGATGATGGCGCAGCCACAGGAAATAGCGGACCTCGGCGTCCGCGCCGCAGTCTGGGCACGTCGTCCGGTACAGCGAGCGGACCGTGTGCTCAACGTCGGCGGCCACGGACTCACCGACTTCGTGCAGCTCGTCGGGTTCGACGCCCTCGAGTTCGCGTTCGACAATCCACCGGGCCATCGGGTTCGTGTCGTACCCGACAACCGACAAGCCGAGTCGACCTGCCTCGAACAGTGGCGTGCCGCCGCCCATGAACGGATCCAGGCACACGCCGGCCAGCTGGTGACCCTGAGCGTAGCTGCGCTCCACGGGCTCATCGACGAATTCGGCCAGAGCGAGAGCGCGGAAGAGCGCGCCTGGGCGGCGCGCGAACCACTTGTGCACACTGATGACCGGCCGGTAGTTCTGCTGTATCTGCTTCTCGCGAGATGACAACCTGGCCACAAACGTCTCGTTGAAGTTCCGCTCAACGCTCATCGTGCTCCAGAGTGGGGACGTCATCGCGGAAGCGGAGACGGGGTGAGCAGACGCGTCGGGGCGCGCCGCCGCGCTCGAGCGCCAAAACGGGACTCGGGTTCTGGCCGAGTCGCGGCACGTATCGAACGCGCTCCCGGGTGTGGACCGGAGAGGTCGGCAAGCCGGAGCCGCGGGCGTAGCCCGTCGGCGGGGAGCGCTCGGTCTGGGTACGCAGCCGAAGAGTGGGCACCGGCCATGTTGGAGATCCATTCTGCCCGGTGGAGCGGATGGGCTAGCTGACCCAGCGGGAATGCGCACCGGCTCGTGACGGACGGTCCGGGACCGCACCGGGTTGTTCAAGGAACATGCCGCGTACCTGCGCGAAGCCGTCGCTGCCAGCTGCAGACCTGCGGGGCGACCGTCGGGGACGACACGCCGGCGGCGCTCCCGGCGGTCGCACCGTGACGCGCGGCGACGGAAACTCGGGTACCCGACCACGGGCGGGCCGGCGCTCGTGTTCGTACCGCACTTGGTAGTCGCGCGCGATCTTCCTCCAGCGGCAGCGACGCAGTAGTTCGTGTTCGGCGGGCCGCCGCGTGTGTTTGCCGTCAGCAGCAGCAAGTGCCGCGATCCCAAGTGCGAGCCCCGTCCGTGGGGCACCCTTGCAGCCGAAACTACCGGTCGTGCTGGATCGCCTTTTTTGTCCTCGGCGGAGCGTGCGGCTTACCTTGCCGTTGGTGGCCGCAACATAACCCGAGGCGGATCGGGAATCTGGCGCGAAAGGCCTCGTTTTGCATCGCATTTCCAATCTCGCGCAAAGGAGCAGCCGATCGCGGCTAGCTTGCTTGAGGTCTCCCTAAACGCGCGACCCGCGTTCGGGGGAAAACCGCGTATTTGCTGGGAGTTATTCGGGCCTCAGGCAAAGTAACGGTGGGTTGGCACGGAGACTGGATTAAGCCGCCAAGCACGTGGGTGGTGAGCACCGGCCGGGTGGGGTCGGTGCCGGTGCTGCTCTCGGTGGCCGCCTGGCTGTTTCCGCGCCGCTGTGGCCGGCTCCAAGCCAGCTGCCGGCGCCGGACACGCCGTCGGTGTCGGGACCTGACCCGGCCGGGTGTGAATACCGGATTGCCTGCGCTGGCTGGGGTTTCTGGGTTGACGTGTCGGCTGGCGGTGCTACTGTCCGGGGCCTCGATTGATGGCTCGCTGTGGTACGGCGACCTCCCGGCTCCAGACCGGGTCGAGAGTTCCGACATAGCCGTAGCGCTCTCTTTGAGCAGGATCGGCGCCCTCAGCACCTAGGAAGAGCCTGGTCCGCAGGTCGGTGTTGGACGCGCTGATGGAATTGTCGAAGTCGAGTTCAATTGCGATGCTTCGAGCCTCGTCTGCGCCTTTGTGCCCGAGGCTCCGGTGCCTGCGCCCGACCGCTTGGCTCAGCGCTCGTCGGTGTGCTCCCTGTTCTGAAGTGTCGACAAAGCCGCTGGTGCTACACGTCGCTCTCGTGAACGTCGCGCTTCCCGAGGAGGTCAGAGCTGAGCCCTTGAGACCAGGGCGTGATGATCCGCGCTGACTTGGTCGAGTCACGTCGCGCCTCTCGAGCCTGATCATCGCCCTGGGCGAGTCGGTACGCGACAGGCCCCTTGGGTGCTGGGCAATCGCCGGCGTGAAGATCGCGGGCGAGTGGAGGGGCATCCGCGCACGCTAGACACCTGGTTCGACCGGTTGTAGCGATTCCGCTCGGAGGCGTCGCGTGCGCGCTTACGCCCGTTTGCCTGACCACACGTCGTACTCCGGAAGGCCCGTGACCCTTCGCTTCTGGGGTCGCGGGCCGCTCGTCGTTAAGGAGCGCCGTGCCGTGGCGGTGCCGCGGCAAAAGCAGAGCCCCGTCCTTGAGGACGGGGCTCCACACACACATAGGAGGGTACCGCATGGTTCCCCAGCTGATCGCCCGTGTCGACGGGCTCCCCGAAGTGCTGCTCGACCGCGAGGTCGTGTGGCCGGCCTCCCACGACAACCGCGACCGAGATTGCCGGTCGTTGACGGCGAAGAGGCGAGCTCGGATCGAGCGGCAGACTGCCGTGGTGCATGCGGCAGCCGTGTCGTCGACGGCCCGGGCCGTGCTCGAGGAGGCGACTTTGGTCGGCTCGGCGTACCTGGAGGCCGAGCAGGAGCGTCTGGAGATCCGGGCGCTGCTCGCCGGCGTGGGAGTGCTGTGATGGTGCAGAACTACCTCGGGCCTGGGGGGTGGGCCGGGTGGTGATCGAGATCAGCGTCTAGCTGCGAGTTCGCGGCCGATCACCCGGGGTTCGTGGGTGGGCCGCGCGGAGCGCGGTCACCGGATCGAGGTGTTCGGCACCAGGCACGAGTGGCCGGAATCCGATGGTGCGGAAACGCGTGACCGGGACGACGTGTCCGATGTCGTTTACATCGGTCAGCCCGGCCCCTCGGGCGTAGAGCGTCGCCGGCCAGATCGGGCCGGCGACGTCAAGTAAGGAGGAGGTGACCGCTTGGTCTGAGAGAAGCCCGGCGCCGGGTTGCGTCGGGCGTTTCACCGTCCCTGTAAATGCGTCGGCCCCGGAGCTGAACCCTCCAGGGCCGACAGAAATCCTCGCGAGGAGGATCAGCAAGTGATGGAACAAGCTAGCACTCAGCACAGCCGCCGACACGGCGTCGCCAGCCAGGCGCCGTCGCCCGCGCGCAAAGACCGTGCGGGAGTGGTGCGGACGGCGCGGGCGATCGTCCGGCTGGCGCGCGCGCATCGCAGGCTCGAGCACGTGCCGACCCTTGGCCAGGTGCAGGCTATGGCCTGGTTCGACGGCCGGGAGCCGTGCTCCTATCTGCTCGAGCGGGAGCGCAACTTCGTGCCCGAACCCATGGAGTTCGGCTACGAGCGCGAGCTCGGCCAGCACGCGCTGTCGTTCACCTGCCGCGACCCGTACGGGCGCGTGATGGAGCTGGTGACGATGCGCGACGGCGGCGGGTTCGACCTGCTCGGCGGCTTGTAAGCCGCGAGCGCATGCCTGGGGCCCGGAGGTTCTGCCCTTCGTCGGGCCGGCCTCCGGGCCTCCGGGCCCGTCTGTCTCGCGAGTGACCGTAAAGCGGTGCCCGTCCGCTCCGGCGGTGAGAATCCAGAGGATGATCTGCCCGCTGACCGGCCGGCCGCACCGGATGTTCTGGATGCGCTCGGCATGGTGGTGCCACGACTGCCGGCAGAAGATCGAGTCCTGCTGCGACGGCGGCGGCTGCCCAAGCGTGGCGCATTAGTAGGCGATTCGGGCGGACTCAGCCGCCGCCGGCCGGCTGGCTCGTGACGGTTCGTGCGCTGCGGGCCGGGCCGATGCCCCAGCTGACGATGCGCTCTGGATGGATCCGGATCAGCGGCGTGGGCAGCGCGATCGCCTCGGCCCGGCCGCGGACCTCGACCCCCCGCGGGCGCCACGGATCCGTGCTCTCAAGGTCGTCGATCACGATCGCCGCTCGGCCCGTGCGGGCGATGTCGCGGAACTTCTTCGATTGCTCCAGGTCGATGCCGCCGATCTCGATCGCATCGCGTGCCGCGTTGTAGATCCATCCAACCGGCACCACGTGCGGGGTGCCGTCCGCGCCAACCGTCGCAATCCGTCCGAGCTGATGGCCGCCGGTGAGGTAGCGAAGCTCGGCGTCGGTGAACACGCTCATCACGCTGGTTGAGAC
>Ga0335074_10004313_pt1 | contig 19590 bp, 12 predicted proteins | sample Lox_Sample_23_FD_206715 | JGI IMG/M metagenome (GOLD analysis project Ga0335074, IMG submission 206715) | Soil microbial communities from Loxahatchee National Wildlife Refuge, Florida, United States - Lox_Sample_2.3 | ecosystem: Environmental > Terrestrial > Soil > Wetlands | place: USA... | reverse complement strand
GCAGAATGAAGCTGCCATAAAATCGCGGCTTGCGAAGGCGCGAAAGAACGGGGAGCTGCAGAAGGAAATCAACGTGGGTGACTATACAAGGTATCTGTCGACGATTCTCGCCGGTCTCTCCATCCAGGCGGCGAATGGCTCGACGAAGGCGGAACTCAAGCGGACGGCAGAGATGGCGCTGCGCTACTTGGGCTGTTAGAACCTGGGTGGCAACCGCGTGGCAACCGAGCTTGAGAGCTTCCCTTCCTGCGTCCCTTCCTTCGTCAGGGCAGGCAGGGCAAGGAGGGGGATGAAGCCCGTGCGTTTTTTGCTGGACTTAGGTCGTGGCTGGGAGCCACGACCTACAAAGATTCGAGGTTGTCACACAGACTCTGAAGCCCGTGAAGATTTTGCGCGGCTTATGGTCGGCTGTCACAGATTTCGTTAGGGTGTTTTCTGGCGACTTTGTGACTCTCGATTGGGAGGCGCTGCGACCGATACCTGGAGCCCGCGTCGGGTGTCAAATTGTCCGAGGGGGCAAAACAACTTCGGGCGACCTCGAAGCATCCCACCGGGCAGACGCCGGAATATCGGGTCGACTCGTTTACGACCGAAACGCGCTCGCGCAGCTCGGGAGATATGTGGACTCCGGGGCTAAACAGTTTCTGGACCCAGCCGATACAAAAACCTCCAGGACATCTTCAGGGAGCCATTGCTGTGGACGGCAAGATATCTGTTTTAATTCTTTCGGGAAATCGCATCCTGCGAGAATCCATTGCACACATTTTGGGGAGTAAGCGCGAGTTCCAGGTATTTGACGCGGGGCCGCCCAGTCCCAGCTTCACGCCAGACGGCTATCACGTGACGCCAGACGTGTGGGTGTCGGATTCGCTGCAGTGTCTGATCGACGCCTCGCAACATCCGTTTCAGCGAAAAGACGGGCTGCGGGCGAGCTGCGTCCTGGTTGCGATGCCAGACGATGGCCGACAATTTCTGAAAGCGGTGAGTTACGGTGCGCAGGGGTACGTGCTGCAGGAAGCGTCGGCCGCCGACGTGCTTGGCGCGATATGCGGCGTCGCGCAGGGCGAAGCCGTGTGCCCTGCGCGGCTCGCGCGGGTTCTTTTCGATTACGTTGCTTCGTGCAGGAGCCTGGTGCACGTCGGCCGCGCCCGGAAACAATTTCAATTGACCCGGCGCGAACAGCAATTGATCCCGCTTGTGAACCGGGGCTTGACGAATAAAGAGATCGCGGTCGAACTGAGCGTCTCGGAGCAAACCGTGAAGAGCCACATTCACCGAATCCTCCGCAAGACGGGCGTCGAGGACCGCTTCAGCATCGGCGCTGCATGTCAAACCGAGTAATTGGACTCCCGAGATTCCATTCCATATACCCTGTACGCCAATCAGTAACTTACTGTATATGCTACGTAAGGGATTTACATAGTTCTAACCCTTTTATCCCTCCTAGGTTCACTCCCGCCTGAATCTCGTGCGTGCATCCGAATTGGGCCTTGTTGCGCGCGGATCAACTTCCAGATACTGCGGCGGATGTCCAAAGCGCAGATTGGGAGTGCAGCATGCGTCCAGTTCGAGTGCTCGTAGCAAATCAGCCGCGCCTAATGCGCGAGCTTCTCGTGGCCACGATTGGAGATCAGCCCGATATCGAAATTGTGGGCGAGGTGGAAGACGAATCGGAGATTGTGGCGGCGGTGGAGCAAAACCATCCCGACTTCCTGATCATTGCGTTGGGAAGGCAGCATCGCTTGCCGGCGCTTTGCGAGCCCATCCTGCAAAAGTACCCGCAAATCAAAATTCTGGCGGTGCCGCCCGCGCGCACGAACTTCGTGATGTTTTATTGGACGTCGTCGAGAGTGCAGTCGAACCGGATTGAAGCGTCCGAGGAAGCCATTCTCGGCGCGTTGCGCGGCGGCAAGGCGCAACCTCCGGCGAGGGTGCAATGACCGATTGCCAGTCGACTTCAATCAGCGGAAGAGTTCCGCGAACGGTTGGCCGGATATGCGGGCCAGCGATTGTGGCGGCGCTGATCGCGCTGTCGGCAACACCATCGTTCGCGCAAGAGCAACGGGTGAATCCGGCTGCGGCTTCCGAGCTCGGACGCGTGAATTTGAGTCACGTGGCGGCGTCCGCACAGCAGATCAGAGCGATCCTGGTTGAGGACGCCGGGTTGATGGTGGAACTGAAGCGCTGGGTGGCGAAAGATGCCACCGATCACGGTCAGATTGTGACCGATTCGGATCTCTCGGACGACGCCATTTTCGACCGGCTGACCACGGATGTGGAATTTCGAGCGGTTGCGACGCAGCTCTTGCAGCGCTACGGCTATCTGGTTCCCAAGATCAATCCGGATTCGGCAATGGGCCAGGAGCAAGCGCTCTTCCTGCAAGAACAAGCGAAGTGGATGGCGGAGGAAGACGAGGAAGAACGGACAGCACAGCGCCAACTCGAGGCCCAAGAGGTGCAAAAGGCGCGCGCGTGCTCGGCGGGAATCACGTCCGATTGCACCGAACAGCAGCCTGCGTCTCCAAACCCAAGCGCGACACCGCCGCCCGCAGCGAATGGCGCGGCGCCCGTGAACGGCCCCGAGCTGACTCCGAATGCGCCGACGGCGCCGTCGTGGCAGCCGCCGCTGATGCCGAATCTTCCGTCTGGCAACGGCAACAACAATCAATTGCAACAAGCGCAGTTGATGCAGACGAGCGAGGAATCGGAGGGCGATTCGTCCCTATTCGGTCTGGGGATCGGGACTGGGACCGGGAATTCTGCGGGGGCACAGCAAGACTCCGATAACCTCGGGCAAATGTCTCCGTTCGGTTCGTCGGCGTCTTCGAGTTCGTCTACGGGACAACAAGCTAGTGCGGGAGGAGATTTCTTTCAATCTTCCAGAGCGGGCTTTTCGATGAATGATGGTTCGGGCGCGCAAGGATCGACGGGCTTTCCACTCTTCGGCGAGTCTCTGGCCGAGGAGGGCACCGAGTTGGGCGAACCTCCGACGCCAACGGGACTCGAATCCCTTTCTCCCGCACACCCTGCCGGCACTCCGGTCGTTCCGTATCAGACACTCGGCCGGCCGATGCAATCGCAAGCTGCCGTCCAGCCGGTGATGATGCGGGTGCCCGATCCTTACAGGGATATCCCTTCGCTGTACGACATGTACTTGCAAGCATCACCGCGGCCGGCGACACCGACTCGATTCGGCATGGACGTTTTCGAGAATGGGACGCGCGACCCGGAGTTGATTCCCATGGACCTGCCCGCGGGACCCGATTACGTTGTGGGCCCTGGCGATGGCCTGTCGATCGATCTGTGGGGGGGTGTGTCGCAGCGGTTTTATCGCACCGTGGATCGAGAAGGCCGCGTGACTCTGCCGGAAGTCGGCCCCGTGCTGGTCAGCGGCAAGAGTCTGGCGGATGTGCAGGAGGAAGTGCAAAGGGTTCTGCGCACTCAGTTCCGCGAAATCTCCGCGGACGTGACGTTGGCGCGCTTGAGGACGATTCGCATTTACGAAGTCGGGGACGTCACGCGCCCCGGCGCGTACGACATCAGTTCGCTTTCGACGCCGCTGAACGCGCTATTTGCAGCCGGAGGGCCGACGCCGCAGGGTTCTCTGCGCATCGTCGAACACTATCGCGGTGACCAGCTGGTTCAATCGGTCGATCTGTACGATTTGCTGCTGCACGGAGTCAAGGCGGCGATCGCTCCCCTTCAGAACGGCGACACTGTGATGGTCCCGCCGGTCGGGCCGCAGGTCTCGATTGAAGGGATGGTGCGGCGACCGGCAATTTATGAGTTGAAGGACGAAAAGACGCTGGCAAGCGTGATTGCGCTCGCGGGCGGGCTGCTGCCCGCGGCCACTCTGCGCCACATTGAAGTGCAGCGGCTGGTGGCGCACCAGAAACAGACGATGCTAAGCGTGGATGTGCCGGAGACCGACGACGACGCGGCGGTGACGCAAAAGCTTGAGTCTTTTCAGATACAGGACGGCGACCGGATTCGGATCTTTCCGGTCGCTCCTTACAATCAAAACGCCGTCTACCTCGAAGGGCACGTGCTGCGCCCTGGGCGGTATTCCTACCGCGACGGAATGCGCGTCACCGATCTGATCTCTTCGTACAAAGACGTGCTGCCCGAGCCTTCCACGAGCTACGCGGAAATCATTCGGCTGAACATGCCGGACTTTCATCCGAGCGTTGAGAGTTTCGACTTGGCGGAGGCGCTCGCGAATCCTTCCTCCGCGCCTCTCTTGCATCCACTCGACACCGTGCGAATCTTCAGTCGATTCGATTTCGAGAATCCGCCTGTCGTGTCGGTATTGGGCGACGTGCGGGCTCCGGGAACATACCAAACATCGGGCGTGATTCACCTGAGTGATGCCGTCCATCTTGCGCGGGGGCTCGAACCAGACGCCGAAACGGAGGATGCCCAGGTATTTCGTTCGCTGCCGGAAGGACAGGTGAGGATTCTGAGCGTGAACCTGGGTGAGGCGCTGGCTGGGGTTCCCTCCGCAAATATTGCCCTCGAATCGCGCGATCGGATTCTCATTCATCGCAGCCCGGACGCGATCCAACCGGCGAGCGTTTTCATCGAAGGCGAAGTTGGCCGGCCCGGGCGCTATCCCCTGACAACGAACATGACAGTGGCGGATTTGATTCGCGCGGGTGGAGGCTTGACGCCGGGAGCCGACACGCAGGTCGGCGACCTGACGACTTATGCGTGGGCCAGTGGGACGAAATTGAGCGGGCAACAGGAACCGATCCAGATTGCCGCAGCGCTGAAAGGCGACGCCGACGCCAACGTGGCGCTCCAAAATGGCGATGTTGTGACGATACGGCAGCTATCGGGCTGGAGCGACCTGGGAGCTTCCATCAGCGTGAGAGGGGCGGTGAAGCATCCCGGCACATACGGAATCAGGCCGGGTGAGCGCCTAAGCTCGATCCTGGAGCGGGCCGGCGGGTTCCAGCCTGACGCGTATCCTTACGGGGCGCTGTTGGAGAGAGCGCAAGTCCGCCAGCTCGAAGCCGACCAGCAGGATCAACTGATCTTGCGGGTCAAAGATGCGGAAACCGGTCTTGAACAGATGCCGGATACCACTCCGCAGCAGAAGCAAGCCAAGGAGGCCGTGCTCGCGCAGTATCACACCACTCTTACGCAACTCGGCGCGAGTTCTCCAATTGGGCGCGTGACAATTCAGATCTCTTCCGACATCAAGCGCTGGCGCAACACTGCCTCGGATATCCAAGTGCAGGCGGGCGATGTTCTCATGATTCCCACAAGGCCGAGCTACGTGATGGTGACAGGCCAAGTATTCAACCCGACGGCGATTTCGTATCACCCGGGCAAGAGCGCGAAGTGGTATTTGCAGCAGGCAGGCGGACCGACGACGGTGGCGAACAGGAAGGCAATCTTCGTGATTCGCGCGGACGGTTCGGTGCTCGGCGGGAAAGAAAGCCTGTGGAGCGGTGACTCGTTGAATGCGGCGCTGCGGCCGGGCGACAGCGTCGTTGTGCCGGAACGCGCGCTGGGTGGCGGCGTGCAGTGGCAATCCGTATTCACGACGGCTTCGCTTGCTTCGTCGATCGTCAGCACCGCTGTAATCGCGGCGCGTTATTAATGACGGCGATCAAGCGAGCACGGCGCCGGCTCGGACTGAGCAGTTTTTTCTTGACGATCGCGGAGGCGGTAAGCCTGATGACGATGAGTTTGCCATGCCGAGCGGCGCCGCAGCAGGAGGGCCAGAGCATATCCAGTCAGCTGCCGGATGCGGAGAGCTCCTCTCAAGGCCAGTTTTCGAGTACCGATGATTCAAAGGTGCAGAGTGCGGGCGATTTCCAGGTGGACGACAACGCCCTTGGCCTGCAGTTCTTGAAGCACTTGATGACGGACCAGGAAGACATCTGGACAAGCCCTTTCCACCTGCATTGGGGCGACGCAACGTGGCTGCTCCCGTTAGGCGAATTGACGGCGGCATTTATCGAAACGGATGCAGCAGCGTCGCGCGCGCTCTCAAACAATCCGAGCACGCTCAACCACTACCGCAATCTCTCGACTTATGGTCTAGGTGCATTCGTGGGCGCGGCGGGCGGGTTGTACGTCCTCGGCAAGATCACGCACGACGATCACAAGAGAGAAACCGGGGTTCTGACCGGCGAAGCGTTAATCGATAGCCTCGCGGTTACCTCGACGCTCGGTTACTCGTTTGGAAGGGACAGGCCCTATCAGGATCAGGGCCAGGGACTTTTCTTTCAGGGCGGCTCGTCGTTTCCTTCGGATCACGCCGCGCTCGCGTGGTCGGCGGCGAGCGTGATCGCACATGAATATCCCGGCCCGCTCACCGACATCCTGGCCTACGGGGGTGCAGCCGCGGTCAGCGCATCTCGCGTGATGGGCAAGGAACATTTCTCGTCAGACGTGTTAGTCGGAAGCGCGATCGGCTGGCTGATTGGCTACGAGGTCTATCGCAAGCACCACGATCCCGAGCTCGGCGGTGGCGGCTGGGAGGATCTCTCGGGAGGCGCTGAAGCCGAGAGGAACCGCGACCGGCACAGCATGGGCTCGCCGTTCGTCCCGCTCGACAGCTGGGTCTATCCGGAATTGGATAGGCTCGCCGCGCTGGGCTACATCAGCACATCGATCGAGGGTCTAAAACCCTGGACGCGAATGGAGTGCGCGCGCCTCACCGAAGAAGCGCGCGAATCTTTGCCTGAACAGACTGTGGCGGGTAACGAAGCCGCCGGGCTGGTGGATCACCTTCAGCATGAGTTCGGCTATGAACTGAATCTGCTGAGCGGCGGCAGAAATATGACCGCCAACCTCGAGTCCGTTTACGCGCGAACGGTATCCATCAGCGGGCCAGATCTGAATAACAGCTACAACTTCGGCCAGACCATTTCGTACGACTTCGGCAGGCCCTTCGAGCGCGGCATCGATCTGCAAGACGGTGGCTCCGTGAGCGCGGCGGCTGGCCCCGTCACAATTTATGTCCGCGCTGAGTATCAGCACGCGCCTTCGGCCGCGCCGCTTCCTGCCGCGGCGCGCGATTTCATCGGAGCCAACGATGAGGTTCCCGTTCCACCTGATACGCCGATTGCCGCCGTCAACAGGCCAGAGCTGCTCGACGCGTACGTCGCGTGGGATTGGAACAATTTCGAGGTTGCGGTTGGCAGACAAAGCCTCTCATGGGGACCCGGGCCGGGGGGTTCTTTGATGTGGAGCGACAATATCGAGCCGGTCGGCATGGTCCGTTTACTCAATCCGGAACCATTTAAACTGCCTGGATTTTTGCGCTTTTTGGGGCCGGCGCGAACGGACGAGTTCTTCGGTCGCTTGGGTGGTCATTACGTCGTGCATCAGCCGTTCATCTACGGTCAAAAGATCAATTTCAAGCCGATTCCAGCACTCGAGCTCGGATTCTCCCGCACGACCATCATTGGTGGGCAGGGCCCCGGCGCCGCCCCGCTTACGCCGGGCAACTTCTTTCACAGCTTATTCGGGATCGCCTCGACTGATAATTCCGTTCCCGGGGGCAGCAGCTCCAGCATGGACTGGACGTTCTACATTCCCCATGACCGGAACTATCTCGTTTTCTACGGCGAACTATACGCACGCGACAATCTCCAGCCGTTGCAGGACCCGACCTGGATGGCGTTCCGCCCCGGAATTTACATCACACACTTTCCGAAATTGCCGAAGCTCGATCTTCACATGGAAGTAGCTTCCACCGAGTCACCCGGACGCAACGGAGACGAGGGCTTTCTCAACTATTACGATTCCCAATACACGGAAGGGTGGACAAACGACGGAGACCTTATCGGCAATGCGGTTGGGCGCATGGGCGAGGCTTACCAGGCTTGGCTCAACTATTGGATTTCGCCGCGAAACACTTTGCAACTCACTTACCGGAATAACCGGGTGGATCCCGCCTTCGTTCCAGGCGGCGGCGCATGGCAGGACTATGGAGTACAGAACGAGTTTCATTTGCATTCCGGCTTCTACGTAAAGAGCGAGCTGCAATACGAAAACATCTCGCACTACCCAATTCTGTTCAAGGGCCGGCAGGCCAATGTTGCTGCGATTCTCGAGGTCGGATTCATGCCGGAGAGAAGGAAATGATTTTCGAACCAACGAAATCGCACCGGCGCATTCGAGCGGCCATGCTGAAGGCTCGACCGGGAGATATTTCCAGGTGAAGCATACCGTCTCAAATTCGCCTCGAGTGACGTTCGATGCGCCCAGTTTTCGCCAAGTGCCCGATGAAGAAACACCGGAGCGTTCTTTCGACTGGGGACGATTTTTTTCTCGGCTACGCCTTCTCTGGACCAGGCGACGTTTCCTTTTGCGGGTTTGCGTTGTTGGGCTGGTCGCAACCACAGCCTTGGCCTTCCTCATTCGTGCGCGCTACCAGTCGGAGGTGCAGCTGATGCCTCCTGATTCCGGTTCCAGTGGAATGATGGCTCTGCTGGCGGGCCTGGGCTCAGGCGATACGAGCGGCGGCGGAGGATTGGGCGGCGGCGGCTTGGCCGGATTGGCTAGCGATCTGCTTGGGATGAAGAACACCGGCGCACTGTTCATCGGCGTGTTGCAGAGCCGGACGGTGCAGGATCGAATCATCGACCAATTCAATTTGAGGCACGTGTACGGCCTTCGATTGGAATCGCAAGCTGAGAAGAAATTGTCGGACAGGACCGAAATCAGCGAAGACCGCAAGAGTGGAATTATCTCGGTGACGGTAACCGACCGCGATCCCAAGCGCGCGGCCGAAATCGCCAACGGCTACGTTGGCGCCCTCAATTTTCTGATGGCGAATTTGAACACGTCGTCGGCGCACCGCGAACGTGTCTTTTTGGAAGGCCGGTTGGCCAACGTCTCGAAGGACCTGGAAGCGGCAGAACAGGATCTGAGCGAATTTTCCAGCAAGAACACGGCGATTGACGTCACCGCGCAAGCTCGGGCCGTCTTGGAATCCTCGGCAATGCTCCAGGGACAACTCGTCGCCGCGCAATCGGAATTGGAGGGCCTCCGGCAAATTTTCACAGACAACAACGTCCGCGTGCGCAGCACGGAAGCACGCATCGCCGAGTTGCGCCAGCAAATACAAAAAATGGCGGGCCAGCCCGGAGCGACGCCGAGCGATGTGGCAGCGAACCCCGACGATCCCTATCCGGCGGTTCGCCAGTTGCCGCTTCTGGGAGTCGGTTACGCAGATCACCTTCGGCGCGTCAAGGTGGACGAAGCAATTTTTGAAACGCTCACAAAGGAATACGAACTCGCGAAAGTGGAAGAAGCCAAGGAAATCCCGACGGTGAAGGTGCTCGATCCGCCGAATATTCCGCAGCGAAAGTCTTTTCCCCCGCGGCTGATCATCATCTCGTTCGGAACAATATTCGTGATGATCATGGGAGTGGCCTGGGTGATTGGCTCGGCTTCGTGGAATGCGATCGACCCGCGAGACCCACGGAGGGTCTTTGCCAACGAAGTCGCGCATAAGCTGGCGGAACGCTATCCGTGGATGTCGTCCAACGGTTTGTCCGGGACTCGATCGAGCGGCAGCAACGCGAACGGATCGCACGCCGATTGAACGATCCGGAGCACGCCGAGGCACGGGCTTTAGCCTCGGCATGTAGTTGATGGCAAAGATGATATGTTGCCTTCGGCTTGTAGGCGACCCGGCGAAGCTGTATCTCCTGTTGAGCTGTCCTATTCCGATGACTTCATTCTCCGATAACGAGCTCCCGTCGCTGGCTGCGGAGCTTGAACCGCGCTGGTATGCGGTTTACACGCACGCACGTCACGAGAAAAAGATTTCGGAACAACTCAGCCAGAAATCGATCGAGCAGTTTTTGCCCCTCTACGAAACGGTTCACCGATGGAAGGATCGCCGCGTGCGGTTGCAGCTGCCGCTATTCCCGAGTTACGTGTTCGTGCGCATCGCGCTGCTGGATCAACCGAGAGTGCTTGAGACGCCGGGCGTGGTCCGGCTGGTGAGCTTCAGCGGAAAGCCTGTGCCTTTGCCTGATTTGGAAATTTCGGCGCTTCGGCAGGGATTGTCATCGGGATTGCGCGCCGAACCGCTCGCTTACACCGCGCTCGGCCGCCGCGTGCGGGTCAAGTCAGGACCTCTCTGCGGACTGACCGGCAAACTCGTGCGGAGGAAGGAAAACTATCGCATCGTGATCGCGATCGAGTCGATCAATCGCTCGATCCTCTGTGAGGTGTCGGTTGACGACGTGGAAGCCGTAGGTTCCGCATCGACACGTGGCGAAAAGACTCGGCAGAGTCCGTTGTCGCACTGTCACGACCTGTCTCCTCAACTCTTCACCGGAGATTTCAGTGGCTGAAGGTTTCCACCCGACGCAGGGTTCGTTTGCTCCACCGTCTCTATGGGAAGCATTTTCCTGGGTGCTCTGGCTCACCCTGTTTCTGATCGCCGTTCCGGCGATCCTGTTTTTCCTTCCAGGGCTTGTGGTGCTCTCGCTGATCGTCATCCTCGTTTCTTTCTGGATGATGCACAGACTGGTGGGTCTATTCAACTTGAGACAGATCACGGCACCGGCGTTCTTCTTCTATCTTTATTTCGTCGCGATCCTGGTGCCCGGTTTTTTCATCTTCGCCGACGAAGTGACTCCATCGCGTGTGCGGTTCCTCTTTGGCATCGAGAGTGTTCTCATCAGCGTGCCGGCCGGTATTGCAATTGCAAATCTCTTTCTGGGGTTCGGCAGAGGCAGCATTGCGAGGTACTTTCGGCGTCCCGTCGAGGAAGAGACCCTCGGCTCCGCTGATGTTGGCGTGTTCGTTCTCGTCTTTGTATTGGCTGTCGTTTTTGTTCTGATCAACATCTTGCAGACACCAGTGATTCCACTGTTCTATCTGATTCGCAACCCGGGAGAAGCGATAGCGGCTGCCATGCTGCGCGAAGACTCATTCAAACTCTTGAATTCCCATCTGACATACATCTACGCGGTTATTCGCGGAGTCATCCTCCCTTTTCTGATATTGGTGGCATACGGCCGCCATCGTCTGCAACCAGAGCGGCGGTGGCGATGGTTGTTTTGGGCATCGCTGGCGTGCGGCATCTTTTATGCGGCACTCACAATCGAAAAATCGCCGGTAGCAACAGTCTTTGGGCTGCTGATCCTCTTCTACTATCTCTTCTGCGGCGGCCGAGTGGGCCGTTGGGCGTCGATTGGCGCACCCGTCTTGTTTCTTTGCTTCCCGCTCGCGGTCGTACTGCTTGCCTACCACGGGTCCGAAGGTGGAACGCTGTGGGGGGCCATTCAGGCGATCGGCGTCCGACTCTTCTACAGCCCGGCGCAAATCGTATATGCGTATTTCGAAGTTTTTCCGGCCGTAATTCCCTTCCAGCATGGAGCGAGCATCGCGAAGATCGCGACGCTGTTCGGATGGAAGATCATCGACATTCCCAACGCGGTAGGCTTGTACATGAAGGTTGGTGCCGACCTCGACACAATCACCGCCAATTCATGCTTCATTGGAAACCTGAACGCTGATTTCGGCCTCCCGGGCGTCGTGATCGGTGGAGTGGTCGCGGGCTTCGCGATGCAAGCGGTGAGCATGTACGTGTGCCGCCGTCCTAAGACCACCGTCAACCTGGCGGCCCACGCGATATGCATCTGGGCTTTCGGAATGCTGGTGACGACGGCTCTGCCGACTGTCCTGCTCTCAGGCGGTGTCACGTTTGCTTTGATCTTGGCCTGGATTTTCGACAGTTCGCGGAAAAGGCGGCAGGCGCCAAACGGATCACAGCTCATTCTCGCGGACGGTTTGTCCTGACCCAAACCCACTAGTGGAGAATCGGGAAATTCGACAGCTTCCACGCCCGCAAAACAATTTTCATTGCGCAGTTCGAACGAATCGGATTCAAACACAACGGAGACCATCATGAGATCCAGCGCATCACGCGTACCGGAAGCGGCATCGCTAGAGCCTGCCTTGAAAAATACCGTAGTGCCCTTCCTCGATTTGAAGGCTCAATTCGCCCTGATTCGCGAAGAAGTGGTCGCGGCAATCACGCGCGTGATGGAGAGCCAGCAACTCATCCTGGGCCCCGAAGTGGCGGCGCTGGAACAGGAAATCGCCGAGGCGACCCAGTGCAGATTCGCGATCGGTTGCGCTTCTGGTTCGGATGCATTGCTGCTCGCACTGATGGCTTGCGGGGTCGGGCCGGGCGATGAAGTTGTGACCACGCCCTTTACGTTTGTCGCGACTGCCGGCTCGATTGCTCGCCTCGGCGCACGCCCCGTCTTTGTCGACATCGATTCTGCGACCTACAATCTGGATCCTGGCGGCGTCGAGGCTGCGATCACGCCGCGCACGCGCGCCATTCTTCCGGTTCACCTTTTTGGATTGCCGGCGGACATGGACTCGATATCGGAGGTCGCACGGCGGCACAATCTGCCGGTGATCGAAGATGCGGCGCAAGCCATCGGAGCACGATACCGGGACAAACCAGCAGGAAGCATGGGGCAGGCAGGATGTTTCAGTTTCTTTCCGTCGAAAAACCTGGGTGGGGCCGGCGACGGCGGCATGATCGTTACAAACGATCCATCAATGGCCGATCGCCTTAGGCTGCTCCGCCAACACGGAAGCCGCAAAAAGTACCGTTACGAAATTCTCGGCATAAACAGCCGACTGGACGCTCTGCAAGCGGCCATTCTCCGCGTCAAGCTGAAGCATCTGCCGGCGTGGGCTTTGGCGCGCCAGCATCATGCAGACAGGTACCGGGCATTGTTCGCCGAGCTCGGCTTGCAAGAAGCGATCGGGCTTCCCGCAGCACCGGAGGGTTTTGTCCACGCGTACAACCAGTTCGTGATTCGTACAAAATATCGGGACGAACTAAGATCGGCTCTGCGCCAGCAGGGTATCCCGACTGAAATTTATTATCCGTCTCCCCTTCACCTTCAACCTGCTTTTGCGAATCTGCGATATTCGCGCGGCGATTTTCCGGTGGCCGAGGAGGCTTGCGCGGAGGTGCTCGCTCTGCCGGTCTATCCCGAACTCACGGAACATCAGCAGCGGCTTGTCGTGCGGAACATCGAAGCGTTTCTCCATGCCGCTGGGTCTGTGAGAAGGAGCAATCATGCAGCCGACTGAACTATCGCCCAAATCACGGCCGAAGGTCGCCGTGGCCGGCTCCGGATATTGGGGCAAGAATCTCGTTCGCACGTTCCACGAGTTGGGCTCGCTCCAGATCGTGTGCGACACGCAATCCGATATTCTCGAACACATCCGAAGCAAATATGCAGTGCGGATAACGCAATCGTTCGATGACGTGCTGCTGGACCCCTCTGTCGACGCAGTTGTAATTGCGGCACCCGCAGTCCTGCACTGCGATCTCGCCCGGAGGGCAATCCTCAGCGGAAAGGATGTGTTCGTCGAAAAACCCCTCGCCCTCCAGGTGGGGGAAGGTCGCGAGCTAATCGATCTTGCGCGGAATCGCGGACGAATTCTGATGGTTGGGCACATACTGGAATTTCATCCCGCCATCACCGAGCTTAAGCGGCTTATTTCAACGGGCGAATTAGGCAAGCTTCAGTACGTTCACTCCTCGCGCCTCAATCTGGGCAAGCTTCGCACCGAGGAGAATATATTGTGGAGCTTCGCTCCGCACGACATCGCGACAGTCCTCTACCTGCTCGACGAAGTGCCCACGCACGTGACGGCGCACGGCGGAAGTTACTTGAATCCGCCGATCGTCGATACCACGCTGACTTCGTGCCAGTTCAAGTCCGGCGTGAACGCCCATATCTTTGTGAGTTGGCTGCATCCGTTCAAAGAACAAAAGCTGACGATTGTGGCGGACAAAATGATGGCCGTTTTCGACGACGTGGAGCCTGTCCGGAAGCTGATGCTCTATCCGCATCGGATCAACTGGGTCGACCGGCTGCCTGTCGCTCAGAAGGAAGAGGGCCGCGTCGTGCCGATTTCCACGAGCGAGCCTTTGCGTCTGGAGTGCGAACACTTTCTCGAGTGTGTGAGGACGCGGCAGCGGGCTCGGACGGACGGCGAAAGCGCCTTGAAGGTTCTACAGATCCTCGAGGCGTGCGAACGTTCGTTAAGTGCGCGAGGAACACCTGTTGCACTTGAAGAAGCAAAACGCAATTTTTACGTGCACCCGACTGCCGTGGTGGACCAGCCGTGTCAGATCGGAGCGGGAACCAAGATTTGGCATTTTTCCCATGTGATGCCGGGCGCTACGCTGGGGCGGAACTGCAACCTCGGACAGAACGTCTTGATTTCTCCGGAGGTAAAGATCGGGAATAACGTCAAGATTCAGAACAACGTTTCGGTTTACACCGGCGTCGAGCTCGAGGACGACGTTTTCTGCGGCCCGTCGATGGTTTTTACGAACGTAGGCAATCCCCGCAGCTTCATCGTGAGGAAGAACGAATACAAGCGAACGCTGATTAAGCGCGGAGCGACCCTTGGCGCAAACTCCACCATTGTCTGCGGCAAGACGGTTGGCGAATTCGCGTTCGTAGCAGCGGGAGCGGTGGTGACAGCCGACGTGCCGGATTACGCTCTTGTTGCGGGTGTGCCGGCGCGCCCGATCGGATGGGTCTGCTTTTGCGGAATGCGGCTACCTGGGACGCAGAATCCAGTGTGTACCGCGTGCGGCAAACGATACGAAATCAGCGACGGCAAGTGCAGCGAAGCCGTAGCCACTGCCCCACCCGCGGCCCACTTGTCGGTTGCGTCCGTCTGATTCTCGGTTAAACCTGATTTGCCCACTCGCGGGATGAGGGAAACAATCAAAGTTGCTGAACTGGAAGCCTCAAATGACGCCCGCGCTCGAAGGCGACCGTGGCCGGGCCTGTCGCGGCTTTCGGTGCATCCGCTGGTGCGGCGTGTGGGGCTGACCGGGCTAACCAGCGTTGCCACCTCGGTCGCGGCGATGATCGTGATTTCGCTCGTTGGTAGAATCCTGGGACCTATTTTGCTGGGAGAATATCTTTTGGTGCGCCGGATCGCCTCATGGCTTCAAGCGGTGGTGGTGGTGCCCTCCGGCATCGCTCTTCCGCGGTACGTGGCGGCGAGTGTGGATGAGCCGGCGTCAACTCGACAGACGTACTTCCTGGGAGCGGTCGTGACGGCTTGCGGCTTGGCGCTGCTGCTCACGGCTGTACTTGTGCAGTGGAAGGGCTCTGTGAGTCGGTTGATTTTCGGCAGTGCCGCATTGTCTCCGCTCGCTCTTCCTCTGGGGCTGCTGCTCTTGGGTCTGGCAGCGCACGGCGCAGCTTTCGGTTTCTATCAAGGCATTTTATCGATGGGCCGCGCGTGCGGCGCGCAATTGTTCAATCTTGCTATCATCCCTGTACTCGCCGTCGTGGTGTTTTCACGCGAACGCTCGATCCCGCGGATCATCGCAGTAACGGGAATTTCGATGCTGATCTGCGCGGTTCTCTTCTCAATTCCGATTCTCCGTGGCGCGCGACTCGGCCATGTGGTGCAGCGAACTTTCACGCGCGTACCCGAACTTCTCTCCTTCGGTCTAAGCCGAACCTGGGGCGACTTTGGACTGCAAGCCCTGCTGAGCTTGCCGGCCGTGATCGCGGCCCACTACTTGCCGATGCGATCGGTCAGTTCCCTGCTCTTGGGAGGAAGCTTCCTGGCGCTCATTGCGGCAGCTACCTTGCCGCTCGGAATCATCCTTCTTTCGCAGGTCACCCGGTCCCTTGCTCAGGGGCGGTCCGCTCGGATCAAAAGCCAACTGGCACATTTCATCGATGCTCTGATCGAATCGTCGGCCTTTGTTTCGATTCAAATGCTGGTATTCGCAGGAGTTGTTATCCGAATTTGGGTGGGTCCGAACTTTGGCGCCGCCACGCGAATTGTCCAGCTTCTGATTTTCGCCGTCCCTTTTTATTTTGTTTACGGGGGTCTGCGAAGCGTGGTCGATGCAGCCGCGATCAAGGCTCACAATACAAGAAATGTTCTGATCTCCCTTGCGGCGTTCCTCGCAGCCGTTGCAGTCGTCCTTTCGGGTGTGTCCCTCGAATACCTGCTCGAGGGCTTGGCTGTTTCGGTTGTTATCGCGATGGCCGTGCTTTGCTGGCTCACTCTGCGGACGATCCGACTCCTGTTCGACCTGCGCGTGGGTTGGAGCCGCCTTCTCCCGGGGATCGGGGTCGCGATCCTCCTCGGAGCGTGCAGTTTTCTCTTGTATCGCGCTTTTCACTTTCAGCCAAACGTCATTGTGTTGATTTGCTACGAGATCGCCGTCTCCGGCGTTTATTTCGCCAGTTTGTGGCTTTTTGGCTCACCCTGGCTTCATTTCATGTTGGACACGATGATTTCGTTTCGGTCTTCTGGCCTCCGTGCCGCTGACTAATTAGTTCGTCTGTTTGCTCCGGAAAAACAAATGTGCGGAATCGTGGGGATAATCGGCGCGGCAGGCCGCGTTTCAAAAAGGCAATTCCTTGAAATGAGGGACAGCATTTCTCACCGCGGACCGGACGATGCGGGGTTGTGGCAGTCGCCCGGAGGCAGCGCGATGCTCGGCAGCCGGCGGCTTGCCATCCTGGATCTTTCGCCGAATGGTCATCAGCCTATGGTGGACGAATCCCGGGGCACAGTGATCGCGTTCAACGGAGAAATTTATAACTATAGAGAGCTCGGCGGCCAGTTGACATCCTGCGGTTGTCGCTTCCGCTCCCGCACGGATACCGAGGTCTTGCTGAAGAGTTACGCAGTCTGGGGCGATCGCTGCCTGGAGCGTTTGAACGGCATGTTTGCGTTTGCGATCTGGGATGAACTTCGCCAGGAATTATTTGCAGCGCGCGATCGATTCGGCGAAAAGCCATTCTACTGGTATCAAAGCCCGAATGGAGAGATCTTCGCATTCGGCTCGGAGATCAAGGCGCTCGTCGCGGGCCGATTCTTCACTCCGCGCCCTGATCCAGGATCGGTTTGCAGCTTTCTGGCGAATGATGGGCTCGATGCCGGCCGCGAGACGATGTTCGACAGTGTCTTCGCCCTTCCCGCGGCGCATGCGCTGCGGTTTTCCTTGCAGGATCGCTCCCTGAAGATCTGGCGCTACTGGGATGTGGACGCCGAACAAACGATCGGCTTCTCCGATGAACGGCAATACGCAGACCGCTTCATCGAACTGCTGTCGGACTCCGTTCGGCTTCGCCTACGCTCGGACGTTCCCGTCGGTTCGAGCCTCTCAGGAGGCCTCGACTCATCCACGATTGTCGGCATTGTCGCGCGAACGAGCCCGCGGGCAGGCCAGGAAACCTTCTCGGCTCGTTTCTCGGAGGCTGCGTTCGACGAAGGACCTCACATCGAACGCATGACGACGTGGGCTGACGTGAGAAACCAGGCCGTCTATCCGGATCCCACCGATCTGCCGGAAGAGATCGGAACACTTACGTGGCATCAGGACGAGCCTTTTCACAGCTCGAGCATCTATGCGCAATGGTGCGTGATGCGTCTCGCGCGCGACCATCGCGTAATAGTCTTGCTCGATGGCCAAGGTGGAGACGAAGTGCTCGCGGGCTACCACAGCTGCTTCAGCGGGTACTTCGCCAGCTTTCTCAAGCGCTTTCGATTTGTTGCCGCTGCGGCCGGGCTCCGGCGCTATACGGCCACGCACGGCTTTAGCCATCTGCCTCTGATTCTTGTAGGCTTGCTGCCCTCGGAAGTGCGAGCATCCGCAAAAGCCTGGCGCCGGCCGCGGGCCATCGATAAGGATTTCGAGCGCGCAGGGCGTCGCGCAGTTGCCGCGAAGATCAAGTCTCGCGATCCGTTCCGCCAATTGCTGTACGAGATGCTGACTCGAACTAGCTTGCCCGCGCTCTTGCGCTACGCGGACCGAAACTCCATGGCCTTCTCCCGCGAAGTTCGGCTTCCGTTTCTGGATCACCGATTGGTCGAATATCTCTTTGCGGTTCCGGACGAACAGAAAATCGATGGCGGCACGACGAAGATTATCCTGCGTAATGCGATTCGCGGGATTGTTCCCGAAGAGATTCGCAACCGCAGAGACAAGCTCGGGTTTGCACCGCCTGAACATCTTTGGCTACGCGGCCCTCTACGCGAATGGACGCAGGACATATTGTCGTCCGCGCAATTTAGGCAGCGCGACTGGATTGATACATCCGCTCTCGATCGCGTTCGCGCGAGATTCGATGACGGAGAATCGGCGCTCCATACGGTCCTCTGGAGATGGCTGTCACTCGAAATCTGGGCAAGGACGTGTCTTGCCCCAAGGGCGCTCGCGCCGCACGCGAGCTTGACCGAGGGGAAGGCACCGCTGAAGTCCGTTTCCGCGTCATGAGCGCGACCGCAAAATCGACGCCCTTGCGCTCCACGGCGCGTCTGTCATCTGCGGAAGCACGCGGCGCCAGGATCGTGCACCTGACTTCCGTGCATCCCACGTTCGACGTTCGAATTTTCCACAAAGAGTGCAGGTCGATCGCGCGCGCTGGTTATGACGTGACGCTGATCTGCACCCACGATCGTGACGAGATCGTTGAAGGAGTTCGAGTGAAAGCGGTTTCACGCGCCTCGGGCCGCTTCTTCCGAATGTTTTGCACAACCCGGGCCATTCTGAAACAGGCGATTCGCGAGGACGCAGATTTGTATCACTTCCACGATCCCGAGCTCATTCCCGCCGCTCTTCTGCTTCGCCTTCGCAAGAAGAAAGTTGTGTACGATGTCCATGAGAACGTACCCGCCGATGTCTCGGCCAAGCATTACATCCCGCGCCTTCTTCGACGCCCCGTCGCTTGGCTTGCAGGCCTCATTGAAAAGGCGGCGTCGCAGCAGTTCTCAGCGGTCGTGCCGGCCACCAGGGAAATCGCCCATCGCTTTGAGTCTCGCACGGCCCAAGCGGTTCTGGTGAGGAACTATCCTTCCGTCGATGATATCTCTGTGGCTCCATCGTGGTCGCAACGCAGCGCTTCCGTGGTATACGCCGGCCTCCTCTCACCGGATCGCTGTATAAAGGAAATCCTGCAAGCCTTGGAGTTAATTCCCAGCGCTATCGATGCAAGGACAATCTTCGCGGGCCCATTCTCGCCGCGGACTTACGCGGACGAAATTGCAGGCATGCCAGGGCAGGATCGCGCGAAATTTCTTGGGACGATCGATCGCTTCGCAGTGTCGCGGCTCTACGACGGCGGACGGGCCGGACTCTGCCTATGCCGTCCCACTCTCGGCTATCTCGAATCGGCCCCAACGAAGATCTTCGAGTATATGCAGGCGGGCATCCCCGTGATCGCCTCGGATTTTCCGGCGTTTCGCGCCATCGTCAACACCGCGAGGTGCGGGTTGCTGGTCGATCCCCTTGATCCCGGGGCTATCGCAGGCGCGATCGAATACATCCTCACGCACGCCACCGAGGCCGAGCAGATGGGCTGGCGAGGCCGCGAGGCGGCGCGGCAAACGTTCAATTGGACGAGCGAAGAAAGCAAATTGCTGGCTTTATACGCGCGTTTGCTCGATTCACATAGCATGGCCTCAGCAAGTCCTCGCCAAGGAAACTCCGAATAAATATGTGCGGCATTGCCGGCATCGTTTCGCTTTCTGGATTCGACCCGCAGGTCCTGATTTCGATGACTCACGCCGCCAAGC
>Ga0335074_10004312_pt1 | contig 19590 bp, 19 predicted proteins | sample Lox_Sample_23_FD_206715 | JGI IMG/M metagenome (GOLD analysis project Ga0335074, IMG submission 206715) | Soil microbial communities from Loxahatchee National Wildlife Refuge, Florida, United States - Lox_Sample_2.3 | ecosystem: Environmental > Terrestrial > Soil > Wetlands | place: USA... | reverse complement strand
GGCCGGCGGGGCGCGGAGGCCGGCGGGGCGCGGAGGGAAGTCCGGGGCTCAGGCCGCCGCTGCCAGCAGCGACGCCGCGACCTCGGCCACCTCGGTCGGCGTCCGGCCGACGCGCACGCCCTTGCTCTCGAGCGCCTCGGCCTTTGCCTTGGCGGTGCCGCGGGAGCCGGACACGATCGCGCCGGCGTGGCCCATGGTCTTGCCCGGTGGCGCGGTGAAGCCGGCGATGTAGGCCACCACCGGCTTGGTGACGTTCTCGGCGATGAACTCGGCGGCGCGCTCTTCGGCGTCGCCACCGATCTCGCCGCACATGACGATCAGCTCGGTCTCGGGGTCCTGCTCGAACATCCCGATGATGTCGATGAAATCCGAGCCGGGTACCGGGTCGCCGCCGATCCCGACGATCGTGGAGTTGCCGAAGCCTTGCTGGGCGATCACGTTGCCGATCTGGTAGGTCAGCGTCCCCGACCTCGAGACAACCCCGACGTTTCCCTCGCGGAAGAAGGCGGCGGGAATGATGCCGACGTTGGCCTTCCCGGGCGACAGGATCCCGGGGCAGTTGGGCCCGATCAGCCGGGCCCGGCCGTTCTTCTTGATCACGGAAAAGGCCCTGAGCTCGTCGTGGGCCGGGATTCCCTCGGTGATCGCGATGATCAGCGAGATGCCGGCGTCCTCGGCCTCCAAGATCGAGTCGGCCGCGAACCGTGGCGGGACGAAGATCATCGCCGTGTTGGCCCCAGTCTCGTCCACGGCCTCGTGGAAGGTGTTGAACACCGGGATCCCCTCGACGTCCTGGCCGCCCTTGCCCGGGGTGACGCCGCCCACCACCTGCGTCCCGTAATCGCGGTTGCGCAGCGAGTGGAAGGTGCCCTCACGCCCGGTGATGCCGGACACGACCAGCTTCGTGTTGGAGTCGACGAGGATGCTCATGCCGGGACCGCCGCCGCCAATTCGACCACCTTCTCCGCCGCTCCGTCCATCGTCGACTCGGTGTACACGTTCGGGAGGTTCGCCTCGGCCAGCAGCTGCCGGCCCTCGACATCGTTGGTGCCGTCCAAGCGCACGACGAACGGCACGGTCGGGTTGATCTGCGCGAAGGCCTCGATCAGACCCCGCGCCACCTCGTCGCAGCGCGTGATGCCGCCGAAGATGTTGAAGAGCACGGCCTTGACATTCGGGTTGGACAGGATCACCTCGACCGCCGAGGTGATCGCATCGGCCTTGGAGCCACCGCCGGCGTCGAGGAAGTTCGCCGGCGACCCGCCGGCCTGGGCCACCACGTCGAGCGTCGACATGACCAGGCCGGCGCCGTTGCCGAGGATCCCGATGTTGCCGTCGAGCTTGACGTAGGTGAGGTCCCGCTCCTTGGCCATCCGCTCCTGCGGGTCCTCGCGGGAGGGATCACGCAGCTCGGCGTTGTCGGGGTGGCGGAACAGGGCGTTGTCGTCCAAGGTCACCTTGGCGTCCAAAGCGCGGACTTCGCGCGCCGGGGTGATGATCAGCGGGTTGACCTCGACCAGCGTCGCTTCTTCGGCGACGAAGACGTCGTACAAACGAGCCAGCATCGCGCCGACGGGCCTGACGACATCCGCGTCGACGGCGGCCTCGAACGCCAGGCGCCGGCCGTGGAACTCCTGGAAGCCGAGCAGCGGGTCGACGTGGAGGCGGGCGATCGCGTCGGGATCGGACTCGGCGACCTCCTCGATATCCATACCGCCCTTGGTCGAGAGCATCACCAGCGGCGCCTTGGCCGAGCGGTCGAACACGACCGAGGCGTAGTACTCGGCGGCGATCTCGGAAGCGGCCTCGACCCACAACTCGTGCACGGTCAAGCCCCGGATGTCCATGCCCAGGATCGCCTCGGCCGCCTCTCGCGCCTCGCCGTGATCGCGAGCGACCTTGATGCCGCCGGCCTTGCCGCGCCCGCCGATCTGCACCTGGGCCTTGATCACACACGGATAACCGATGTCGTCGGCCGCGGCGGCAGCCTCGTCGACGGTCTGGGCATGGCGGCCCGACGGCACGGGCACGTCATGACGCGCAAACACTTGCTTTCCCTGGTACTCGAGCAGATCCATCCGCGGCTGGACTGTAGTAGGTCAGGCACAAAGGCTGCCCCGAGGCCCTTGAAACGCCTGGAAAAGCACGCGGCTCCGTCCCCATGGCATCATGGCCGCGCCATGGCGATCCCAAAGGACATCACGTTCGTGACGTTCGACGTCTACGGGACCCTGATCGACTGGGAGACGGGCGCGTACGACGCGTTCCGGGCCGAGGCCGAACGGGACGGGTTCACGATCGAGCGCGAGGAGCTAATCCCGCTCTTTTACGAGGTGCAGAAGCAAATCCAGGCGGGCTCCTACGAGCTCTACGCCGAGGTGCTGCGCCGCACCGCGGTGCAGATCGCCAAGACGCTCGGCTGGCCGCTTGAGCCCTCGCGCGCCGGCTTTCTGCCCGACTCGGTGCAGCGCTGGCCGGCGTTCAAGGAGACCAACGGCGTCCTCCAGAAGATCAAGAAGAAGTACAAGGTGGGCTTGATCTCGAACATCGACGACAAGCTGCTGGGCCAGACCCGGCGCCACATCCCCCTCGACTTCGACCTCGTCGTCACCGCCCAGCAGGTGCGCTCCTACAAGCCCGATCCGGCGCACTTCGCAGAGTGCGAGCGGCGCATCGGCGGCAAGAAGGGCTGGGTCCACGTCGCCGCCAGTTACTACTACGACGTCGAGCCGTGCCTCAAGCGCAAGGTGCCCGTGATCTGGGTCAACCGCGACAAGGAGACGCTCGAGTCCAACCAGAAGAAGCCGGACGCCGAGGTGAGCAACCTGCGCGAGGCGGCAAAGCTGCTCGGCGTATCGTAGGACGGCGCCCGACCGCAGCTCGTAGATGTGCGCGCGCTCAGCGTCCACGCCGACCTGATCGTCTTCATCAGCCGCTACTGGCAGACCACCTGCACGGCGGTCCGCGCCGGCGAGGAGGGCTTCGTGATCGACTCCCCGATCTACCCGGACGAGCTCGAGGCGCTGTCCGGCGTGCTCGAGCGGGCGAGCTTCCCCGTGTCCGGGCTGCTCGCCACTCACGCCGACTGGGATCACCTGCTCGGGCGGCTCGCGTTTCCAAACGCCTCGCTCGGGTGCGGAGAGAGCACAGCGCGACGACTGGCCGCCGAGCCCGGGGCCGCCCAGCGTGAGCTGAAACGGTTTGACGAGGAGCAGTATGTGGAGGACCGCGGAGTGCTCTCGCTGGCCGGGATCCAGTCGCTTCCGGTGCCGGGGCGGCTGTCGCTCGGACGTGACGAACTGGGGCGCGAGATCGAACTGCATCCGGCCGACGGGCACACCGCCGACGGCGCGGCCTACTTCATCCCGTGGCTGGCAACGCTCGTCTGCGGCGACTACCTCTCACCGGTCGAGATCCCGTGGATCTCGCCGGGCGGCTCGCTCGACGCCTACGAGGCCACCCTCGAGCGGCTGCGACCGATCCTCGAGCACGCCCAGACCGTCGTCCCCGGGCACGGGCGGCCGCTGCAGCGGCCTGAGGCGACGGCCCTCCTCGACGAGGACGTCGCGTACCTGCGCGCGCTCCGGTCCGTCGGGGCGGACGCGCCGCTGCCTGCGGGCCGCCGGACCGGCGCGCAACGCCGCATCCACGCCCAGAACGTGGGACAGCTAGAGCCCACCGCGTAGCCGTCGCCGTCTACCCTACGCCCGGCATGGCGTTCTCGAGCCTCGCCACCGTCGCCATCGTCGTGGGCTGCCTGGCCGTTGCGGTCGCGGTCGTGGCCGGCGTGCTGCTGGTCGCCGGCCGCCGGCGCCTGGCCGAACGGGCGCTGCCGGCGTTTATCGCCGTGCTGGCGGCTGGGATCCTGCTCTCGTTCGCGGCCGTGGCGGAGAGCGAGAACGACCTGCAACGCCAGGCTCAGCGGACGCTCGCGCTCGCCTCCGCCGCGGAACGGACGGAGTTCGCCCGGACCGGCCACTTCACGCGGTCGGTACTCCACCTGGAGCGGCTCAACCAGGGCCTCGCCACGGAGATGAAGGTGGATGGGGCGACCGTGCTCGCGCTCAGGGCGCGGGAGAAGGGAAGCGTCTTCCTCCGCACCTCGCTTGGCCCGGGTACGCGGGCGCAGGCGACGCTCTATCCGCCCACTCCGTGACGACCACCGGCACCGAGAGCGCTCGCCGCCGGTCACGCCCATCGGCGTCCAGCGCGAGCGGTCGAGGGTCGTTCGCGCCCGGACCCGAGCGCCCGGTGCGCTGGCTGCGCTGGGCGGCAGTGCCCTTCGCGCTGGTCTACCTGGTCCTGCTGGCGCACCAACTCGAGAGCATCGTCTCCTCGGCCAACCTAGACGCCGATGTGGCGTCCGGCCCGGTCATCAGCGAACTGTTCGGTGCCGCGCCGGCGCACGCCAACGTGGTTCTGGGCGAGTTCGCCTGGTACTCGACCCTGCTGTTCAACCTGGCCACGAAGTGGCTCCCGGCCCACCGGCAGGTGTGGGCGTACGCCCCCTATGCCATGGCGCTGGCGGCCGCCGGGCTGGCCGCCTGGTCGGTATCCCAGGTGGCGGACCGGTGGGCGGCCGCGCTGACCGCCGTGCTGCTGATCTGCGCCTCCCCGGCGACGCTCCACCTTGAGCTTTCCACCACGCAGCACGCTCCAGTGTGGTTCTGCTTGGCGCTGCTCGGCGCCTTCCTGGTGGTGCTCGAGCGGCCTGGCACCGCGCTGCGCTGGCCGGTGCTCATCCCGCTGGTACTGGCCGTCGGCACGATCGCCGGGGTCAACGCGGCTTCCGATCCGCTCGTCAGCATCGCCGTCCTGGTGCCGTTCGCACTGGCACTGGTTGCGGCCCGCGCGCTCGGGCCGCGGAGCCACAGCGGCCGCGCGCTGTGGACCGGGCTCGCCACCCTTGCCGTCACCGGCCTCGCCTGGGGGATAACAGCCGTCGCGATGTCGGCACTGGCGGTCACGCGGGAGCCGGGCCTGCACACCACGAGGGTCGTCGTCGGGCACAAGACCGCCGCGAACTTCACGCTGTGGTGGAAGTCGATCGCGGTGCTCGGCAACGGCGACTACTTCGGGCGCGCGCTGTCGGCGGGATCGGCGCTGGCATTCGTGTGCGCGGTGCTCAGCATCGCCGCGGTCGTGTCGCTGCCCTGGTTGTGTTGGCGGCAGCTCCGCAGCGGGACGCGCCGCGAGCGATCGGCCGATCCCGCCGCCTCCGCACGGGTGGCGTTCTTCGTATTCTGGTGCTCGTCGGCCATCCTGCTCACGCTCGCGTTCCTGTTCAGCTCAGCGCCGGCCGACATCGGCGCCGACCGCTATCTCGTCGGCCTGCTGTATCCGGCCGCAGCCGCGATCCCGGCGGCCGCCGCCGGGCGGCCCCGGGTCGCCGCGGTCGTGCTGGTGGGCGCGTGCATTTTCGCGCTGGGAGGAGTGGTGTCGATGGCGCAGGGAGGCAAAAGGCTCCCTCTCCGCTCAAAGCCACCCGTCACCGCGGGAGTGGCGCACCAGATCGCCGACATCGCCGCTCGCCACCACCTGACCATCGGATACGCCGGTTACTGGGCCGCCGCTCCGGTCACGTGGGCGACGGGATTTCGCGTGCAGGTCTACCCGGTGGCCGTCTGCGATCAGCGGGAGCACCTGTGTCGCTTCGACCTGCACTTCATCAGCAGCTGGTACTGGCCGCGCTCGGGCACCGGCAGCTTTCTGCTGGTCGATCCGATGACCAGCGACGTCTGGACCCGCACCCCGGACCTCGGGCCCCCGAGCGCCGTCTACCACCTCGGCCGGGTCACGATGTACGTGTATCCCTACGATCTGGCCGCCCGGATCAGGACCAGGGCGTGACCGTCGTGCGCGCCCGCGCAGCCGCGCCGGCTTTGCTGGATAATTACCCGCGGGGAGATGTCGGCGAGCCTTCGATGGGATCGACGTGCGCGTCTGCGTCACCGGGCCCAACGGATAGTCGGCGGCGCCGTAGCAACGACGAGCAATGACTGAGACCCCAACGACACCCGACTCCGTGCTGGAACTCGCCGGCGCGTCGATGTCCATGCCGGCGGGGCGCGCCGGCTCGCTCACATCCGACCGCCAGCGCACGGTGTTGGCGGTCGTGTCCGCAGCGGTCGGCTTCGCCATCGCCTGGTATCTGATCCATCACGGCTGGTACGCGCTCGATCGCCAATGGGACACGCGGGAGTACGCCAAGTACGCGAACTACATCGTGGGGCGGGGGCTGTTCCCGTATCGCGACTTCTCGGTTGAGTACCCGCCGCTGGCGCTGCCGATCTTCCTCCTCCCGCGCCTGCTCGCCGGCCAGAGCTTCTCGGGCTACATGGAGGTGTTCGAGCTGATGATGGCCGCCTGCGGCATGATCGCCGCCGGGCTATCGGCGCTGGTGCTCGCGGCCCAGCGGGTCAGCACGCGACAGTTGGTGTGCGGCGTGGCGCTGATCGCGCTCTCGCCGCTGCTGCTCGGCGCGGTGATGCTCTCGCGCTACGACCTGTTCCCGACGATGCTCACGATCGCCGCGCTGGCCGCGCTCTACTTCGACCGCAAGTGGAGCGCGTTCGTGCTGCTCGCGCTCGGCACTGCGGCCAAGGCCTTCCCGATCGTGATCCTCCCGCTCGCCCTTCTGTACGTATGGCGAAACGAGGGCCGGCGCGCCGCGCTCTGGGGCCTTGCGCTGTTTGCCGGCGTGGTGCTCGTGTGCTTCCTGCCCTTCCTCGTCGTCGCTCCACACGGAGTCTGGTGGGCGGTCCACGGCCAGGAGAACCGTCCGCTGCAGCTGGAGAGCGTCGGGGCGGCGCTGTTCCTGGCCGCACATCAACTAGTGGGAGTGCACCTGTCCTACTACTTCACTCACAGCTCGGACAATCTGGACGGCCACGTCCCGATGACGTTCGCAGGGGTGATGAGCGTCCTGCAGCTCCTCGCGCTCGTGGCCGTGTGGCTCGTATACGCCCTCGGCCCGGCCACCCGAGCGCGGCTTCTCACGACGTCCGCAGCGGCGGTGTGCGCGTTCGTCGTGTTCGACCGCGTGCTCTCACCGCAGTACCTGATCTGGCTGGTGCCGCTCGTCGCTGTACTCCGCGGCCGGCGCGGGCTGGCCGCAGTGTGGCTCCTCGCATGCGCGATGGCGATGACCCAGATCTACTACCCGCTGCACTTCGACCCGCTCAGAACCTTCGCGCCGCTTCAGTCGTGGGTGGTCGTGACGCGGGACCTGTTGCTGGTCGCGCTGTTCGCGACGTTGGCCTGGCCGGACCGAGCGTTCTCGTGGCCGGCGCGACTGCCCGCCTGGCGAGCCCGGGCGGTCGCTACTCGCTCGCCGAGCTGATCACCGCCAGCGTGTCGCCGGTGGCCACCGACGCGCCCACGGCGATCGGGAGCTCGGACACGACGCCGGCCTTGTGGGCGGTGATCTCGTTCTCCATCTTCATCGCCTCGATCACGGCGACCAGCGCGCCCTCCTGGACCTCGGCGCCCTTCTCGACGGCCACCTTCAGCACCGTCCCCTGAAGCGGCGAGGGCAGCGTGTCACCGCCGGCGCCACCACCACCGCCGCGGCCCGAACGCTCGCGGCGGGGCGCGCGACGCGACGCCACCGTCCCCTCGGCAGCCGGGGCCACCGGAGCCGTCCCATTGACCGCCGCGGTGCCGGCCAGCGGCGGTCCGATCACCTTCACGTCGAAGCGCTTGCCGGACACCTCGACGGTGTAGCTCTGCTGAACCGTCTCGGCGCCCTCCTCGGCTTCGCCAGCAGGCTTCTCCGGTGCCGGGAACGCGAGCTCCTTCAGCCACGCCCGGTCCTCGACCAGGTCACGGCAGGTCTCGGCGTCCTGCCACTGGCGCGTATCGAGCAGCGCCCGGTGGAACGGCAGCAGCGTCTTCAGACCCTCGATCTCGTACTCGGCGAGCGCCCTGAGCATCCGCGCCGTGGCCTGCTCGCGGTCGACGTCCCAGACGATCAGCTTGGCCACCATCGGGTCGTACATGGGAGAGATCTCCGAGCCGGCCTCGACGCCCGAGTCGACCCGGACCCCCGGGCCGGCGGGCTCACGATATGCGCCGATAGCGCCGGGCGCCGGCGCGAAGTTCTTCGACGCGTCCTCGGCGTTGATCCGGCACTCGATCGCGTGCCCGCGCAGCTCCAGCTGCTCCTGGGTGATCGAAAGCGGCTCGCCGGCGGCGACGCGGATGCCCTCCTTGACGATGTCGATCCCGGTCACCATCTCGGTGACGCAGTGCTCGACCTGGACGCGCGTGTTCATCTCGAGGAAGAAGTACTCCCCGTCCTGGAGGAGACCTTCGATCGTGCCCGCCCCCGTGTAGTTGACGGCGGCCGCCGCCTCGGTGGCGATCTTGCCGATCCGGGCACGCAGCTCGGCATCGACCGCCGGCGCCGGCGCCTCCTCGATCAGCTTCTGGTGGCGGCGCTGCACCGAGCAGTCGCGCTCGCCGAGGTGGATCACGTTGCCGTGCGTGTCGGCCATCACCTGCACCTCGACGTGGCGCGGATCCGGCAGATAGCGCTCCAGGTAGACCGTCGCGTCGCCGAAGAACTTCTCGCCCTCGCGGGCCGCGCCCTCGAAGGCGTCTTGGAGCGTCGATTCGTCCAAAGCCACCCGGAAGCCCTTGCCGCCACCGCCACCGGCCGCCTTGACCGCCACCGGGTAGCCGATCGTCTCCTCGATCACGCGCTGCGCCCCCTCGATCGTCGCCACCGACTCGGTCGTGCCGGGCACGATCGGGACCCCGGCCTTGGCCATCAGCTCGCGGGCGCGGGTCTTCGAGCCCATCGCCTCGATCGCCGAGGCCGGCGGACCGATGAACGTGATCCCGGCCTCCTCGAGGGCGGCCGCGAAGGACGCGTTCTCGGCCAGGAAGCCGTATCCCGGATGGACGGCCTCGGCGCCCGAGCGCTCGACCGCGTCGATCAGCTTGTCGATCGCCAGATAGCTCTCGGCGGCTGGACCCGGGCCGAGCAGGTACGCCTCGCCCGCCCGCTTGACGTGGACGGCGTCGCGGTCGAGCTCGGAGTAGACCGCGACGGTCTCGACCCCGAGCTCCTCGCAAGCGCGCATGATGCGGACCGCGATCTCGCCCCGGTTGGCGATCAGGATCTTGGAGAACATGGGGCGCGCCACTTTAGAGCTTCACCCGCTGCTACGGTCCCGCTGTGCCTCATTTGGAGGCCATCCTCGATCCCACGGGACAAGCCGACAGCGCCCGCACGGCCACGCTCGTGCCACGCCTCGGGGATCTGGCCGGGATCCGGCTGGGGTTACTCGACAACACCAAGGCGAACGCGGCACGCGTGCTCGAGACGCTCGCCGAGCAGCTGCGTGCCCAGCACCACATCGGCGATGTCAGTACCTACACGAAGTCGTACTTCGGGACGCCGGTGGAGGAGGACCGGGCCCGGGAGATCGCCCAGAGCTGCGACGCGGTGATCGCCGGTGTCGGGGACTGAGGGTCGTGCTCAGCGGCCAGTTTGGCCGACGGAATCGTGCTCGAACGGGCGGGCGTACCCGCGGTGTCGATCTGCACCGACGCTTTCATGGTGCCGGCGCGAGCGATGGCGGACGTGCTGGGCTACCCCGATTTTGAGTTCGTGACCATCCCCCATCCGATCGCGAGCCTCACCCCGACCGAGATCGAGACCACCGTCCGGCAGGCGATTGGCGATGTCGTGCGGATCCTCACGAGTCCAATCGGCGGGTCGGCGGCGCCTGACGGCGGCGCCTTATGACCGCCGCGCCCGAGCTGCCGGTCGTCGACGTCGAGGAGATCCGGCGAGTGATGGAGGACTACTTCGCCCGCGGCTGGACCGACGGGCTCCCGGTCATGCCGGTAACCGGCTCCGTCCTCGCCGAGTTCCTCGCCCAGACGACGCGCGATCCCGACGAGGTGCTGATGGCCATGCCCCACCTGAACCGCGAGTGCACGGTGCGCCTGGCCGCCATCAACGCCGCCATGGCCGGCTGCCTCCCCGACTACTTCCCGGTCGTGCTCGCGGCCTGGTCCGCCCTGCAAAGCGAGGGATATGTGCCGCGCGCCATCTGGCAGAGCACCACCGGAACGGCCGCAATGCTCCTGGTGAACGGACCGATCCGGGAGCGGATCGGCGTCAACGGCGCCGGCAACGTGTTCGGATCGGGCTTTCGGGCCAACGCTACGATCGGCCGGGCAATCAGGCTGACCGCGATCAACACCTTCGGCCTGCGGCCGGGCGAGCTCGACCAGGCGACCCAGGGCAACCCGGCCAAGTACTCGGCGTGCGTCGCCGAGAACGAGGAGCAGTCACCGTGGCCGGCGTTCCACGTCGAGCACGGATTCGATCCTCAGGCGAGCACGGTGACGGCTATGACCATGCGCTCGGTGGCCCACATCGAGGCGCGGCACACCCAGGTCCCCGAGCAACTGGCCTTAGACATCGCCGGCACGATCTCGCGCACCGGTGCGCTCATCCACGAGACGATCAGCGCGTGCATCGCGCTCGGGCCCGAGCACGCTGCGCTGTTCGCGCGCGCCGGCTGGAGCAAGGACGACCTCCGCCGCTTCGTATACGAGCACGCGTTCAATACCCGCGAGCGGCTGGTCGCGGTCGGCAAGGACGCCGTCTCCGGCAAGACGCGGTGGCGCCTCTCCTCAGCGCATTCCGAGGCGGTTCCCGACACCGTCGCCGACCAGGATGAGGTCAGAGTCCTGGGCTCGGAGCGGGCGGTCGAGATCATCGTCGCCGGCGCTCACAACGCCGGCGTGTCGGCCGTGATCGAGACCTTCGGGCCGCGGGGCGGGCCGCCGGCGATCGCGCGCGTCGAGCCGGCGCCCTGAAGCCAGACGGCTGGCCTCCTAGGCCTTGACGAGCGCCGCCTCGTGTTCGAGCAGGAACCGCTTGCGGTCGAGGCCGCCGGCGTAGCCGGTCAGATCGCCGCCGGCGCCGACCACGCGATGACAGGGGACGATGATCGCGATCGGATTGCGTCCGTTGGCCAGACCGACCGCCCGCGCCGCCGACGGCCGACCGAGCTCCCGGGCGAGCTCTCCGTAGGTGGTGGTGGCGCCGTAGGGGATCTCGAGCAGCTTCGCCCAGACGCTCTGGAAGAACGGGCTTGCGCCGTCCATCCCCAGCGGGATGTCGAACTTCAGGCGCTCGCCGGCGAAGTACTCCTCCAGCTCGTCGCGCACGCGAGCGAACGGAGCCTCGGCCCGCCGGGCGTCGCGTGCGAGCGGGGAGTCATGGCAACCAGGGGCGGTGTACAGACCCGTCAGACGGTGCTCGTCGCCGCACAAAAGCAGCGGTCCGATCGGACTCTCAAGATGGGTGTAGAGCATGTCGTTCATGCCCCTTAGAACGCCCAGCGCGCGGCCGGCGTGAGACCAGGAGCGCCCTAGTGCGCGCTGAGGACCATACCGGCGGCCACCGTGTCGTTGCTGGCCTCGTCGATCAGGATGAAGCTGCCGGTGGTGCGGTTGCAGGCGTACTGATCGACGATCAGTGGCGTGCCGGTACGCAGACGAACCCGTCCGATCTCGTTCAGCCCGAGCTCGTCGGCGGGCTCGTGGGCCAGCGTGTTGATCTCGACCCGGTAGTCGAGCTTCTCGACGCGGGCCCGCGTGGTGCGGGTGGTGTGCTTGATCACGAGCCGCGCCCCGGGCCGCAGCGGCGCCTCGCCCATCCAGCAGACCATCGCCTCGAGCTCGCGCGCGGCGACGGGCGGATCGTCGGCCTCGACGATCATGTCCCCGCGCGAGACGTCGAGCTCATCGGCGACGCGGATGGTTACAGACATGCTGGGAAACGCGGTCTCGACCGGGCCGTCGAACGTGTCGATGGCGGCGATCCGAGTGCACTGCCCGCTTGGAAGGACCAGCACCTCGTCGTCGGGGCGCAGCAGGCCGCCGGCCACGGTCCCGGCGTAGCCGCGGTAGTCCGGATCGTCGGCATGCGGCCCCGGCCGGATCACCCACTGGACGGGGAAGCGCAGGTGGCTGAGGTCCCGATCGGGGGCGATCACCACGTGCTCAAGGTGGTAGAGCAGCGGTGGCCCGTCGTACCACGGCATCTCGAGCGAGCGCTCGACCACGTTGTCGCCGTGCAGCGCACAGATCGGGATGAAGGTGACGTCCGAAATGTCCAGGCGCGCCGTCCAGTCGGTCAGCTCCTCGACGACCCGCTCGAATGCGGCCTCGTCATAGTCGACCAGGTCCATCTTGTTCACGCACACGACCAGGTGGGGGATCCGCAGCAGCGAGGCAATGTAGGCGTGACGCCGCGTCTGCTCGCTCACGCCGCCCCGCGCGTCGACCAGGACGATTGACAGGTCGGCGGTCGAGGCGCCGGTGACCATGTTGCGCGTGTACTGCTCGTGGCCGGGCGTGTCGGCGATCACGAACTTGCGCCGGGAGGTCTGGAAGTAACGGTAGGCGACGTCGATGGTGATCCCCTGCTCGCGCTCGGCCCGGAGGCCGTCGGTGAGCAGGGCCAGGTTGACGAAGCCCTCACCGCGCCGCTCTGAGGTCCGCACGACATGCTCGAGCTGGTCCTCGAGGATCGCCTTGGAGTCGTGCAGCAGCCGCCCGATCAGCGTCGACTTGCCGTCGTCGACCGACCCGGCGGTGGCGAAGCGCAGCAGCTCGCTCGTTCGAGACACGGTCATCACCGCGTGGCCGTTTGAGGCGGCACCAGGGGACATCAGCTACTCAGCGCCCCAGGGCCTCAGAAGTAGCCCTCGCGCTTGCGATCCTCCATCGCCGCCTCGGTCACCCGGTCATCGGCGCGAGTCTCCCCGCGCTCGGTGACGCGCGTGGCGGCGATCTCGGAGACGACCTCGGGAAGGGTCGTGGCGTAAGAGCGGACCGCGCCTGTGCATGTCATGTCGCCAACGGTGCGGTAGCGGACGGAGGCCTCGAACGGGGCCTCGCCGTCGATCAGCTGCACGTGCGGGCTCAGCGCGTAGAGCATCCCGTCGCGCTCGAACACCTGACGGGTGTGGGCGTAGTAGATGCTCGGGACCTCGAGCCGCTCCTGCGCGATGTACTGCCACACGTCGAGTTCGGTCCAGTTCGAGAGCGGGAACACGCGCACGTGCTCGCCCTTGCGGATGCGGCCGTTGTAGAGCGCCCACACCTCCGGGCGCTGGCGCTTGGGCTCCCACTGGCCGAAGTCGTCGCGGAACGAGAACACCCGCTCCTTGGCCCGGGCGCGCTCCTCGTCGCGCCGGGCGCCGCCGAAGGCGGCGTCGAAGCCGTGCTCGGCGATCGCGTCGAGCAGCGTGACCGTCTGCAGGCGGTTGCGCGACGCGCGCGGCCCCGTCTCCTCCGCGACCCGTCCCCTGTCGATCGACTGCTGCACGCTGGCCACGATCAGCCGCTCGCCGAGCTTCTCGATCAGGCGGTCGCGGAACTCGAGCACCTCGGGGAAGTTGTGGCCGGTATCGACGTGCATGATCGGAAACGGGAAGCGGCCCGGACGGAACGCCTTCTCGGCCAGCCGCAGGAGCACGAGCGAGTCCTTGCCGCCGCTGAACAGCAGCACGGGGCGCTCGAACTCCGCGGCGACCTCCCGGAAGACGTGGATCGACTCGGCCTCGAGCGACTCGAGGTGGGAAAGCTCGTAGTGCAACGGATTCAAGACAGCCTCACTCGTGGATCCCGCATTCGGTCTTGTCGATGCCGGCCCACCGCCCCTCGCGGCCGGCCCCGGGGCGCGTGCACGGCGCGCACCCGATCGACGCGTACCCCTGGTCGTGCAGCGGATGGTAGGGCAGATCGTGCTCGAAGATGTAGCGCCAAAGGTCCCTCTCGGACCAGTCGGCCAGCGGGTTGACCTTCCAGATGCCGCGCCGGTCGTCACGCTCGAGCTTGCCGGCGCCGGCGCGGGTGGGAGCCTGCTCGCGGCGGATCCCGGTGACCCAGGCCTCGACGTCGTCGAGCGCACCCTCGAGCGCGTCGACCTTGGCCTCGCTGCAGCAGCGGGCCATCGTCCACGGCTCGTCGGGGCTGCGGGCGTCGATCACCTCGACCTTGACGCCGAAGCGGTCCTCGAAGCGCTTCCAGGTATCGAGCGTCTCGGGAAACAGGACGCCGGTGTCGATCATGAACACCCGCCCGTCGGGCTCGATCTCGGTCAGCATGTGGAGCATGACCGACTCCTCCTTCTGGAAGGAGCAGGCCATCTTCAGCCGCGGGTGGAAGCGCTCCACGGCATACGCGATGACCTCCTGGGCGGGCGCGGTCTCGAGATCGGGGATGGCAATACTCATAATCTCTCCAGCGGTCAGACTGCGCATTCGCCCTCGCCGCGGATTACCTCGAACGGCGAGCTCTTGGTCCAGTCGATGAAGTAGTTCATGTTGTCCAGGCTGAACTCGATCGGCATGGTGAGGTCCTTCACCTGCGCCTCGAACTCCTGCGGGCCGATGCGGTCCACAAAAGCGTTGAATTCCTCACCATCGCGCCGCTTGGATTCGTAGAAGCGTACCCAGCGCTCCACTGCCTCGGGCACGCGCTTGGCGGGCAGGCGGGCCTTGAGCCGCTGACCGTAGCGAACCTCGCCACCCTCGTAGGCGCCGCCAATGTGCGGGATGTAGGCGGGGATGGAGTGGTCGCCGACCTTGATCGAGGCCCCGTAGAAGCCGATGTTGGCGATGTGGTGCTGGCCGCATCCGTTCGGGCAGCCGCTCATCTTGACGTGGATCCTGCGCGTCAGCTCGTCGTCGATCTCCATCTGGACGAGGCGCTCGTGGATGGCCTGGTTGAGCCCCATCGAGCTGGTGATCCCGAGCTTGCACGAATCGGTGCCCGGGCAGCTCACGACGTCGGTGATCTCGTCGGCGCCGGCATCGCCCAGGCCGAGCAGACCCAGCGCGCGCCACACGTCGTACACCGACTCGTCGCGGACCCAGCGGAGGATCATGTTCTGGTGCACGCTGGTGCGGGCGAAGCCACCCGTGTGGTCGCGCATGATCTGCGCCAGGCCGCGCAGCTGGTCAGGAGTCAGATCGCCGCGCGGCACCTTGACCTCGACGGTCGAGAACCCGAGCTGGCGCTGGCGCTGCACGTTGGTCTCGAGGAAGTGCGTGAACTCACGGTTGTCCCCGTTCGGACTGGCGAAGGTGTGGGGCTTCGCGGGGGCGTTTGCCTGTTCGTCGTACTCGAACACGATCCTGTCTAGGGAGAAGTCGCGCTCGTCTACCCAATCCCCCTCGAGCTCCTCCTCCACGAGGGCGCGGAACTCGTCGATCCCGATCTTGTCGATCAGGACCTTGATCCGGGCCCGGGCGCGGTTGGCACGCAGCCATTCCTGGCGGTCGAAGATCCGCATGCAGGCTTCGGTGACCTTGAGGTAGTCGCCGTTGTCGAGCTCGACGAAGTCGGACAACGTGGGGGCCAGGCGCGGCATGATCGAGGTACCGCCACCTACCCGCATCTCCACGCCGCGAACGCCGTCCTTCAGCTTGGGGATGAAGGCGACGTCGTGGATCCGGGTGATCGCGTTGTCCGCCTCGGTGGCGGCGAACGCCGTCTTGACCTTGCGCGGCATCGCCTGGGTCGTCGGGTGGCGGACGAAGTAGCGCACGTACGCGCCGGCGTACGGGGTGATGTCGAAGAGCTCGCCCTCGAGCGTGCCGGCGCGCGGATCCCCGGTCACGTTACGCATCGTGTTGCCGCAGCCTTCGCGGCTGGACAGGCCGGCGTCGCCCAGCTCGCGGATCAGCTCGGCCGCATCGGGCAGCGGCACGTGGTGCATCTGGATGTTCTGGCGCGTGGTGATGTGGCCCTTGCGCAGCGGCACGTACTTCTCGATCACGTCCGCGAACGCGTCGAGCTGGTCGGGCGTCACCCCGCCGAACGGGAGCTTGACCCGCACCATCTGCACGTCGGGCTGGCGCTGGCCGTAGACGCCCTGCTTGAGGCGGAACTTGATGAACTCCTCGCCGTCGAGCTCACCTTTGAGGAAGCGGGTGGACTCGGTGTCGAAGTCGTCGAACTCACGCTCGAGGATCGGGATGACGTGCCCGGGTACGTTCTCGAGCACCTCGGGATTCTCGAGTGATCCGGTGCGGGCGCTGTGCATCGGTCTTCCTTCCGGTCGCGGGCGGACGACCAAATCTAGCAAAAGGCGATCGGCGTTCAGGCAATTAGGGAGGTGGGGCTACTACCTGCCTGCTGGGCCCTTCCCGGCTTTGAACGAGGCCGCGTCACCTGGCCGGAGCGAGGTGGCGAAACGAGTAACGAGCAACCGAGGTGTCCGGCGCCGCGACGGCGGGGGCAGCCGCCGCGGCAGCCGGCGCGCTGTCAGCCGGCGCCAGTCAGCGGCCCGGCATCGGCTTTGGGGGCTGAGCGATGCCGGTAACCACTGGCGCAGCGGCGAGCGCGAGCTAAGGCGTGTCGGACAAACAACGCGCCCGGAAGACCGTTTCGTCGCCTACTCGCGGCCAACAGCATGACCGAGGATTGACTACCCCGCATTCGCGCCCCTGAGCAACATCTCTCCTCGGTGGGCCCTTGGGTTGGCCCACCCCGCCAACTCGCGGGGACGCTCGCAGACCCGCCCCGCCCTGTCAAGACGAGGATTGGTGAGGGATTCGTCAGATGATGGCCGGGGTCAGAATCACGACCACGGCAGCGGCTCTGAGGGGGTGCGGTCGACGCCCTCGTAGAGCGCAGCCCGCTGCCACGGGCTCCGGCGGGGAGCGGGGGCGGCGAAAGTCGGGGCGGTCTCGCGCATGAACCGCTCAAGCGCGGCCACGACCGCGGCCGCCTCCTCGGCGGAGGCGGTGGGGGCCACGATCGTCAGCTTCGGTCGCCGGTTCATGCGGAAATAGCGGTTCCTCGGCGGCGCCTGACGGCGGCGCCTAGGGGTTCCTCGGCGGCGCCTGACGGCGGCGCCTTGGCGCGACGAGCGTATCGTGCCCGCCGTGCCCGAGCTTCCGGTGGTGGATCACGAGGCGGTCCTGCAGGCGGTCCCGCCGCGCGTAGCAATCGAGCGGGTGCGCGAGGGCCTACTCCGCTACCACGCCGGCGACTGGGTGATGCCGCCGAAGGTTTACCTGGAAAGTCCGCCATTCGGCGACTTCCGAGCGATGCCGGCGCGGGGCGACGGATTGGCGCTGCTCAAGTGGATCACCTCCTTTCCGGGTAACCCGCGGCGAGGTCTCCCGACGGTGACGGGCGTTATCTGCCTGTCCGATGCCGAGAACGGCGAACCGCTCATGCTGCTCGACGCGCGCTCGGTGACGGCGCTGCGGACCGGTGCGGTGGCGGCGGTGGCCACGCAGGCGCTCGGGCGCGCGGACGCCCGGACGGTCGGGATCGTCGGGTGCGGGCTCCACGGGACGTGGGCCGCCCGCTGCCTGGCGGCGGCCGGCTATGGGCCGGGCGTGTGCAACGACGAGCGCGTGGCCGCGGCCGAGGCGCTCGCCCGCGAGCTCGATTGGCGGGTGGGGACACTGGCGGAGGCGACCAGCCGCGACGTGGTGTGCTGCGTCACGCCGGGCAACGAGGTCGTGATCGACGTCGGAGCCCTCCACGCCGGCCTGCATCTGAACATGTTCGGGGCCGACGGCCCGGGCAAGGCCGAGGCGTCAGTGGGCGCGGTCTCCTCGTGCGTGCTGTTCTGCGACGAGTGGGAGCAGGCGTCCCACGGCGGCGAGCTGACCGGCGCCGTGGAGGCCGGCCTCGTCGCCCGCGAGCAGGTGACCGAGCTGGGCGCGGTCCTCGCCGGAGACGCGTCGGGCCGGCCGGGAAGCGAAGCGGTCACGCTGTTCGACTCCACGGGGCTCGCGATCCAGGACCTGGCCGTCGCGTCGGCCGCATTCGCGGCGTGGGAGGACAACCGCGTGCGCGCCCAAACGGTGCGCCTGTAGGGCGTGGTGATTAGAGCGGAATGTTTCCGTGCTTGCGCCGGGGCCCGGGCTGGCGCTTGTTCTGCAGGGTCTCGAGCGCCGTGATGATCTTCGGCCGCGTCTCGTGGGGGACGATGACGTCGTCGATGTAGCCCCGCTCGGCGGCGACGTACGGGTTGGCGAAGTGGGCCTTGTAGTCGTTGATCAGCTTCTGCCGGCGCGCGTCCGGGGTGGGCGATGCCTGGATGTCGCGGCGATAGATGATGTTGACCGCGCCCTCGGGCCCCATCACCGCCACCTCGGCCGTCGGCCAGGCGAAGTTGAAGTCGGCCAGCATGTGCTTGGAGGCCATGACGTCGTAGGCGCCCCCGTAGGCCTTGCGCGTGATGATGGTGATCTTGGGGACGGTCGCCTCGGTGTAGGCGTACAGCAGCTTGGCGCCGTGGCTGATGATCCCGCCCCACTCCTGGTTCGTACCCGGGAGGAAGCCGGGGACGTCGCAGAACGTGATGATCGGGACGTTGAACGCGTCGCACGTACGCACGAAGCGCCCCGCCTTGCGCGAAGAGTCGATGTCGAGCACGCCGGCCATCTGATTCGGCTGGTTGCCGACGACGCCCACGGCGTAGCCGTTCAGCCGCGCGAAGCCACAGATGATGTTGCGCGCGTAGAGCTCGTGGACCTCGAAGAACTCGCCGTCGTCGACGACGAGGCGGACCACGTCGCGCATGTCGTAAGGCTTGTTGGGGCTGTCCGGGACGACGTGGTCGAGCTCCTCGTCCATCCGTAGCGGATCGTCGGTTGGCTGGACGCGGGGCGGCGTCTCGAGGTTGTTCTGGGGCAGGAAGCTCAGCAGGTAGCGGGTGTCCTCGAGGCACTGATCCTCGTCATCGGAGGCGAAGTGAGCTACGCCGGACTTGGTGCTGTGCGAGATCGCGCCACCGAGCGACTCGAAGTCGACCTCCTCGCCGGTGACCGTCTTGATCACGTCGGGCCCGGTGATGAACATGTGCGAGGTCTCCTTGACCATGAAGATGAAGTCCGTCATCGCCGGCGAGTAGACCGCGCCGCCGGCGCAGGGTCCCATGATCAGGCTGATCTGCGGGACGACGCCGCTGCACATCACGTTGCGGACGAACACATCACCGTAAGCGCCAAGCGACACTACGCCCTCCTGGATGCGGGCGCCGCCAGAGTCGTTGATCCCGATCACGGGGCAGCCGATTTTGGCCGCCAGGTCCATGATCTTGCACATCTTCTCGCCCATTACCTCGCCCAGCGAGCCACCGAACACGGTGAAGTCCTGGCTGAACACGCACACGCGGCGGCCGTCGATTGTGCCGTGGCCGGTGACGACGGCGTCGCCGTAGGGGCGGTTCTTCTGCATGTCGAAGTCGTGGGTGCGGTGGCGCACGAATACGTCGAGCTCCTGGAAGGAGCCGGGGTCGAGCAGCTTCTCGATCCGCTCCCGGGCGGTGTACTTGCCCCGCTCGTGCTGCTTGGCCACCGCCTGCTCGGAGCCGGCGTGGATGGCCTCGTGGCGTAGCTCCTGGAGCTGGCCCAGCTTCTCGTCGTAGGTCTCGGGTGCTTTGTCTCTCATGGGGCCGGCGAGTTTAGGTTGTCTTACCGCTGCAAGATGCGATACAACTTCGCGATATTGCAGGAATCGGCGTTTTGGCGCCGACGACGGATGACATAGAAGCCGAATCGCCGGACCACCCGTGGCCGGCGA
>Ga0335074_10004311_pt1 | contig 19591 bp, 15 predicted proteins | sample Lox_Sample_23_FD_206715 | JGI IMG/M metagenome (GOLD analysis project Ga0335074, IMG submission 206715) | Soil microbial communities from Loxahatchee National Wildlife Refuge, Florida, United States - Lox_Sample_2.3 | ecosystem: Environmental > Terrestrial > Soil > Wetlands | place: USA... | reverse complement strand
TCGCGCGCTTGCCCTTCGCCGGCTTGGGATGCGCGCGGCTCAGGTACAACTTCACGCGCTCGTAGTAAGCTTCGCAGTTGTAAATCCGTTTCAGCACCGAGCGATAGCCTTCCACGAGCCGCACCGCGTCCATGCGCGGCACAAAATTCAGCCGCTCACCGGTATTATCGCCGCCCCCGGCATCCACAATGCGGCCCTCCCGCCGCAGCCGCCGGAAAAGTTGCGTCCCCGGCATGGCCTGCAGCAGCCCCACCATCGCAATCGGAATTCCGCTCCTCTGGATGAACTCCACCATGCGGTCGAAGATGTCTTCACGATCGGTGTCGAAGCCCAGGATGAAACCGCCCATCACCTGCATTCCGTAGCCTTGAATCGTGGCCACGCTCTCCAGCAGACTGCGCCTCGTGTTTTGCAGCTTGTTGCTCGCCACCAGCCCTGACTCGTCCGGAGTTTCAATGCCCAGAAACAGCGACCGGAATCCCGCCTCCTTCATCAGCTTCATCAACTCTGGATCGTCGGCCAGGTTCAGCGACGCCTCGGTAACGAAATCGATGGTGCTTGCGGTTTGCTTGCGCCACTCGGCCAATGCCTTCAGCAGCTCCCGGGCGCGCGGCTTGTTGCCGATGAAGTTGTCGTCCACGATGAAGACCGACTCGCGCCAGCCCGCCGCGCGCAACTGGTTCAGCTCTGCCAACACCTGCTCTACCGCTTTGGTTCTCGGCCGCCGTCCGTAGATCTCGATGATGTCGCAGAATTCGCAGTTGAACGGGCAGCCGCGCGAATACTGCACGGCCATCGTCGAGTAGCGTTTCATCTTGATCAGGCTCAGATCGGGCAGGGGACTGGTCGTCATCTCCGGCCGTTCCGCGGCCTGATACACATCCCGCGCCGCGCCCTCTTCCAGATCGCGCGCCAGTCCGGCGATCAGGCTCTCCGCTTCGCCAATCACCACGTGGTCCGCATGCAACTGGTCTTTTGACAGGCTGCTCGTGATCGGCCCGCCGGCTACGGTGCGCAGCCCGTGCTGCCGGCAGCGCTCAACAATCTGCGCCAGCGACGCGTGCTGGATATGCATCCCGCTTACCAGCGCCACATCGGCCCACTTCAGGTCGCGCTCCCGCAACGGCTCCACATTGGTGTCGATGAGCCGCCTGTTCCAGGCACTCGGCAACAGCGCGCCCACCGTCATCAGGCCCAACGGAGGCTGCGCCGCCCGCTTGCCCAAAAACTTCAGAGCATGTTTGAAACTCCAGAATGTGTCGGGAAATTGCGGATAGATCAGCAGAGCGTTCATGGTTTGCTTTCGCGCGGAAAAACAGCGGCGCGAGCACCAAGCGATGGTTCAGGCCGTCTCATCTAAAACTCGAAGACGATGGCCCCGCTCGAAGCGGCGGACTGGTTCCCTCCTCATTCTCCCACTAAAGCCCGTTCTTGTGCGAATCGCTCCGCGGTGCGGCCGCCCAAGGCTGCCTCTAGAACATCATCCCCGCCCACGCCGTGGCGCCCGCCAGTCCGCGCTCGGCGCTCTCCGCCTTCTGCTCCAGCTGCGCCACTTTAAAGCGCAGCGTCTGGTTCTCCTTCAGCAGTTCCCCCACCAGCACCTGCAGCCGTTGATTTTCCGCCGCGGCTGGCGCGTGTTCCTCTGCCGCGCGCCGGTGCTTCGCCTCCAGCACATCATTCGTCGTTTGCGACTTTTCAATAATCATTCGTGTCGTCCTCCATTTCGTCGCCCGATCTCTTGTTCATTGGGTGCCCGCGTCTCGCCTCTGGGGCGCAGCAAAGCTCGCTCCCCGGAGTCCCCGGCGGCAGGTCTTCGTCGCTGGGGTGGCTCGCTCCCCGCTTCTCTCACGCCTCGTCGATGGCGCGCGCCGCCGCATCCAGCGCATCGGCTACCTTTTTCACCTGCTCGCTGGTCATGTCCCCGCGGCCGGCGCGCATTCTGAGCGCCATGCGCAGGTTCATCGTGGCGCGCATGATCTGCGGCGACCGCCCCCGGCCAAAAACCTTTCGCGCCTGCTCCATCCGCCCGAAGATCGCCTTCACCGTCGCGGCATTCGCCTTCAGATACTCCTTGCCCTGCTCGGTCACCGTGTAGAGTTTTTTGTTGCCCTCGGTTGAAGAAGTGACGAACTCCTCTTCTTCGAGCAGCGTCAACGTGGGATACACCACGCCCGGGCTCGGCGCATAGCCGCCCGAAAGCCGCTCTTCGATGGTCTTGATGATCTCGTAGCCATAGCTCGGCTTCTCCGCAATCAATTGCAGAATCACCAGCTGCAGGTGGCCGCCTTCAAAAAATCGCTCCCGTCCGCCGCCGAAACCCGGGCCGAATCCGTGCTCGAATCCCTCCCAGCGCTCGCCATGGCGTCCGCGCCAGTGACGGCCGCCGCAGGCCTCGCGCAGGTGCTCCTTGTGCATCTCATGCAGTTCATCGTGTAATTCTCGAAATTTGCCAAACATTGTTGTATCTCCTTGATTTATCGTAGATATATCATACAACGTATCCACGATATATCTTAAGATATATCGAAACTCCATCGCTGTCAAGCTGGAATTTAGTGGTCAGTGGTCAGGGATCAGGAACAGAGAAAAGTGAAAAGGGAACAGAGAACAGATAACAGAGAAAAGAGAAAAGAGAACAGAGAAAAGGGATCAGGGATCAGTGGTCAGTGATCAGCGCATGCCTCGGCGCCGCCTGAACTTCGCTTCGTCACTCTTTCACCCTTTCACTCTTTCACTCTTTCACTCCCTCACTCTTTCACTCCCTCACTCTTTCACTCCCTCACTCTTTCACTCCTTCACTCCTTCACTCCTTCACTCCTCCACCCATTCACTGCCCACTGTTCACTGACCCCTGCCGTACACTGGAGTCATCATGGAAGAGTTTTCCCGCATTCAGCGCCTCCCCGCCTATGTCTTCAACATCACCGGCGAGATGAAGATGGCCGCCCGCCGCCGCGGCGAAGACATCATCGACTTCGGCATGGGCAATCCCGACGGCGCTACGCCTGCCCACATCGTCGACAAGCTGGTTGAAGCCGCCCGCAAGCCGCCCACCCACCGCTACTCCGTTTCGCGCGGCCTGCCTCGGCTGCGCAAGGCAATCTGCAACTGGTACAAGACGCGCTACGACGTCGACCTCGATCCCGACTCGGAAGCTATCGTCACCATCGGATCCAAAGAAGGCATCGCCCATCTCTGTCTCGCCATCCTTGACTCGCGCGACACGGTGCTGGTGCCCAACCCCTCCTATCCCATCCACATCTACGGCCCGGTCATCGCCGGCGCCCACATCGTCAGCGTCCCCGTCCACGATCACGAACAATTCCTCGCCCAGCTTGAAGACCTGATCCCGCGCATGACGCCGCGCCCCAAGGTCCTCATCGTCAATTTCCCGTCGAACCCGACCACCGAATGCGTCGAACTGCCTTTTCTCGCGCGACTCGTCGCCCTTGCCCGCGAGCACGGCTTCTATCTCGTGCAGGACCTCGCCTACGCCGACATCGCCTTCGACGGCTACAAGCCGCCCAGCGTCCTCGAGGTTCCCGGCGCCAAAGACGTCGCCGTCGAGTTCTTCACTTTATCCAAGTCCTACAACATGCCCGGCTGGCGCATCGGATTCATGGTCGGCAACCAGCGCCTGGTCGGCGCGCTCGCCCGCCTCAAAAGCTATTTCGATTACGGCACCTTCACGCCCATCCAGGTGGCGGCCATCGCCGCGCTCGAAGGGCCGCAGGAGTGCGTGGCGCAAATCTGCGACAACTACCGCCGCCGCCGCGACGTGCTCATCGAAGGCCTCAACAAGGCCGGCTGGCAGGTCGCTTCGCCCAGGGCGACCATGTTCGTCTGGGCCCGCATCCCCGAGGCCTACCGCGACCTCAAGTCCCTCGAATTCTCCAAGCTGCTCCTCACCGAAGCCAAAACCGCCGTCTCGCCCGGCATCGGCTTCGGCGACCACGGTGACAACCACGTCCGCTTTGCGTTGATCGAGAACGAAGAACGGACAAGGCAAGCGTTGCGAGGGATTAAGCAGATGCTGGCGAAAGGCGTTGTGACCGCATAGCAGCGGACCTTACCCGGGGCGCAGATTCTTCCTTCATCCACGCCCCGCGTGTTGCCAGGCGCCCCGGCTCAGGCCCCGGGCTTGCTCAAGCTTGCCTGCTCTTTGCTCGCCGAAGAGCCTGTCAGCTTGGAAACGGCGCTGAGGCTCGGCATCGGCCGTTCCCACAACAGCCGCGCTGAGGCCGCGTCGTTGGGGTACGTTTCTGTCGATGTCTGCCCCGTCGGCTCCAGCACCACGTCCACGCGCCGGTTGTACGCGAGCCAGGTCGCTCTCTCATGCCTCATTTCCCACTTGTCGGGTTTCTGCGAATCCTTTGATTGAAGCGACTCAACCTTTTTCATGCTGAGCTGATCGTCCTTTCCTTTGGCCTGCACCTCCAGATCCGATGCAGGAACCCCTTGCGAAACCAGGTAGGCCTTCGCCAGCTCCGCGCGCCGCTCGCTCAGCGCCTCGTTGTACTTCTCCCCGCCGCGTATGTCCGCGTATCCCACGATCTCCAGGCTGGCGTTTTGCTCGTAGGTGTCAAAATTCTTGAACTGCGCGGCCAGGCGGTCTAGAGCCATCTTCTCGCTGGGAACGAGACCGATTTTGGGATGCCGGCTGGTCGGATAAGCCGTGGGATAAAAGAGGCTGGCCAGCGTGGTGCTCGGCGGCGGGTCGATCGAGCCCTCAACCTGCAGCGTGGCCGTTTTGGTCACTGTGCCTCCGCATGGGTTTGAAGCGGTCAGCGTGTAGGTCAGAGCCTGGTCCACCGGTCCCACGCTCTGCTGCTTGGGATTCGCCGTAATCGTCTGGCTTCCGTCAAGCGCCTCTGTCCCGAATGGATTGATGGTTGCCGAGGCGGCATTGGTGGCCGTCCAGCGCAACGTGGCCGACTGCTGCTCCACCACCTTGTCACCTATTTTGTGGTAATGAATAACCGGCTCGCTCAGCGCCAGTGTCGCCGCCGGTTCCGCGTTCACGTCCACCGTCGCCGTCTTCGTCACCTCGCCGCCGGGACCCACTGCCTTCAACACGTAGGTCATCTTCCGCGTTGGTTTCACCACGCGATCGCCGTCGCTGGGCACTGATCCCAATCCCGCGATTGACGTGTCGATCGCGTTCATTGAGCTCCATTTCAACGTGTCGCCCGCTCCACAGCCCACGCGATTCAGGTTGGCTGCAAGCTCCGCCGTCACCGGCGCCACCGGCACCGTCCTGCTCAGAATGCCTGCGTGGAATCGCGGCTGCGGTCCGAGCTTTTCTCCCGCGGCAAAGTTCTTGTCAACCTGCCTGCCGTTGTCGTTCAGGTGAATAATCACTTTTTGTCCGGCGCTCGCCGTCACATCGCCGGTCCAGATCGTGTTCCCGTCGCGGCGCACCGTCACGTGGTAACTTCCCGGCTGCACCAGCAAACGGCGGTGCCAAAGCCAATCCCAGTCGAATTCGCCGGCGCGGCCCACAAAGTATGCGGGGGTTGTTCCATTCAGCATCACCGCGGCCTGGTGATCGCCCTTGAACTCAAGGTCGGCGAACGGGCCGCTGACCTTGCCGCCGTATGGCAGCAGATCCACGTGCAGCTTGGTTTCATTTCCACTCGTCAACTGCGCCTTTTGCGTGTTGGCCGTGTACCCGTAATTGCGCACCGCGATGGTGTGCATGCCGGGAGTCAGGTGAATGGCATGGCTGCCGGCCCGAATCGCCTTTCCATCCACAAACACGTAGGCCTGCTTTGGCTGCGCATCAACCTTGAGTTTTGCTGAGTCTTGAGATCGGGCAATTGCCGGATTGAGCCACAGGAAAGCCGAGGCGCACAAGGCAAGCAACGACACCTTCGTGAACATCATTCGCATCGCAAGTCATCTCCTTTGCGGATAGCCGCGCGCGCCAGCTTCAAGGATCAGTTGGGCTGACCGAGACAAAAGATTGGAGAGAACGAAGCCGGGGTGGATGGTGCTTGGCACAGCCCTGCTCCGTCTCGCCGGGTCTCACCCGTGAGTTACAGCGTGGACCATCCCCATATAGGAGCGATGCGCCAACCGCCGCTTCCGTTGTCTGCCTCGCGTCTCCGCCATGGCATCCGTACCCGCGGCTCACTTCGCACTCGCGTCCGCGTCAAATAGAGGCAATTGTCTTTTCGCCGCGCGGATTCACCGCTGTTGAGCAGCATCATGGCTTCTGGCGATTCGTGATTCGTGATTCGTGACTCGTGACTCGTGATTCGTGAGTCGTGATTCGTGATTCGTGGTTCGTGATTCGCGCTGGAGCGCCATCGGACTTGGCGTCTCATCCGGCTCCGCACGAAAGCGAGTTTTCTCCCTCACCACACTCCCGGCAGCATCCGCCACCGCGTCTGCTTGCAGTATTCCGTATAGCCCGGCAGCTCCGCGCGCAGAACCTTTTCCTCGTTCAGAATCCGCAGCACATACACCGGCGCGAGCAGCGCAAACGCGGGCAGAGCGACATACGATCCCAGCGCCAGCGGCGCGAAAAGAAACATTACCATGCTGAACGCGTACATGGGATGCCGCACGAGCCGGTACGGCCCGCTGCTGATCACCGGCTGTCCCTCCTCCACGCGAATCGTGCGGCCGGCATAGTGGTTGGTCCAGATCACCCACGCCATGGCGATCTCTCCGCCGAGCGCCATGACCAGAGAGAGCACCTCGAGCCAGGTTGGCTCCGCGCCCAGCCAGGCTCGTGACCACCCCAGCCGGTGGTCAAATCCCGGCAGCGTGAAAAGCCCCGCAAGCAACGGCGCCGCGAACCGAAGAAGTCGCTTCTGCTCGGGCTCGCGCTCTTTCGCCTGCAGCCGCCTCTCCACCACCTGCGGGTCAGTCTTGAGAAAAAAGAAGAACGCCGCCAGCGCGAAGCCGACATACGCGGCCAGGAACGCCCATCCCTGCCACCATCGCACCGTTCCGGCGGGCAGAAAAAGAATGGCTATGACCAGCGCCGTCGTCACCACAAAACGCACCGCCACCTGCACCCCCAGGTGCGGCATCATTGCCTTTGTTTGGGGAGGAATTGCGGAAGAAGGGTGTGTTGCACCTGCTTGCATCATCGCTGGATTCTCCTTTCTGATCCACGCTCCGACTGCGCCCCAAGCATAACCCCGTTTTACTTTTCGTGCGCCCCCAACCAGCCCAAAGCGAAGAGTGAGATGCCGTCAGCCTGAAGCTGGCAGCGGCCGGCGCCTTTCCTTCCCGCCCTCCCGGTCCCCCCGCTTTGCTGTCAAGAGGGAAATCTTTTAACTTTTTTGCAATCAGCGGCTTCCCCGTGCAGATCATTTCGCGAATCGGCGCACAATGGATCTATGCGCACATGCACACACTTCCATGGCCTTCGGGTCCCGTATTTCTATGTCCCTGCGCGGCCATCCTGTTCCGGCATCGCCTCGCAGTGTCAGATATCTCCCCGATTCAATCTGTCAGGGTACTGCCCGGTCCGTACTCACCCCACCCCACCCCCCATTCCGCAAAAACCCGCCTGTGAAACTGTGAAACTGTGGGGCGCACATAACCCCTTCGCAATCAACCAAAACCAGAACCCCCAAAAGTGCCTTCACAGCTTCACAGAAACTGTGAAACTGTGGAGCCTCTTCGATCGAGCTCAAAACAGAGCAACTTACAGGCGAAGCCCTCACAGCCCATTTTCAAAAAACGTCCCGAAAAGAATTTATTTCTGCGCAATTCGATTTTTTTGCTGTGCAATTCAATGCATTTTGAGTGCAAAAGTGAGCTGAAACACATGCGATAACGCAAGCCAATCCATACAAAGCGCTCGCAGGTCCGAAGAAACTTCTCGCTCTGCACCAAGCTTGGTGAAATCCACAAATTTACTTGTTTTTTGCACTTGCATCCACAGATTTAACGGCAGTAATGTCTCATTCAACTGATGGCCAGTAGGGCATCGGGAGTTGATCGCCGGAACGGTTGGTGGAACGAAATGCTGACGAGAGTCAGAGAATCGCCGCCAGCCCAGCCAGAAGGTGAAACCTGAGGCGAAAGCCGCAGAGGGATCGCTGGCCGCACCAGAGATTGCAAAAGCCGCCGCAAGGCGGAGGTTGTTAAGACTGGTTGATCCGGAGGATGCGCGAACCGGCGGATATTGAATACTCATCGGCGGCTCAGCTGGCGATGCAAGGTTCAGTTGAAGCAAGGGGTGCATCAAAGGCCCAGCCGGAGGTAGCGGCGCACGGCGCAAGCCGGGTGCAGTGAAACCGGTAAAGCCGGCAGAGGAACAGCCGATGCGAGTCGGATGTTCGCGGCCGGTGTGGCAGACGGGCGGAGGCCGGCGCAAGCCGGAGGCCGCAGCAGCAGACAGCGCAAGCTGAAGGTTGCAACAACAATCGGCGAAAGCCGGTGGTTGGACACGAGCCGAGCTGAAGGACGACGCCAGGTGTGAATCGGTAGTAATCGCAGGCCTAGCTGGAGGACGGACACCAGCGCAAGCTGGAAGGTCAGCCGCCAGTCGGTCGGAAGCGCGTAGCACACGGTGAAAATCGGGTGCTTGCCACCGGTCGAGCCAGGCGAGACAACACCGATCCGAGCCGGAGGGTTGGCCCGCGGTCGAGCCGGAAGTAGGGCAGCCGTCGCAAGGCGGAGGTTCGAAGCCGGCGCAGCCAGAGGAGGGAGCGGCAGCGAAAGCTGCAGGTTCACCGCTGGGGGAGCCGAGAGACGCAATACCGGTTGTACTATTAGCCCATCAAGATTGAGACGCCAGGGACTTCGGTCTCTGGCGTTTTCAATTTCAGGCGATCATTCTCGCGGCCGCTTCCTCGCTTCCTCGCTTCCTTGCTGCAGCACTGCCATTCGCGGTGACTCGGCTCACCACTTCTGCTCTTGAGCCGGCATTACACTGGTTCCGGAGAATCCCTCATGCTCTACGGTCCCATCCTTCGCAGCACAGCCCGCCTCGTCGCCGCTGTCGCTGCATTTTGTTGCGCGCCGTCGGCCGTCAGCGCGCAATGGGCGCCGCCTTCACCCTCCAGCGCGCAGTCCATTCCGGTCTCGCAGCTGATTCAGCCGGCCGAACTCAGCCGCATGCTGGCCACCCACTCTGCCGAGAAACCCCTGATCTTCCAGGTCGGATCGCATGTCATGTTCTCCCAGGCCCACATTCCGGGCGCAGAATATGCGGGAGCCGCCTCGCAGGATGCCGGCGCGCAGCAACTGCGCGCCCGCGTCGCCCCGCTTCCGCGCAAGACACTCATCGTCATTTACTGCGGCTGTTGTCCATGGAATCGCTGCCCGAACGTCGGGCCTGCATATAGTCTGCTCACGGTCATGGGCTTTACTCACGTAAAGGTCCTGTACATTCCTGAGAACTTTGGCGCCGATTGGGTCAACCGCGGATTCCCGGTTGCCGGCGGGAACTGACGCGTCGCCGATGGTTGTGCCGTCGGGCAGAATCTCGCGCCTGGCCGCTTTCGCCCTCATCTTCGCGGCGCACTGTGTCTCAGCCGGCGCTCCTGCCGCCGGGCCGCGCGCGCTTCTGAACAAACCCGCACCCGACTTCGCTGTCACCGATCTGAACAACCAACCGCTGCGCCTCAGCAGCTTTCGCGGCAAAGTTGTTCTGCTTAACTTCTGGGCCACCTGGTGTGCGCCATGCGAGACAGAAATGCCTGCCTTCACCGCGTGGCAACGCCAATACGGGCCAGAAGGATTGCAGGTCATCGGCATTTCCATGGACGACGAATCTGCGCCGGTGCGCCGCCTCGCGAAACTGCTGAAGCTCAATTACCCGGCCGCCATGGGCGATGCGCACCTTGGCGCCCGTTACGGAGGCGTGCTGGGTTTGCCGCTCACTTTCCTCATTGACCGTGACGGCATTATCCGCGCGCGCTTTCAGGGAAACGCCGGCCTGCCGAGGATCGAGCGCCGGATGAAGGAGCTGTTGTCACGGCCTTGAGCAGCGTCGCTGGCCCGGCTCCCTTGCTCCCATGCTCCCTGCCTTCTACACTGGCTTCCATGAAGCTCGGCCTCGGTCTTTACCGGCACATGCTAACTGACGAGTACTACGCCTTCGCCGTGCAAGCCGGTTGCACGCACATCATCGTGCACCTCGTCGACTACTTTCGCCAGGGCGAAGGCAATGCAGCAAACAACCAGCCCATCGGCAGCAAGGACAAACCGTGGGGTGCAGCCGGGGACCCCGACAAGCTATGGACCGCAGCCGAACTCACCGCCCTTCGCAAACAGGCTGAAGCCGCCGGCCTCAAGCTCGAAGGCATCGAGAACCTCGACCCCGCGCACTGGCACGATATTCTTCTCGACGGTCCCAAGCGGCCCCAGCACATTGGCAACGTGCAGTCGATCCTGCGCGCCATGGGCGAGGCCGGCATCGGCACCCTCGGTTACAACTTTTCCATCGCAGGCGTGGCCGGCCGCACCAGCGGGCCCTACGCGCGCGGCGGCGCGGAATCCGTCGGAATGGCTGGCGCTGTTGACAACCCCATCCCCAACGGCCAGGTCTGGAACATGATCTACGATCCCGCTGCGCCGCCCGGTACGCTCGCCTCCATTACCCACGATGAGCTCTGGCGCCGCCTCGAGCGCTTTCTTGAAGACGTGTTGCCCGTGGCCGAGCAGGCCGGCGTGCGCCTGGCTGCTCACCCCGACGATCCACCCACCCCCACCATGCGCCGCCAGCCGCGCCTCGTCTACCAGCCCGCCATGTACCAGCGCCTTATCGACATCTCGCCAAGCCCCAGCAACATGCTCGAGTTCTGTCTCGGCACGCTGGCGGAGATGACCGAAGGGGACCTTTACGAAGCCGTCGACCGTTATAGCCGTCAGCACCGCATCGCCTACGTCCACTTTCGCAATGTCGCAGGGAAAGCGCCTGATTATCACGAGACCTTTATTGACGATGGCGATGTGGACATGCTGCGCATTCTCTGGATCCTGAACAAAAACGGCTTCGAAGGTGTGGTGATCCCCGATCACGCGCCGCAGATGACGTGCTCTGCTCCCTGGCATGCCGGGATGGCGCACACGCTTGGATTCCTCAAGGCGGGCATCGCGGCCGTCGAACGCGGATTCTTGCCGGCTCCTTTGCCTTCCAGACTGGCGCCCGCATCGGCGTAGCTTCGGCGGACCCTAATTCGGCGACGGTTTGCTCACCTGGTCGATCACCAGCACGTCGGCCGGCGCCTTCGTTGCGTCAAGCTTGAGGCCAAGCTGCTCCTGCATTGCCGTAAAGAGCGGGGGTAGAGCATTCGGGTCGTCTGGGCGGGCTGTATCCGGTGCCCATCGCAAGGTGAAATCGAATCTTCCGCTCAGGCCGCTTTGATCAACCACCGGCCTGTCGAGAACAAAGTTCAAATTCCAGGTAAGATCCAGCATGCTTATGTTCGTGCCCCGAAAAGTGATGGCTTGCGAGTTCCATTCGGTGAAGGTCGTGTCCGGCAGGCCTTTCGGATCGCCCAGGCTTTTGGCAAGTTTTGCGCCGCTCTTTGCCCTGTGAAGGCCGTAGACCGCAATCTCGCGGGTTTCGTGATGCAGCGCAAGGTTGAACCGGGAAGCGAGCAGGCTGCGATACATGGCCTGCATCTGCTTCAGGTTCGGTTCGCCGACGAGGTCGGGCATGCCATCCACGTCGAACTTGTCCGTGCTAAGCCAAGGCGGGCCCTCCACAATCTGCCGCTTGTGCACGCCGTAAGCAAAGGAGATCATATCGTCTACGGTCTCGTTTTCGCAGAAAATCCGCCGCCCCTCGGATTCGAACCCTCGGCGGCTCTTGTCAGGATCGGTGGGCTTGATGGTCGCAACCTCAAACTCCGGCTTCGCATCCGGCGGCATATGGTCCGTGGGTTGGGGAACTGGCCATGCGGTATCGGCGGTTGCCCGTGCCAAAGTCAAAGCATAGGAAGCCCCGCCGTATTTCAACGTGCCAGCCAGCGACTTGCTGTTTGCACTTATTCTTCCCTCGAAGCTTCCCTCGGGAGGAATCGCAAACCGGAGCATTGTCCCTTCGAGCGTCAGCGAATTCAGGTCTGACTCTCGCGTTCCTCCAGGACCCATGGTGTAGAAAACACCCTGCCACCCACTTCTCCCGGCCTGACCGTGATCCGCCTGCGACATTTGCAGTATGACCTGGAACCCTCGTCCGGCCTCGACCGTTCCTTGCCAATTCCCCGTGATATCCGGTGCGGGCTGAGCAATGACCGGACTCGACAACGCGCCTGCAAAAACCGTGAAGACGGTGAATCTCCCGGCGTGGCGCAATCGGCCTCTGCCAGACTTGAATTCGTGAAACTTGCCTTTGCCTGCCATCCCAGCAAGCCTTTCTCGACCCCAGCACATTATCCTCCTAATCTCAAATTCGCAGAATCCCAGACCGGGAACCGGCAAAACTCTGCGGCCTCCTCGTTTGCTGACAAATCGCACAGGTGGCCGGGGATCCGTTCGGCGCGCCTGCAAATTGCTCGGAGATAATAAAAGACGACAGAGTCTGCGCGGACGCGAGGCCCGAATTCCTCGTTCCTGAACCCTGGCGCCTGAGCCCTGATCCCTGAAAACACCCATGATCTTCGACCAATTCAGCCTCAAAGGAAAAACCGCTCTCGTCACTGGCTCGTCGCGCGGGCTCGGCGCGGCCATCGCTGTGGCTCTCGCCCAAGCCGGCGCCAACGTCGCCATTCACGGGTCCACATCTGTCCCCAAAGCCACGCAGCAAAAGCTCGAGGCCATGGGCGCAAAGTCGGTCGCCCTGGTCGGCGATGTTGCCGATGCAGCCGTATGTGCGATGCTGGTGCAAGAGACCGTCAAGCGATTCGACACGATCGATATTCTGGTCAACAATGCGGGCATCATTCGCCGCGCGCCCGCCTCCGAATACTCTGAAGAGGACTGGCGCGCCGTCATCGACGTGAACCTTTCCAGCATCTTTCGCCTAACGCAACTGGCCGGCCGGCACATGCTGGTACAAGGCTCTGGCAAGATCATTAACATCGCGTCGCTGCTTACGTTTCAGGGGGGCATTCTGGTGCCCGCCTATGCTGCGGCCAAAGGAGGAGTGGGCCAACTCACGAAAGCCTTCGCCAATGAGTGGGCCTCAAAACGAATCAACGTCAATGCCATCGCCCCCGGCTATATGGATACAGACAACACGGAGGCCCTGCGCAACGATCCACAGCGAGCTCGCCAGATCCTCGAACGCATCCCCGCCGGCCGATGGGGACGCCCTGAAGACCTTGCCGGCGCAGCGGTCTTTCTTGCCTCGGCGGCGAGCGATTACGTGCATGGCCACATCCTTGTTGTCGATGGGGGCTGGCTTAACCGGTAGAAGCTGGAAAACGATGGACGAACGCAGGCAACGAGGAGGAAGAGACCGCTGGTGCAACCGCTCGTAACCCAAAGAAATCAATAGCCGGGAAGGTTGTTACACGCCAAACTCTGCATCCAACCCTGGAAGAAGCACTTCCAGGCCATGCAGCCGAAATGCAAGGAGACAACGATGAATTTGCGATCGATGGGATTTCTGGCGCTTGTTTGCGCCGCCCCGATAGCGGTAGTCGCGCAACCACCGAAACCTGACGCGGGCATCATCGGCATTGCCCACGTCGCCTTCCGCGTGAGCGATCTCGACCGCGAGATTGCCTTTCTCGGCAAGCTCGGGTATGAGGAGTCGTTCGCCATCACCAGCAACGGCAAGCTGGCAGAGGTTTTTATCAAGGTCAACGATCGCCAATTCATCGAGCTCTATCCCCAGACCAATCCTCCGCAGCCGTTGGGGTGGATGCACGTTTGCTACGAGGTCGGCGATCTCGATACGCTCTTCAAGTTTTACGATTCAGTCGGCCTGAAACTTTTGCCGGTGCGGAAGGCCGGCGCCGGCAATCTCATCTCGGCGACGAACGACCCTGATGGCCGTGTCACTGAATTTACGCAGTACATGCCGGGTTCAAAGCAGACGCTCGACGAGGGCCAGCACATCGGAATGGGCCGCGTTTCGACTGAACTGATAGGGTTCGATCTGCCCGTCAAAGACGGCGCTGCGCAAAAGGAGTTCTATTCCGATCTCGGATTTGAAGCCACCGAAGAGAACGGCAATGTGCGCCTTACTGCGCCGGCCGCACCCGACGTGCATATCGAATTGCGCGCCTGGCACCCCAAGGCCCAGCCTCAATTCCTCTTTGCGGTTTCCGATGCGCGGCGCGCCGAAGATCAACTGCGCAGGGCGGGCGTCAACGTGGTGCGCGACGACAAGATCGTCTTCGTCCACGATCCCGATGACAATATTTTTGTTTTTTTAGAGCTGCCCAGGAACCGTTAACGAAAGGGACAGGGGCCAGGTTTCAGGGTGAGGGATCCAGGAACCTGTGGGCTGCGTTTCCGCTAGTTCCGCGCCGCGTGGTGAGCAGCCGCACGCTGCTCAGACAGCAGATCCGCAAGCGCCCGTTCGGGACAGATGTGATTTGCTTCGCGCCGCTCCAACTCTTCTTCTGTCGCAACATACTGGGCAATCGTCATGAAGCAATCGAGACAACGCGAATTGTAACTGCCATTTTCGTTTTGTGTACGGCTGTACATACCCTTATGAGGAAACATGACGCCATCCTAGGCGCATTTCAGGCGGAAATGGCGTGACTGGTGTCACGAAACGAAGTTCATCGCTTGTTTTCCGATGAGCCGCTCGCCGTTCCAGTTTCATTCAATAGGCAGGGGAGCCCGCGTTGTCCCACTGGTTTGGATGAAGCTGGAGATACCAGCACGGTGAATTGCCGTCGTGCGGAAACAGCGCCACCGAGCAGGGAACGTTGGCGGTGCCGAGAAAGTCATACTCTGTCTTTTGCCCCTTGAGCGGGACGGACAGGAAGCGGCTCACAGTGACCTGGGACTGCGGCGAGCCGCGCAGCTTGTAGACCGCCCAATCGAGCACGAAGGCGGCAAGCGTGACTAGGGCGAACGAAACCAGGACGCGCAACAGCCACCGGCCCAACGTACGCATCGTCGTCCACCTTTCCTGCGGTTAGCTTCCGGGCTCAGTTGGCACGCGCCAGCTTTCAAGGCCACGCCCCACGGCCAGAGGAGCCGTGCCTTATCCAGAATAAATGCGGGGTCCGCGACTGCCTGCGATATTTGCGCGCCGCCGGACCGAGGGAGCGCAGCCAATGCACCGGTTCAGTAGAAGCGCCACATCACTTGAAGCTGTGCTGGCCATCACGCACAGCCGCGGGGGAGCGGAGCGCTAATATTTTGTCGTCTGCCCCAGTTGATTTCCCCCAATCTGCTCTGAGGCTCACATGAGATACGGCGGACCAAAGCGAGAGGGCATCCTGCGAGCGGCCCTCGTCGTCTTTGTTTTCGCCGGAAACCTGGGACTCGCCTCCGCCCGACAAGCGTCAGTCGCGCAACTGCAGAGGATCGTTGACGCTTCGCGATACAAAAAGGACGCAGAGGCGGCCCAGCAACTCTCCGGCCTGACGCTGACAGAGCGCCTCAGCACGGCGCGCTTCAAACAGCTCGAGACATGGCTGCCAGGCGAGAAGAGCCGACAGGCACTACTGGCAATCGCTGACCAGTCGGCCTTTCGGAGTCCCCCACCGAAGGAAATACCGGGCAAGCCAGCCCCGGACCTTGCTGAGCAGCGGCGAGTTATGGCTCTCGTCGTGAACTACGTGGCGAAAACCGTTCCCAAGCTACCCGACTTTCTGGCGACCAGGACTACGATTCGATTTACGAACTCGCCGGAACTCCAGGGCTACGCTCCAAGCATCTACGAACCCCTGCACTTAGTGGACGCCTCCAGCAGGCAAGTCGGCTATGTGGACGGCCGTGAAGTCGGGGAAGAAGCGCCCAGGGGAGCGAAGAATGCTCCTGCAGAGCGCGGCCTTCAGAGTTGGGGGGAATTCGGCCCGATCCTCTCGACCGTTTTGCTGGACGCCGCGCGAAGCAAGCTCGCGTGGCTGCGCTGGGAACAGGGGAGCGCGGCGCCGCTTGCAGTCTTTTCTTACACAGTCCCTAAGGAACATTCGCACTTCGAGGTCGATTACTGCTGCATTGTGGACCTTCAGGGTCTTAGCCGTGTCTTCCGCGAGTTAGCTGGATACACGGGCGAGATGGCCGTCGATCCCGAGACCGGCGCGATTTACCGACTCGAAGTCGTCGCCCAGTTAAAGCCGGGCGAGCCTGTCACCGAGGCCGAGATCGTGGTGGAGTACGCCCCGGTGGACATTGGCGGCAGAGCCTACATTTGTCCGGTGCATGGCATCGCTCTGTCGGTGGGCCAAGGCCTTGCGGAGGAAAGGTTAGAGCTTGTCCCAAGCGCGCCTGACGGCCCATCTGGATCTCGAACGAGGGCTGCCGTAGTCGATACGGGCACCGAGCCAGTGGTCGCCCAACAGACTATGCTGAACGACTTGACCCTCGCGCAGTATCGCCTGTTCGGTTCCGAAGCGCGGATCATCGCATCAGCGGGAAGTGAGCCGGCTGACGCAGAACAGGCTGGATCAGCGAGGCCCGACAGCAGCCTGGCCCAAGACGTGCCGGCGGCGAGCCAGTATGGTGTTTCCAATACGCCCGAAGCAGGCAGCTCGTCTGGATCAGCGGCAAGCCCCGCACCCGACACTCCCAAAGCCGCCCTGCCCGCGATTCCGGAGATCAGCGTCACGCCGGCCGTTGGATTGCCCGGCTCCCCGGCTGTTTCGCAGCAGCCCCCGCCCCCCATCGAAGCCAACTTCCGCACCACCTCACGGCTTGTGGGCGTGAGCGCTATTGCCTTTGATAAGAAGGGAAGCCCGGTAACAGATCTGAAGCCGGAGGACTTCGCGATCCTCGATAACGGCGTCATGCAGAAAATCCTGTTCTTATCGCGGCCGGGCGATGCGGCGGGCAGCCCTGCCTCATCAACGGAGGGGCGGGCTTCCGCGAAGGGCGCGCCGCGGGTCGTGTCGAACCTGCAGGGTCCCGGGTTAACGGACGCGAGTCCGCGTTTTGCGGCGAGCGAGGGCGGTGTCACGATTCTGCTAATCGACGCCGCTAATGTTGCATGGAGCGATATGAGTTACGCGCGAAGTGAGATACAGCGCTTTCTCAAAATGCTGCCGGCCGGCGAGCCGGTGGGTCTCTACGTGATGAGGAGGTACGGCTTCCAGGTGTTACAGGAGCCGGAGGCCGATCACTCGGCCCTGGCGGCGGTATTGGCGAAATGGGCGCCGAGCGCGCAGGACCTTGCGCAGGCGCAGGGGGAGGAAGAGCATAACCGCCAGCAGATGGAGTTTGTCCATGACGTAGGATCGCTCCTCTATGTGAACGGCAATACCCCGGAAGGAGGTGCGGAGCTTGGTTCCCCAGCGGACCGGTCGCTGCGCACTCCGGGCGACAGCCCCTCGAAGGATGCTCTTAGAGTTCTTCCATTTGTTGCGCGTCACCTTGCAACAATTCCAGGGCATAAGTCCCTGATCTGGATCTCAAGCGATAACGTCCTCGCCAACTTCAGCGACAAGGCGCAAGCCGTTGAGAAGGATGACGAACATCTCGATTCCCTTGGGACGGCCGCGGAGGAGGCGCTGAACGACGCGCACAGCAGCATTTCGGTGCTTGACGTGTCTCAACTGGAAGCGGCCGGCGTCCCGGCCGACGTGCGACAGGCTAACGTACAACTGGTCCCTACCGCGAACGACGCTGTCCAACTCGCCGGATTGCCGGGCTCTGAGAGGCGGGAGGCCCTCGAGGCTGAGGAGGGATCCAAGCGGGACACTAACCCAGGCCGCGTCACGGCCCAGATGCAGCAGGACACTCACCCCATCCAGGGCGTTTTCCGTGAATTGGCGGATGCAACTGGAGGGCGCCCGCTGCGGCGGGCAGGGGACATCGCCCGCGAGCTCAGCTCCATTGCGGCCGACGGTCGCGCTGCGTATCTTCTCAGTTTCACGCCGGACACTCCGCCGGATGGTGCTTACCACCATCTGACAGTGAAGGTCACGGGGCGGAGCGGAATCACGCTTCGCTACCGCACGGGGTACCTCTACGAGAAGGAGCCGGTGACAATCGGAGAACGGTTCCAGCAAGCAGTTTGGCAGCCGCCCGATATGACCGGGATAGCATTAACGGCGATTCCGCAAAGGGACGCTCAGGGGAGCTTATTGCGGCTCAATATCGCCGGAAGTAGCCTCGCAATGGCGCGCGAGGGCGATCGATGGACCGACAAGCTGGATATCTTTCTCGTGGAGCGCGATGATGCCAACATGCGCGCAAAAGTTTCGGGCCAGATCGAGGCGCTCCATCTGCTTCCCGCGACCCATGAGCAAATCATGAGCAACGGGCTCACCATTGGCCAGCGGGTTTCATCGGTTCCTGAAGTTGGCGTGGTTCGCGCCGTAGTCGTAGACGAGAACTCGGGTCGAGTGGGCACGATCACCCTCCCGCCCTCGGCATTTGAGGGGAACGCTAATTTCGGACGCTAGAACTTCACGCTGGCGGCGCGCGGCGAAAGCCCGCTGAGTTCGGCCGCCCGCGCCTCGGCGTAGGCTGCTGCGCCGATCAGGGCCGTGCGGCTTTCCAGAATTACGCGCACTGGGGTATTCACCAGCAGCTGGCTTAGCCGGCCCTTGTCGGTGAAGGCCTTTATGAAGGTTCCATCTTTGAGCTTCTCGAGGATGCGGGGCGCGATGCCGCCGCCGACGTAGAGCCCGCCCACCGACAGCACCTTCAACGCCAGGTTGCCGGCTTCAGCGCCATAGGCTGAGACAAACATGTCCACGGATCTCTCGCACAGCTCGCTCTTGGCTTTGAGCGCGCACTCGGTGATCACTGCGTTTGGGTCTTCCTTCTGCATGCGCTCAGCCAGCCACGCGGGCTCTTCGATGCCGCGGCCCTCGCGCAGGAATTCGTAGATGTTGGTGAGGCCCTGGCCGCTGACCACGCGCTCGAAGCTGATGCGACCGTCGTATTTCTGGCGCAGGAAGCGCAGCAGATCGATCTCGTCCTCGTTGCGCGGCGCATAATCCGAGTGGCCGCCCTCTGAAGGGTAGGGAACGTAATCGCGTCCGTCCCAAACCAGGAACGCTTCGCCCAGCCCGGTCCCCGCCGAGATCAGGCCGCGATTCCCCACCTGCTGTGCATCGCCCTCGCTCAGGGTGAACACCTGGTCAGGGCCGAGTTCTGCGATCCCGTACCCATTAGCCTGCAAATCGTTGATAAGAAATACATAATCGATGTTCAGATCGCGTGCCAATTCGCGGCTGTCCAATGTCCACGGCAGATTGGTCAGGCGCAGCCGCCCGTCGCGCACCGGGCCCGGCACGCCAAAACACGCTGAGGTCACCCGCTCCGAAACAACGAACTCCCTGACGATTTCCTCCAGCCCCGCATATTGCTTTGCGGGAAACTGTTGATCGCGCTGGTGCTTCAAGTTGCCGTCGGTGAAATCGAACAGCGCCAGGTGGACCTTGGTGCCGCCTACATCGCCTGCCAGAATCATCTAAATCCTTTCGATTGTTCCCATACTGCTCTCCCCACGCGCTGGCAACAGCGCCGCCGCAGCTTGATCGAGGAGCAACGTCAGTATACCGCTCGCCGGTGAAATCATCTGGCTGGGCAG
>Ga0335074_10004310_pt1 | contig 19594 bp, 16 predicted proteins | sample Lox_Sample_23_FD_206715 | JGI IMG/M metagenome (GOLD analysis project Ga0335074, IMG submission 206715) | Soil microbial communities from Loxahatchee National Wildlife Refuge, Florida, United States - Lox_Sample_2.3 | ecosystem: Environmental > Terrestrial > Soil > Wetlands | place: USA... | reverse complement strand
CCCCCAGAGGCCCTCGCACGCAGGTCCACGGTCCCGGAGGGCCGGTTGCGGGGGGCGCTGCCGGCAGGTCCCTCGTCGCCGAAGTCGTGCCGCTCTCCGTCCGTCGCCTCGGCGTCAGTCGAGGGGCTTCCCGCTCCCGGCTTTTCCTCCCCCCGGGCCCCAGCGCCTCCCCCGGGCCATCCAAACCCGCCCCCCGGCCATCCAAAGCGGAACGAAGGCATGTTCGGCAAGCGTGGCCGTTGCGCAGTTACATCCCGCAGTTGACGGGCCCCCTGGCGGATGGCGAACTGCCCGACGCTGCGGGCCAGCGCTACCTGTGGGCCGAGGCGCGAACGCCCCTTGCGCACAAGTTGGGGGAAAACTTCGCCGACCGTTATAGCCAAACCGAACGGCGCGTACACCGCCAGGTCCCAGACCATGTCGCCGGGCGTTTTCTTTCCTAAGTCGATCATGGGCCCAAGCTATAGCGTTTCGCGCTCAACAACCTCCCAGTCACTTCCCGTGGGCAAACCCAGGGCGCACCCGTGGCGCGGGCCCTAAACACAGTCCCTGCACAGCTCGCGTTCTTTGTCAGCGAGCTGGCTCTGGTGCTTCACGAGGAAGCACGATTGGCACACGAACTCACCGGGCTGCTTTGGGAGCACCCGCGTCGCCGTCTCGCCTCGGTCTTCACCGTCTGTGTCCTCGTCCTCCTCTTCCTCCTCCTCGTCCTCCTCGTCCTCTTCGGAGACGACCAGGCGCGACTTCAAGATGACGTCGAGGCTTGCCTCAACGTCGTCAGCATCCTCCTCCTCTTCTTCCTCGTAGTCCTCTTCTTCTTCCGTCCCGAGGAGCACATCGCTTTCCTCGTCGACCTCCTCGACCTCGGTGTCGTCGGCATCGCCGACGTCCAGGTCGCCGTCCTCGAGCTCGTCATCGCCTAGCTCGTCCGGCTCGAGGTCTAGATCTTCTTCATCGATGTCTTCGGGGCCTGGTTCCTCATCGAGCAACTCGTCGTCGAAGTCGTCGTCGTCATCTGGCATAGGCTTGGTTCCTTCAGCGAGCATTTCAAGCACACAGGATGGCACGTACCGCGCTTTAGCGGCGCGGGCATGCTAAGCGAAGCCGCACCGTCCTTACCAGTCGGCGTAGCCGCTGCGACCGCGCTGGTGTGGAACAAATAACTCGGTGCCAGCATTCCCGCACGGCCGGCCCGGGAAGCTTTTGGTACCGCCAAACGCACGCCGGCGGGCTTTCACCACCGCAGTGCAGATGTCGTTGTCTACTTCGCTTCCCGGGCCCTTGCTGGCCGAGCGCTGTGGGCAGGTTGCCCCACAAGCCTCGGCTACATGATGCCCAAGCCACGGACGATCGGCAAGCTCTCCGCCCGCGCCCCTAGCAGCCCCTTCGCGCAACGCTGCAGCTCAGAAACCCTAGAAAATATCTTGAACTTTGACCCGAACGGCGATTCGCAGTAGATGGCCCGTGAGGCCCCTTAGGAGGCCACCTGCGCCGGTCCCGGCACTGGTACCACGGCCTCAGCCGGCGCGGCCCTGCCGACGCGCCTGCGCCCGCCGCTCGGCCTCCAGACGCCCGAGGCCCTCACTTTCATAGGGAGAATGGTCCACAAAACCCATCATCGCTGCGATGGCTCTGTGCCCAGCTTTTTCTGCGATGAGACGGTGCATCTGCTGGCATACCCGCCGGTACTCCGGGTGACCCTGAGGCGTCGTACGGAGCTCCAGTACGTGCATCGCTTCCCTAGCGTTCATTTGCACGCTGTAGCGGGCCCGGTGCGCCAGAGTCACGGCGTATGCGGCCACGGTGGCGCCGAAGTGGTCGTTCAAGGCTTCGTACAGCGCCATCGAGCGAGCCATAACCGCCGCGTAAGCATCGCGGCCGCCAGCGTCGGCTACGGCTTCGGGCATGGCGTAGCCGTGATAGGGAGTGAGGCCCTGCCATTCGATGGTCAGTAGCCGGTGACGCTGGAGGTCACGGAACGCCCCGTAGTCCGAGACCACGTCGAAACGGTAAGTGCAGCGCTCCAACGCCCGGCCAGGGCGGTGCCTACGGTTGAGGCGGTCCCCTACGTAGCGCTCCATAACCCGCGCCCGCTCGGCGGCGGGCATGACCAGCACGCGTGCGTAGACCTCGGCTTCTGGTAATTGCGTGTACGGGTACAACATCGCCGCGACCACTTTCACCTCGGCGTCGGGATCCCAGTCGACAAGACTGACCTCAGGGCCCGTTTCCTTATCGAAGTTGTTGCCTGGGGGAGACGCCTCGGGGAATGTCTCTGCAGCCAGCTCGCCCATAGCAGCTTCGTTTTTCTCCATGTACGCGGACCACGCCCCTCCCCTGTCCTCAACGTCTACCCGCCGTACCCACGAGGGGATCACTTTGCGCAGCTCGGTGAGGATGAGCTGGGCGTAATCGCGCGCCTCTGGTAAGCGGTGCGCGCGCATGCGGAGGAGGAGGGCTTCGTAGCCTTGCCCGGAACCATAAATGCCCAAGTTGGAGGTCGCTGCTGCGGGGAGCAGGCCCCGCAGGGTGTCGAACGCCTTGGCTCTCAAGGCCTGACGGTAAGCAAAATCGCTGTCACCTGGTTGCCGAGGGAGCCGTTCGCTAAACCACTGGTACATTGCCGGCAACATGGTCGCGTAGGCGTCGAACATCCTGTCCATGTCACCGACATAGCGGGCCCCAAGGCTGGAGGCCAGTACCTGGGGGCTGCGGTAATAGCGGTAGCGGCCATTTGGCAGGCGGGCGTCGTAGGCAACATAGCGCGTCGACTTTTCCATGTACGACATCAGGCGACCGCGCTCGAGCACCTTGGTAAGCAAATTGGAGGCCTGCTCGCAGGCGAGGTGGACGCCCCCGAGCTGAGCCACGGAGTCGTCGCCGTACTCGTAAAAGACCTTCTCGTAAAGTTGCTCTGCTCGCGCCAGGCCAACCGTGGCATCTACTCCGTGGTCCCCGGTGACGTCCAGGTCACCCACGAACTCGTCCAGGAAGAGCCGGCGAAGGCTCTTCGCTGAGCGCGAGTAGCGAGCAAATAGGGCGCCCTTGACAACTTCGGGGAGGTTGACGAGCGCGAAGACGGGGCCTTCGAGGTTCGTGAAGTACCGCCGCAGGATGTCAGCTTCCTCGGATGTCCAAATTTCTGGCGTGTACGGGACGTCGGGTGCGCGCCGGCTCATGCGACCTGTCAGCCTACGAGCGCCCCTCGCCGGGTTGGGGGATACCCGAGGTGCTGGGAGAACGCCGTCCTAGTGCCACCTAAGGCTGCGAGCTGAGCGCCAACGAGGTCCACCACTTACGTTCTCGGGCCTACGAGCACGATTTTGCCGAACTGCTCGCCCGACTCGAGCCTCTCGAGCGCTTGGGCGTAGTCTGCGAAAGCAAAGGTGCTGTCCAAGGTCACGGGCAAGCCATCGGCCACGAGCTCGGTAAGCTCGCGGAACTCCTTGAAGGTCCCCATCGTGGAGCCCGTCAGCTCCAGGTGCCCAAAGAACAACTTCGGCAGGTTCAGCTCCACCTTGGCTCCCCCGGTGCCACCGCATATGGCCAGGCGCCCCCCTCGGCGGAGAGCGCCGAGGGACAGTTCCCAGGTTGGCGCTCCTGAACTGTCCACGACGACATCCGCCTTGACCGGGAGCTTTCCCTCGGAGGGGAACGCGTCCTCTGCGCCCATTTGGACCGCTCTCTCACGCTTCGCCGGAGATCTCGAGGTCGCAAAGACCGTCGCGCCAAAGCGCTTCCCGAGCGCGAGCGCGGCAGTGGCTACTCCTCCCCCCACGCCGACGACCAGTAGGACCTCCCCCGCCCGGAGCCGGGCCCGGCGCAACATCCGGTACGCGGTCAGGCCGCAGAGACCGTAGGCGGCTGCAATTTCCCAAGGAAGATATGCCGGTTTGCGCTCGAGGTTCGCTTCCCGCACAAGCACCGAGGCTCCATGGGCGCCCCAGTAGTGCTCGCCCATGATGCCCCACTCGGCGCAGAACACTGACCTGTCGCAAAGGCATTCTCTGCAGTGGCCGCAAGCGAAGGACGGGTTGACCACTACCTCGTCGCCCCGCTGCCACTGGGTGACCCCCTCCCCTACGGCTGTTATCACACCCGCGCCGTCAGAACCCGGTACGAGCGGCAATTGCTTTGGCTTTGGGAGCGCTTTACGGGACCAAAGGTCAATGTGGTTGAGCGCGCTCGCTGCAAGGTCGACGCGGACCCGGCCAGGGCCAGGGCCGGGCAGGTCCACATCGCGCAGGGAGTACTCACCTGGAGAGGACTCGAGCAACCACGCCTGCACGTCGGCTCAGGTTTCGGTCATGTCGTCGTCAGCAGTCGATACCACTGACGAGGCGGCGACGACGCCGCGGAAGAGGTCCTCGGCTGCTTGTCTCGCTGCCGCCGCCGACGCTGGGCCAGGCAGTACCTCGCCCAGCTGGCGGAGGAGGTCGGCCAACTGCTTGATGTTGCGGACAAAATCGCCTGCTGAGATCGGCAGCTGGCTGGCAGTGGCTTCCTTGCGAGCACTGCCGGCCGGCGCAAGCAAGGTACCGAGCGACTTGCCCATTGCCCAACCATATGCGAGGGAAGCAAACCCTTGCTCTGGCGGCCGGGTCACCGGCAGCCCGGTGCGTTCCTCCTCTGTCGCGAGCTGTTCGGAGATCTTTTCCACCGAATGCCAACGTTCTTCGACGCGCCTGTTCGGGAAGTGTGGCCCGAAACTTTCGCTCCCGAAAGGGCCACGTGCCTCATATGTGAAAAACGAGACCACGGCTGCCATTTCTGCCGGGCGCAGGTCATCGAGCAAACCTTGTTCGGCGCATTCGGCTACCAAGAGGTCCTGCGGGTGGTAAATCCGTGCCAGCCTCGCCCCGAGGGCTGTCAGCGCCCACCCCTCGATGTACCCCCACGCTTCGAGCAACCTGAGCACTCGGTCGAACTGCCGGGCAAGCGATTCGCTCCGTCCTGTCACGTCTTTTTTCAGTTGCTCCGCTTGGTGGCGGAGCCGTTCAGCACGCGACACCGCTCGCAAGTGCGCTCGCAGGTCTGGGCACGACGCCACGGGATGAGCTTTCGCTTCCCGCTCGAGGCGCCTGCGCCGCTTGTCGCCGGGCAGGCTCGGTTGCGCCTCCCCGAGCGACGAGGCAACCCGGCGCTGGAAATCCCGGTCTTTGGGCGACATCGGGAAGGGCATTTCGAGGCGGGCGACGACCGTTGGGGGAAAATGAAAGTCTCTCGCGTTGAGGGACAAAACTTTGCGGCTCGCTGTTATCGCCCGGAGCGTGACATCGCCTCTTTTTCTTTGGCTCGTGGAAAGAACGGCCACTTTGCTGTCGGCTCGGGCACCGCCTACCTTGCTCAGTGGCATAAGCAAGACATCGCCTGGTTTGAGCTCTCCCATTGCTTTAGCGATCTCGAGCGGCCCGGTGCGAGCAAACCGACGTTCTTCTCCGCTGGGGGCGTGCGCCTGGTCGACGAGCCGGCGGTACTCCTCGACGTCGCCCCGCTCGCACGTCGCCTCCCCCAGCTCACGCTCCAGTTCGAGGTTCGCTCTCTCCAAGTGGCGCTCGAGCCGGACGACATCTGCGTCGGAGCGGTACTGCGCGAAAGAAAGGTTGAGCAAGTGGTGAGCCTGCTCTGGCGTGCAGCGCCGGACGAGGTTGGTCGCCATGTTGTAGGTCGGGCGGAAGCTCGAGGTGAGCGTGTAACTGCGTGCGCCGGCTAGGGACGCGACCCGGTCGAAGGTGACCGTCGGAGCCCAGGTGACGATGGCGTAGCCGACGTCGTCGGTGCCCCGGCGGCCCGCTCGACCGGTCAGCTGCGTGTACTCCCCGGGTGTGAGCGGCTCCACCCGCTCACCACCAAATTTAGACAGCCGTTCGATGACCACCGACCGGGCAGGCATGTTCACCCCCAGCGCAAGGGTCTCGGTGGCAAAGACGACGCGGACGAGCCCGGCGAGGAAGCAGCGTTCGACTGCTTCCTTGAAAGGCGGCACCACCCCTGCGTGGTGCGCGGCGAAACCAGATTCCAGGGCGGCGAGCCAGGTGCCGTACCCGAGGGCCTCCAAGTCGGCATCAGAGAGGTGTTCGGCCGCCTCCTCGGCAATTGCCCGCGCCCGCTTGCGCTCCGGTGGCGTGGTGAGGCGGCGCCCTTCACGCATGCACTGGCGGACCGCCTCGTCGCAACCCGCTCGGCTGAAGATGAAGTAGATGGCCGGCAACAAACCCTGCCCAGCGAGGAGCTCGACTACTTCTGCCCGGCGCGGGACAAAGAGGCTGCTCCCCCGATAACCGCGCCAACCCCCGTCGGCACGCTCGGTGATGGCTATCCCTTTTGGGTTGGGGCGCCCATCGACCAGGGTTGGGAGGACCAACAGCTCCTCGCTCCGCTTGTCGCCGAGGAGGAAGAGGTTGTGAAGCGGGACCGGGCGGTGCTCCTCAATGATCGCCCTCGTCGAACCCCTAACAGTGCCCACCCAATCTGCGAGCTCCTCTGCGTTGGAGACGGTCGCAGACAGGCAGACGAGGTCCACCTCGGGCGCCAAGTGGATGATGACCTCCTCCCAGACCGGGCCCCGGTAAGGGTCCTGGAGGTAGTGGACCTCGTCGAGCACGACGTAGCAGAGGCCGTCCAGGCTGGCCGACCCCGCGTAGATCATGTTGCGGAGCACTTCAGTCGTCATGACGACGATCGGCGCTTCCCCGTTGATCGCGTTGTCCCCCGTAAGCAAACCCACGTTGGCGCTGCCGTAACGGCGCGAGAAATCTGCGAACTTTTGGTTGGAGAGCGCCTTCAGCGGTGTCGTGTAAAACGCCTTGCCACCCCTCGCCAGCGCTCGGGCGACGGCGTACTCGGCGACCACGGTCTTGCCCGAACCTGTTGGGGCAGCGACCACGACGCTGTGCCCCTCATCGATGGCGTCCATCGCCTCGACCTGGAAAAGGTCAAGTTCGAAGTCGAAGCCAGCCAGGAACATGTTGCGAAAGCGGTGGCCCGGCCCCTCCCGCCGGGACCGTACCGCCGATGTACTTGGCACGCGACCTTTGTACCGCACTGATGGGAGGTCCCCCCGGCATTCCCCAGCGCTGCCCCTCGGCATTCCCCAGAAAGCGTGCTCAGGGTACTCGGGAGGCCAACCGCAGAGAAAGCGGCCTTTGGCGGGGTGAGGCGGTTACCCGTCGGGTTAGCGGTGCGTGACCCGCCGGCGGCGCGCTCTGGCCACTTCCGCGCGCACGACGCGCAACCGTTGAGCTTCCTTGCGCGAGAGGTTGGTCAGCCACGCGAGCGAGCCGGCACAGGCCGCACCAAGGACGAGGAGGCCCGCCCAGTCCCAGCTCAAAAGTGCCTTCTACCTGGACTTTACCTGGACCCGAGGGAGCCGCCACCGGCGATGACGTGCTCGAGCCAGCCCTCGGACTCAAGCTCGAAGTGGAAGGCCAAGAGGTCGTCATACGTGATAGCGGGGCCGCACTTGGGCTCAGAAAGCTCGGCCGGCATGTCCCAATTGACGAGCCTTACGCCCGCTGAGACGAGCAACTCCACCACGCGTGGCTCGGCCGGCTTGTTGACGATCAATCGGCAGCTCGGGCATAGAAAAGAGTAGGTGCCTTCATCTGTGGCTGCGCAGACTTGCACCTGGACTTCGCGAGTCGTCAGCTCGACGTCTCCGCAAGTTGGGCAACTGGCCCTCACTGTTGCCACTTTGGGCACTCCTTCTATATCCCCCCCGGGCCGAGGCTCGGGGCCGCTGAACTACTCCAAGTCATATCGGCGTCCAGCCATACCCCTTGAGCATTGACCTACCAAAGCCCGTAGTCGGATGTCCAATTCTCGATCTTCTTAGCGCACCAGGAAACTCAGTTGTTGGACCCTGGCCGGTAGGCACTTGCGACAAGGTCTTTCGTCCCCAGTTAGCTCCCCCTTAGGAGATTTGAGCGAGGTTATTGCAGCAAGTGCCTACCGTCCAATTGGAACTGCTCCCCACATCAAAGTGACACAGAGCGGCGTCGGTTGGCGTCGCAGCGTGCAGGTAAAGCCATTACGAAAGCCGTTCGAATGCTCAGGATAACGGTCTACCACGGTGACGAGCATGGGTGCCAAAGCTGACCGCCCGCTGAGAGAAACGCGAAAGCCCTCAGAGAAACGCGAACCTGCTTGCCGGCCAGATCCGGATGAACGCCCGGCCGACGATATAACTCATTGGCAACGGCCCCCAATAACGGGAGTCATAAGAGCCCTTCCTATTGTCGCCCATCACAAACAAGCTTCCTTGCGGCACGGTGTATGGGTTGGGCAGCAGGCCCGGCCAGGTCGTGCAGTAGGGAGACCCCGGGGCCTGCCAGCCCGATGGCAAGTACGGTTGGGCCAGCTGCCTGCCATTTATGTACACCCGGCAGTTCGCGACGAACACTTTGTCACCCGGCAGGCCGATGACGCGCTTTATCAAGTCGTCGATATTGGCCGTGGCGTCGCCAGGGGGGCGCCGGAAAACGACCAGGTCGCCTTCGTTGATGCTGTGAAAATCATAAGAGAGCTTGTTGACCAGCACGCGGTCCCCGACTTGCAGCGTTGGGACCATCGAAGTGCTCGGGATGTAAAAGGCCTGGATGGCGAACGTCTTTACAAGCAGCGCGGCGACCAGGGCGACGACGATGATGACGGTCCATTCGACGAGGGCTTGACGACCGCCAGCCCTGGGCGCTCTCGGAGCTTCGACCTCTACTTTGTCTTCAAGGTCTTGAGAGCCTTCGGCCCGGTCCGTCACGGTCACGGGCTCAGACGTTAGTGCGGTCTCGAATTCGGCCACACGGCTCGCCCCAGGGTGCTTGCGATCTGGCCTTACGTACTTGTATAGACCGCAAGAAGCCGACGCGCAGCGTTCTCAGCAACGCCTTCGGCGCCCGAGACCACAGACGCATCGGGGCCGGCCCGAAGTAGCAGCCTTTCGAGCCATGCTTTCGAGCTCACGCGGAGATGTACGCGTACGCGCCCGTCCCCAAGGTCGGCGCTCCCCTCATTTGGGTACTGAGCAGCAACCCAGCGAGCGGCTGGGGCCAAGTCGAGAACTACCTCGGGATCTTCTGGGCGCGGTTCGTACGTGCTGAGAGGACCGGCATCGCTGGGAGGGCCAAAGACGGCATCGAGGACCTCCGCAGAGCGCACTCGGTCGACGCGGAACAGCCTTCGCCCCACGGCGCTTTCGCACCACGCGAGCAGGTACCAGTGCCCCTCAGATGAAAAGACCCGCCACGGGTGCACTACCCGCTCGCTGGCCTCGTCCCTGCCGAAGGAGTAATAGTCAATTTTCACTTTACGATGCTGCTCAACTGCGGACTGTAGCAATGCCATCACTTCATGGGGTGCAACCCCTAGTTCGATCTCGACGGCTTCGCCGCTACCGCCGCCAAGCACCGTTTCCAATTTGGAAAGAGCACTTTCGAGGCTATTTCGCCCTGGAAGGCTCGCCGCTCTTACACTGTTGGGCGTTCCCCCAGGTACTTCCGTGGAAATCGTGCCTTGGCTGGCCATTGGCAGATCCAATGTGGCACGTGCCGCGGCCACCAAGGCAAGCCCTTCTCGGGCAGTAAGTCTTAGCGGCCGGCGGAACCAGTCTGCGAAACGGACCCAAACGCGGCCACCATCGAAGTCAACCTCAATTAGGGCATCCGGTGTATATGGGTACACTCCGCACAAGAAGAGCATGTTCAGGTCTGCTACGAGCTCGCGCTCCGAAATCTCGAACCGTTCACAGACTTCGCTTATGAGCGGGCCATCGCGCGCCACGACCCACGGGACGATCGCGAGCAGACGGACAAGCCGCTCTGCAGCGCTCGGTCGGCTCAATTTGAGCCCCGAGTTGCAGACGCCCCGCCACCGGCGGCGATGTCGCGGAGCCACTGAGCGATCTCCTCGCGCACTTCTGGCGGGCCGAGCACTTCTGCATGCTCGAGAAGCCCTAGGACAAACGTCCGAAAGGCGCGCCTGTTCGTCACAGGCACCTTCAAGCGGACCGAACCATCGGGCTCGTCTACCGCGGCAGCTTCCTCCCCGACCGCATGGCGCGCCCACCCCGCTTGCGCCGCGTCGACCCGGAGCTCGACTAATAGCTCCTCGTCATCCCCGAGCCGCCAAGGAGGTGGAGGACCTGACAGGCGACCCTCGGGGCGGTCGAACTTCGCGGCCGCCGCGCCCACCTCTACCGGCCCCGTGACCCTGTCCGCCCTGAAGACGCGCTCCCCTCCCCGGCTGTAGTCGAAACCTGACAAGTACCACTTGCCTTCGCGGAACGAGAGCCGGTAAGGGTCTACGCGGCGGGCGACGCCGTGGTAGACGAACTGGACCGGGCGGCGCTGGGTGACCGCCGAAAAGAACGAAGCGAGGTCCGGGCCCACGGGCATGTCCACGAGGGGCGCAAGGGCCCCTCGCCCGTCCTGTGGGTGCGCATGACGGGCGGCCTTACCAGCCTCACGAGCCCTGCCGGCCTCACCGCCCTCAACACCGTCACTGCCCGGGGCACCGCGCTCAGGGGCCAGCGCTCTTGGACGAGCGGATGCGGGGACGTCCTCTCCTGAGACTTCGGCGGCAGTGGGCACCGGGTTTGCCGCTGCCAACTTCAACAGCGCCATCGCCACGGCGCCCTGCCCCGAGCCCTCAAAAGCGACATTTGAGGTCGCCAGGGTGAGGGCTGCCATCTCCCGCTCGTCCAGGCCAGGGTCGGGCAGTTCATATAGATCTCGCGGCACCCGGTAACCAACAGGGCCGTCGGGCAAGCGCGGGTCCATTGGCTCGGTCACCACCGGGATCCCTATCTCGCGAAGCCTCTCCTTGTCCCGCTCGAAGTTGCGCCGGAAGTTAGCCTCGTCCGCGTTGTAGCCGCCAACCCGTTCGCGCAGTTCTTCCCGTGAGAGCGGGCGCGGCGTGTCCAAGAGAGCGACAAGAAGGTTTACGAGCCGTTCGAGACGGTCCACACCAGCGATGCTACAGAACCGCGAGCAACTAAGAACCGGAGGTATAGCGAAAGGCTATGAGATAGACATCGGCGGCCGGGCCGGGCCCGGCCCGGCCGATGCTCAACCGGCCTAAAGAGAAGCGATCAGCTTCTCCACGCGTTCGTCGCGAGATTTGAAAGGGTCCTTGCAAAGCACCGTCCGCTGGGCCTGGTCGTTGAGCTTGAGGTGGACCCAATCGACCGTGAAGTCCCGCCTCCGCTCCTTCGCGCGGCGGATGAACTCGCCCCGGAGCCGGGCGCGCGTGGTCTGGGGGGGTTCGTCGAGAGCCCTGTCGATATCTTCGTCGGTCGTCACCCGCTCGACCAAGCCGTGCTTTTCCATGCGGTAGTAGAGGCCGCGCTGGCGGTTGACGTCGTGGTACTGGAGGTCCATGAGCGCGACCTTGGGGTGCGTGAGCAGGATACCCTCGCGCTCGCGGTATGCCTCGATCAGCTTGCGCTTCATCACCCAGTCGCACTCGCGGTCGAGCGACCAGGGATCTTTTTCGATCCCCTTGAGGCAGTGCTCCCACATTTCCAGGGCTTTGTCCTCGAGAGGTGAAAAGCCCTTGCTCTGCTGGTAGCGCTGCGCCCGCTCGAGGTACTCGGACTGTATCTCGAAGGCGCTTGCCTCACGACCGTTCGCCAGGCGCACCTTGCGCCGGCACGTCGTGTCGTGGCTGATCTCCCGGATCGCCCTAATGGGGTTCTCCAAGGTCATGTCGCGCATCACGACCGATGTGTCCTCGAGCATCCGCAGCATCATGCTCGTCGTACCGACCTTGAGGAAGGTGGCGTACTCGCTCATGTTCGAGTCGCCCACGATCACATGGAGGCGCCGGTAACGTTCGGCGTCCGCGTGCGGTTCGTCACGGGTGTTGATGATCGGGCGGCTCCTGGTCGTCGCTGACGAGACGCTTTCCCAAATGTGCTCCGCCCGTTGGCTGATGCAGTACTGCGCTCCTCTTGCTGTCTGGAGCACCTTGCCGGCCCCGGCGTAGATCTGCCGCGAGATCAGGAAGGGGATCAACACCTCCGCGTAATGGGTGAAGTCGTCCCGCCTGGTGGTCAAGTAGTTCTCATGGCAGCCGTACGAGTTGCCCGCCGAATCAGTGTTGTTCTTGAAGAGGAAAATTACGCCTCGGATGCCCTCTTCCCGAAGCCGGGCCTCCGCGGACACTACCAGGTGCTCGAGTATCCGCTCGCCCGCTTTGTCATGGATGACCAGGTCCTCGATCGAGTCGCATTCGGGGGTCGCGTACTCCGGGTGGCTGCCCACGTCCAGGTAGAGGCGGGCTCCGTTTTCCAGGAACACATTGGACGAGCGCCCCCACGAAACCACGCGCCTGAACAGGTAGCGGGCGACCTCATCGGGGCTCAGGCGCCGCTGGCCGCGCAGGGTGCAGGTGACCCCGTACTCGTTTTCCAGACCGAAGATGCGACGTTCCATCTGCCTAGCCTTCTCCTGGCGACCTCTCCTGATCGGCAGGCTACCCTGCCGTCCAAGCCGGAGCCGTGCACCCTGCGAACGGGTGCACGGCCGGGAGCCGGTGCACGCTGCCACACCTACCTGGGCCTGGCTCCCGACGAGGGTAAGCGGCTCACTCGAGTTGGGTGGCAGTAGGCTCAGCACATGAGCGGAGGGCTGCGGATGGTCCACCTCCGGACGGTGCCCGACGCCTGGCATGCGAAGGTGCTCGTTGCTCGGCTGGGTTGCGAGGGGATCCTCACCCAGCTGAGGGGCAACCTTTCCGGCCCTTACCCCTTCGGGGCCGTGTCGGTACTGGTCGAGGAGGACCAGGCTCAGCTTGCCGCGGACCTGCTCCTTGCTGACGAGGTAGAGGCAGCCTTTAGCCGGCCTGGTCCCGGGCCCAGGTCACGTGCGCCCGCGCTGTGGCCCGCTTCAGCCGGGGACCTTGACGGCGCTGACGACTTAGGCGGCCTCGAGGACTTGGAGGGCGCCGAGAACTGCGCCGACGCTTTGGCTGCCATCGACTTGACCGACGAGGAAGGTCCCGAGCTCGAAAACGAGGAGCCGTCCGTCAAGGTCCGGCCACGCTGGCGGAGGGCAGTGGCGGCCGCCGCCGCCATTGTCGTTGCCGGTGCCCCTTTGCTCGCTCACTTCGTCAGCTCCTGAGCCTCCCCCCGGGCTCCGGCCTGGTCGTCGTCTTCTCTCAGGCCCCTCCCTCGGTGTCCGTCCCACCCTCCTCGGCCTCCGTCCCACCCTCGGCGTCTGTGCCGCCTTCGGCGACCGTCCCCCTATTGGTGCTCGCTCCCTCACCGGCGCCCAAGCCCGGCGCCCCCTCGCTCGCACCGGCGCTCCCGCCGCGCTTCAGCATCGCCGCCACTTCGGCGACGAGGATGCGCCGGAACGCTCGCCGCCCATTGCCGCGGTCCAGTACCGCAACCTCGAGCTCAGTTGGCTGGAGGTCGCGGTCATGCCCGCTTAGCGCTTGCACCGAGGCGACCAGAGCCTCTTGGAGAGACCACCCGGGACGGTAAGCGCGGGCCATCCGGCTCGTGATCGCGTCAGCCTCTCCGCCCAGTGCGCTGAAGCGGTCTTCATCCACCACGGTGCCGTCGTAGAGGATGTGGAACATCTGGTCCTCGCCAGGTTGAGGCCCGACCTCGGCGACAAGTATTTCCACTTCGAGAGGCTTCATTTCGTGGGTGAAAACATTGCCCATGTAGCGGGCATAAAGGTTGGCCAGCGAACGTGCATCGACGTCTTCGCGGCTGAACTGGTACCCCTTTAAGTCCGCGTGCTGGACACCTGAGACCCGCAAGCTGTCGAACTCGTTGTACTTGCCCACTCCCGCGAACGCGATCCGGTCGTAGATCTCGCTCACTTTGTGCAGCGAGCGCGAGGAGTTCTCCGAGCAGATGAGGACGCCCTCGGCATACACGGTGGCCACCAGTGGCCGCCCGCGCGCAATGTTTTTGCGCGCGAAATCCGCCTTGTCCTTCATGAACTGCTCGGGTGCTACGTAGAAGGGCATCGTCATGGGCGTTTGCCCTTTCGGCTAGACGCCGCCTCGCCAGTGCCGGCACTGCGCACCCGGTTGACCTCTGCACTGCTCAAGGTGCCGATGACACGCTCGAAGGCGCTCGCCACCTCTTCTTCTGGCACACGAGCGAAGCCAGCGGCCGTGATAGTCGCCACGGTCGGGTAGATGCCCCGTACGGCGTCAGGGCCGCCCGTGGCCGAGTCTTCGTCGGCCGCTTGCCAGAGCGCGCGCACGCAGAGCTCTACACCCTCTTCACGGCTCATGTCTTCCCGAAAACCGAGCTTGATCGTGGTGCGAGCGTCCCGGCCGCCCGAGCCGTCGGCGTGGTAGTCGGTCTCCTCGTAACGCCCGCCGGTGAAATCGTAGGTGTAGATGCGGCCACGGCTCCTCCGCAGGTCGTAGCCGGCGAAAAGCGGCACGACCACGAAGCCCTGCATCGCCATCGCGAGGTTGGAGCGCACCATCTGGGAGAGCTGGTTGGCCTTTCCTTCCAGGCTGAGGGCTTGGCCCTCGACCTTTTCGTAGTGCTCGAGCTGGAGCTGGAAAAGGCGCACCATTTCCAAGGCCGTGCCGGCGGCACCTGCGATGGCGACCCCGCTATGCGTGTCGGCGGGATGGACTTTTTCCAAGGTCCGGTGAGCGATGGCGGAGCCAGCTGTGGCGCGCCTGTCGCCGGCCATGATGACTCCCTCGCTGTAGCGGACCGCGCAGATCGTCGTTGCGTGAGGGATTTGCATGTCGGGCCGCCCGAGCCCCCGGACGGGCTCTGAGACGGCACCGGTTGTGAAGTGCCCGGGAGATGGCGGGCCAGCGACCGACGCTCCGAAGAGAGCCCCTCCGCACCCGAACGGCGAAAGCCTTGTGCGGCGGAGCACCTCGGCGAAGTCCGGGCCCGGCGCGTCGCCCGGGGGGAACATGGGCAGGGTCATAGGTGCACACTGACCCTAGCGGCTAGCGCGAGTACCCTGCTTGGGCCGGGGTTGCGCCTCCCGACCCCTGCCCTACTGGCCACCTTTTTGGACGTAGGACTTTACGAATTCTTCGGCGTTGTCTTCGAGCACCTCGTCGATCTCGTCCAAGAGGTCGTCCAGTTCGGCCTTCAGTTCCTCGCCTCGCTTGGACGCGGCGGGCACTTCTTCGACCTGCTCCGGCTCCGAACGCGAGGGCGCTTGCTTCTTGATCTGCTCTCTTTCAGCCATGGGTTCGGTCCCTCCTCAAGAGCCCAGTTGCTCCAGCAGCTCTGCCGGAGTGTTGCACCGTACCAGTAATTGATCGACATGAGCCGCTGTACCTCTGAGCGGCTCCATCATCGGGACCCTTCGCAACGGGTCGTTCCCGAGGTCAAAAACTAACGAGTCCCAGTTGGCGGCGGCGATCGCTTGGGGCCAGCGCTGCAAGCACTTGCCCCGGAAATATGCCCGAGTGGTCGTAGGTGGTTCAGACATCGCTCGCTCTACGTCCTCGGGCCGCAGCAGCCGCTCCATGCCGGCACGTGCGTAAAGCGAGCGCTCAGGCTGTACGTCGTGGTACTGCAGGTCCATGGCGAGAAGTTTGGGATCTTTCCACCTGAGCCCGTGCCGCTCGCGATAACCGCTGACCATCCGGTACTTCGCCACCCAGTCCAATCTATTGGACAAGCTCATCGGGTCTGCTTCAAGGCCCGCAAGGACTTCTTCCCAACGCCGGAGGATCTCCTTGCCAACATCTTCGCCACCCACCGCGCCCAGCCCCACGTCCTCGGAGTACTTCCGCGCCATGTCAAGGTGTTCCCATTGGACCTCGAGAGCGGTCATCTGGCGCCCGTTCGCAAGGGGCAAGGGCTCCGAAAGCGCCAGGTCGTAGGAGACCCTTCTCATCGAGCGCACCGGCACCGCAAGCGTGTAGTCGCGGGCCTGCTTCGCGAACCAGTCGTCTTCGATCATCGCGAGGACCAATGCGGTTGTACCGACTTTCAAGAAGTCTGCTATCTCCGAGAGGTTGGCGTCACCCAAGATCACGTGCAGCCGCCTGTACTTTTGCGCGTCGCAATGTGGCTCGTCTCGTGTGTTGACGATCGGCCGTTTCAACGTGGTCTCGAGCCCGACCTCTTCTTCGAAAAAGTCCGCGCGTTGGGTGATCTGGAAGTCGACGTCCTCCGCACCGGGCGCCTCAGCGCCGACTTTTCCTGCGCCCGTATAGATCTGCCTGGTCACGAAGTGAGGAGTGACGACCTGCACGATCCGGGAAAACGGCACAGAACGGTCCACCAGGTAGTTCTCGTGGGAGCCGTAAGAGTTGCCCTTACCGTCCGAGTTGTTCTTGTAGACGCTTATGTGCTGGCCGGGCGGGAGCAAACGGGCCGCAGCCTCGACGGACCGGGCCAAGATCGCCTCGCCAGCCTTGTCGTAGAGGACCGCTTCCCGGACGTTGGAGCACTCCGGGCCGGAGAACTCCGGGTGCGCATGGTCCACGTAGTAGCGGGCCCCGTTGGTCAGCACGGCGTTAACGAGGTGAGTCTCGACTTCGGGAGCCATCTGGGTGTCCCTCACGAACCCGCGGGCATCTCGCGCCGGGGACTCGTCCTGGAAGTCCCACTCGATCCGCCGCGCGAGCGAGGAGACATAGGCATTGATCAGCGCGGACGAGGCGGCGATGGGGTTTGGTTCCCCGCCTCCTCGCACAATGATGCCGTACTCGGTCTCCATCCCGAGCACCTTCACAATGGCCACGCGCTGACGATACCTCCAGAAGTCCCGCAAAGGGCCGCCTTGAGTATCGGACCTGGCAGCAAGGCTCTCGAGGAGCCCGCGCGACGTGCCGGCCGAGGCCGCCGAGAGCTCGCAGGGGCCCCAAGGCAACCCCGAAGGCAGCCCGAAGACCGCCCGGGCACGGAGCAGAAGGAGGACTTTGGCCTCTAGTAACTTCCCCGCGGCGCGCGCCATGTTGGGCGTGGGAGGCGATCAAAATGAAGGTCCTCGTCGCGTACGCGAGCCGCCATGGTGCCACCCAGGGGATCGCAGAACGCGTGGCAAAAAGCCTCGCCGCACAAGGCCACGCCGTGGACGTGGAGGTGCTGCCGGGGAACGCTGACCTCTCTGGCTATGACGCGTTCGTCGTCGGGAGCGCGGTGTACATGGGGCGCTGGCGCCCCGAGGCTGCCGCGTTCGTCGACGCCAACAAGGCATTGCTGTCGGACCGTCCACTGTGGCTGTTCAGCTCAGGCCCGCTCGGCAGCAAGGCCACCGACTCCAAGGGGCGAGACCTGCGGAAGAGCTCTGCGCCCAAAGATGCTGCCCAGTGTGCAACGACTGTCCACCCGCGGGACCACAGGGTCTTCTTCGGGGCACTCGATCCAAACAAGCTCAAGCCGTTCCAGCGCGCGCTGAGAAAGTTGCCACCTTTGCGGGCTGCCATGCCGGCCGGCGATTTCCGCGATTGGGACGACATCGACCACTGGGCCAAAGGGATCGCAGCTAGCCTCCCCTGAGCAGCCTCCCTGAGGCCGGCCGACCTTTACGACTTGGCCGACCTTTACGACTTGGCCGACCACAGGGAACTGAGGCTACTGGCAGGTGCTTCATAGGTACTGGCCGGTCGCGACTCTTTCGATCGAACGGCCGCCCTTTGTCTGGTCGCCCTGCGCTGTGATCGTGCGGATGTAGACGATGCGCTCGCCCTTCTTGCCCGAGATCTTTGCCCAGTCGTCGGGGTTGGTCGTGTTGGGAAGGTCTTCGTGCTCTTTGTACTCCTGCTTGATGGAGTCGATCATGTCCTGGGTGCGGATGCCCCTGCCCTCACCGGCGATCCGGCGCTTTATGGCAAGCTTCTTGGCCCGGCGGACGATGTTCTCGATCATTGCCCCCGAGGCGAAATCCTTGTAAAACATCACCTCTTTGTCACCGTTCTGGTAGGTGACCTCGAGGAACTGGTTGGCCTCGTCGTCGCGGTACATCTCTTCGACGGTCCGCTCGATCATCAAACGGACCGACTTGTCCTTGTCCCCGCCGCCCATGGCGCGCACTTCCTCCTCGTCCAGGGGAAGGTCGGAGGTCAGGTAGCGGGAGAAGATCTGCGCCGCCGCCGTTTCGTCCGGGCGCTCGATCTTGATCTTCACGTCAAGGCGCCCTGGGCGAAGGATCGCCGGGTCGATCAGGTCCTCGCGGTTGGAGGCGCCGATCACGATGACGTTTTTCAAAGACTCCACCCCGTCGATTTCAGCAAGCAGCTGAGGGACGATCGTCGACTCGACGTCCGAGGAGATGCCGCTCCCACGCGTACGGAACAGGGAGTCCATCTCGTCGAAGAAGACGATGACAGGGACGCCCTCCTCGCTCTTTTCCCTGGCCCGCTGAAAGACCAGGCGGATCTGGCGCTCGGTCTCGCCCACGTACTTGTTGAGGAGCTCGGGGCCTTTGATGTTCAAGAAGTAGCTCCGGGCCGCACCGTCACCCGAGGTCTCGGCAACTTTTTTGGCCAGTGAGTTTGCTACTGCCTTTGCGATCAGGGTCTTACCGCAACCCGGCGGGCCGTACAAGAGGACACCCTTGGGAGCGGGGAGCTTGTGCTCGGCAAAGAGCGCGCGGTGGAGGAAAGGCAGCTCGACGGCGTCGGTTATCTGCTCGATCTGAGAATCGAGCCCGCCAACATCTTCGTAGGAGATGTCCGGCACCTCTTCGAGGACCAGGTCTTCGACCTCGGGACGAGGCAGCTTTTCGAGGAGCAACCCCGAGCGGGCGTCCATCAGGAGCGTGTCCCCAGCGCGAAGCCTCTCATCGACGAGGCTCTCGGCGAGCTCGACCACTCGCTCCTCGTCCGCGCGGGCGACGACGATGGCTCGGTGCTTGTCATCGAGCACTTCCTTCAGGGTCACGACGTCCCCCGACAGGTCGTTGCCGCGGGCCATGACTACATTGAGCGACTCGTTGAGAACGACCTCGTGGCCACGGTGGAGCTCTGACGCCTCGAGCGCCGGGTGCAACGACACGCGCATCTTCCGGCCGCCGGAGAAGACGTCCGCCGTGCCGTCATCGTTCAGGTTAAGGAAGGTCCCGTAAGCCGAAGGCGGCTGGGTGAGCTTGTCCACCTCCTCCCGCAGGGAGGCAATGTGCTCACGCGCCTCGCGGAGCGTGTAGGTCAACCGTTCGTTCTGCGAGAGTGCCTGCTGAAGCTGGCCCTTGGTCTCGAGGAGCCGCTCCTCCAGGGTCCGCACGCGCTTGGGTGCGTCCGCCAAGCGCCGGCGTAACGTTGCCACCTCTTCCTCGAGCGCGGCCACCTGGTCTTCCAGTGACCGGGCTTGTGCGCGTAGCTCATCCACCTCCCGGTCCTCCCCGCCGCCACGGGAAGCCTGCTCCTCGGCCATGCGGACCACCTCCTGCCTCGACGAACCGACCTAGCGCCGACCAGGTCAACCCGATTTTGGCCAAGCGCCAGACCAATAGGAACGATACAGCGCCACGTGGGCGATGCTGGAGCATGGCTCTTCGTGCCTGCTGGCCATGCGGGCGAGCTGGGCATCGCGGCCATCATTGACACTTACCTGTTGGCGCCGGTACCGTGGGGTGCAGGATTAGTGCAGTCCGGGTCACCCAATACAAAGCGGGAGCGCAATGAAGGTCTGGATAGACCAGGA
>Ga0335074_10004308_pt1 | contig 19597 bp, 13 predicted proteins | sample Lox_Sample_23_FD_206715 | JGI IMG/M metagenome (GOLD analysis project Ga0335074, IMG submission 206715) | Soil microbial communities from Loxahatchee National Wildlife Refuge, Florida, United States - Lox_Sample_2.3 | ecosystem: Environmental > Terrestrial > Soil > Wetlands | place: USA... | reverse complement strand
TGCTAACTCTCGCGGCCTTGCGCGACCGGAGATCGTCGGCACCAAGCCTGGCGAGCTCGTCCAGAGTGGCATGACGATTCATAGGGCCTCATCACCACCCTCCTGCGCAGATTGGACGCGCGGGCCAGCCGCACGGTTCCCGTGATCCTGACTTGGCACTGCACCCGGCCGCAGGTGCGCGAGTCTGGGCAGCAGCCGGGCCCGCCCGCGGGCGGCGCGGCTCTTGACAGTTCCTTCGGACACGCCCAGTACCTCCGCCGCATCCGCGATCGAGTAACCGAGCATGTCGACCAGGACCAGCGCGGCCCGCTGGTCAGGGACGAGCTGGCGGAGCGCCGCCATGACGTCGAGTGCGGTATCCGTGGTGCCAGACGGATCGGACAGCGGTTGCCCGCCCGCTACCACGGCAAGCGTGTCGAGGGCCTCGTCGTCCTGACCTGCGGTAGTCGGCCGTGCAGCACGACGGCGCATCCGGTCAAGTGCCGCATTCACCACTATCCGGTGCAGCCAGGTCGTGACGGCGGAGTCCCCGCGGAAGCTTGCGGCTCGCCTGAAAGCCGCGATCATCGCGTCCTGAAGAGCGTCGGCCGCTTCTTCCGGGTCACCCAGAGTCCGGATCGCCACCGCCCATAGCCGGTCCCGGTGGCGCTCGAAGAGCTGGCCGAAAGAGTTTGAGTCGCCATCGACATGGCGTTGCAGCAACTCGGCATCGGACGCGGCGTCCTCGTCATGCCGCGGCGAAGGCTGCACGTCACCGGGACGCCGCGGCTCTGGCAAGGGGTAGCGGCCGGATGCCTGATCGGATTCCGTGGCTCCTCCCCCCGCCATCGGCCCGCGCGCTGTGATGGCCGGCAGCCAGCGCCTTGCAACACGGGTAGCGGTGCAATGCGCTCACGGCGCTCACCATAGCGCGGCATGAATCACCGGGAAGGGAACGGGCCGACCCGCGCCGGGGCAGACCCTCCAGACCATGATACTGAATCGCAGGACAGCGCCATAGACAGCAACGGTCCCGGACTCAGGTCGTGCCGGTAACAACGACTTTGAAGATCTGCGCCTCGTACTTCCCCGCCTGGCCAGCGAGCGGGGGAAGCCTGGTGAACCAGATCACCAGGTACCGGCCCGAAACCGGGTGCTTGATGGTGAAGGTGTAAGTGCCTGAGACGGTGCGGGGTCCGGCCACCGTGGTCATGGATTCGAGGTTGGCTTTGCTCCTGACGTCCGAGTCACCCACCTTGAGCTGAGCGATCGCACCGGCAGGAGTGCCGAAAGTCACCGTGACCGCACTGACTCGAGCTGATGGGGACAGGGTCAGGATGAAGCCAGTGCCGGATTTCAGGTTGCCGAAGTGCGCACCGTCCTGTCCGACGTAGTACTGGGTGTGCCAGCCTTGCGGATTGCCGTCAAGAACGTTGGCAGCCATGTTGCTGTTCTCGTCCCCGGCGTCGGCCGGGTTCAGCGCGTCGAATCCGCTTGCTGCGGCAGGAGTGATGGTAGGCGGGCTGCTGCTGGCCGGCGCGCTGGCCGAAGGGCTGCCAGAGTTGTGGTTAGACGCGGTCGACGGCGACTTGTGCAGAAAATGGACGATAGCGGTGCTCGCGCCAGCGATGGCAATCAGGGCAGCGGCGCTGATCGCGATCGCGCGCACGGCAGTGCGACGGCCGCCCGACGGGGGCTGCTGGTAGGCCTGGTAGCTCGGCTGGGTTTGCGGTAGCTCGGCTCGCTGCCCCAGGGTGCGCTGCAGGCTGCCGCGCCGAGCCGCCCGGCGATCCGCGTCCTGGCGCGGATCGTGCTGCGCTGCTGCCGGCGGAACCGGGACTGGCGGGATGGCGGCGCTCAGCGCGGCCGCGAGCTCCGCGGGCGCGGTAAACGGCTCATAGCCGTCCTGCCCATCGAGCGCCAGCGCCCGCTCGGTCACGTCGTCGAGTACGGCCGGCACTCCAGCCCGTACCTGGCGCGGCCGCCGGGGCTGACCGTCTGACTCCGGTGCGGACGGCAGTTCCGGATACTCCTCGCCCGGCCAGAACCCGGTCAGCACGGAGTAAAGCAGTTGTCCGAGGCCTCGGGTATCGGCGAGCTCTGGGTCTTCGGACGTGATGCCGGACAGTGCGGCGTCGATGCCGAGGCCAGTGACCTTGACGCCGCCCCCGGCCGTCCACCTGACGCTGTCGGGCCGGAGGCACAGGTGCGCCAGGCCTGCCGCGTGCGCACCGGACAGTGCGGCCGCTGCCTCGGCGACGATCCGGGCTCCGGCACCTGGCTCGACCGGTCCGGCAGCTATCAGTTCGGCGAGCGTGTCACCGACCGGCCACTCCAGCACGATGTAGGCGTGGTCCCAGGTGTCTTCGACGTCGAATACCTGCGTCAGCCGGGTGTCGGTCAGCCGGCTGGCAGCCCGTGCGGCGGTCACGACCTGTTCGAGCCGCGGAAACCCGGCTTCGAACGTGATGACGCTGACCGGCCGGGCGAGGATCTCGTCGATGGCTCGCCACGCAGACCAGCCCGCAGCCGCAGCGAGCCGGTCTTCGAGCCGGTACCTGCCGCCGAGCCTGACGCCCGGTTCTGACGTGAACGTGCTCATTATCGCGGTTCAAAGGCTCGCCAGCCCTCGAACCTCCCCTCGCGGGCGTAGGTGATCAACGGTCTGAAGACAAAAGGTTCCGCAGACCATGCTAGGCCGCGTGAGCGCCTGCGGGCAGCCGTGTCTCCAGCCGGCAGCAAACCGTTACCCGTAGGAGACGTCATCGGCCCAGCCTGGCCAGGATCGTCCCGGTAAGGCTGGTCACTTCCTCAATCTTCAGCGCCCGGGCGAATAGCAGGTACATGCCCATCGCGAGGCCACCCCCGATGAAGACGACGACGTACGCATTCCCGACAAGGAGCCCGACGAGAACGGCGAGCAGTGCGGCAGGCAAAGTCGCGGCATGCATGCGCACGAGCGACCGGCCGATGCGGAACCCGTCGAGCCCGCGCAGCCGCGTAGCCAGGAGCCGCCAGGCGATCAGCGTCCCGGCGACATTCGACAGGCCGAACCCGGCGGCGAGGCCGACTACCAGTTCCGGCTTGTGATGCAGCACAGCGAGTGCGAGCAGGTTCGCCACGATGTTCACCGTCATTGTCACCAGGCCAATCAGTGCCGGGGTCTTGCTGTCACGTACCGAGTAGAACACCCGCAGCTGGAGCTGGAACATCATGTAGGGCAACAGGCCCAGGCAGAGGAGGGCGAACACCACGCCTGTCTCCCGCGCTGCGGCCGCGTTGTAGCCGCCGTGGCCCAACAGAACCTCGCCCAGCTTAGGCCCGAGTACGGCCAGGATCAGGGAGCTCGGCACCACGATCGCCGAAGCGAGCCGGACCCCGGTGGAGAAGTCCTGGCGGACTAGCCCGAAGCGGCGCTGCGAGGCGTGCGCGCTCATCCGCGGCAGCAACGCGGTGATGACCGAGATGCCGACCACCGCATACGGCAGCTGGAACAGCAGCCAGGCGTAGTTGTACTCGTTAAGCCCGGATGTTGTGTCGCCGGCCAGCACGGTGGTGACAAGGAACGCCACCTGCGTTGCCCCGATGTAGCCGAACATCCAGCCGCCCATCCGGCCGATCTCGGCTACCTCAGCCCGCCGGAAGTCCAGCTGGGGATGCCAGCGGAAACCGACTCGCCGCAAAGCTGGCACCAGTGCCGCGGTCTGCACCACGATGCCCAGCGTCGTGCCAATACCGAGCAGCCCGACGCCGGTGCCGGAGATCGTGTTCGGGTCCTTGCCCAGGTGGACCACAGCGGCAGTCAGCCCCAGCACCGCGAGCACGACGACGTTGTTGACGATCGGCGTCCACATCGGCGCCGCGAAGCTGCCGCGCGAGTTCAGTATCGCCCCGATCAGCGAGCTCACCCCGTAGAAAAAGATCTGCGGGATGAAGAAGAGCGCCCAGATGATCGCCAGGTGCTCCGGAGCAGGATGATCGACCGTGCTGCCGCTGTACAGGTGCACGATCGGGACGACAAACAGCATGGCGACCGCGGTGATGCCGGCCAGCGCGAACGTAATCAGCGTGAACATCCGCTGGTCGTAGCTGTCGCCGCGGTCCGATCCCCGCCTGCCCGCGGCCACGATCAACGGCACGATGACGCTGGTCAGAATGCCGCCGAGGGCGAGGTTGTAGACGACATTGGGCAGCGTGTTGGACAGGTTGTAGACGTCGCCGACAAGGCCGGAGCCGAGTACGGATGCCTGCACCAGGGTGCGAATGAACCCCGTCAGCCGGGAGCCCAGGGTGCCGACAGCCATGACGCCGCTGGAACTGACGATCGAAGCCGAGCCGCCGTCGGCGGCGGCACGGGGTCCCGGCGGCTGCTGCCCTGGTCCGCCCGGCCCGGCCGGACGTACCCCCGGTTGCCGAGCGCCAGGCGGCAGTGCGCCAGGCGGCAGTGCGCCAGGCGGCAGTGCGCCAGGCGGCAGTGCTCCAGGCGGCGCTGGACCAGGGGACGGTAGTCCCGGGGAGAGAGGCCGGCCCGGGCGGGGCGCGCGGTAACCATCGGGTGCGTACGGCAGCGCCTGGGTCGGGCCCGGCTCGTCGTAGCCGGGCTCCTCGTAAACCGGCGGGCGCCTGCCCGGTGCCTGATACGGCGGTGCCTGGTACCCGTGGGGCTGGTAGCCCGGCGGATCGTAGGGAGGACGTGCGGGGTCATATCCCGTCTGGCCAGAGCCCGGGTCGTAACCCTGGCGGTCGTAGCCATACGGATCGCCGCGATAGTCCGACGGGACTACCCGGCGAGGCTGCGCGCGAGGTGGCGGCTGGCCGGCCACCCGGCGCCGCATGCCGGGCGGCTGCGTACCCGGCGTGCGGAAGTCCGGGCCGGCCCGGGTTTCGTCATCCTGCGCGGCACGGCGTGCATGCCGTCCGCTCCGCCGTTCGGTCCAGCCGGGCGGAGCCTGCGCGGCGCGGTCATGGCTGACAGTTGCCGGACCTGCGCCGTTCCCGTGCTGGTCGTCTTGATCTTCGAACGGGAACGCGCGGTTACCGTCCGCGGCCCATTCGTCGGCCCGGTCGCGTACGCCCCAGTCACGGGCCGCATCGTCACCGGCTGCACCATCACGACCTGGACTGTCACCCCAGTCGACGTCGGACAGGTCGATGTGCCACCCGGTGTCGTCGAACAGCGGACCGGTGTAGTCCTGGCCAGCATTCCAGCCCGGCACCGCGGGCCGGACATCCCAGCCCCGGCCGCCGGAGTCCGGATAGGAATCAGACTCAGGCACCCCGCCGGTCATCAGCCTCCTGTCGTCACGGTCCGGGCGCACCAGCTGTACCAAGCTCAGTGCGTTCAGCCATGACGGTATCCGGTTCTGCCGGTTCCGTGCTGTGATCACTGCCCTGATCTGCGGCGGGATCCGGATCTGCCGGGTCTCCGGTGCCACCTGCCGGGTGTGTGCGGCGCACCGCGCGGGCGGCATAGGCGATGAGGAAAACGCCGAGCGCGGCCGCACAGATGATGACGCCGAGCACGCCTACCTGAGTCGCCTCGACCGTCATCGACTGTGCTTTGGCGAGCAGCGGATGACCGTTCCGGTTCTGCAGGCTCAACGTGAGCGCGGTAGAGCCCACCGCTGTTGCCTGCACGTGCAACCGGACCGTCTCGGCAGTGTGGGCCTGAACCGTCACCAAGCCGTCCGGATCCGGAGTGATCTTGACGCCGGTGGCGGTGCTGTATTTCAGTTTGAGCTTGACCTGGACCGCGTAACCGAGTCGGTTGTCGATCGATACCGGCACACTGCCCTTCAGCCCCCCGAGCGTGACCCGGGGCTCAGCGAAGATCTGCACGCCGCGTTCTTCCTGGCCGATCTTGGCCATGACGGTGCGGAGCATGGCACGGGCGATCTTCCTCGACTTGCCCTCCCAGGCCGACGACTCGACCGTGGCAACTGCCAGGAAAAGTTTGTCGTTGGGATGGGCCGCCATGGTGTAAAGCTGGTGGATCCCGCTATCGGCTGCGGTGAGCTTGCGGAGCTGGCTCTTGCGGAGCCGGGCCGCAGAGTCGGTAAAGGCCGACCGCACTTGCGGGATGTGCTTGGCCGCGGTCAGCGACGTGAGACTGACCGGACTGAGCCACGACGCCGACGCCGTTTCGGCAAGCAGCTCAGTGGCCAGCCCGGTCGCGGGGTCCCAGCGTTGTGGCGGCGCCACGATAACCGGCGCGCCCGGCTGGCCCTGCTCAGCAGCGAGTGCGGTCTGCGCCAGGAAATCCTGAGCGGTGGCAAACGCCGAGCCTCCCGTGCTGTCCGCTGTCGTGCTGCTGTCTGCACTGAGCAGCCGGGTCAGCGGCTCGTTCGCCAGCAGGATGTTCAGGTAACCACCGACGTCGTTGAGCGCCTGCAGCACGGTGGAATGCTCGCTCGGCAGCGCGGACTGGCTCAGCAGCAGAGTCCGGACACCGTTGGCTACCAGGGGTTCAGTGGTCGGGTAGCCGGCGATCCCGCCAGCAGGCCAGGCGATGGCTGCCGCCTGACTCTGGGCGCCGGGCGAACTCGCGGTCGCCGACGGCGAGCCGAGATTGCGGTGCAGGATCTGCTGTCCGATCTGCCGGCCGCGAACAATAGATTGGTCTATATCGCCGGACAGGCGCGTGTCTGCCAGCGCCGCTACGTCCGGGTCGCCGTACGGGGTGAGGAAGATCGGCTCCGCCGCGGTGACTTGCCGGAGCTCGGCGAGCCACGACGAGGCCGCACTGGCCCAGCGCGGCTGCGAGCTGCCGCAGGTGGTGAGGGCCTTGACGTTGGCCAGCAAGGCGGGGTCGATGGCCCAGGTAACACCGTCGTAACTGGATAGGCTCTGAGCCTGCTGCGACCTGACGGCGCGGTCCTGGGCCGTCTGTTGCGATCTGGCCGCCGCGGAGTAGGCGTCGGCGGTGCCCGCCGGATCCGCGCCGGCCGCGACAAGCCCGCCGAGCCGTCCGCTGTTGCCCAGGCTGGCGGCCAGCGCCTGAGCCTGGGCGCCCGCGCAGCTACCTTGCCAAGGCTGATCGAGCAGCGGCTTGTCGATGAGCGGCAAGACCCAGGCGATCTTCGTCCGGGCCGGGATGGATTTGCCGTACGCGCCTTTCTTGGCGGGCACGTAGGGCAGGTACGTTGTGGCGGCGCCAAGCTGGGCCCCCCGGCTCTGGGCTACCGTGGCCTGCGCCTGGGCGGTCAGCGGATAGACGCCGAACGTTGTCATGCCGATCGAGCTTGCCTTCACCTTGACGGACCAGTTGCCTGTCCCGCCCGCCTGCAGCGCGCCGCCTGAGTCCCAGCTGCCACCGGGAACCGGCGTGCTGGCAGGGTCGTCCGGCGCAGTACTGCCTGGCCGCAGCTCGGCTGAGGTGCTCACGGGCGTGCGCGACGCCAGCAGCTGAACTGACACGTTGCTGATTGGCTGCCGGGTGGAGTTAGTTACCGTGCCGGTCACGGTGATTGTGGTGCCAGGCCCAGCCTGCTGCGGGGTCATGTCGGTGATAGCGACGGTCACCTGATTCTGCGCGCCCCGCTTTCCGGCCGCTGCGAGAGCAGGATCCTGGCTCGCGAGCAGAGCCGCTGGCATCGCGATCGCGGCCAGTGCCAGCCATACCGCCAGGGCGCGGCCCGTGCGCGGTACCAGGGCGCGGCCACCGCGCCGCATGGTCCGCCCGGGTGTCGTCCCGCTGGACATGCCACTGCCCGTTGTCGTCAGCCGGGCAGCCGGAGGCACGCGGGATCCGTGCGGCGGTGACATGTCCAGAATGTTATTGCCGCTACCGGAGTGCCCGAGGCCGCGCTGCGGCGAATGCTCGGTGTCCCTGCGGTGGGCAGTATTCTGCGACACATCCTCCGGGCTTCCCGCCTTTCCCGTTTCCCACAGGTTACGCGCAGGACTTAATCTCTATGGCCGTGCCAGATCCAGGTTTGCCGAATAAACGCCAGCTGCAGGCTGCGGCTGCGCTGCTTGCCACCATCTCGCCGCTTGCCGACGAGCTGGGCGGTGTGTTCGCCGCAGCCGGTCATGAGCTTGCCCTCGTCGGCGGACCGGTCAGGGACGTGTTCCTCAGGCGCAGGTCCGGCGACCTCGACCTCACCACGGACGCGCCGCCGGACCGGGTGCTTGAGATCACCCGCGACTGGGCTGACCAGGTCTGGACGATCGGCATCGACTTCGGCACGGTGGGGTTGCGCAAGGGCAACTGGATCTTCGAGATCACCACCTACCGGAGCGAAAGCTATGACCGCACCTCCCGCAAGCCGGTGGTGTCATACGGCCAGTCGCTCGAAGACGACCTGTCCAGGCGCGACTTCACGGTCAACGCGATGGCGGCACGGCTGCCAGGACACCAGCTGGTCGACCCGTTCGGCGGCCTTGCCGATCTGCAACACAAGCTGCTGCGTACGCCGGGCACGCCGGAGGCCTCGTTTACCGATGACCCGCTGCGGATTCTGCGCGCCGCCAGGTTCACGGCCCAGCTCGGTTTCAGCGTGGTACCCGAGGTCAAAGAGGCGATGACCGAGCTAGCAGGGCTGCTGGCCCCGCCGAAGGTCTCGGCTGAGCGGGTCGAAGGCGAGCTCACCAAGCTGCTGCTGTCGCCGCTGCCCGGTGGCCCTGCGGCTGGCATCTCGCTGCTCGTCGAGACCGGGGTGGCCGACCATGTGCTGCCTGAGGTCTCCGCGCTGCGACTGGAATCGGACGAGCACTTCAGGCACAAGGACGTATACCAGCATTCGCTGATGGTGCTAACCCAGGCGATCGAGCTGGAGCACAGGTACGGCCTGCAGCCAGATATCGTGCTCCGGCTGGCGGCACTTGTGCACGACATCGGCAAGCCGCGGACCCGGTCCAAGCTCGCCGACGGACGGGTTGCCTTCCACCACCACGAAGTCGTCGGCGCGAAGATGGCCCGCAAGAGACTGGCAGCGCTCCGGTACCGCAAGGACATCGTGGAGAATGTCAGCCGGCTGGTCGAGCTGCACTTGCGGTTCCATGGTTACGGCGAGGGCGGGTGGACAGACTCGGCCGTGCGCCGCTATGTGACCGACGCCGGACCGCTGCTGACCCGGTTGCACGCCCTGACCCGGGCGGACTGCACGACCAGGAACCGGGCCAAGGCGCTGCGGCTAGCCGAGGCGTACGACGGCCTCGAAGCGCGCATTGCCGAGCTTGCCGCTCAGGAGCAGCTGGACAGCCTGCGGCCAGACCTGGACGGCAATGAGATCATGGCGGTCCTGGGTATCCCGCCAGGGCCGCTGGTCGGCCGTGCTTACAAGTATCTGCTGGAGCTGCGGATCGAGGCAGGGCCGCTGGGCCGGGAGCGGGCCGTTCAGGAGTTGCTGACCTGGGCCGCGTCAGTCGGCATCGAGCCGCCGACGCCCGGCCCGGCGGAGTGACGTCCGGTGAGCCAGTAGCCGGCCGCCACCAGGGCGTACCCCACGGCGATCACTGTGATGAGGGCCGGCGAATGACCACTGAGCGGCATGAAGGGCACGCTGAGCAGCGCGCCCGCCGCGAAGGTGATGTTGAACATCATGTCGTAGTAGGAAAATGCCCGGCCCCGGTAGTCGTCAGCCAGCTGCTCTTGCAAGATCGTGGTAGCGCTGATCGCGATGGCCTGTCCGGCCAGGCCGAGGCAGAAACCCATGATGATGAAGCCGACCTGACTGAAGGTCCCGCCGAGGAGGCCGGTCAGGATCGCGCTGGCGGCGAGCATCACAGTGATGTAGGCCGCCTTGGTCAATCGCCTGGTGACCTGGGGAGTGACCAGCGCGGCGCAGAAGTAGCCCAGCGCGACCGTTGCGACGAGGTAGCCGTAGTGAGCTTCGGCGACGCTCGGCTTGACCCCCCGGTAGAAAAAATTCCGGTACAGCAGGATCGACATCAGGAACAAGATGCCGTAGAAGAACCGGTTACCGCCGGTGGCGCCGAGGGCAGTCGCAGGGCCCCGGCGCTTGACGACGTAGCGGACCCCTGTTGCCAGGCCCGCCGCGACCACCCGGAGTTCGGTGCGGACGCGGCCTGGCTTCGCCTGGTCCGGCCCTTGCACCGGGCCAAGCAAGTCTTTATGCATGGTCCTGGCGACCAGGCTAGCCGCTACGTAACAGCCGCCAGCGACCAGCAGCGTTATGGCCGCTCCCGCCTCGGTGTCGCCGGTGGCTGCGTTCACGCCGAGCCCGACCAGCCCGCCGATCGCGGCCAGGGTCCCGCCCGCGGTCGGCGACACCGAATTGCCCATCACGAGCTTGTCCCCGGCGACTACGTGCGGGAGCGCCGCTGACAACGCCGACAGGAAGAACCTGTTCACGCCAAGTACCAGCAACACCGCGATATAAAGCGGCACTCCCAGGTTCCCCGACGCCATCAGCGCGGCGGTCAGCACCACGAAGAAGGACCTCAGCAACGCTGAGTACGTCAGGATCTGGCGCCGTGACCAGCGGTCGATGAATACCCCGGCGAACGGGCCGATCAGCGAGTACGGCGCGTACAGGACAGCAAACGCTGCCGCGCCCCGGGCCGGGTTCGGGAAGGTAGCGGCGTTGAAGAACACGTACGTGCCGAGCCCGGCGGTAAAGATGCCGTCGCCGGTCTGAGAGATCATCCGGGTGGACAGCAGCCGGCGGAAATCGCGCTCGGCCCAGACGATGCGCAAGTCGTGGACGAACGAGCTCCTGGTCGCTGGTCGTCCGGGCATACCAGGCGGAGGCTCCTGCGCTGGAGCTGGCGCTGAGGGATGCGGCTCCTGCCACGACACTCACTCAGCCTATTGGGCAGTCGTCCTCGGGGGCCAGTGCGGCACTCCTCCCGGACGTACCGGGCCTTAATGGTGTGCCGCTGCCCGAGTACACCGACGGGAGCCCGGGCCTGGTAGCCCCGGCTCCCGTCAGACGTGAGGGCCTAGCGGTCCAGTTCGCCGCGGATGAACTTATCGACCGCCTCGCGGGCGACGTCGTCGCTGTACTGCTCGGGCGGGGACTTCATGAAGTACGAGGAGGCTGACAGGACCGGGCCGGCGATGCCGCGATCCTTAGCGATCTTGGCGGCGCGAACCGCGTCGATGATCACGCCGGCCGAGTTCGGCGAATCCCAGACCTCGAGCTTGTACTCCAGGTTCAGCGGGGTATCACCGAAAGAGCGGCCTTCGAGCCGGACGTAAGCCCACTTCCGGTCGTCCAGCCACGGCACGTGGTCTGACGGGCCGATGTGGACGTCGGCCTTCGCCATTTCGTGCGGGATCTGCGAGGTCACCGACTGCGTCTTGGAGATCTTCTTGGACTGCAGGCGCTTGCGCTCCAGCATGTTCATGAAGTCCATGTTCCCGCCGAAGTTGAGCTGGTAAGTGCGCAGCAGCTCGACGCCGCGGTCCTCGAACAGCTTGGCCAGCACCCGGTGCGTAATGGTGGCGCCGACCTGGGACTTGATGTCGTCGCCGACGATGGGCAGCCCGGCCTTCGTGAACTTAGCCGCCCACTCCGGGTCGGAGGCGATGAAGACCGGCAGCGCATTTACGAACGCGACGCCCGCATCGATGGCACACTGCGCGTAGAACCGGTCCGCCTGCTCCGAGCCCACCGGCAGGTAGGAAACGAGCACATCTGCCTGACTGTCGCGCAGCACCTGGACCACGTCCGCCGGCTGTTCGTCAGATTCGGTGATGATCTCTTGGTAGTACTCGCCGAGCCCGTCCATCGTCGGCCCGCGCTGTACGATCACGCCGCTCGGCGGCACGTCGCAGATCTTGATGGTGTTGTTCTCGCTGGCCACGATGGCCTCGGCGATGTCCCGGCCGACTTTCTTAGCGTCCACGTCGAACGCGGCGACGAACTCGATGTCGCGGACGTGATACGGGCCGAACTGGACGTGCATCAGGCCCGGTACCCGGCTCGCCGGGTCGGCGTCCTTGTAGTACTCAACGCCCTGAACGAGAGAACTTGCGCAGTTCCCTACGCCCACGATGGCTACCCGTACCGAACCCATGAGGATTTGCTCCTTATCTTCTGCCGCGCAGCGACCATCGCTCGCCGGTAGTTAGGCGACGGTTGGCGCTCCGCCGCTCTCTGTATTTCCGTTGCCCCCGGAAGGGCTGCCGGGCCGGGTACCCGACTGCCGCTCCGAGGCGATCAGCTCATTCAGCCAGCGGACGTCCCGCTCTACTGACTCCAGCCCGTGTCGCTGCAGCTCCAGCGTGTAGCGATCCACGCGCTCCCGCGTCCTGGTCGCCGCCGCGCGGAAGCCCTCGAGCCGTTCTTCCAGCCTGCTGCGGCGGCCCTCGAGTATCCGCAGCCGCACTTCGGCCCGAGTCAGGCCGAAGAAGGCGAAGTGGACGCCGAAGCCGTCGTCTTCCCAGGTCGCCGGCCCGGACTCACCGAGCAGGTCGTTCAGGCGTTCCTTGCCCTCGGCCGTCAGCCGGTAGACGATCTTCGACCGGCGCGGCCGGTCGAGCGGCCTGCCAATGCCGCCTTCCGGGACCGGGTCTTCGGCGATCAGGCCCTTGTGCAGCAGGTCCTTCAGGGCGGGGTACAGGGACCCGTAGCCAAACGCGCGGAACGCGCCGAGCAGGGAGCTGAGCCGCTTGCGCAGCTCGTACCCGTGCATCGGGGTCTCGTGCAGGATGCCGAGAACCGCGAGTTCGAGTACGCCAGTTCGCTGGTTACTCATACCCGCTCGCACCTCACATTCCACGCACAGCTGCCATCTGGGCGAGTATCATCTGGGAATTCGCCCGTGATGTGCCGCCTTGACCGTTCGCCCACTCGCCGTTGATTGCCAGGTCAATCCGACGCCAAGAAGTGAGCCGGAAACCCTGGCAGGTTCAGCAGCGAGCGACCTGTCAGTTCGATGTATCGAGTTGATACATCGCAACGATATGCGGTGGGGGCGCGTGCCGCAAGTCAGGGCTGTCTAATGGCTCGCGGAAGGCCGTCGCGGGATCTGCGGTAAAGCGATGACCAGTCAAGTCTCCTGTCATGAGCAGTTCCGTCGTAACCTGTCGGGCATGAGGCGATCGGTCGTTGACTACGGGCTAGCCCGCCGGGCGACGCTCGCCTCCGTGCTCGCCGGCCGTACGACCGTCACCGATGTGTGTGACGCGCATCCGTACCTGCTGCGTGCTGCCAAGTTCCATGGCGAAGCGACGGATATCACCTGCCCGATCTGCCGTAAGACCAAGCTGACGCACGTCACCTACGTCTACGGCGATGAGCTGGGACGCTATGAAGGCCGTGTGAAACGTGGGCCGGAACTGGACGAAATGGCCATGGAATATGCGGAGTTCCAGGTCTACGTAGTCGAGGTCTGTCAGAGTTGTGCTTGGAACCACCTCGCGTCGTCCTATGTTCTGGGCACTGGCGAGCCGACTCCCCGGCGCAGTCGGCGTGCCAGAGCCGGCGAGTAAACGGTCGGATCGAGGCACTTCGGCCGTTGATCGCAGGCATGCTCGGCTGCGAGCGTGACGCAATACGTGCCGGGCTGCTAGGTACCGCCAGGTAACGTGTCTTTCCTGGCGAACCATTGCTCGCTGGCGAACCATTGCTCGCTTGCGACCGCACCTGACCCCCGATCAGCGAGGACGCGTGAGTAATCCAGACTTGGCCGGCCCGTACTGGCAGGACGAGGGCGATGCCGGCTATGGCTCAGGCTGGCGCGCCAGCCGGGATCTGCCGGCACGGCAGCAGCCGGCCTGGGATGACGGCGGCGGCTTCTGGCGCGATGACAGCAGCCAGAGCAATGCCCCGCGCGACCGCGGCCCGAGCCGTCATCAGGCCCCCCCGTCCCGCGACCGTCAGTCGCCGCCGCGCGGCTCGCGCCGGGCTGCCGCCGACGGTGCTGCGGCTGGCCGCTCGCGGCACGAACAGCAGCGGGCGGACGACTGGGGCTCGCGCCGGGCTGCAGGGCGGTCAGCAGGCAGGGGGCACCGCTCGGCCGACGACGACCGCGCGGACTGGACGGGCAAGCTGAGCCAGACCGCTGGCGACTTGCGGAGCAAGCTCGGCAATATGCGGACGCGTGCCGCGGCCAGCTTCGGCGGCGACCGGCGGCAGGCCGCATGGGGCGATGCCGGGGAGGACGACTTCGGGCGCGGGACTGGCGCGGCCAACGGCATGGGCGGGAACGGGGCATTGAACCGCGGGCGTGGCGCCGAGGACGACTTCTGGGCTGAGCAGGGCGGGCGCCGGGGAGGATCGGTGGCCGGGGGCAGCCAGTCGCAGGGTGCGGCCGGACCGGGACGCGGCGCGCGCAGGGCCGCCCACGGCGGCGGGTACGGTACTGGCCGGTACGAGGTCGGCGGGTACGGGCCTGGCGACTACGGCCCGGGCGGTGACGACAGCCGCACGGCAGCCGGTCGCACGGCGCTGCGTGACCCAGCGGGTGACTTCTGGGACCAGCCTGACCGGACCAGCCGCGGGGCGCGCTCCAGGGTCGCGGAGCGGCAGTACAGCCATGGCGGCGGTAACGGGCGTGGCGGCGGGGGCCACGGCGGCGGGCGGTCGTCCGGCGGAGGGCCGGGCAGTCGCGGCGGCGGATTCAAGAACTGGCTGCTGTACGGACGCTGGTGGCGGCACTGGACCTTGAAGAAGGCCCTGGCCGTCGTGGGCGTCGGGATCGCCGCGTGCTTCTTGCTGGGCATCGCGGGCTTCTTCATCCTCTATGAGATGACGCCGATCCCGTCTGCCTCGGAAGTGACCGCCAAGTGGCAGTCCTCGACCGTCTACTTCGCCGACGGCAAGCAGATGGGCACCTACGACCAGAACGTCAACGGCGTGGCCATTGATCGCTTGCTGCTGACGTCGTCGCAGATACCGTCGGTGATGACACACGCGATGACGGCGGCAGAGGACCGGCACTTCTATACCGAGGGCGGCGTATCGCTGACCGGCCTCATGCGGGCCGCGTACGAGGACGTCCACGGTGACGGCAACCTGCAGGGTGGCTCGACCATCACCATGCAGTACGCGAAGAACTACTACGCGGGCGTTAACACCGGCCAGAACCTGAGCACGAAGCTCAAGGAGATCTTCATCGCGATGAAGCTCGGTCGCGAGAAGTCCAAGTCATGGGTCATGACTAACTACCTGAACACCGTGTCGTTCGGCTCGACGATCGACGGCCTGGGCGCAGCCGCTGAGAGCTACTTCAACATCAACCTCACTCAGCCGCACACGACGCTGACAGTCCCGCAGGCGGCGCTGCTGGCTGCCATGCCGAACAACCCCGCGGTATTCAGCAGTGTGCTCCAGTCGTCCAAACCTCAGTCCGCACCGGGTTACTCGGCGCTTCAGGCGCGCTTCGAATACGTACTGACCAACATGGTGCGAGACGGCGACATCACGCAGGCGCAGGCTAACGCCGCGACGTTCCCGAAGATCACCCCGCCGCCGGGCGGTAACGGCTGGACGGGGTACACCGGCTACCTGATGAACATGGTGCTGCAGCAACTGGAAGCGCCGGTCGCAGACGGCGGCTACGGATTCACTTCGCAGCAGATTGACACTGGCGGTTACAAGATCAGAACGACCTTCAACATGGCGAAGGTCAAGGCGCTCGCCCGGGCGGTCCAGGCCGAGAAGGCCCAGATGAAGACGCTGGCGGAAGAAGAGGGAGCCTCCTCGTTCCCGAACTACGACCGGATCGGCGCGGTGCTGGAGAATTCCAAGACCGGCGCGATCGTGGCTGTCTACGGCGGGCCGGGCTACCTGTCGAGCCAGAAGCGCTGCAATGCCTCCGACTGCCAGCTCAACATGGCCGAGTCAGCGGAACAGGTTGGCTCGTCCTTCAAGCCCTACGTGCTTGCCACTGCCGTCAAGGAAGGCATGAGCGTCTTCACCAGCAAGCTGAACGGCTATTCGCCAATCTGGATCCCGCTGACCTCGGTTAATGGCCAGTCAGCCCAGATGGCGCTGTCACCGACGAGTCCGCCGCCTGGCTGCTCAACCCCGACTCCAACCCAGACGGGGGACTGTTACTCGACCAACGGGACCCGGTACTTCCTGTTCAACGAGGCGAGTGAGGACTACGGGGTGCTTGCGGTCAACAAGGCGGCGGCAGTCTCGTCCGACTCGGCCTTCGAGGACCTGGCGCACCGGGACGGTATCCAGTCGGTCATCGATATGGCACAGCAGTTTGGTGTCGGGCAGAACGCGTTTGTTGAACCGTGCGGTGCGTCAAGCGGTGGCTCCGGCACGGTCAAGGCGACGATCGCGGCGTGCAACGACCTGACAGGTCCTGGCTACAAGGTCGGCGGCCAGTGGTACCCGGGTCATGGGCTGGAGGACAACTTCAGCCCGACTAAGTTCGACAAGGGCGGGGAGGAAGCCGGAACCCCCGGATCGCCGGCCATCGCACTGGGTGAGAACCCGCTCACGCCGGTCGAGCAGGCCTCCACCTTCGCCACCCTGGCGGACGACGGGGTCTATCACACCCCGCACGTCATCCAGTCGCTGCAGCAGGGCAGCACTACGCTCCCGTCGCACGTGATAACGCGGACGGTGCTGAGCCCCGGCGCCGCGGCTGACGTCGACTGGGCACTATCGTTCGACAACCAGCTCGGAGACGGTACGGCCTACGTGAACGTCCCGTTCCGCCGCGGCGACGTGATCGGTAAGACCGGAACGCTGGGCACCGGGGCCAACGCCTCGCAAGCCTGGTTTATCGGCGCGACGCCGGATGAGGATGCCCTGTCGATTGCGCTGTTCACCAACGATCCAGGCCGCCAGAACCTGGACAATCTGCCTACCGTCGGAGGGACGCCGGGTTCGCAGGGCGGCGGCTGGCCGGCCAGCATCTGGAACGACTACATGGAGAACCAGGAGAGCAACGCGCAGGTGATCCCGCTGTTCACGCAGGTCCAGCCCGGGTTTGAGCCCTGGATCCAGGTGGTTGCCAAGGCGAAGCCCAAGAAGCAGTTCTGCAAGCCGGGTGGCAACTTCGGCCATGGCGGCGGCAACCAGGGCTGTGTCTGCCCGCAGGGCGCGGTGTTCTGCAGCAACAACCCGAACCCGCAGCCGTCGTGCAACGGCAACGGCACCTGCGGTAGTGCTGGGCCGTCTCCGACGCCGAGCTGCCAGGTCAGCGTGTTCGGCCAGTGCAGTTCAACGTCCCCGTCTCCGACGCCGTCAGCCTCGCCCTCGACCTCGTGCTCGACGGGGCCCGGTCAGTGTCAGGACGCGAGCCTCACAGCCGACGTCCGCAGCACGTCCGGCTCTGGCAGCTCATCCGGCTCGGCAGCGAGCATTGTGGTGCTCGCCGCCGCCGACGCCGCCACTAAGCTCATGGCGCTGCTCGGCCTGGTGGTTTAGGCCAGTGACTGGCAGATTCTGTGCGGCCAGGTTGACCAGCCGGGCTGGTTAGCTGAGCTTCGCCCGGAGCCAGTGGACGTCGGCTGCTGGATCGGGCGTTTCGCAGATGGCTGTTGCCCCGGCAGACCGCACGACCTCGACGAGCTGCCCGGGATCGATCGTGCCCGACTCCATCCCGGCGTGCCGGTCCCTGCCGGACCCGAACTCGTCGCGCGAGTTGTTGCAGTGCACCAGGTCGATCCGGCCAGTGATCGCCTTGATCCGCGCCACGATCGTCGCGAGGTCTTCGCCTGAGGCGAACGCGTGACAGGTGTCCAGGCAGAAGCCGATCTCACCGCCGCCGTCAGCCGCGCTTCCGATAGCGTCCCACAGCCGGGCTATGCCGTCGAGGCCGCGAGCCATCGCGCCGTCACCGCCGGCTGTGTTCTCGATCAGCATGGGCAGTGGTCGTTCGATGCGCTCGACCGCCTTGCGCCAGCTGTCGTAGCCCTCCTGCGGGTCGGCACCGGCGGTGACGTGACCGCCGTGCACGATCAGGCCCCTCGCGCCGATGGACGCGGCGGCCTGCAGTTGCTGCTCGAGCAACTTGCGGCTAGGGATCCTGATCCGGTTGTTCGGCGAAGCCACGTTGATGACGTAGGGCGAGTGCACGTACGCGTCGATGCCGGCCGCCGCAAAGGCCGCCCGGACCTCGGCGGGCTCACCGGGGAAGGTGGGCGCTTTCCAGCCCTGAGGATCGCCAAGGAAGAACTGGACGGCATCCGAGCCGATCGCCTTGGCCTCAGCCAGCGGGTCACCGTTATGCAGATGCGCACCAATCCGAGTCATCTGCCGAGCGTATCGGCTGGCGCCGACGGCCGGGCAACCGACGGCGGACGTGACGGCCCGGCTATGGCCGGCCGGGCTATCAGAACCCGCCGTGCGCTAGGCCAAGGCCCGCGCCAACGCCGGCCGCGATGACGCCGGCCATGATGAAGACCCGCTGCTCCCTGGTCGCGGAGAACATCTGGGTCACCATGCCGACACCGAAGGCCACGATGCCGAGGACGGTTGCCGCCAGGTGGGCGCTGACTACCAGACCGAGCGCAAATCCGGCAATGCCGCCAAGGAAGGTGAAGACGGTAGCCGCATTCAGCTGCGGGTGCTGCTGACCGTCCGTGTTCAGGGTCAGCCGCGGCACGCGAGCCTGTGTCTGTGTGCCGTGCGTCTGCGCGCCCTGTGTCTGTGTGCTCGTGGCCTCAGGCATCGGTACCCCTACGATGGGTCAGAATCGTTTGCAGCGGTTGCTGGATCGCTTGCAGGGTCTTATGCCTACCAGTGTGTTCCCGTCGGCGCCGGAAAGGAACCCGTTACGCGGACCGGCTCCGCAGACGCGACCGGGACTGTCCGGGCCGGCTGGTAAGCTGGCGCAGCTGTGATGAGGCCGCCGGACGGGCGGTACACAGCTCCTCCTGTCACGGAGATACCGTGACCGCCAGAGTCCAAAGGAGGCACTCTTGACCATGCGTCAGTACGAGATGATGATCATCCTCGATCCCTCGCTGGAAGAGCGCACCGTACAGCCGTCCCTTGACCAGTTCCTCACCGTCGTGACGTCGGCCGGCGGAACTGTCGACAAAGTGGACGTCTGGGGCCGCCGCCGGCTGGCCTACGAGATCGACAAGAAGTCCGAGGGCATCTACACCGTCATCGAGCTCAAGGCCGAGCCTGACACCGTCAAGGAACTCGACCGCCAGCTGAACCTGAACGAGGCCGTCCTGCGGACCAAGATCCTGCGGCCTGAACTGCACTGAGTAATCCTCAGCGGTCAGTCAGCAGTCAGCCCTAGTCCGGCAGTACAAGCTCGACCTACCCGACCCGAGCGAGCGGGAGAACCCCCGATGGCAGCAGGCGATACGAACATCACGATCATCGGCAACCTCGTCAATGACCCGGAGCTTCGGTACACCCCGACCGGTCAGGCGGTAGCGACGTTCCGGGTGGCATCGACACCCAGATTCATGGACCGAACCACAAATGAGTGGAAAGACGGCGATTCGCTGTTCCTGTCCTGCAACGTCTGGCGACAGGCGGCAGAGAACGTTGCGGAGAGCCTCCAGCGCGGCATGCGCGTTATCGTGTCCGGCCGGCTGAAGCAGCGATCGTACGAGACCAGGGAAGGCGAGAAGCGCACCGTCTATGAGATCGAGGTCGACGAGGTGGGCCCGTCCCTGCGGAACGCCTCGGCCAAGGTCAGCCGGTCAAGCAGGTCGAGCGGCGGGGGCGGCTTCGGCGGCCAGTCCAGCCAGTCCAGCCAGTCCGGCCAGGGCGGCCAG
>Ga0335074_10004306_pt1 | contig 19602 bp, 9 predicted proteins | sample Lox_Sample_23_FD_206715 | JGI IMG/M metagenome (GOLD analysis project Ga0335074, IMG submission 206715) | Soil microbial communities from Loxahatchee National Wildlife Refuge, Florida, United States - Lox_Sample_2.3 | ecosystem: Environmental > Terrestrial > Soil > Wetlands | place: USA: Florida... | reverse complement strand
GGGCATCCGGGAAGGCAAACGAACGCGGCTGCAGGTCTTTATCGATGTTCCGTTGAATCTCGTCAGGGTCCTTGCCCGCGAGCGCGAACCAGCGGGTGGCCATTTCGTAGCGGATCTGCGCGCAGGGAATGCCCGCGTCTCCCGGGCCGGCGTACTCGCCGAATTTTTCCAGTTCATCGGCTTCGCCGGGATGCGCGGCGGCATCGTTCATCAGCAGTACGCCGCGCGCGCCGTGCATTTTGGCGTTGGTGACTTTGCTCCACAACTGCGCGTGCTGCGTGTAGACCTTGCCGTCGAAGACGCTCTTGTCGTCGTACTCCTGCGGCTCGTGACGCAGGATCAAGACAATCTTGCCGTTCGCGTCGATGCCCTTGTAATCGTCGTAATTGTATTCGGGCGCGGTGATGCCGTATCCGGCGAAGACCACGCTGCCCGACATCGGCGCGCGCGCCGAGAAATTGAAGGGCATGAAATCGTCCGGAAACGAGAGCTTCACCTGCATTCCGCCAGCCGAGTATGCGAAGCGATTGCGGTCGCCCAGACGCGCATTGGTGGTGACTTCGAAAGCCTGGTAATAGCTCTTTCCATCCAGCGGCTGCAAGCCGAAAGACCGGAACTTCTCGGCGATGAACGCGGCGCACTTTTCCAATTCGGGCGATCCCGTGGCGCGGCCTTTCATGTTCTTCGACGCCAGGAATTTCACTTCGTCGAGAAACGTATTAGGATCGATCGCCGGCGCCGCGGCGTATGCCGCAAGGGCGAACGCCAGAAAAATAATGCGGCTGTTTCGCGAGCCCTTCAGTATGGTTTTCCGCATGCCGTTAATTCAGCTTCGGAGCAGGCAGGGACACTTCGCATCCGCAATCTTCACCGGCATTATGCGCGGTCTTCTGATAGTCGATTTCGTAGTCGATAATGTTGCGCAGCGTGTTCCAGTCGTGGCTCCCCACCACCGGCCGGCCGTTGATGTAGAGAGTCGGCGTGGCGCTTACACCCACATCCTTCCCGATCGCCACCGCCTTGTTCACTTCCCCTTCGGTTTCGCGATTGTCCATGCAACGCGCGAGCTGCAGCGCATCGAGCTCCTTGCCCTTGGCGAACTCCAGCACCTTGTCTTTCAAATTTTCGGCATTGATTTCCGATTGATGCGCGAAGATCCAATCGTGAAAATCCCAAAAGGCGCCGGCATTCTGACGAAAGACGCAGCGACCCGCGATGGCCGCGGCGCGCGCCCAGGGATGCAGCGAGTCGAGCGGATAGGTCATGAAATAAAAGCGCACCTGCTTGGGATACGCGCTCATGAGATTATCGCGCAGGATCTTCGCCTCTTCCTTGCACATGGGGCATTCGAAATCGCTGAACTCCACCAGCACCACCGGCGCGCCGGGCGTGCCGAAGCTCGGCTCCAGATCGGTTTTCAGTTTATCGAGCTGCGCCTTGTAAGGATTCTGGGAGATGTCGTAGAGGTTGCCCTCCACGATTTTCTGTCCGTCCTTCGAGACGTAATACTCAAAATCGGCGCTGGCCGGGCCGGCGGAAGCGTGTACGTTCACCAGCACGAATCCGGGCATATCGGATGGCTTGGGATCGCCGACTTCCACTTTGATTTGCGGCCCGAAAACTTTCAGATGCCGTACGTAGGCTTCGAAGGTGGGCTTATCGAAGGCGGACTTTTTCTCCGCGGGTTTCGCGGCAGTATTATCGGGCGGCGCGGCGAACACACCGGCGGCCAAGAGGGTAAAACAGAGCAGCAATCGAGGCATTAATTGCCATTGTACCGGACTTGGGCGGCGGCTGGCCGAGCTCCGCGCGCAAGTCACGTGGGACAGGCCGTCGTTTTGGGTGGCCTGTCTCCTGATGCCTGCGGCAATTTCATGAAAACTCGGTCGTCGTGGGGCCGCCGCAGGCAGAGTGCCCGCCCCACATTTTCGACCCTGTCTTTGATGCGCCTGCGGCGCGGACAGACCACATAAAACGATGGTCTGTTCCACGGAGATTTCGGCAACACAAATGCATCCCGAGCGGAACCGCTGTCCATAGGCCGCTAAATCAGCCTTCCGGCGCGGCATATAACACTATGTTGGGTGATTTGACGCTAGAACTCGAACGTTCTCTTCGGGCCCACGCTTTTACGCGGGGCCTCCCAAACAGCCACATCGCTAAACTGGCTTCCCTGGCCACCGAAGTCTCGTTCCACGAGAACGAGGTAGTGATGATGGGTCATCAGCACTCCCAGTTCTTTTACCTGGTCAATTCGGGCAGCGTCAATATCGAGCTGCACACGCCGATTTTCACCGTGTCGGTGCTGGCCGTGGGACCCGGGCAGGCGTTTGGCTGGTCCGCTCTGCTGGACCATCAGGACACGCTTTTCCAGGTCCGCGCGCGGGAAGAAACCAACGCCCTGCGCTTCGCCGGTATGGATTTAAGCGAGCTATGCCGCAGCGATCCCGCACTGGGAGTCGAGATTCTGCGGCGCACCTTGCAGGTAGTGGCCGGGCGCATTGAGGCTACCGAGGCCAGGTTTGCGGAGATCTGCGGCGTGCGGGTCAAGTCCCATAAAAAGGAGCACTCACAACCATGAAAGAACAATATGATGTTGCCATACTCGGAGCGGGCTTTGAAGGCAGCATGCTGGGAATTATCCTGGCCTGCAACGGGGCGAATGTAGTCATTATCGATGCGGGGACGCATCCGCGCTATGCGCTGGGCGAATCCACTGTGCGCCATACTTTCCGCATGATCAAAATCATGGCGGAAAGGTTCGGCGTGCCGGAGTTTAAGACGGAATTCAACTCCGGCAAGATGATTCACAAGCGGGTTTCCTCGAACTTCGGAGTGAAGACCAACTTCGGCTTCATGTTGCACCATGCAGGCCAGCATCAGCGGCCGGAGGAGTCGACGCAGTTGGTGATTCCACCTTACCGCGAAGGCTATGAGGCGCACCTGTTCCGGCAGGATACGGATGCCTATCTCACTTACACCGCCATTCACCACGGCGCGACCGTCAAGTTTCTGACGCGCGTCACGGCCGCCGAGGAGGATGCGAACGGCGTGACGCTGGCCACCGATAAAGGTGAAACCATTCGCGCGCGCTTTGTGGCCGATGCTTCGGGCGGCGCCCATGTCCTTTCGCGGATGTGGAATCTGAAGGATGATCCCATCCGCTGCAAAACCAATACGCGCTGCCTGTTCACCCTGATGGTGGATGTCAAGCCGTATGACGACTTGAAACTGCCTTATGGCGTGCCGAAAGCCCCGCGCCGCTGGTATCAGGGTACGCAGCATCATTTGTTTGATGGCGGCTGGCTTTGGGTGATCCCATTCAATAACCGGGAAGGATCGACCAATAAGTTAGTCAGCGTCGGCCTAAGTCAGGATATTCGCAAGTATCCCAAGCCCGCCGATATTACGCCGCAGCAGGAGTGGAACCAGTTTCTATCGCGCTTCCCCAGCATTTACGAGCAGTTCAAAGACGCCAAACCGGTGCGCAATTGGGTATCATCGGATCGCTTGCAGATATCGGTGAAGCAGAGCGTGGGCACGCGCTGGGCGATCATGGCGGGCGGCACCGGCAGCGGCTTCCTGGATGCCATCTTCTCGCGGGGCCTGGCCTCTTCCATGGAAATCATGAACGCCCTGGCGTCGCGGTTGTTGAAAGCTCTGAAGACCGACGATTTTCCGGCGGGCGGATTCGACTACGTGGCCCGCGTGCATGAAATCAATCGCACCAACAATGACCGCACGGCCAGCGCCTCTTATACCTCGTGGCGCGATTTCGATCTCTGGAATGCCTGGTTCCGCGTTTGGGCGTTGGGTGTCGGACTGGGTGATCTGAAACTGGCCAGCATCTACCGCCGCTACAAAAAATCGCATGATGATTCCATCCTGCCCGATGCAGAGGAGCCTATGGGCCTGTTCTACAGCCAGCACGAAGGCTTCGCGAAACTCTTCAACGCGGCCGAAGCCAAGATGTGCCAGGTGGAGGCGGGTACGGCCGATCCGAAGGCGGCTTCCAAATATATTTTTGACTTAGTGCGCAACGCCAACTTTGCGCCGCCGGCCAATCATTTAGGCGATCCCCATCATCGTTTTATTAATATCGGAACCCCGTGGGCCACCCTGAGCACGCTGGCGTGGCTGGCGACCTCGGCCCCTCCGGAAATCAAGAGCATGTCGGCCGGGTTGCTTGGCGATGTGGGCCGTAAGCCGCACCCGGTGACTTGAGTAGATCGCGCGCCTCTGCGCTAGTTATCACAAACCATAGCCGATCTTCTCTATCCGGCGTTTGGTTTCCGCATCCAACGCATTGATGTAGCTTCGAAAGCGTGGAACCTTTTCCTTAACCGACAGGTAACGAAAAGGCTTGGTTCGGGGAGGCTCCAGATACAAGCTGTCTAAGTCGACATCCTGCGACATGCGATCGATGATTCGAAGAAACTCCCTACGCGGGTCGGCGATGGCATCTTCGAGCCTCAGCGCGAGTGTGGCGCATCCCAGATGCAGCTCGGTCTCTTCCACAAACTCCGGGAACGATAAGAATGGCGGGCCCGGATCGGCGTCGAAGAAAGCCGGATCGCCTTCGGCGAAGGATTGAAACTCGGAGAAATGGCGGTCTAACTCGGCGCACAGATCGTCTACGTTCTCATAAATTGCCGTGATGCCCTCGACTCTGACTTTGTCTCGCAAGTATGTCCGCCACCACACCCAGTTAGTCAGCAGCGAATCGAGCGGATGGCGGTAGACGAAAATAATGTCGGCGAATCCGGCAGCCACCGAATCCAGAATGCGATTCATGACGTCCGGCGCAGCTTGCGCACGGCAGACATACTTTCTGGTGGCATGGCCGCTGTAAATCATGCGCGTGGGGCCTGGATGCAAGCGGATCGAGTCCCGCACATACCTGCCTTGGTTTTCCAGGTTCCGCATCAGCAGATGATCAACATAATGGCGTCCGGTCCCGAATAATCCAATCAGATAGATCGTTTTGGGGCGGCCCGAAGGTTCACGGATTGCGGCCGCACGGCCGTTCACCGCCGGCCAGGCCAAAGTTTCCAAATGGGCAGTCCGGGATGCCCCGGTGAGTGTTTCGAGGCGCGCGCGCAGCTCTTCGACTTGCCTCTCGACCGATTCCGCCATCGCTAACCGGCTCTCGAATGCAGTAAGATTCGCGGACAAGTGATCGAGGGCATGTATGTCCATGGCCAGATGTTCTACATTACTCGCGATCTCCTCGAGAGAGCGTGTCACGCAGGCCTGAAATTCGCGCAAGGGCCGCGTGTACCAACGGAGCAGCCATGCTACGAATCCCTTCACAAGCTGGATGGGGACGTTGCGCCAACCTGGTAGCCGCGGATTTACCTTTCCGACCACCACGCGGAGTCCCTCGAGCGCGGCCGTCGAGCGCCGCATTTCCACCAGGTCGTAGCGCCAGTAACTGACTTTTCCCTGTGTTTGGGCGCCTTTCGAATCCATGGTCAATCTCTAGCTTTCCACCCGGTAGCCAAGCTTCTCGATCCTTCTTTTCGTAACCGTATCCAGGTTCGCAATATAATTCCCAAAACGGGGAGCCTTTTGTTGCACAGTCAAGTAACCGTAAGGCTTGCTTTTTGGAGCTGATATGCGCAACCCACTCGCATCCGGGTCGATCCCCAATATGCCGGCAATCTTAGAGAATTCCTTGCGCGGATCGATCTTGAAGTCTTCGAGACGCACTGCCACGGTGGCGTGTTGTAAGTGTAGCTCCGTTTCCTCGACAAATTCGGTGAAGGATAGAAACGGCACGCCCGGCGAGGCCGCGAAGAACGCCGGGTCGCCATCCGCAAAAGTCTTGAATTCCGGAAAATTCCGCTCCAGATCGGCGCAAAGCTCGTCCGTATTCTTGTAAATCTGCGAGATGCCCTCCACCCAGCGGTTGTCGCGAATATATGTCCGCCACCAAACCCAATTGGTCAGTAATGAATCGAGCGGATGGCGATAGATAAAAATCAATTTGGCATATCCCAGCGCGGCCGCTTCCAGGATGCGGCTGGTTACCTCGGGCGGTTCTTGATCGCGGGAGATATGCGCGATGGTGGCGTGGCCGCTGTAAATCATGGGCGTGGGTCCCGGATGCACGCGAATGGTGTCCCGGAAGTATCTTTTTCTCTCACCCAGATTGTCCAGGACAAGCTGGTTGATATAGCGGCGCCCGCTCCCGAACAAGCCCAGGATATACACCGTGGGCTGAACTACGACGGGACTCGATCCTGCCAAGGCTGCGTGGCGCTGTTCGGACAAAGCCAACCGGCGTTCCAAAGCGATCACGTCCATGGAAAGCTGCTCGAGGACCACGTCTTTGCTGGGCGTCACCTGGTTCTTCGAGAGCCGCTCCAGAGCCCACATCACGCCCTGCAGCGATCGCGTTACGGAGAAATGGAATTCATGTAGAGGCCGTGTATACCAGGTAAGGGAACGCGCAAACCACTTCTTGAAGTATTGGATTAAGTCGCTGCGCCAACCGGGCGGGCGGGGATTCACCAGGCCTATGCGGTGTCTCTGCCAATGCAGATCGTTGGCGGCGCGCCGGGGTTTGTCCAGGTCGATCAGCAGCCAGCCGTACTCGGTTTCCTTCACGAAAGCGGCTTCCCACATGTGATAAACGCTGGAGGCCACAGGCAACACCGGCGGGGCTTGGTCGACCCGCTGGATGAGAACGGCGGCCAGATTCCGGGTGGTGCAGGGCAGATTTTTTCTGGCGAACTCCAGCAGGCAGATGGTTTTCGCCACCCGGCTGGTCATTTTCGGATAATCTTCATCGCTGTCGAAACGCTCGCGGATGGTCTGGATCTCCTTCCGCTTTTCCATCGGAAGGGCCGCTTCCACCAAATCGTAGACTTTGTCCAGGCTTAGCAACGCGCCGGCGGGACGGTTGAGAAAGCGGGTCTCGACCGATGCCAGTATCTCGAAAAGCAGCTTCACTAACGTCAGATTGCCTGACCCGGCATGTTTCGGATACTCGGGGTGCACCCGGATCCCTTCCACGATATCGATGAACAGATCCACAAAGAACGGCAGACAGGGATAATGGCGAACGAACTCATCTTCGTCGAATTCCATGCGGCGGGTGGACCCTGCCAGTCTCAGGTTCGCGATAAGCCTCTGGCCATGCTCGCGAAATAGTCCTTTAAGAACGGACTCCCCGTGCGGCGTCTTCGCCAGCACACGCTGTGCCGCCACTTCGCGGATACTCTCGCGAGAGAGATCGACCTGGTGCGCGAAACAGTCCCGGACCTGCGCCGGATCGATGGGGGTGCCCACCAGGAAAGCCAGTGCGTCAGGCAGGCTTTTCTGGGCTGTAACCGCGACCCAAGCCGGACCCGGGATGCTACCCGCCCGCATCCGCTTCACGCTTTCCTTGGCAAATTGCGCGGCGGTGGCGCGCAAGTCCTCCAGGCGGTCGCCTTGAGCGCCGGCGAGTTGGCCCGCCTCGTCCGCAACGAACGCCAAGGCTTTCCCTGGCCGCCGCGTTTCGCACATGGCGAATGATTTTTCCACCGCATCCGCCATTGTTGGTTTCGCCGCACGCCTCGCCCGAACCGTTTTTATCCACGCGCCGCGCGACGGGTAGGTCTGGGAATCAAAGCGATGAAGCAAGGCGCTGGTGCGCGCCAGTTTGCGTGCATCCGCGCGGATCTTGCGCCACTCTTCGGCGTATTCCGCGAGGCATAGATCGGCGAACGCCGCCAGCTCCCCGCTTTTTTCCAGCTCCAGCTCGAGAACCGCAATGTCGCGATCTTCCGCGTAGTCCATCTGGCGGCGCACCTCGCGGTACATGACTTCGCCAAACGGCTCCGTCTCCTCGTCATCCTGCAACACGGGTTCGGGATCCACGCCGAACATGACCACTTCATAGGGAGCCGTGCGATTCAGAAGCTCCACGCATTCCGCCACCTGCGGCGACCGCACCCGGTCAAGAAAAAGCGATTTGGCCGAAACGCCATTTATCTCGCGATTAGCCAGCACGTAGCCGAGGTTCTTGCCAAACGATGATTTGCCCGCGCCGAAGAAGCCGGAAATCCAGATTCCCACGCGTTCGTCCGGCGATTTCAACGCCGCCACCATCGCGGAAAAAATGCGTTCGTAGGCGGCGCGGATCTCGCCCGTGACGATGTAATCGGTCAGCTCACGTTGAACCGTTTCCGGATCGCCATTCCCCAGCGAGACGGTTTCGTCGGGCGCACTGGAAAAATCACGCGCCAGCAGTTCGCCGATTTTGATCATGGCGCCTTCATCCGCGCGCGCGTCCGCCGGTGGTCCGGCCGCAGCCGCATTCACTCGCTGTTCCTGGGTAGCAGACAATCCATCCATGATTGTTTCAGATTTGTTAACGATGAGGGCGGACCCTGTTAGGTTACACCACGCGCGTCGAGTACGCATGGGGTGATCTCCCGATTCGCAGACAGCAAACGCGGCGTTGACTAAATCCCATCGGCTGCGATACATGACTCCGAAGGTGGTTCGCCCGCAGAGGCCTCCGTCGAGAACATAGGTGCTAAACAGGACGTTGAATTCAACGGCACGTCCCCAATTTCGTCGACGGCACGCTCCGCGGTTCCCTCCAATTTCAGCGCAACCATTACGTGGGGCGATGCCGCCAATTCTTCAGGCACCGTCTCGGGACCCGCCGGAGGACGCTTTGCGGTCGCCGGTCTCCATACTTATTCGAGCACGGGCACTTACAAATTATCGGTAAGTCTTATCGATACGATCGATAACCCGACTTAGACCGCAAGCTGCGGCAAAGCTGAAGTCGAGTAATGAGCCGGAATTTCTAAGGCCGGCAAATCAAAACACTAATACCGTTCCGTTGTCGAGTTTCTGGCTCTTCTCATCGTGTGTTTTGCCGCTGTAAGTCCTGTGCAGGCTACTGCGGGGAACTCCCAAAGACCGTGTTAGTTTCTACTTCCTCACCATTTGGCATCACGGCGGTAACATGCGCATGCCTCATGGCGTCAACCCCTGAGTCATTCAGGTTCGCCGCCGGCTGGCTGGCAACTTCATCCGGCATCGCGGCTACCGGACGATTATTCGCCTTGGCCAACCGTACCGCTTCCGATTTTGGATAAACGAATTCATGCCCGTGATTATCCCCCGGGTAGAACCATGCCCACAGCGCATCTGGGGATCCGGCGGGCGCTTCCGCGAATGTAACAATTACCTTTCCAGACGTATTGGACTTGTGATCCGGGACTGTGAGAAAAACACCATAGAGATGACTCTCATTCTTGTTGTATACAGCGACGAGGTTACGGTCGGAGTTGGAGGTGTCAACGAGCTTGAATACATATGTCCCGGGCTCCAGGACATGTCCTGGAATTTCTACGGGAGTATTGAATGTCATGGTCGTCTTCTCATTCCATTCACCGGCCTTGGTGACGTGGGCCGCCAAGAAGAGAGTCGCCACCATAGCTGAAGGCAGAATCATTTTAAGACGCATCGAGCTTCTCCTTTAACCAGGAAGCCGGCAAAATACACGCCACTGTGCTGGATCGCACCGGCATACGCGATGCCCATGTTCAACCGGTGTGGAGCACTTTGTGTTGACTCACGCTCTCCCCGTCGCGGCTCCTGAGCCGGCTGAAAACCAGCGACGAGAGAGCCGTGAACACTCCCAGCGCGATAAACGCACTGTGGATGCCGTGCATGAACACCGGCTGGTTCGCTCCCGCACTCGTGGGCAGAAAGACCGCCGTGGCCAAGCCCGCTATAGCGACGCCGAAGCTCATGGACATTTGCTGTACCGTGCTCGCAATCGAACTCGCGTTGCTCGCCAAATCCTCGGCGATATCGGCGTAAACCAGCGTGTTCATGCTGGTGTACTGCACCGACGTGAATCCGCCGTAGCAGAAGGCCAGCAGCAGAATCACCCACACCGGCATGTGCGGCCCAATAGTAGCAAACAGCATCAAAAGGCCGCCGATAATGACTGTGTTTGAAATCAAGACACCCCGATAGCCGATCCGGTTCAGAATCTGGGTCATAATGAACTTCACCCCCATCGACCCCGCGGCCTGGGGCATGATCAATAATCCCGATTCGACCGGCGTGTATCCGAGCCCGACCTGGTATAGGAGCGGCAGCAGAAAAGGGACGCCGCCAATTCCCAGACGTGTAAAAAAACTTCCCGCCGCCGCCGTCCGGAACGTGCGTATGCGAAACAGATTCAGATTCAGCAGCGGAAACTGTTCATGCATGCCATGCATGCCGTACGCGGCAATCAGCGCAAACGAAATGGTAAGCAGCCCGCCGATCTCGACCGCGCTTAAGGTGTGCTCGCCGAAAACTTCAAGCACGTAGGAAAGCAGCGCGATTCCCGACCCGAACAAGATCAGGCCAACCACATCAAGCGGGTGGGTCTTCTCTTCCCGGTAATCCGGCAAATGCAGATAGACCAGAATCAAGCCGGTAATGCCAATTGGAATGTTGACAAAAAAGATATCGCGCCAATGCAGATACCGTATGATCAATCCGCCGGCGATAGGCCCGAGCATGGGACCCACCAGGGCGGGGATGGTGACGAAGCTCATGGTGCGAATCAGTTCGGATTTGTCGAATGCGCGCACGAGTGTGAGGCGCCCAACCGGAACCATCATGGCGCCGCCAAATCCCTGCACGATGCGGCAAAGCACCAGCAGATGAATGTTGGAGCAAAGCCCGCACAGCAGCGAACCCAGGGTGAACATCCCGATGGCCGATGCAAATACCCGCCGCGTGCCGAACCGGTCCGCCATCCATCCACTGATCGGGATAAAAACGGCGAGCGCCAATGTGTAGCTCGCCAGCACGGCTTTCATGCTCAGGACCGATACACTCAGCGCGCGCGCCACCGCCGGAACGGCCGTGTTCAGAATCGTGGTATCCAGTTGTTCCATGAAAAACGCCACCGCCACCAGCCATGGCAGCAGTTTCTTGCTGATAACCGATGGCGAAGGAAAGCCGGACATCTGCGCGGGGTTGTCAACTGGTTCCGCTGAACTCATGAGGCCCTCAGTGTATTTGAGAGGTGCGCACGCGAATTTGGTGCAGGCGCGTTTTGGTCACCGGCCGATTATCTTCTGGATCTCTTCCCTCAGGTCCAGATTCCGCACCAGCCGGTGCAGATAGTTCGGATGAACGCCCAGTAGTTTGGCCGCTTCCGTATAGTTGCCGCCGGATCGGTCCAGCGCCGCGAGAATCGCGTGTTTCTTTTCCTCTCTAACCGTCTGGTAATAACTGCCGATGGCCCCGGCTGCGGCGGGAGCGTCCAGCACGGCTTCCGGAAGATCCTCAGGGATGATGAGCTCGGTCGTGCCCAGCACCACAGCTCGTTCGATGGCATTCTCCAGTTCCCGCACGTTGCCCGGCCAGTCATAAGCTTCCAGGCGGGAAAGGGCCTCGGGAGAGAGTCCCGACAGCTTGCGCGTGACCCGTTTGCCGTGTTTGGCGGCGAAGTATCGGGCCAGCATGGGAATATCTTCGCGACGCTCCCGTAGAGGCGGCATTTCCAGCGACACCACGTTCAGCCTGTAATACAGGTCTTTGCGGAAAGATCCCGCGTTGACGGCGCTTTCCAGGTCGCGGTTGGTCGCCGCCAGGATGCGCACATCTACCCGGATCGGCTGCGTGCCTCCCACCCGCTCGAACTCGCGTTCCTGGAGTACCCGCAGCAGTTTGCTTTGGAACGCCGGGGGCAGCTCGCCGACTTCGTCCAGAAACAGGGTGCCGCGGTCGGCCATTTCCAGCTTGCCTTTTTTTTTCACGATCGCTCCGGTGAACGCGCCTTTTTCATGCCCGAATAATTCGCTTTCGAGGAGCGTTTCCGTCAATGCGGCGCAGTTGATGGCGACGAAGCGCTGGCCCGCGCGCGGGCTGTTGCGGTGCATGGCGCGCGCCACCAGTTCTTTGCCGGTGCCGCTTTCGCCGCGGATCAAGACGGTGGAATCCGTGGGTGCGGCCTTGCTCACGAACTGGAAGATCTCCCGCATGCGCGGACCGCCGCCTACCATGTCGTGCTCGATGTCGACCGCTTCCTGCAGCCGGCGGTTCTCGGATTCCAACCATTCCAGCCGGCGCGCATTCTCAAAAGGCGCGCCCAGGATACCGCCGATGGCGCCCGCCAATTGGAGGTGCGCCTCGTCAAATGCGGCTCGCGGCCCGTTTGCCTCCAGGTAAATGACGCCGAGTATCGCGTCCTGGCTCCGGATCGGCGCGGCCAGTCCGCTGCCGGCCAGGGCCGCGATTCCTTCGCGCCGCACCTGCGCCACCATCGCGCTATCGACCGGCGCCGCTTGTGGTATCCCATCGCGATCCCGGCACCAAGCGAAAGCCGGATCGTCCCGGCCGTGATCGAATAACAGGACCGCGCCACGCGCAGCGGGAATCGCTTCAAAGACGCACGCCAGCAGGTGCTGGGCGATCCCTTCGGTTCCCCGGACCATCTGCATGCCCATGCCGATCTTGATCAGCAGGTCCAGGCCGCTGGAACCGCGCGCCTCGAGGCGGCGAAGCAGGAGGGTCTGCGTCTGCAGCGCAGTTTCGTCCAGGTGGACCGGAACCTGGCTCTGGCGCGCGCCCGATCCCAAAAGGCGAAACCGAAAATAGCAGTCGCCGACGCGGATCTCGTCGCCGTCTCCCAGGACGCGAGCCGTGACCGGCAGGCCGTTTACTGCGGTTCCATTGCGGCTTCCGAGATCGCGGATTTCGAAACGCTCCGCCGCCAGTTTGCGGATGGAGCAATGCCGCCTCGAAACCGAGCGGTCGTTGATCGCGAGCGCATTGGTATGGTCGCGGCCGATGGAGATTTCGTCGCCCGCCAGTGCGAAGGTGCCCCCTTCAACCGGGCCGCCGATGCCGATCAGGCTCGGATTGTGCTGCTGTTCCATGTGCCGATTTCCCAGCATAAGCCATTGCTATCCGATCAGATAGACCCTATCCGATCAGATAGGGTTTTCGCCCTGCGTGCCGGCCGCTTTCGGTTGGCGATTGGCTGGATTATCAGCAGCTTCCGCGAACCGTTCGATTCGGCCGGATTTGGTGGCGAGCTTGCATAGCAAGGCGACGCGATTCCATCGCGAAGCACCTTGCAGCGGGACAAAGGGGAATAAAAAAGTGGAATACAAGTGGAGGCGAGGCTTTATGACGAAACGGCAAATTTGGGCAGCGGTTGCGGCGGTGTGTCTCTCGAGCACAGTCAGTTTGTGGGCGCAGTCGGGCCCCGGCGGCGGCTCCGGCAGCGAAGCCAGCGTGGTGCCACGCGTGATCGAGTATAGCGGGACGATCGATCCGCAGATTGCCCGGAATCAGGAAGACGGAAGCACAAAGAACGCGTCGCTGGCCGTAGTCAGCCTCACCTTCTCCCTTTATGAAGCGCAGGAGGGCGGTGACCCGCTCTGGTCGGAATCGCAAAAAGTCCAGTTGGACCAACGGGGCCGCTACGGCGTGTTCCTGGGCGCGGCCGGCGGCGAAGGCTTGCCGCTGGATTTGTTCGCGTCGGGCAAAGCCCTGTGGTTGGGGGTCCAGCCGGAGTTGCCGGGAGCGGTAGAACAACCGCGCGTGGTCCTGGTGGCCGTGCCCTACGCCCTGAAAGCGTCCGACTCGGACACCCTGGGCGGCAAGCCGGCTTCCGCCTACGCCCTTGCGGGATCCGGCGTGAGTATCGCGAACGGACCTGCATCGAGCGAGGCGAACGCGACGCCATCGACCGGAGCAAACGCGGCCCCCATGTTGGTGGCGCACGCGAGCGACGCGGCGCCTCTTTCCGAGTCGGCGACCACCGCCGCCCCGACCCCCATCAAGCGGGGTGCTCAACCGGACACTGCCACTAAGGGTGTCAACAACACCGGCACCGGGGTGGATGCCCTGATCAACGACACCACCGGCTCCAACAACACCGCTGACGGCTATGGCGCCCTTTACGACAACACCACGGGCTACTTCAACACCGGCGTCGGAGAGGCGGCCCTCACTACCAACACCTCGGGCTACTACAACACCGCCAGCGGGGGCGCGGCCCTCTTCTTCAACACCACGGGCTCCGGCGACACTGGCAGCGGGGCCGGCGCGCTCCAATACAACACCACGGGTTCCAACAACACCGCCACCGGGGCGCTGGCCCTGTTCACCGGCACCACCGGATCCAATAACACCGCTACCGGATACAACGCAGGCATTAATTTAACCACGGGAAGCTCGAACATCATGGAGGGATCGCTGGCCGGGCTCAACTTCAAGTCGACCGAGAGCAACAACATCGATATCGGCAACCAGGGCGTGACGGGAGAGTCGGGTGTGATCCGCGTGGGTACGCCCGGCTCCCAGACAGCAGCCTATATCGCCGGCGTCAGCGGGGTGACGGTAGCCAGCGCGCTGCCCGTAGTGATTGGCTCGAACGGCCAGCTTGGCACCGGCACGTCGTCGGCGGGTACCATCACCGGTGTCACGGCAGGCGCGGGACTCGCTGGCGGCGGCACTAGCGGCACGGTTAGTCTCAGCGTTCCCAGCGCGGGGGTGACCGACGCCATGCTGGCGAATCCCTACTCGGGTGTGGGAGCCTGTGCGTCCGGCAACGTGGTCTCCGGTCTCATTCGCGATGCCGCGCCAACCTGCGTACCGGCGGGTACCGGCACCGTGACCAGCGTGGCGACAGGCGCCGGACTGGCGGGCGGCCCCATCACCACCAGCGGTACACTGAGCATCGCCGCGGGCGGCGTGACCAACTCCATGTTGCAGAACCCCTCGCTGACCGTCAACACCGGCGCCGGACTCGCGGGCGGCGGCCCGGTGGCGCTCGGCAGCAGCTTGATCTTGAGCAACACCGGCGTACTGAGCGTGGGGACCAGCGCCGGCTCGGGCATCCTGGTGGGCGGCACGCCCGCCAGTCCTTCGCTGAGCGCGGACCCAAGCGTGTTAGCGACCAACACCAGCGTCGCCTCGGCAGTCGCGGCCGGCGTGACGGCCGCGGAGGCGTCCGCCAGCAACACTTTCCTGCCTCTGGCAGGCGGCACACTGACCGGCGGACTGACCGGCACGACCGCCGGCTTCAGCACCATTAACTCCACCAACCCCTATCAAATCGGCGGCTCGAATGTACTGAGCGTGGATGGTTCCAGTAACGTGTTCGTGGGCAGCCCCGAGCCCGCCAGCCCGGGCACGGGCAATACCGCCGCCGGTTACCAAGCCCTCTTCAACATCACTGGTGGCGGCAGCGGCGGAAAACCAAAAGCCATCCCAGAAGCCGGAGGAGTTTCCAGCGGAAAGGGCTCCGGTCAATTCAACACCGCCACCGGATACATGGCCCTCTATGCCAATACCACGGGCAACTACAATACCGTCAACGGGGCGAACTCCCTCTCGGGCAACACGGGCGGGTACAACACCGTTAGTGGGGCCAGTGCGGGCACTGGCTTAACGAGCGGAGCCTGGAACATCATGGTCGGCACCCAGGCGGGCCAGAACTTCAGCTCCAACGAGAGCAACAACATCGACATCGGCAATGAAGGCTTTGGCGGAGAATCGAACGTGATCCGTATCGGCGATACCCAGGCTCTGGATGGCTGCGTTCTGCCCTGCCAGACAGCAACCTTTATCGCGGGAATCAACGGCGCGACCGGATTATCCAATCCCGTGCCGGTGGTGATTGACCCGGTGACGGGCCAACTGGGCACGGCCAATCCTTCGACAGGCGGCACGATCACGGGCGTCAGCGCGGGCACGGGGCTCAGCGGCGGCGGCTCGAGCGGCAACGTGAGCCTGAGTGTGAACGAAAGCGTAGTGGCCTTCCAAACCGACCTGACAACCGCGGCGAACGCGGCTCAGGCGAATGCCATCGCGGCGGCCGAGGGATACGCCAACAGCACCTTCCTGCCTCTGTCGGGAGCCGCCTCGCTGAGCGGCCCACTCACCGGTACGACGGCGAGCTTCAGCAACTTTAACTCCACCAACCCGTATCAAATCGGCGGCTCGAACGTGTTGAGCGTCGCGGGTACCAACAACCTCTTCGTCGGCAGCGGCGCCGGCTCCAATATCACCGGATCGAACAACACCGCCACGGGCGACAACGCGGGCCTCAACTTGACGACTGGAAGCTCCAACATCATGCTCGGCTACCAGGCGGGCCAGAACTTCACCTCAAACGAAAGCAACAACATCGATATCGGCAACCAGGGCGTGGCGGCGGAGTCGGGCGTGACCCGCATCGGCGCCACGGGCGCCCAGAACGCCGCCTTCATCGCTGGCATCAACGGCGCGACCGGATTATCCAACCCGGTACCGGTGGTGATTGATCCGGTGACGGGCCAACTGGGCACAGGCAGTCCTTCAGCAGGCGGCACGATCACGGGCGTCACGGCGGGTACCGGACTCATGGGCGGCGGCTCCAGCGGCAACCTCAGCCTGAGCGTCGATGAAGGCGTCGTAGCCTTCCAGTCGGACCTGGCCACCGGCATCAACACTGCCGAGAGCTTCGCAACCAGCGCGGCGAGCACGGCCCAGGCGAATGCCGTCGCGGCGGCCGCGAGCTACGCTAACAGCACCTTCCTGCCCCTGTCGGGAAGCGCTTCCCTGACCGGCGCATTGACTGGCACGACGGCGAGCTTCAGCGGCAACCTTAACCTTGCCCAGAGCACTGGGGCCACTGCCGGCGTGATCACTATGGGCGGGACCCCGTTTGTCAGTGCCTGCTGCTCGGCCAACGCTGATAACACGTTCATTGGCAGTAATGCGGGTAACCTCACCACTTCGGGCTCCTCTAATACCGCCACCGGGCGCCAGTCCCTCCAGTCCAACAGCTCGGGGTACAATAACACCGCCAATGGCGCAGGCGGACTCCAGTACAACACCACGGGGTATAACAACACCGCCGTCGGGAATGATTCCCTTATGAATAACACTAGCGGCAACAGCAACACGGCCATCTCAACGTTGGCCCTCTTGAACAACACCACCGGCTCCTACAACACTGTCAGCGGAGCGGGCGCCCTCGCCAACAACGGCACCGGCTCCTACAACACCGTCAGCGGGTATTTCGCGGGCGGTGGTTTGTTCAGCGGGAGCTCAAACATCGTTCTCGGCGCCAACGCCGGCCAGAACTTCGCCTCCAACGAGAGCAATAACATCGAGATTGGCAGCCTGGGAGTTAAGGGCGACTCGGGCGTGATCCGCATCGGGACCGCCGGCACCCATACAGCCGCGTACATCGCCGGAATCACTGGTGTATCGCCTTCGGGGAGCCCATTGCCAGTGGTGATTAATGCCAACGGTCAGCTCGGCACCGGCACTTTGGCAACCGGCACCATCACCGGCGTCACGGCGGGTACCGGACTCAGCGGCGGCGGCACCAGCGGCAACGTCAGCCTGGGCATCGCTGCGGGCGGGGTGACGAACTCTATGCTGGCCAGCCCTTCGCTCACGGTGACGGCGGGCACGGGGCTGACCGGCGGCGGCGCGGTGGCACTCGGCGGAAGCACCAATCTGAGCCTGGCGAGCAGATCCTGCGGCACTGGTACCGTCCTTCAGGGCCTGCCCCTGACCTGCGTTGCTGTCGCCGGTCTCACGGCCAACACTTTCACCGCCGCGCAGAACATCAGCAGTGGCGATGTGTCCATCAGCAGCGGCAACCTCGACCTTGCCCAGAACACGGGGGCCACTGCCGGCGCAATCACGATGGGCGGGACCCCGTTTATCAGCGCCTGCTGCTCGGTTAGCCAACAAAGCACTTTTGTCGGGCTGAACGCGGGCAACTTCACCCTTACGGGCAACTACAACACCGCCACCGGATATAACGCGCTAACGCAGAACACATCGGGTTATAGCAACGATGCTCACGGGGCATCGGCCCTTGCAGCCAACACCACGGGGTATGCCAACATCGCCATAGGTGCGTGCACCCTCTGCAACAACACCACCGGCAACGAAAACACCGCCGTCGGGCAGGGGTCCATGTTGAGCAACATTAGCGGCGGCGGCAACACTGTCATCGGGCAGGGCGCCCTCTATTACAACACTATCGGCAACTACAACACCGCCCTCGGGTGGCAAGCGCTGGCGTTAAATACCACGGGCAACTACAACGTAGCCAGCGGAGCGGATACCCTCTATAGCAACACTACCGGCTCCGGCAACACGGTCACCGGCGAGAGGTCCTTCTACAGCAACAGTACCGGCAGCAATAACACCGTCAGTGGATTTTCCGCAGGCTTTTACTTAACGAGTGGAAGCTCGAACATCATGCTCGGCTACCAGGCTGGAAATAACTTCACCTCCAGCGAGAGCAATAACATCGATATCGGCAATCAGGGGGTGGCGGGCGAGTCAGGCGTGACCCGCATCGGGACCAACGGAGCCCAAACTGCAGCCTACATGTCGGGAATTTTTGGGGTAACCGTCTCGGGAGGTTCGACCATGCTCATCAACAGTAACGGCCAGCTTGGTACCATCCTGTCCTCGCGCCGCTTCAAGGAAGATATCCGCGATATGGGCGCGGCGAGCGACGGCCTGCTGCGCCTGCGTCCCGTGACCTTCCGCTACAAGAAGCCCCTCGATGACGGGACCAAACCAGTCCAGTACGGGCTGATTGCCGAAGAGGTGGCCGAGGTCTATCCGGACATGGTGGCCCGCAACAAGGACGGCCAGATCGAAACCGTCCAGTATTACAAGCTGGACGCGATGCTGCTCAACGAATTGCAGAAGCTGTCGAAAGCGCACGCCGCCGACCAGGCCGAGATCGCCCGGCTCGAATCGCAGGTGGCCGAGCAGGCCAAGCAGGGACAGGAGCAGCAGGCGGCCATGAAGCAACTGCTGGCGCAGGTGAAGGGGATTCAGGTAGCCATGGCCAAAGGGAACACCGCGCGCCGGCACTCGCAAGTTGTCCGGGCTGCGGCGCACCGCTCAACCAAACCCGAGGCAACGAAATCCTCGGGCCAACCCACTGCGCCATTGGTGGCCAAGGTTCGGTTCTAAACAGGGTACAGTCGGCCACGGGGGCGGACCACAAGGTCCGCCCTTTTTTCGCAGGCGCTGGTTAAAAGGAAGGATTGTGTCAGGCCGGGGTCGTGCGCCGGGTGCCAGTCGGGACACAACGACGGAGCGCGTTTTTCGGCCGGGTGTCGTGTGACGAGAACTTCCGGGCGACTTCTCTCCGGGTATCTGCCTTATCTTCCCGGAGTCCTGGGACGTGCCACTTCCGCGCAATGCGCGTTTTCCGTCCAAGTAGCCACTTTGAGGGGTTGGCGGTCACAAGCCGACTTGTGGGGACTAATCCGGGTGGAACTTCAGAGAACGCTGTTTGCTGGCCCAATACTCACGTTTCCGGAGCGCCCTATTCGTGGCCATTCATCTCATGCAGACGACGGCGCGTTTCTTGGAAGAAGGTCGCGTCGTCAGCTACCCTTGCCAAAATCCAGTCAACAAAGGCATCGCTGTACTGACGGGCGGAGAACTGCGGTTTCCATGACAGTCGATCGTCATCGGCGATATGGTGGACACGGTTAATCGCCTGTAGATCGTACAGATTCGGCGTTTGCTCGGCGGTCAGGCGGTCTTTCAGCTTCGCCAGAACATCTTTCTGGCGATAAGGAAACAGTTCGGACT
>Ga0335074_10004305_pt1 | contig 19604 bp, 16 predicted proteins | sample Lox_Sample_23_FD_206715 | JGI IMG/M metagenome (GOLD analysis project Ga0335074, IMG submission 206715) | Soil microbial communities from Loxahatchee National Wildlife Refuge, Florida, United States - Lox_Sample_2.3 | ecosystem: Environmental > Terrestrial > Soil > Wetlands | place: USA... | reverse complement strand
AGGCGGCGGGGTGACCGGTGGTGCCAGCGCGGTGCACGGGACGGGTGCGCAGCGAAGACCTACGGGACAGGCTCCTAGCTCCGCCCCGCCCCGCGCCCCGGGGGCCCCCGCGCCCCGCGCCCCGCGCCCCGGGGGCCCCGCGCCCCGGGGCTCCGCGCCCCGCGCCCCGCGCCCGGGCCTCACCACCCGCCCCCTTGAGCCTTCTCGTCCGTACGGGGGTGTTTGCCACGGGCTGCCGGAGCTGGGAGGCTTTCGGCTGGTGTCCGGTGACCCAGGTGACGGGGGTGCTCATGGCGATGCGTGCGATCCGCAGGTCCGGATGGGCCGCCGCCGTGGTCCTGGCCGCCTGCGTGACGCTGACCGTCACCGCCCCCTCCTCGGCAGCCAGCCAAACCCGCGGGCCGAGTGGCGTGCAGGCCAAGGCGGCCGCCGTCGCCGACGCGGCGACCGGCCAGGTGCTGTGGAGCCGCGACCTGGACACCGAACTGCCGATAGCCAGCATCACCAAGGTGATGACCGCCCTGGTGGTGATCCGGGCGGGCGACCTGGGCCGGAGGATCACCGTCCCGTCCGCCGTCCTGGGCTACGTGGAAGAGCACGACGCCAGCAGCGCGGGCCTGTGGCCGGGCGACATCCTCACCGCCAGCCAGCTGCTCGAGGGGCTGCTGCTGCCCTCCGGCGCCGATGCTGCCTACACGCTGGCCGAAGCCTACGGCCCCGGCCTCGGCGCGTTCATCGCGAAGATGAACGCCACGGCGAGGCTGCTCGGCCTGACCCGGACGCACTTCAGCAACTTCGACGGGCTGCCCTATCCGACCGGGTATTCGACCTATTCGACCCCGGCCAACCTCATCAAACTCGGCCGGGTCGCGATGACCTCGGCGGTCTTCCGCTCGATCGTGGACCGGCGCACTTACCGGGTCGCGGCCGGCTCCGGGCATCACGCGTACTTCTGGCAGAACCTCAACCCGCTGCTCGGCGTGTACCGGGGCGCGATCGGGATCAAGACCGGATACACCCCGGCCGCCGGGCACTGCCTGCTCTTCGAGGTCACCCGGGGCGGCCGTTCGTTCATCGGGGTCAACCTCGACAGTCCCGGCGTCGGCACCACGGTCAACGGGGCCGCCGCGACCAGGATGCTGAACTGGGCCTTCAGCCTCCCAGGCCGGTGATTACCGGCTGGACACAAATGTCCGCGGCACCGGAGAAATGCTTGACGATGCGCCAGCGAGGCCGGAATCATCGTAAGGCTTGTGCACTAGTGAACCGCAGGCACGCTGAAGCGAAGGGGGAGAGCCGGGAGGGCCGTGCGACTGCGGTGGCCGACGTCACCACCCATCTGGGTAGATTCCGCGGATCGGAGAACGGACATGAGGGGCTTCAAGAACTTCATCATGCGCGGCGATGTGATCGTCGTCGCGATCGGTTTGGTCATAGCGCTCGCCTTCAGCATGCTGGTTGTCGCCTTCACCACCGACGTCATCAACCCGATCGTGGCGGCGGCAGGCGGTAAGACAGGCAACGGCCTGGGCTTCTACGTCAGCGATCACAACCCCAAGACGTTCGTGGACATCGGCGCGTTCATCTCCGCGATCATCTACTTCGTCGTCTTCATGGTCGTCGTCTACTTCGTCATCGTCATCCCCTACAAGCACATCCAGGCCCGGCGCGGACAGGTCGTGTTCGGCGACCCGGCACCGGTCAAGACCTGCCCCGCGTGCCTGTCCACTGATCTCCCGGTCGCCGCCTCCAAGTGCAAGTACTGCGGCACGGACCAGCCAGCCACGGCCTGACCGGAGCGGATCAGCCTGGGCATCGAGTACGACCCGCAGCCGCTTCATCCTGACCGGCCGCCGCGACTAGCCAGTCAAAGGTCGGTGAAGACGCCCTCGCGCCGCTCGTAGTCGTACCGGTAGATCTCCCGGCCATCGACGAACGCCCGCTCGGCCCGGCTCATCACGTCCAGCGGGTCGCCGGACCAGATCACCACGTCGGCGTCCTTGCCGGCGGCCAGCGAGCCGATCCGGGAATCCGCGCCGATGATCCGGGCCGGGTTGATCGTGACCGCGCGCAGCGCCGTCAGCGGGTCCAGCCCCTCCTTGACCGCCAGCGTGGCCTGGAAGATGAGGAAGTTGATCGGCACCACCGGGTGGTCGGTGGTGATGGAAATGGTCACCCCGGCCGCCGCCAGCCGGCCGGGGTTGGCCAGCGACCGGTTGCGCAGCTCGACCTTGGACCGGTTGGTGAGCAGCGGTCCGATGATCACCGGGATCGACGCGGCGGCGATCTGGTCGGCCAGCAGGTACGCCTCGGTGCCGTGGTCGATCACCAGGTCATAGCCGAACTCCCTGGCCATCCGCATCGCGGTCGCGATGTCGTCGGCCCGGTGGCAGTGCTGGCGCCACGGGATCTCCCGGCGCAGGACCCGGCTGAGCGCCTCGAGCTTGAGGTCGCGTTCCACCACGGCCCGTTCGGAAGAAGAATCTTCCGAAGCAGAAGCGGCAGCAGCCATCTTGGCCTGGTAGTTCTGCGCGGCCACGAACGCCCCGCGGATCACCGCGGCGGTCCCGAGCCTGGTCGACGGGGTCTCGTTCCGCTCGCCGTAGACCCGCTTGGGGTTCTCGCCCAGCGCGGACTTCAGGCCGGCCGGCTCGCGCAGCACCATCGCATCCACGGTGCGGCCCCAGCACTTGATGGCCACGGTCTGGCCGCCGATCGGGTTGGCCGAGCCGGGGTTGACGTTGACCGCGAGCACGCCGCCCATGATGGCGTCGCGGAAGCCCTGGTCGGCCGGGTTGATCGCGTCCAGCGCGCGGACGTGCGCGGAGTTCGGATTGGTCCGCTCGTTGGTGTCCTGGCCCGCCCAGCCCTCGGCCTCCTCGGCCACGCCGACGTGCGCGTGCGCGTCGATGAAGCCGGGCAGCACCCATTTCCCGGTGGCGTCGACCACGACGTCGCCGGCCGGCACGGCGAAGCCGGGCCCCTCGACCGCCGCGATCTTCCCGTCCCGCAGCAGGACGGTCCCGCCCTCGATCGGCTCACCCTCGACCGGGACGACCCGGCCCCCTACGATCGCCGTGCCCCTGCTCGTCTCCGTCACCCGGCTAATCTTAGGGGCCGCGAACCAGGCGGCCCGCGCTAACCGACGGCAGCAGCGCCCATCGATCACCCGCCCTCGTTGATGGCCCTGATCTCCTGCGGGCTCAGTTCCAGGGCCGCGGCGGCGACGTTCTCCTCGGCGTGCCCGGGCGAGCCGGTACCCGGAATCGGCACGATGGCCGGCGAGATGGCCAGCAGCCAGGCCAGGACGACCTGCCGCTCGGTCACGCCATGGTTCTCGGCGGCCGCCGCCACCGCGACCCGCCGTTCGGTCTCCTGGATCGGCGCCCAGGGCAGGAAGATCATGTCGTCCTGCTCGCACAGGTCGATCAGCGACTGCGACCGCCGGTCGGTGACGTTGTACCGGTTCTGCACGGACACGATCGGCACGATCTTCTGCGCCTCGCGCAGTTCGGCCTCGGACACGTTGGACACGCCGACGTGGCGGATCTTGCCCTCGTTCTTCAGCTCGGCGATCGCGCCCACCGAATCGGCCAGCGGGACCGCCGGGTCGGGCCGGTGGAGCTGGTAAAGCGGGATCTGCTCCAGCCGCAGCCGGCGCAGGCTGCCCTCGCACGCCTCGCGCAGGTGCTCCGGGCGCCCGTCCGCGTCCCAGCGGTTCGGGCCGGGCCGGACCAGGCCGCCCTTGGTCGCGATCACCAGGTCGTCGGGGTAGGGGTGCAGCGCCTCGGCGATCAGCTCCTCGCTCACCGAAGGCCCGTAGGAGTCGGCGGTGTCGATGAAGTTGACGCCCAGTTCGACGACCCGCCGCAGGGTCGCGATGGCCTGCTCCCGGCTGGGCGGCTCGCCCCAGATCCCGCTGCCGGTGATCCGCATCGCGCCGAACCCCAGGCGGTTGACGGTCAGGTCGCCGCCGACGTCGATGGTCCCCGCCGCCGCGGCGGTTGGCTGCGCGTTCACGCCGTACCTCCTCATACTCGTCGTGAACGCCAGCCTACGACGAGGGGCCTGTCAACTGTGCCCGGCGCTGATCTTGGTCCTGGCCAGCGCCAATTTGACCGCCTTGGACAGGTTCTCGATGTCATAGGCGCCGTAATGCCGCATGCCGTTGACGAAAAACGTGGGCGTTCCCGATACGCCGGAAAGGTCGGCGGAATCGGTGTCCTCGGCCACGCGCGCCGCCCCGGCGTGCTTGCGCAGGTCCACGGTGAACCGCTCGGTGTCCAGGCCGATCGAGCTCGCGTACCCGATCAGGTCGCGCACCGTGAGCGCGCCCTGGTGCTCAAGCAGCAGGTCGTGCATCTCCCAGAACGCCCCCTGCTTGGCCGCGGCCTCGGTGGCCTCGGCGGCCAGCTGGGCGTGCGGGTGGACGTCGGTCAGCGGCAGGTGCCGCCACACGTAGCGCACGTCGCCGAAGTCCCGCAGCAGCTCCCGCACCGCCGGCTCGGCCAGGCCGCAGTACGGGCACTCGAAGTCGCCGTACTCGACCACGGTGACCGGTGCCTTGTCCGGCCCCCGGATGTGGTCCCGCGCGTCGTCGACCGGGACCACCAGGTCGGTGACGACCTCGGCCGTGCCCAGCAGCGCGCGCAGCCGCGACCGGGTCGGCAGCCGGTTCACCGCCCGGAAGATGACCCAGGTCAGGCCCGTCGCGCACAGGGCGGCGGTCAGGATGCCGAGCTTGGCCTCGGCCAGTTCCACGCCGGTCAGGGCCAGCGACGCGATCAGCAGCGAGACGGTGAACCCGATCCCGGCCACCGCGCCGGCTCCGGCCACCGCGCCCCAGCCGACCGGGGGCCGCAGCCGCCCGTGGCTGAAATGGGTGACCAGCCAGGCGCAGCCCGCCGTGCCGAGCGGCTTGCCGACCAGGTAGCCGATCACGATGCCGAGCGTGACCGGCGAGGTGTAGGCCCGGGTCAGGAACGACGGGTTGAGCACGACCCCGGCGTTGGCCAGCGCGAACAGCGGCACGATGACGTAGCTCGACCAGGGGTGGAACAGCTGGGCTAGCCGGTCGTTCGGCGAGATCGCGATCCGCACCACGTCACGCGCCGACTGGGCCAGTTCGGCCGTGGGCTGCTCGCGGAAGTTCCGGAACGCCGCGGAGGCCTGCTCCAGCGAGGCCCGGGTGGCCGGGTGAGCGTACGACAGCAGGCCCAGCACCAGGCCCACCACCACCGGATCCACGCCCGACTTGAAGAACGCCACCCAGGCCGCGATCCCGATCAGCGCGTACGCGGGCCCGTACCGCACGCCCCGGGCCCTGATCGCCACCACGACGGCCAGGAACCCGATGCCGACCAGCAACGGCACGACGTGGATCTGCTCGCTGTACACGATGGCGATGATCGCGATCCCGGCCAGGTCGTCGACCACCGAGAAGGTGAGCAGGTAGGTCCGGACCCGATCGGGCAGCCGCCGGCCGACCAGGGCCAGCGCGCCGAGCGCGAACGCGGTGTCGGTGGCCATCGACGTGCCCCACGCGTGCGCCGACGGCCGCCCGGCGTTCGCGATCAGGTAGATGCTGATCGGCACGATCATGCCGGCCAGCCCCACGGCGACCGGCAGGGTCAGCCTGCTCCGCACCCGCAACTCGCCCACGTCGAACTCGCGCCGCGCCTCCAGCCCCACGACCAGGAAGAACAACGCCATCAGCCCGGAGTTCACGAACTCGTGCAGGCTCATTTCCAGGCCCGAACGGCCGACGGACATCGCCAGCCTGGTCGCCCACACCCGGTTGTAGGAGGACACGCTGATGTTCGCCCATACCAGCGCGGCCACCGTGGCGGCGGCCAGCACCGAGGCGCTGCCGGTCTCGGTGCGCAGGAAATCCCGCAGCGCCGTCTTGCCATGCCAGATCGTCCGCCCCGCAAACAGCGAGACGGACTCTGGCGGCGCGCTCTCGGCAGGTGACGGCTCGCTCACCGCACGGACCCTTCCCCTCCCCGCTCCCAAGATTTATACCGAACGGATCGTGGTACTTCTTCCCCGCCCCTGATCATTGCCGCCCCGGGCGGGTAGTAACGATCCATGGCCCTGATGTTCTTGACCGGGGATGGGATGCGCGGGGGGCGGGCGCACTACACGATCGAGGGGGTGCCGCTGATCGGGGAGCGGCGCACCGCGCCGCTGTACCGGTTCTACTCGGTCCGCGACGAGTTCCCCGCCCTCTACCCGGCCGCCGAGGGCGGCCAGCCGATCCTGGGCGAGCTGTACGACGTGCCGATGGGCCCGCTGAGCGCGCTGCTGGCTACCGAACCCCCCGAGCTCGAGCTCTCCATCATCGAGCTCGGGGACGCCGAGCTGTCCTTCGCCATGGTGCTGCGGGACGCCGAGCACGCCCGCGGCATCCACCAGGACATCACGAGCTACGGCGGCTGGCATGCCTACCGGGCCGCGGCGCTCAGCGAGGGTCCCGGCCCCTGATCCACACCGAGGCCACATCCGCCGGGGTGGCCAGCGAGAAAACCCTGGCCAGCGCGTCGGTGGTGTCGCAGGCGTGCCTGAGGTTGACCGCCAGCGCGCTCCCGTGCGCCGGGCGCAGCCACACCGCGTCGAAGTCCTTGCCCACCGAGAAGTCGCCGACCCGGTCGTCGAGGCCGAGCGCTCGCGCGCCGGCCCGGGTGGCCAGGTAGAGCAGGTGTACCGGCGTCAGGTCCAGCCCGTTCGGTCCCAGCAGTTGCTGGATGAAGTAGGCCTGCAACGCCTCCTTGGGCATGAACAGGCCCGCTCCCGCGCCCACATCGGAGCCCAGCGCGAGGCCGACGCCGTGCTCGACGTGGCGGCGCATCGGGAACAGCCCGCTGCCCAGTGCGCAGTTGCTGGTCGGGCAGTGCGAGACCGCGGCCCCGTGTTCGGCCAGCATTTCGAGCTCGGCGTCGCTGGGATGGACGTTGTGGGCGAAGATGCTGCGCTTGGTGACCAGGCCGTGCCGGCGGTAGGTGTCCAGGTAGTGCCGCGCACGGGGGAAGAGCCCGGCCACCGCGGCGACCTCGGCCAGGTTCTCGTTGACGTGCGAGGTGAACCAGACGTCGGCCTCGAGCAGCCGTGCGCAGACATCGAGCATCTTGTTCGATGCGGACAGCGAGAACCGGGGCGTGACCGCGTAGCGCAGCCGCCCGCGGCCGTGCCAGCGGCCCATCAGGTCGATGCTGTCGGCCAGCGCCGCGCCCGGTGACTGCAGCAGGTCAGGGCGGAGGATCCGGTCGCTGAGCACCAGCCCCGAGGTGATGTTCAGCTGGCGCCGTTCGGCCGCGGCGAACAGTTCGTCCATCGCCGGGGCGAAGTGCGACCCGAACACCAGCGCGCTGGTCGTGCCCGACGCGATCAGCCCGTCGAGGAACTCCCGGGCCACCGCCCGGGCGTACGCCCGGTCGGCCAGCTTGCTCTCCTCGGGCAGGGCGCATCGTTCCAGCCAGTCCAGCAGCGGCATGCCCAGCCCGCCGATCGCGCGGATCTGGGGGAAGTGGACGTGGGTGTCGACGAAGCCGGGCACCAGCAGCCCGCCGTCGAGCCGGGTGACCGGCTCGGCCGGGTGCTCGGCATGCAGCGCGGCGAACGTGCCCCGGGCCCAGATGACGCCGTCTCGGACCAGCAGCGCGCCGGCCTCCGCCAGCGCGTCGCCCGGGTCCCCGGTGAACGGGTCGCCGGGCGTGTCGACAATCGTCCCGGTGTAGATCGTCACGCCGTCACCGCCGTGCGGACCCCCAGGGTTTCCAGCAGCGCGGCCGCGACCGCGATGGCGATCACGGCCGGGTCCTTGCCGGTGATCCCGGGCCGGCCGATCGGGCAGGTGATCCGGGCGATCGCGTCCGGGCCGTGCCCGGCGGCGGCCAGCTGGGCCTGGAACCGCGTCCACTTGACGGCCGAGCCGATCAGCCCGATGCCGCCCACCGGCTGGGGCAGGCGCAGGACCGCGTCGCACAGGGCGAAGTCCTCCGCGTGGTCGTGCGTCATGATCACCACGTACGCCCCGCGGGGCAGTTGCTCGAGCACCTGCTCGCCGAGCAGCGTGTGATGGGTGCTGACGTCCGCGCTGCCGTCGATCACGTCCGCGAGCCGGACCCGGTCCAGCTGCTCGGCGCGCGAGTCGACCAGCAGCAGCCGGACCGGCAGCCGGGACAGGATGCGGGCCAGCTCGTAGCCGACGTGCCCGATCCCGAACAGGGCGACGACGGGCGGGACGGTCAGCGGCTCGAGCAGCAGCCGGACCACGCCGCCGCAGCACTGGCGGCCGTGCTCGGTCCGGGCGTGCGGATTGAGCTGCATCTCGCGGATCTCCGGCTCGGCGGCTCCCGACGAGATCAGCTCCCGGGCCCGGGCGATGGCCGTCGCCTCCAGGTTGCCGCCGCCCACGCTGCCCCAGCTGCGCTCCCGGCTCACCACCATCTTGGCGCCGGCCTCGCGCGGCGCGTGGCCGCGCACCTCGATGACGGTCACCAGCACGCCGGGCTCCCCGTCGTGCCTTAGCTGCTGCGCAGCCCTGAGCCAGTCCATCCTCAGGCCTCCGCGTAAGCCGGGACGGGCCCCCGCCGCCTGGCCCCGGCCTGCGGGTCCGCGTCACGGGCGGCCTCGACCGCCCAGTACACCGCTTCCGGCGTGGCCGGGCAGCCGAGCTCGACGCCCCATCCGGCCGGGCCGAACGCGCCCACCGCCTGCCGCAGCGCCTCGCGCACGCTGAACGCCTCCATCAGCGGCGGCTCGCCGACCGCCTTGGAGCCGTACACCACGCCCGACTCGGTGGCCCGCTCGAACAGGTGCACGTTGAACTGCGGTGGCATCTCCGAGAAGCTGGGGATCTTGTACGTCGACGCGGCCTGGGTATTGAGGCGCCCGCGATTCGGCCCGTCAGACTCGTCCCAGAGCAGTTCCTCCAGCGTCAGCCAGCCCACGCCCTGCACGAAGCCGCCCTCGATCTGGCCCAGGTCGATCAGCGGGGACAGGCTGTCGCCCACGTCGTGCACGATGTCCGCCCGGCGCAGCCGGTACGCGCCGGTGAACCCGTCCACCTCGACCTCGGCCGCCGCGGCGCCGTAGGCGAAGTACTTGAACGGCTCGCCCTGCATCGCCTCGGCGTCCCAGTGCAGCCCGGCCGTGCGGTAGAAGCCGGCCGCCCACAGCTGAACGCGCTGGTGGTATGCCTGGCGCACCAGGTCGGGCCAGGCAACGTGCCGGTCGCCGGCGCCCAGGCCAGTGACCACGCCGTCGCAGAACCGCACGTCGTCGGCGTGCACGCCCAGCCGCCCGGCCGCCACCGCCGCCAGCCGCGCACGGATCTGGTCGCAGGCGTTCTTGACCGCGCCGCCGTTCAGGTCGGCCCCGGAACTGGCCGCGGTGGCCGAGGTGTTCGGGACCTTGTCGGTGCGGGTCGGCGCGAGCCGGACCGCCCGCATCGGCACGCCGAGCGCGGTCGCCGCGACCTGGATCATCTTGGTGTGCAGGCCCTGGCCCATCTCGGTGCCGCCGTGGTTGATCAGCACCGAGCCGTCCTTGTACACGTGCACCAGCGCCCCGGCCTGGTTGAACGCGGTCAGGTTGAACGAGATGCCGAACTTGACCGGGGTGATGGCCAGGCCTCGCTTGGTGTCCGGGTGCGCCGCGTTGAACGCGGCCACCTCGGCCTGGCGCCGGGCGAAATCGCTCCGGTCCAGACACAGCGACCAGATCGCCTCGAGCCGCTCGGCGTGCCGCACCGGCTGCCCGTACGGCGTGGCCTGGCCGGGGGAGTAGAAGTTCCGGCGGCGCAGCTCGTGCGGTTCGACGCCGAGCGCGGGCGCGCAGCGGCCGAGGATGTCCTCGATGACGATCATGCCCTGCGGGCCGCCGAAGCCGCGGAACGCGGTGTTCGAGGCCCGGTTGGTCTTGGCGATGCGGCCGTGGACCTCGACGTCGGGAATCCAGTACGCGTTGTCGATGTGGCACAGCGCCCGGGCCAGCACCGGCTCGGACAGGTCCAGGCTCCAGCCGCCGTTGCTGGTCAGCGTGGCCCGCAGCGCGCACAGCCGCCGGTCGGCGTCGAAGCCCGCCTCCCAGGTGGCGAAGAACGGGTGCCGCTTGCCGGTCATGGTGATGTCCTGGGTGCGGTTCAGCCGCAGGCTCACCGGCCGCCCGGTGAGCGTGGCCCCGAGCGCCGCGATGGCGGCCAGCCCGTGCGGCTGGAACTCCTTGCCGCCGAAGCCGCCGCCCATCCGCAGGCACTGCACGGTGACCTGGTGCGCGGGCAGGCCCAGCACGTGGGCCACGATGTCCTGGGTCTCCGACGGGTGCTGCGTGCTGGACTGGACGAAGATCTGGCCGTTCTCGTCGACCAGCGCCAGGGCGGCCTGGGTCTCCAGGTAGAAGTGCTCCTGGCCGCCGATCTCGAGCTCGCCGCTGAACCGGTGGGCGGCCGCCTCCAGCGCGGCGGCCGCGTCGCCCCGGCCGACCGTCCGCTGGTGGCCCTGGTAGCTGCCGGCCGCGATCGCGTCGTGCACGGTGATCAGCGCGGGCAGCGGCTCGTAGTCGGCCTCCACCCGGGCCGCCCCCTGCCGGGCCGCTTCCAGGGTCTCGCCCAGCACCCAGCAGACCGCGTGCCCGTAGTACATGACCTCGCGGGGGAACAACGGCTCGTCGTGCTTCTCCCCGGCGTCGTTCAGGCCGGGCACGTCGTCGGCGGTCAGCACCCGCACCACGCCGGGCACCTGGTCGGCGGCCTGCACCCGCAGGCTGGTGACCAGCGCGTGGGCGTGCGGCGCCTGGACCGGCCAGGCGTGCAGCGCGCCGAACGTGCGGCCGGTCAGGTCCTGGGTGTAGAGCGCGGCCCCGGTCACGTGCAGGTCCGCGCTCTCGTGCGAGACCTCCAGGCCGACCACGGGCCGCTCCGGCCGGTCGGCCAGCGGACCATGCCCCTTGCTCATGACGTCCGCCCTCCTCCGGGGTTCTCGGCGTAGAACTTCAGCAGCGAGTTGCGCAGCATGGCGATCCGGTACCGCTCGCTGGCCCGGTGATCGCCGATCGGCGTGCCGGCCCGGGCCAGTTCGCCGGCCGCGGCCGCGACGGTCTGGCGGGTCCACGGCCGGCCCTTCAGCGCCTCCTCGGCCGCCATCGCCCGCACCGGCGTGGCCGCCACCCCGCCCAGGCCGATCCGGATCGAGGCCACCCGGCCTTCCTCCAGCGTCAGCGCGTAGGCCACGGCCACGCTCGAGATGTCGTCGAACCGCCGCTTGGCGATCTTGTGGAAGGCGGTGACCGGGGCCAGCGGCAGCGGGATGCGGACCGTCTTGATCAGCTCGTCGGGCCGCCTGATGCTCTGCCGGTAGCCGGTGAAGTAGTCGGCCAGCAGGACCTCGCGTTCGCCTTCGGCCGAGGCCAGCACCAGCCAGGCGTCCAGGGCCAGCAGCACCGGCGGGGCGTCGCCGATCGGCGAGGCGGTGCCGAGGTTGCCGCCGAGGGTGGCCCCGTTGCGGATCAGCCTGGACGCGAACTGCGGGAACAGGTCGGCCAGCAGCGGCACCCGGCCGGCCAGCCGGGTCTCGATCTCCGACAGGGAAAGCGCGGCGCCCAGGTCGATGCGGTCCGGCCCGATGGTGAACTCCCGCAGCTCCTCCAGCCGGTCGATGCCGATCGTCAGCGCGGCCCTGGCGTGCCGGATGTTCAGCTCCACGCCCCAGTCGGTGGACCCGGCCACCAGCCGTGCGTCCGGGCGGACAGCCAGCAGTTCCAGCGCCCCGGCCAGGTCAGTGGGCCGGACGTAGCGGCCCTGCGGGTCCGAGGTCGTGGTGGCCGCCGCCGCCGGGGCGGGCTCGGCCAGGCGGGCCAGGAGCGGGTCGGCCACCTCCGGCTGCCCGAGCGCGTAGGCCGCGTCCCGGATCGGCCGGTACCCGGTGCACCGGCACAGGTTGCCGGACAGCGCGTGCAGGTCGAACCCGTTCGGCCCGCGCTCCTGATCAGCCGCCCCCGACCCGTTCAGTGCAGCCCCGGCCGCCGGGGCGGGCCGCCGGCCGGGCCGGTAGTACTCGGCGGCCATCGAGCAGATGAAGCCCGGGGTGCAGTAGCCGCACTGGGAGCCGCCTCGGTCGGCCATCTCGCGCTGGACCGGGTGCAGCTGCCCGGGCCGGCCCAGGCCCTCGGCCGTGACCACCTCCTGCTGGTCGAACGCCGCGGCCGGCACCAGGCAGGCGTTGATCGCCACCCAGCACGCCCGGTCCGGCCCGTCCGGCCGGGCCACCAGCACCGCGCACGCGCCGCACTCGCCCTCCGCGCAGCCCTCCTTGCACCCGGTGAGCCCGTCGGCGCGCAGCCACTCCAGCAGCGTGACGTGACCGCCGATCTCGCCCAGCTCACGAGTCCGGCCATTGACCACTAGCTGCGGTTCCACCACACACGCTCCTACCCCGGCCGCAGCCCGTCACCCGTCCCCAGGTGATCCAGCAGGCACACGCCGGCCCAATCTCAACTACTCCTACCGACGATAACCCCTCACCCCCCAGTCTGCTAGTCCAAAATGAAAACTTCTTTCCGTATCATGAAAACTCCGAGCCGACAGCGGCGCCATCCGGTGGCGCTGCCTGTCCGAACAAGGTCGATGGGCCGTCGTACCTGTTAGAGCTGGTACAACGGCCCATCGACCCGAAAGTCAGCCAACGCCCGGCGTCAGAAGCCGGGGATGCCCTGCCAGGCGCGGCCGGGGGCGGGCGCGTCGTCTCGGGTCACCGTGCCCTCGATCAGGCCGTACGGGCGATCCGCGGCGTAGTACACCTCGTTGTCGTTGGGCAGGCCGAACGGGCTCAGGTCGACCAGGAAGTGGTGCTTGTTCGGCATCGACATCCGGATCTCGGCCACCTCCGGGTGCGCCTGCAGCACCTGCTCGCCCATGTAGTACAGCGTCTGCTGCAGGGCCAGGCTGTGCTTGGCCGCGAACGACTCGATCAAGATGCGCCGAACGTCGGTATACGCCTTGCCCCAGTCCACATCCAAAGACGCGTACCGCCAGCGCGCGGTGACCGCGGTGGCCAGGATGCGGTCCGTGGTCTCGGCCAGCGAGGTGTACCGGTCGCGCGGGAAGCCCCGGAACTCCGACCCGGTCGACTTGAGCACCACCAGGCCGGTCAGCCCGGACACCACCCAGGCCGAAGCGCCGTCGATGGTGACGTCCGTGGTCCGCGTGCCGCCCCCGGCCCGCGAGAAGGCGTGCCCGTGCTCGGCTCCGTCCACCGTGATCCGGTCCCAGGCGTACTCCTCGATGCTGATCTTCGCGCCGGTCACCCACTCGAAGTCATCGACGAAGTGCCGCCCCAGGCGCAGCGCGAACTCCTCGATCTCGCCCACCCCGTACTGCTGGGCGGAGGCATAGACGGTGTTCTTCTGCGTGTCGGTGGCCACGACGTGGGAGTTGTCGCCGCTCACGTGCGCGGCGGTGAAGTCGCCCCGCAGCGTGCTCGACACGTTGACGTCCTTGACCTGGTGCCGGTCGCCGTCGCGGGTGACGTGGACCAGGCGGACCTCCGCCTTGCCGTACTGGTTGTCTCCGAGCGTGATGGCCATCATTTTCTCCGTAATACAGAAACCGTTTTTCGTTTTATGGATTTTTCCGAACGAGCCGGAATTGTTCGTGCGCCTGGGCCGGCAAATCGGCCACGCCCGCCCGCGCCCCGGACTGCCGGGCTGCCTCGTCCGGTGCCAGGCCGGCTGCCTCCAGCACCGCGGCGAGCTGGGCCTCGGGCAGCAGGCGGAGGAACCGGTCGGCCAGCGCCGCCCGCGCCTGCGGCGTCGGCCTGCCGAACACCCGCAGCCGGGCCAGGCCCCCGTCGGGGTAGACGTCCAGCCGGACCTGCCCGGCCACCGGGCCGCCGGGGACGGCGAACCGGTGCCGCGTGTCGGGCTGCAGCGCGGTGCGGGCGACCAGGTCCCCGCCGTCGGAACCCAGCGTCGCCCAGCCCGGCGCGTTGCCCACGAAGTGCGAGGTGTCGAGCTCGACGAGCTCGACACCTCCGGCGCACGCCAGCCGCACCGCCACCCAGTCATTGCCCTGGTCGCGGCGCCGTGCGGTCTCCCATCCGTCTCCCATGACCCGGGCCAGGCCCGGCATGAGCAGGTTGGCGGGCGAGGAGTAGAACATGTTGCTGCAGCCGGTGACGACGGCGCCGTTCTCCAGCGCGGCCAGGTCGATGGTCGCGGGCAGCAGCCGCGGGTCGGGGACCGGCTCGCCGTAGACCCGCAGCCGGGCCACCCCGCCGTCGGGGAAGATGGTCAGCCGGACGTGGGTGAACCGCCGCCCGACGCCGACCTCGAACTCGTTCCGGGCATCGCCCGCCACCGCACTGCGGGGGACCAGGGCCGTCCACGGCGCGGCGGCCAGTTCGGCGGGTGCCGGGTAGCCTTCCGCCCCGCACGCCTCGACCGACACCTCGGGCGGGTAGTTGCCGGTGAAGTACGAGGTGTCGACCACCACGCGGCGCACCACCCCGGCGCAGCCGAGCCGCACGATCGCGCTGTCGCCCTGCCCATCACCGGCTGTCTCGCGCCGCCGCCGGGTCTCCCAGCCGTCCATGACCTGGCCCTTGTTGCCGAACGTGTGCGGCTGGAACACCGGGTCCCCGGGCTTGATCAGGTTCTCCCGGTCGGCGAACAGCTCGTCGTTGGCGTAGATCACGCCGGCTCCGAACGACCGGGAGGCCAGGTCCGCCCACTGTGTCTTGTCGCTGGTCACGATGCGCCCCTCCTGAGCAGCCGGCCGGTCACGGCCCGGTCACCGTCTTGGCCAGCAGGTCGCGGGCCAGCGCCTGGCCCACCCGCCGCAGCAGCAGGCTCGCCTCGGCGCTGGACCGTGCCGGGTCCGGTTCCAGATCGCTCAGCGGGTAGACCGCCGCGATCCCGGCCCGGGCCAGTTCGCCTTCGGTCAGCGCGGTGCGCCCGGCCACCGCCACGACCGGGATCCCGTGCCGGGCCGCGGCCTGCGCCACCCCCGCCGGCGCCTTGCCCGCCAGCGTCTGGGTGTCCAGCGAGCCTTCCCCGGTGATGACTAGGGCGGCGCCGTGCAGCGCGGCGCCGAAGTCCAGCAGGTCGAGGACCACGTCGATGCCCAGGCGCCGCTCGGCGCCGAGCACGGCCAGGGCGGCGAAACCGACCCCGCCGGCGGCGCCCGCGCCGGGCGCCTGCGACCAGTCGGTGCCGGTCGCCTCGGCCACCATCGCCGCCCAGTGCCGCAGCCCGCGGTCGAGCTCGCGGACCTGGTCCGGCGAGGCGCCCTTCTGCGGCCCGTACACCTCGGCCGCGCCGTCCGGCCCGGTCAGCGGGCTGGTCACGTCGGTCGCCAGGACGATCGATGCGGCCCGCAGCGCCGGATGCAGCCCGGCCAGGTCCAGCGCGGCGACCTCGCGCAGCGCCGCGCCGCCGCGGCCGAGTTCCTGGCCACGGACATCGAGCACCCGCGCCCCGAGCGCCTGGAGCACACCGGCACCGCCGTCGGTGCTGGCGCTGCCGCCGACCCCGAAGATGATCCGGCGCGCGCCCGCCGTCAGCGCGGCGGCCAGCGCCTGGCCCGCGCCGAAGCTGGACGCGGTGAGCGGCTCACGGCGGCCGCCGGGCAGCCGCATCAAGCCGCAGGCGGCGGCCAGCTCGACGACCGCCACCTCGCCGCGCCGCGCGTAGCTCGCCCGCACCGGCTCGCCGGTCGGGCCGTCCGCCGTCACCGGCACCCGCTCGAAGCCCGCCGCCACCGCGGCGTCGACGGTGCCGTCGCCGCCGTCGGCCACCGGGATGGTGACCAGCTGGGCGGCGGGCAGTTCGGCCCGCAGCCCGGCCGCGATCGCGGCGGCCACGTCGGCGGCCGCCAGCGACCCCTTGAACTTGTCCGGCGCGATGACGACCTTCATCAGGTCAGTCCAACATGGCCACGACCGCCGTGGGCGCGTCCTCGTGCCGCGTCGCCAGGTCCTCGAACTCGACCACGTTGTCCAGCTCGGTGCCCATCGAGATGTTGGTCACCCGCTCCAGGATGACCTCGACCACGACCGGCACGCGGTACTCGGCCATCAGCTTCCTGGCTGCCTCGAACGCGGGCGCGATCTCCTCCGGCACGGTGACCCGCAGCGCCTTGCAGCCCAGGCCCTCGGCCACCTTGACGTGGTCGACGCCGTAGCCGCCGACCTCCGGGGCGTTGACGTTGTCGAAGGAGAGCTGCACGCAGTAGTCCATGTCGAAGCCGCGCTGCGACTGCCGGATCAGGCCGAGGTAGGCGTTGTTCACCAGCACGTGGATGTAGGGCAGGTGGAACTGCGCGCCCACGGCGAGTTCCTCGATCATGAACTGGAAGTCGTAGTCGCCGGACAGGGCCACCACGGTTGCGTCCGGGTCCGCGGTGCAGACGCCGAGCGCGGCCGGCACCGTCCAGCCCAGCGGGCCTGCCTGGCCGGCGTTGATCCAGTGCCGCGGCCGGTAGACGTGCAGGAACTGCGCGGCGGCGATCTGGGACAGGCCGATCGTGCTCACGTACCGCGTCTCCGGCCCGAACGCCCGGTTCATCTCCTCGTACACCCGCTGCGGCTTGATCGGCACGTCGTCGTAGTGCGTCCGGCGCAGCATGGTCGCGCGCCGGTGACGGCACTGCTCCACCCAGGCCGTGCGCTCGACGATGCCGCCAGCCGCCTTGCGCTCCCCGGCCACCTCGACGAACAGCCGCAGGGCCGCCCCGGCGTCGGACACGATCCCGTAGTCCGGCGCGAACACCCGCCCGATCTGGGTGGGCTCGATGTCGACGTGCACGAACGTCCGGCCCTTGGTGTAGGTGGCCAGCCCGCCGGTGTGCCGGTTCGCCCACCGGTTGCCGATGCCGAGCACGAAGTCGGAGGCCAGCAGCGTGGCGTTGCCGTAGCGGTGCGAGGTCTGCAGGCCGGCCATGCCCGCCATGAGCCGGTGATCGTCGGGCAGCGCGCCCCAGCCCATCAGCGTCGGCACCACTGGCACGTCGACCAGCTCGGCCAACTCGACCAGCAGGTCAGCGGCGTCGGCGTTGATGATCCCGCCGCCGGCCACGATCAGCGGCCGCTCCGCGGCGGCCAGCATGTCCAGCGCCTTGGCGATCTGGGCCCGCGTCGCCGACGGCTTGTACACCGGCAGCGGCTGGTAGGTCTCGATATCGAAGTCGATCTCGGCCAGTTGCACGTCGAAGGGCAGGTCGATGAGCACCGGGCCCGGCCGTCCCGAGCGCATCAGGTGGAACGCCTGGCCGAACGCGCCGGGCACCTGGGCCGGCTCCAGCACGGTCATGGCCATCTTGGTCAGCGGGGCGGCGATGGCCGAGATGTTCACCGCCTGGAAGTCCTCCTTGTGCAGCTTGGCCACCGGCGCCTGGCCGGTGATGCACAGGATCGGGATCGAGTCGGCCGCGGCCGAGTACAGCCCGGTCAGCATGTCGGTGCCGGCCGGCCCGGAGGTGCCGATGCACACCCCGATGTTGCCCGCGCGTGCCCGCGTGTAGCCCTCAGCCATGTGCGAGGCGCCCTCGACGTGCCGGGCCAGGGTGTGCGTGATCCCCCCGTCGCGGCGCATCGCGGCGTAGAACGGGTTGATGGCCGCGCCGGGCAGCCCGAACACGTTGGTCACCCCCTCTCGGCGCAGGATCGCGACCGCGGCGTCGGCCGATGTCATCCGGGGCATGGCTGTCTACTCCCGTCCTGAGAGCTGCGCGACCAGCTTGAGCAGCGCAGAATGATCCAGTCCGCCGTCCCCCTGCGCCTTGAGCGAGGAGATCAGCTGCGCGGCGACCGCGCCGAGCGGGATCACCACGCCAGCCTCGCGCGCGGCGGCGGTGACGATGCCCATGTCCTTGTCGTGCAGGGCGATGCGGAAGCCGGGCGTGAAGTCGCGGGCCAGCATGGCGGTACCCTTGCGCTGCAGCACGGCGCTGCCGGCCAGCCCGCCGCCCAGCACGCGCAGCGCCGCCTCGGTGTCTACGCCGTAGGCCTCGAGGAAGATGACCGCCTCGGCTAGCAGCTCCAGGTGACCCGCGACCATGAGCTGGTTCGCGGCCTTGACCGTCTGGCCCGAGCCGGACGGCCCGACGTGCACGACGGTCTTGCCCACCGCGTCGAACACGGGCGCCGCGGCCTCGAAGTCGGCGGTGTCCCCCCCGACCATGATCGACAGCACGCCCTCGATTGCGCCCTGCTCGCCGCCGGACACCGGCGCGTCCAGCATCCGGAAGCCGCGCTCGGCGGCCTCGGCGGCCAGCGCCGCCGCCACATCCGGCCGGATGCTGGAGAAGTCGATGATCAGCGAGCCGGGCGGCGCGCTGTCGAACACGCCGCCCTCGCCGGCCAGCACCGCGCGCACGTCCGGCGAATCCGGCACCATGGTGGCCACCACCTCGGCCTCCCGCACCGCCCCGGCGATGTCCTTGGCCCCGTGCCCGCCGGCCGCGACGAGCTGCTCGACCCGGGCCGGGCTGCGGTTGTAACCGGTCACCTCGAAGCCGGCCTTGACCAGGTTGGCCGCCATCGGCGCCCCCATGATCCCCAGCCCGATAAACGCTAGTTTTTTCGTCCCGCTCGCCTCCGGGGCGCTCATGAGGCGCCTCCTTCCCTCGTCGCTCCTTCGTCGCTCCTCAGTCCAGTCCGCGCCGCGCCCCTTTGGCTCGCGGGACTGCGGCGCTCCCGGGGCAGCCAGGCCAGGCTCGCCTCGGTCGTGCCGGTCGGCTTGTACTCCAGGCTGACCCAGCCCCGATACCCGTGATCTTCCAGCTCGGTCAGGTAGCGGTCCAGATCCAGCTGGCCGCTGCCCGGCTCGCCCCGGCCGGGCGCGTCGGCGATCTGAACGTGGGCGGTGACGTCCGCGTGCGCGCCGATCGCGGCGTCCACGTCGTCACCGTTGCTGGCCAGGTGGTACACGTCGCAGAGGAAGCCCACGTTGGCGGCACCCGCCGCGCGGGCCCGCCGGACCACGGCCACCGCATCGCCGGCCGTGCGCAGCGGATACGGCTTGGGCCCGCTGACCGGCTCGATGAGCACGGTGGCGCCGATCCCGCCGGCGGCCTTCGCCGCGAGCACGATGTTCTGGGTGGCCAGCTCGTCCTGCGCGGCCGGGTCCACCCCGTCGACCCGGTTACCGTACAGCGCGTTGAACCCGCGCACTCCCAGCCGCTCGCCGATCCCGACGGCCACGTCGATGTTGTCGCGGAACTGTCCGCTGCGATCAGGGATCGACAGCACGCCGCAGTCCGGCCCGGCCAGATCGCCGGCGAAGAAGTTCAGCCCGACCAGCGCCACGCCAGCCTCGCTGACCGCCGTGACGAACGCATCCACCTCGTGGTCGGATGGTACCGGTGCCGCGAACGGCCACCAGAACTCCACCGCCGAGAAGCCCGCGGCCCGGGCCGCCGCCGGCCGCCGGAGCAGCGGCTCCTCGGTGAACATCAGCGAGCAGTTGACCAGATAGGGCAGCGAATGATTCGTCATTTTCCGTATCCTGAAATCTTTTTTCCGTTTATTGGATGAGCCTAAACCGCCACCCCGCTCCCCGTCAACCGCCCCCACCGGCCGCCCCCGAGCCTCAACCGCCTCCGCCACTCC
>Ga0335074_10004304_pt1 | contig 19605 bp, 23 predicted proteins | sample Lox_Sample_23_FD_206715 | JGI IMG/M metagenome (GOLD analysis project Ga0335074, IMG submission 206715) | Soil microbial communities from Loxahatchee National Wildlife Refuge, Florida, United States - Lox_Sample_2.3 | ecosystem: Environmental > Terrestrial > Soil > Wetlands | place: USA... | reverse complement strand
TCGACGACTGGATCGAGCTGAACGCTCGCGAGAGCGACGCCGCATACGCGGCCTGGCTGGCTGGCCACGCCGCTGACGACTGATCAGAGGCGGCCCGCGGCGATACCGCTGTCCGCGCCGTTCAGCAGCCGATCGAAGGCGGCGTGAACGTTCATGCGCGAGATGCGCTTCTGCACCTGCGCGTAGATCTCGAGCGTTGTCTTCGAATCGGCGTGACCGACCTGGTCCATCACGTACGGGAGTGGCGCGCCCGCTTCGAGCATCAGGCTGATATAGGTCCGGCGAAGCGCATGCGGGGTGATCTTCGGCAGCGGCGCGATGCCGCGCTCAGCGCGGATCTGGTTGACACGATTGACGACCGGGACGAGGACCCGCTCGCGCACGCTGTCCTTGTCTCGCGGGCGACCGCTGTCGGTGGCAAACACGAACTCGTCGACGTCCTCGGGCTTGCGCTCGGCCCGCCAGGTGTTGAGCTCCTCGACGAGGTCGAGGCTCAGATCGACTTCGCGAACACCGGCCGCCGTCTTGGCCTGCTCGATCACGAGGCGCTGATGCGCCGTGTCGACGGCTCGCCACCGCAACGCGCACACCTCCCCCACTCGCAGCCCGGACTTCGCCATCACGGCGATCAGCGGCCGCCGGCCGACGCGCTGGTCGGATCGTGCCGACCCGTCGACGTCACCCGCGACCGTGAGCAGCTCGGCTAGCTCGTCAGCTTCGAGGAACCGCCGCGTAGGACGCTCCGCCTTTAGCCGGCGTCGCTTGCCGCGCGCCGGATTGCTCGCGAGCAGACCGTGCTCGACGGCGGTGTCGAGGATGTTCGCCAGGAGCACGAGCGTCTTGTTGATCGACTCGTTGCTCAGAGCGACCCGTTGCTGGCCGCGCTTGTCACGGATCGGTCGTCCGGCCGCAGCGGCTGCCTTGATGCGCTCTCGCTCGATCACCTTCTCGCTGCGGTACTCGTCGACGAGCGCGATCGTGATCGCCGAGACCTGAAAGTCGCGGAAGAAGGGCAGCAGGTGCTTGCGCAGCCGCCATTCGTAGTCGGCTTGGGTTGTCTGCCGCAGCTCCGACTTCCGGGCGAACCACCACCGCGACGCGAACTCGTGGAAGGTAGGGTCCTCGCCGCCGGCGGACATGCTCGGTGGGCGCCACACTCCGACCTGAATCTCAGCGAGCACCTGTTGGAGCATGCGCTCGGCCTTGCGCATCGTCCAGCCATCGGCGTCGGTGCCGAGCGTGACGACCTCGCGGCGGCCGTGAGCCCGAACACGAAGGCTGTATGTAGTCAGCCCGTCCCTGCGCTCATGGGTCCGAATCTGCCCGTGTGACCGCTTCTCCATCCCTCAGCGAGTCTACGTCCGACCTCGGCGCTGCCGGCCGAGGCGACAGGGTGATCGGCTCCAATCGCCAGCCCTAGAATCGTGTCCATGGCTGACAAGCCATCGCCGCAGCCGCAGCCGATCCGTCCGAGTCCAATGGTCGGCGAGACCCGGGACAACGGCAGCAGCGGCTCGAAGCACCGCTGACCTGTCGCGGTTGGCCTGTGAGTCGTCGATCCTCGTCAAGGATCTCAGCCGCGGGCAGCGGCGCCAGACGGCCGCCAATCGCGCGGGCACCGAACTCCAAAGCCGCGAGGATGTCGTCGCGTTCCAGGTCCGGGAAATCGGCCAGCACCCCCTCGACCGCCATGCCCGAGGACAGCAGCTCGCGGACGCTCTCAACAGTGTACCGCGACCCCCTGATCGTGGGCTGGCCGTGGCAGATCGCCGGGTCGGACGTGATCAGCGCGAGCCGGGACATGTCGTCACCGTACCGCCTCGACTCCCCGGTTTGGTCCTGCGCTAAGTCCTGCGCTAAGTCCTGCACGCCGTGCAGGACCGGAGGGCTCACATCGCCCGCCGCCATTGAGATTTCGGTGTGTGCGTGCGCCCGACTACCCGCCCTCCACGTAGGTCGTTCGGGTAGTCGGCCGCACAACAGAAGACTCCAGCTTGGGCGGCGAGGCAATGGCCGGGTTCGAAGGGTTGAATCGATCCAACTTGACGGATCTGAGGACAGCGATGAGTGACAGATGAGGGCGACATCCAGTGAAGGGCGTGAACGACGAACGATTCTCGGCAGGCACCTTTCGGCTATCCGCAGAAGGACTCGCTTGGTGGTGGGCCGGAGACGCCAGACGTACCTCGTCGGCGTTTTAGAGGCTTCCCTGCTGGTGGCGAATACACATCGCTCGTGAATGAAGAGTGCCGCGACACCTGCCCATAGGTCGCGCGCGTGTCTCCGGTTGATGGTGCCTGCGTCGCTGCTTCTGTCCGACAGCGTTTGCGTTGAGCGGCGGCCCGAGCATCGATGTCGTGGCTCGTCTGATCTCAGATCAGCAACGCGCCGGCGACCTGCCCGCCATGCTGGATCGCGATCTCGTCCCGAGGTCGACTGCTGCTCCGCCGGCTCGAACACCGAGCGGGGGGCGCATCCGGCAGTCGATTCGGCGCTGTTGCTGGTCGTCCCTAAGCGGAGGCTCGCCCCGCTACGGTCGATGCTGATGCTGGGCGTGGAGGAGCGGCAGCCAAGCCCGGACTTCGCGCTGGCCTAGGTTGTGCCTGTCCCACGAGTCGCTGGCGACCTTGGGCGGGCCCGCCCGGCTCCCGAGCGGGTCCCAGGCATCGCCGCATCGAAGCGAGGGCCGCGACGGGGTCGCCGGCGGGTCGGCTGGCGACGCGGAGGAGGAATCTGGGAAGGGGAAACGGCCCTGCTATGGCCTGGTGGGCCGCGTCCGATTCAGCAGGGCGAACGGCCGGTCGGGCTGGTGAGCCGCGTCGGCCTGCAGCTGATCGATCGGGCTGCTCGAGATCACGCGTCGAACTCCAGCACGGAGTAGGCGTTGCACCCCACGATCTCACGGACGCCTTGTTGGCTTCCGAGCTCGTGCTGTGTGCAGACGACGAACGGCTGGCGAGGGCCCATGTCGAAAATCGCGACCACGGTGCCGCCGCGCAAGGGATCACGTTCGCCCACCTCCGTGACGCAATCCATGCTTCCCCTCCGCGCCCACAACCTCAGGATCCGTCGAGCGCTGGGTAGTGTGCCCATCTCTAACTGAATCCGTTCGCGCAAGTCGCGATACGCATTCTCAAGGATGGGCGCCTGATCGGATATTCCGGGGATGAAGAACGTGGTCACGTGTGCTGTGACTCGCGTCCGCCAGCGGGGCGTTTCGGGGCGACGGGGCGAGGCGGATACCGGCGGCGTTCCTCATCTGTCATCTGCCGGATCACCAGCGAGCCGTTCAGGACCTGCTCGCGGACCAGGTCGAGCTGCGCCGCGCGCTTTTCCTCGGCCTTCTCGCGCGTCGTCTTCACCAGATCACCTCACTGACGTCCGCGATCGACACGACCCCGCCCGCCGGCCCGGAGTCCTGTCTTGCCTTTGACGGGACGCGTGTTGATCTGAAACGCCGCGAACGGGTTGCATGGGCATCGATCTCTTTCGCTCGGCGGCGCGATCGCGCGTGATCGTAGGGAGATTCGCTGCATCGCCTGCTAGAACCTTCCGGGCGGATAGACACCCCTGCTCACCGTAGCACCCGCCGACGGGCGCCAATGCGAGCGGCGTAACGGTAGCCTCTGCTTCGTTCTGACCGTGCGCGTAGGACTTCGCCATCTAGCCCTGGTGCCACTGACACGCGACCGACGCTGACTCGACGACCTTGAACCCAATGAGCTCAGGCGATCGGCTGCCGCAGTCCGCAATCCAGACCACGGAGATAACCCTCTCGACCGGCGATCACTACCGCGTCGAGGGAGACGCCAAAAACGTCGAACGGATCATCGTCGACGCGGCGCGCGGCTCGATCATGCAGCTGGCATCGCTCACCGAGGCTGAAACGGGAGTGGACTTGGCAATTAATCCTGAGCATGTGGTCGTGCTCAGGGCCGCTAGCGTCTAGCAAGCGGGTTATCTGCCCGACACGACAACCAAGAGCCAACGGCTAGCTCGGCATCGCTACCTGGGAGCCCGTCTCGACCCGGTGGCTCGAGCTTCCGCTGCCGGCCGGGTCGGCCCGACCGGCGCTACATCCTAATCGGGCTGGAGGTGATTGAGCCGCGGGGCGACTACATGCGGGCCGCTGCCTGCTGTCGCGTCGCTCGACGCATAGCTACGAGGACTGCCGGTCCTCGCCCGGCGGCGTGTCGGCGACCTGCGGGAGCTGCGTGTCGGCGGCCCGCTTACGCGCCTCCTTCCTAGCCTGCTTATCGAGTCGTTTCTCGCGAAGTCTGCTCTCACGCGCGAGCTTTGAAAATGTCGTCTTCTTCTTGCCACTCGAGGCCATGCTTCTCCCTCCGTGGTTTGGAGTTCATGGGCGGACATGAGCAGCCGCTCAGGCGAGGCGCACGCGGCCGCCCTCGGACACCTGCCGACGCTGCCAGTGCCGCCAAGGGCCGGGACTGGCGATCTCCGGAGCTAAAGGACGCGCACGTTCGCGGCCGCCGGTCCCTTGGGGCCCTGCTCGGTGTCAAAGGACACCTTCGCGCCCTCGGCAAGCGACTTGAAGCCGCCGCCGGCGATCGCGGAATGATGGACGAACAGATCCTTGCCCGCGTCGTCAGGCGTGATGAATCCGTAGCCCTTATCGTCGCTGAACCACTTCACAGTTCCAGTTGTCATGGATTCCCTCCCGGGAGGTCGTGTGCTGCGAAACGCGGGAGGTGCAAGAGCAACAACTACGAACGCTGGCACTACAAGGCCGGGCAACAACGCCCAGCGCGAGACCCAGAGTCTAGCCGCGCGACTCACCAAGCAGCGATCAGGACCAACCCAGCAGCGAACCCGGCGCGGCCCCCGCGACGTACATGCGGCCTCGCTCCCGTGGAGCGCGATGCCGGCTGAGCTCGCTGGCGAACGGGCGATACCGCCAACCTCGCTGAGCACGGGTTCGTCACATTCGCGCAGCTAGCGCGCGCTCGCGACGAGCGGCCTCGCGTGCCCGTCTGGCGCGCTCCAGTCAACGTCGGCCAAGTCCCGCCGACCGTTGCTCCGATCGCGCGCGGCGTACTCCTGGGCCAGTTGCGCGGATCGCCCAAGCGTCGAGGTGACCAGAACACGACCGAGCGCGAATCGTCGGCACCGCCGGCACGCCCGCACCAGAGCACGCCGATCACCTCGTCCCGGAAGACGATCCGGGAGGGCAAAGAAGATCGCGACCGCCCGGTCCAGATGCTCCCCTCATGCAGACCCACTGACGCCGTGACCGCTGGAACCGTGGATACTCCTGGGCATGCGGGATCACAGATTGCGCTGCTCTGTCTGCGAGAACGTGATCGGCTTCTACGAACCGATCGTGGTGCTCGAGAACTCAGAATTGCGTCCCACCTCGCTGCTGAACGAACCGATGCTCACCGCCGAACAGGCCGTCAAGCACCCTCGCTGCGCGCTCAGCGCAGACTCGGCTGCGCCCGAGCGCTAGCCGACCGCAGCCGCCGCCCACCGTTCTCGCCGAATGAGACGATGCGCGCAGCGATGTCGGGCTGGCGTGAACCAGTTCCCCCGAGAGCAGGATGCGCTCGCCGGTGGCGGTGAACCCCAGGCGAGAGCGCTCCCTCTTTCGGGCCCGGGGCCGCGCGCCGGCGCCGATCCGCGCTCTCGCGACCGCGGGGACAGTCGGTTCACGAGCGCGCTGCCCGCCCGGCTCGCGGGTCTAGATCTAGACGTTGCCTGGTTCTACGGATCGTGACGCGGGGAGATCCCGATGCGTGTGGGAGGCTGGCACCGTAGCGTCGGGTAACCGCCACGTTAGAGGGAGGTGCTGTGATGGGTGCGCAGCGAATGAGTAATGCCGACGCGGCCTGGCTGCACATGGACCGGCCGACGAACCTGATGGTCGTCAATGCGCTGTTGTGGTTCGAGGAGCCTGTCGATGCTGAGCGCGTCAAAGGGATCTTGCGATCGCGCCTGGTCGAGCCGTTCCCACGGTTTCGCCAGCTGGTCATCGAGCCGCGTGTGGGGGTCCGGGTCCCGTCGTGGGAGGATGATCGGAACTTCGACCTCGATCTTCACGTTCACCACCTCGCAGTTCCACCGCCCGGGGACAAGCGCGCGCTGGAGGAGCTCGTCAGCGACCTGATCGCGAGTCCGCTGAACCGCCGCAAGCCGCTGTGGGATTGGTACCTGGTCGATGGGTTCGACGCCGGGATGGCGATGATCGTGCGGATCCACCACTGCATCGCCGATGGGATCGCGCTCTCGCGCGTGCTGCTCTCGCTGACCGACACGCACGCCGACGCCGGGATCGCGCCACCGCGCGCGGGCGTGCGGCGAGGTCGGCTCGGCGCGATCGCCGCGCCGGTCAAGGCCGGCGCGCACCTTGCCCAGGCGGGCGTCCACGAGGGCATCGAGATCCTCACCCATCCCAGCGCCGAGCTGCCGGCGCTCGCCTCGCGCGGGACCGCCGAGACAGCGACGCTCGCGAAGCTGCTTTTGACCAGCTCCGACGCGAAAACCGTCCTCAGCGCCAAGCCCAGGGTCAAGCGCCGCGTGACGTGGTCAGAACGGATCCCGCTTGATGACCTGAAAGCGATCGGCCACGCGACCGGCACGACCGTCAACGACGTCCTGACCGCGGCGATGACCGGCGCGCTGCGCCGCTACCTGGCCGGCCGCGACAGCCTCGTCGATGAGATCCGCATGACGGTTCCCTACAACCTGCGACCGCTCGAGGAGCCGCTCCCGCGCGAGCTGGGCAATCGCTTCGGCCTGGTGTACCTGACGTTGCCGGTGGGGATCGCCGACCCAGCCGAGCGCCTCGCCGAGGTACATCGCCGGATGGACGCGATCAAGCACTCACCCGAAGGCGGCCTCTCCTACGCGATCCTCGAAGCGGTCGGACGGACCCCGCACCAGATCGAACAAAGCCTGCTCGACGTGTTCACGCAGAAGACCAGCGGTGTGATGTCCAACACCCCAGGCCCGCGCGAGCCGGTCTACTTCGCGGGCAGCAAGATCGCCGGCGTGGTCCCCTGGGTCCCGGCCGCGGGAACGATCGGAATGGGCATCGACATGATGAGCTACAACGGCGCTGTCGTCGTCAGCCTGCAAGTCGACGCCGGACTCATCCCCGACCCCGAAACGATCATCGCCGACTACCAGCGCGAGGTCGAGACCCTCGGCAAACTTGCCCGTCGCCGCCGCACCAAGACCGCCGTGCGCCGGTAGCAACAGCCGGTAACCGCGTCGCCGGGTCGGCCGCGTGCGGTCATCAGCCGTCGCAAACCCGGAACGACGGTGCGCAAATTGGGTCCGAGCTGGCGCAGCCGAGCGCGGGTGCGGTGGGGCGGCGCGTCCGGCGCCCGCGAGCGGTGCCGACCTCGCTGCAGACGCGGCACAGCATGCTGATCGTGAAGATGCGTAGTTTCCGCTGTCGGCCTTCACGATGGCGCGGATGGCACGCCGGCCAGCGAGCACAATCGTCGCTGGCGACGAATCTGTTCGCCGTGACGACGACGGTGTTTGTGTGGTTAGCGAATGGTGATAGACCAACATGACGACGATAAGTGCGGAGAGACCCGCGCGGATCGGATTGCGCGCCAGTCCCAGGAGGCTGGCGAAGCCGCCGCAGGCCGCGCCGTCGCCGCGCGCCGGCGCGGCGAGGCCGCCAGCAAACGGGTGGCCGAGCTTCACGAATGGGGTGGGCGCTCGCCTGGCCGGTCACGCGAGGCCGCCGACCGCGCTGCAAGCGCAGCTATTGCCGCCCGTGCGGCAGGCAAGCGTGCATCGGAGGCCTACAGGCGGAGTGCCACGGCACACGAACATGCCGCCGACGCGCACGACCGCGCGGCAGAAGCGGCCGAACGGGCAGGGGACATGACGGGTGCGATCGAGCATCGGCAGGGGGCAGCGCACGATCGCGCTGCGGCGTGCGATGACCTATCGCGCAGCCAACAGCCCACCGCCACCCGTAGCGGATACGGCTCGGTCTACGACGCGGGGTAATGAATCTCATGGTGAACGGGTCAGCAGAGAAGGGATCGGGCCAGTCTGGCGACGGTCGCCTGGTCGCGCTGACCGACGAGCTCGGGGTCCAGCTGCGGCGGATGGGAGCTGCCGGGCCGAAGATCATGCAGTTGCTCTCGATGGTTCAGCTCGAGAGGGCCTCGGGCGAGGCGTCCGGGCGCCAGCTCGGTGCGCTGGTTGCAGCGCGGGAACCGCTTCCGTTGTCCCGGGTCCGACGCGTGATCGAGCAGGACCTCGACGCCCGCCTGCAAGAAGTCTTTTCCGCCTTCGAGGAGCAGCCGCTCGCGATCTCATCCCTCGGTCAGGTCCACCGCGCGCAAATTCGCGATGGTGAGCGTGTCGCGGTGAAAGTTCAGCACCCTGACATCGCCAGCCAGATCGCCGGCGACCTGCGCACGATCGGGGTTGTAGGCCCGATCCTCCAGCGTCTGGCGCCGGGTTCGGACGCCGGAGCGCTGGTGAGCGAGGTGCGCGAGCGGATCGCCGATGAGCTCGACTACGAGATCGAAGCCCAGCATCAACGCCGCCTGTGGCGGCTGTTCCGGGAACACCCTCACGTTCGCGTCCCGCGCGTGCACACCGACCTCTCGACCCGACGCGTGCTCGTCACCGAATACGTCGACGGGCGGGGATTCGACGAGATCGCGCAACTCGACGAGCCCGAGCGCGACCGCATCGGCGAGATCGTGTTCCGCTGCTTCCTCGGTCTCGTCTGGCGCGAACACATCGTCCCCGGCGACCCGCACCCCGACAACTGCCTCCTGTGCCCGGACGGCCGCGTCTGCCTGCTCGACTTCGCGCTCCTGCGCGACCTCGAACCCGAGTATCTCGACGGCGAGCGGAACGTCATGCGAGCGGTGATCGACGCCGATCCGCACGCCGTCCACCATGCCCTCGCGCATCTCGGGTATCTCGCCAGGAGCCAGTCATACGACTCGGCGGCGCTGCTCGAGTGGCTAGCCACCGCGGGCGAGTGGCTTCTCGCCGAAGGCTCCCGCAGGATCGACCCCGCTTACGTCCACCGGACGTTCAAGTCCGGCTATCCGCCGCAGTCGCCATGGTTCTCGATGCTGCGCCGCCTCACCTTTCCCCCGCCGACGCTCCTGCTGCGCCGCATGGAGATCCAGATGCTCTCCCTCCTGGGCGAGCTGCGCGCCTCCGGCGACTGGGCGAGCATCGCCGCAGAACACTGGGCAGACCAACCACCGCAAACCCAGGTAGGACGCGACGACGACGCCTTCTTTCAACGACTCACCAGCTAACAGGGGTCACTTCCACCATTTTCGCCCACGCGGCGGGTTCAATCAGACTGCCGCTGTTCGCGCAGAGCGGCCACGCCACCGTTGTGGCCCCAACCGGCACGTGCCACAGCAGCGCCGCCGGCTACCGCCGAGACCTGCTCTGCGACTGTCGCGGGCACCACGAAGCCGCCGTCGACAGTCTCGCAATGCCTTGATACGGCGTCACGCATCGAGCCGCCGTGCCCACCGCTCGTGCCTGGGCCACGGAGCATTTCCGTGGCCCAACGCCGTGCAAAACCCCTGCAAACGCGACCTCGGTTTCGCACCCCCGCAAGACCGCCACGCGACTATGAAATCCCTGCAAATAATGGATTTTCATACTAGAAGTCGCCCTCGCTTCACACGCGAGAGGTCGCTGGTTCAAGCCCAGCCGTGCCCATATATCGGGTCTGCAGGGTTCTTGCTGTTCGTGTGATTCCTGCGTCTGATTGAGCGCCCTCCGCGGCGGCCCAGAGTGTGGCCCAGCGCTCCTCGAACGGAGGCGAACATGGCACTAAATCCGGCCAAAGTGCAAGTTCCGACCAGTTATTGCTACGTTCGATCGACGGCCGTGATGTCCACGTTCGGAACGCTGGATGCCCAGATCCGGATGGTCCCGGCCGGATGACCGTGGGCGATCGATCAGAGCCATGGCAGCGAGCGCGCGTTCAGTCTTCAGCACCCTGAGGCGCTGAAGACCCTGATCCAGACCGCGCGCATCCAGAACGTTGAGTCGTCAAAACGCGATCGAGGACGTCACCGCGCCCCGCGTGCGGGTGGTCGACCTGGTCGAGGAGAAGACAACGCCGGCAAACGCTGCGTGAGCGTTCCTGCGCGAGACGCGCTTCTGCACCTTCGCGTAGATCTCGAGCACAGTCTTCGAGTCGGCGTGGGCCTGGTCCATCACGTCTGGCAGTGCCGCGCCGGCCTCGAGCATCAGGCGGATATATGTGCCGAGGGCCGTCAGGCGGACGGCTGAGCAACCGCCGCAAGTTGATTCGCCGGGGATCCGTTCATTACGAAGTTTCAGATGCGCGCGGGTTCAATTGTTCTCCTTGCCGCTGCGCTACTTGCGGCGCCCGCCGCCGTGTTGGCGAGCCCAGCCGTGGCAACAGCTCAGCCGGTGGTTACCTCGGTTTCGCCGGGGTCGGGGACGATCGGCACCACCGTTACGATCACAGGCTCGGGCTTCGATTACGGCTGCAACGGGACGGGATCCGGCCAGGTGTACTTCGGCGGGACACTGGCAACCGACGCGTCCGTCAGCCCCGAGTCGGCCACAGCCGTCGCGCCGCCACACCCCGCCGAGCCAGTGTACGTGATCGTGAAGGACTGCCTCGGAGATCTGACGGAGGCGAGACCGGCCGACGTCTACACCTACCTGTCACCTGGTCCCAGATTCTTCGGGCTGCGCGTGTATGGAACGGAGTCGCGAGACGCAACTGTCATCGCTCAGATGGTGAAGCCTGGCGCGCTCTCGCTGCGCGTGATGCGGGTAGTTAGTGACGACCGGCTCGTCTTTGCCGGGCTGGTACGTTTCGGTCCGCAACCACGCGGACGCCGACTCCTTCACTGGAACTTCCGGATAAACCATCGCTTGCTCGGACCAGGGCGGTATAAACTGACCTTGCACGGGAGCCGGGCGGGCGTTCTCTCCGCACCGGCCGCACCTGGCGCCCGCACGCTGCTTGTACTCAAGCGACATCGCGTCCGCGTCCCGCGGTAGGAGGAGTGGTGCCCGGCTCAGCCTGGCCGTCCCGCCCGGCCGGCCTGTCCGAGAGTCCCGCGAGGCGGTCTCCCGATCATCGCTTGGCCACACCCGCTTCGAGCCACTAGATCCGACGCGAGGGGGCGTACCAACGGGCGGGGACGCGCTGAGAGGTGCGTCGCCCGTCGAGCAGAGGCCGGGGAGATCGGTGCGTAAGCATTCTTATGCACCCGACGGGATGTCGGACCATCCTGGAAGACAGCGACCCGAGGGCGCGTTCCTAAGTTAGGTTGGAACCTAACGAACAAGCTTCAAGTCGACCTATTCGCGACCTCTTCCGCTCCAAGGACGGCGCGGTTCCGGTGTCAGGCAGGCGGTCAGTCGATGGGATCCGATACACCGGCCCATTGGTATCGGCTGCTTGTGCCCTGCCAATCGACGGGCGCCTAACCCGACCGGGTCCTTTGGCGAGGTTACTGGCGGCGGCGATGCGGCGGCCAAAGTGCCTCATTGCGTTGGTCTTGCTCCTTCGGAAAACGCCGCGCCTGCACGTGGTGCTGTCCGGATCTCCCGCCGGTCAGGCGCTCAACGAGTACTTCAATCAGCGGTCGTTGGGAATTCTGCCGAGGACCCGGCTTTGGCGCGGCATCCTCATCCTCCCGCGGGATCACGCGGAGTGCCTCCGCGGACGCCGTCGCCAAGCGCCGGGGACGAACCTCAGACGAGCGGCGAGCGCTGGTATCCAGTGTGACGTGGTGGCTGACCCATGGCGGGCAGTCCACGATCTCGACCTCGTGTTGTGGCGCCGAGGCGAATCGGGGACGCCGGAAGCGCAGAGTTGGCTGAACGAGGTCCACGCGGCCGTCGCGCGTGTCGAGGTCACAATCGCGGTCGCTCGCAATGAGCAGGGTCGGCCGCTCGGCATGGCGGAGCTCATTATCGACGACACGGTCTGCCTCATCAAACACGCCATGGCGACAACCCACGACGCACGGTGGGCGCTCCACGACTTCATCGTTCGGACCCTGATCGCTCAACGTGTCCGCTGCCTGATGACGGATGGAGGCGGGCTCTTCGGAGCACTCAGGTTCACGTCCAACGTACGGCATTTCCAGCATCTGCTCGGTTATGAGCTGCGTCATGTGGTTCCAGTTGATAGGGGTTGAACGCGCAGTCTGATCAGCTCGATCGCTTCGCACTCGAGGGGTGACTCTTTCAACCTCAGCCGCACCCATCACGAACGACCTGCAAATCCTATCTTTTTGCAGGCTGGCATCGAATAATCGTCTCCGACCAGCAGCTGGCAGTTCGTGAGCTGGATTTGCGGAACTCCAGCGCGAGGATCGCATTCTGCGCAGGTATCCGCGCACCGAGGTGCTGCATTTGGCTACGTATCACGTCGGTGCCGCGCCGGGCGAAAGGCCATGGTCTGGCCGGGCGTTAGTCCACTGGTTCGATGTCGTGCGCGCCCGCCGGCTGGGAGCGTCACGAGAGCCGACTAGACAAACGCACGCCGGGCGTCCAGCCCGGATGAACGAGCCACCGTACGTGGCGAAAGGGGGATCGATGCGTCTGATCAAGGATTGTCTGGCGCGGAAGCCGTTCGCGGCGACGATGCTGTCGCTTCTTGCGACAGCTGCCTTCGCCGGGGTCGGTCTGATAGCACCGCCGGCCGCCCAGGCGAGCATCGTGTTCGATGGATCTCCGGGGACCAATGCGCCACCGGCCACGCTCGGTCCGTACACGATGACCCCGTTTGCGACGGATCCGCGGCCGACGGGTGAGACGGTCAACACGGTTCCGTCTCCGTTGTTCTTTCCCCTGTGGCTGTTCCCTGCCCAGATCCACGTACAGGCGGGGAACTACAATGGGATCCCAGCTACCGACGACTGGGCGACATGGAGCAATGGCTACACCGGGGACGTCTATTGGAACAACGACCAGACCATGACGATGATTCTGCCTCCGGACACCGGCGCGTTCTACTTCTACGCCGAGCCATATCTCCCGTTCGGCAGCGACTTCACTATCACCGCGACGAGCCAGAATGGAACTTCTGGGCCCGTGTCCGTCCCCACCTTTGAGGGGGCCCAGTACTACGGCTTCTACGCCACGGGCCTCGACTGGGTCACTTCAATCAAGATCACTTCGAACTGCTGCTCGGACGGCTTCGAGAATGCTTTCGGGGTCGGGGAGTTCGGGATTGCCCGATACAACCCTGCTCTCTCGCTCGCCCATCTCTCGAGGCCCGGAGCCGCGTCGACAAAGGGTTGACGGCCTAACCGGACCAAAGCCACACGTCATCGGCGACCGCACTGTAAGGGCAATGCCCGTGTCGAGCGGCGCCGATGGCGTCCATCTAGCAAGGATCCCAGGGTTGCGGCCCCCGGGCCCAGCATGTTCAACTGTGCTGTGGGAGAGACCGCGCTGGGTGTCGTGATTTGACCCACTCACGGCTCATCGTCAGGCCGCAGCAGGTCGTGAGGACCGCACCTGCGGTACGCAGGATCCGCGAGACGTGCATCTGCGAAAGGCCGATGCGGCTGGCGATCTCATCCTGGGTCAAGTCGTAGCCCAGCCGCATCCACACAACCCTGCGGTCGCGGGGCGTCAAAGTCAGCAGCGCGCGTTGAACCCCGACGGATACGTCGGCGTCCTCATAACCTGAATCCTGGGCGCCGATAGCATCACCGATCGAGGTGTCATCGCCGTCCGGCGTCGGGTATGTGACATCCAGTGATTCAGGCCGGTACGCGCCGAGAGCACGTCTAGCCTCGGCAACCTCGCTGGGCGGGATACCTAGATAGTTTGCGACAGCTTCGGGCCGAGCGGGTGAGACGGATCCTGCAGTTAGCTCCCTCTGGGCACTAAGCACCCGGCCGGCGCGTTCCCGCATCGGACGCGGCACATGCAGGCGCCAGGTCGTGTCGCGAAAGTGGCGCCGGATCTCCCCAAGGATCATCGGTTGGGCGTAAGCGGGGAACGCATCGCCGCGGTCGGGGGAGTAGCGGTCGACAGCCTTGATCAGACCAACGCTAGCTGCCTGGCAGAGATCTTCGATCGGCTCGCCACGCCCCTCGTAGAGTCGGGCGAGCTTGCGCGCAAGCGGCAAGAATCGCATGATGATCGTTTCCCGCGCGCGCACGTCGCCGGCGGAGCATCGGTCGAACAGCGCCCCCAGATCGCGTGCCGGCGAGTCATTCACCGCGCGCGCATGCCAATGCGGCGTCATATGTAACTCCTCTGCGGTCCCTTGCCTACGGGGTTAGCTGACGGGCTCGCGATCGCCTTCAACGACCGTTACAGCCGGAACACCGGCTGATTCGCCCCAACGACTTGGGTTCCCCGTCCGCCACGACTGGTCCGCGACGGTTCGGCTATGTCTGCGCCAAATATATACCGACTTAAGGCGCTTGGAGGTGTGTACGCGCTAGCACCGTCTACATCGAGGGAGGAACACAAGCCGCCGCCAGCGCGACGCCTTCGCACGCCATCATGAGAAACCGCTCACTTTCCAGGTGTTTGTGGGCCGGTCGCCGCCCGAACTCGTCTCGAGACTCGGCAGCTGCGCCTAAAAGACCAGGTTTTGGGATCCGCCGGTTTGGCAATCCCTATGCCGTGCCGCTGTACCGCTGCTCCGGCTGTGGGTTCGTGACCACCGCTTCCCTGGGCAATGCGCTGCGCGCGCACGCGGTTGGCTCACCGGACTGCCAGGGGGACCTTGAGCTCGCCGCAGACTTCAGCAAGGCGCCCGAGAACGCCCCCCGCCTCGGCCGCGCCAAGTCGCGCAGCCGGCAGCCCATCGCCGACACTCCAGCCGACCCGCCCACACCGCAGCGCGGGACCTAACCCGCCCAGAAGGGTGGCCGGCGTCCCGGCTACGCCGCGACGCGCTCGCTGACCGGCGCGTTGGCTAGAAGTTCGCTGACGCAGGCACCCACCTCCTCGAACGCGCGCATCCGGCCGCGCAGCGACGGGATGTAGGCCGTGAAGTGGCGGATGCCTTCGGTCACGACCCCGAACATCGAGATGCTCAGCTGAGGGCAGCCCTCGACGTCGATTGGGTGGTGGCCCGAGGTCATGTTGACGCTGCCCACGACGGCTGCGCCGTACCGGAATTGGCTGACGCGCCCACGGTCATAAAGGTTTCTCAGCAGCGGCGAGCACGAGTTGTTGATGCGCGGCTCGTTCAGATGGCCGCGGATCACGAGATCGACGTCATCGGCGAACGGCTGGTCGAACGCAGTAGAGGAGATTCGTGCTCGGGCCGCGCCGGGATCGGTGTTCGCGAACGACTCTCGGACCGGCGCCGGCCCATACGGCATCCGCACCACGCCGGCATTCATGAGCGCGAGCATCTGGCGGGAGCGCAGCGCCGGCGGCCCGGCCACTAGGCGGTGGCTTCGGCTGCAGAGATCGCTGTTGAAGTCCAGGTAGGACTCGTGCGTGAGGCCGCCGAGCTCGACCACGGACCGGATCGGGTCGCGGAAGATCCTGAATACCCACGCGGCCGACTTGACCGGGCTCCGGCCGCCTGCAACCTCGGCCTCGCGGAGATCGTCGACGAGTGCTTGGTAGACGAAGCTCTCGTAGTCGTCGCTCGACTGGTAGCTCGGCTGATTCCCGAAGAACAGAGCCTCGGCATCGAACCGGCCGAACAAGGAAGCGAGCCGAACCACCTCGTCCTCGAATCGGCCCTCGAGCCACGCAGCGCGCAGCCGCCGGCGCACCGCGGCACCGCCGGCGCGCGAACCTTCGGCCTGGAACGCCATCTGCGCGTAGTAGCGCGCGTACATCTCGGCGAACAGAAGCGGCAGCAATTCCTGCCGCACGTCGACCTGCCGCCGGCGGCCGCTGGTTTGGCCGGTCAAGGCGGCCACAGCCTCGGGGGTGCAGATCAGCGGCTCGTACACGCTGACGCGCTCTGACCCGCTGACGGGCTTCGCGGTGAACGGCAGGCCGCTGCGGTTGTAAAGCCGGAGCATCGGCTCCCGGCCACTCGGCCGATAGCGCAATCCGCCGCCGTCGGGCACGAACTCCCCGCCCCGACCGATCGTCAGCGCGGTCACCACGTCGACCGCCACCAGCCCCATCCCTGAAACGGCGACCTTCGTGCCGGCTGGAATCCGGTCCACGTACGACGTTACGGGATACGGCCTAATTGCGCTCGAGCCGCCAACGTCCTGGTTCGGCGTATGGCCGGTGGTGACGATCACGTGGTCCACGACCACCGCCCCGCCGTTGGCGAGGCGTACCTCCTCAGGTCCGTCGCGCCTGGCCACCAAATCGATGGCCGAGGTCTGATGGTGGACGACGTGCAAACTCGGCGGCGCGCTGACTAAGAGCGCACGATAGAACCATTGGAGGTACTCACCCATCAAGCGGCGAGGCAGGAAGTGATGGGGCTCGATCGCCTCGCCCGCGGGGTCCACCGCGCAGCGGTCACCGACCCACCGGTAGCCCCGCGCAGTCACCCAGTCGTACAGGCTGACCCCGTACGAGGGCTGATACGAATCGGTCTCGAACGGATACAGCGTTAGCTGCCCGCAGGGGTTGTTGAGGAGCAGGTAGTCCGGCTGTGTGATGTCGTAGACGCCCGACCCAGGCGACCCGGGCTCGACCACGTGGACCGCGACGTCAACGCCCCGTGGCAGGTCTTGACGCGCGAGTGTGACCACTCGCTCAAGCGCGCACAGCCCCCATGGTCCCATCCCCACAATGGCGATACGTAGCACTACGACCCCCTGCCGATTTCCTGCAGCTGACAAGACTGCAGATCAACGAGCTCAAGCGGGCGCGCCCCCCGGATCCCAGAGGCCACCCATCGATGCTCTGGAGAAGTAAACGTCGTGTAGCCCAGGGATCTTCCAGGGCCTTGACGGCATCGGTTAGTTGCCGCAACGATACGGTCCGAGTCCCCAGTGGCTCGAACTACCCCTTGGCATCAACCGATGGAGGAGGCTATGGGTTACGAACCACGCCAGTACGAGGCAGTCGAACGAGATGAGCTCGAGGCGCGGCTGCGCCTAGCGGAGGCTCGCGACAAAGCGGAAATGAACGAAGGCGAGGCCCCGACCGCGGACCACGAACTCATCCAGAGACTCGAGGCGGACTGGAAGCACGCGCTCGAGGTCCTTCATCGCCACCCCGACCACAAGGGCAGCTGATCATGATCACGGGGTCGGCACGCCCTCGAGTCCTCGGATCTCGATCGTGCAGCCGGCCCGGTCGGGGTCGTTCGGGTCGAACGCGGTGACCTTGGCATCGGGCGCCAGGGCGTCCAGCAGTCCCCGTGTGATGCCTTTGTGCAACGCACAGATGATGGGCTGGTTCTCCTTGACCACGTCCTGGTAAGGGCAGTTGCCGAGGCGGAACGTCGTCCGGTCTGAATCGCGACCGTCGACGGCCGGCTCGACGGTCGGCTGAAATCCGAGCGCGGTCAACGACGTCTCGAACGCCTCGGCGCTGGCCGGTGCATCGGCAGGAGCGAGCTCGCGACCGATCTGACGACCGGTCGCCTCGATGCCAGTAGGCCCTCGCGCGCCGGCCCGAAACGCTCGGGCCAGCCATCGACCAACGTCGCGGTAGGCGCGCGGGGCGCTGCCACCGGGCCGTGCCTGGGGGACAATCCTCCACGAATCGGGCGGACGACCGCGATGCTGGCGGACGCGGACTCTCTGCACCAGCTCCGCCCGCTCCATTCGCTCGAGGTGGATCCGTACTCCGTTGGGGTGCAGCTTGAGCGCGTGCGCGAGCTCGACCGTACCCGCCGGTCGCTTCATCTCCTCCAGCAGCGCAAACAGGCGCGCGCGGGTGGGCTGAGCGAGCACATCGTCGGAAGCGATGCCGAGCGGAGAGTCCACAATTCGATTTTTACACACTCAGACTGGTGTAATTCCCGGCATGAAGCGTCATAAAGCCATCGCGGCACTCTCGCGCGACCACCACCACGCCCTGGTCGTCGCCCAGCGCCTCAAGCGGGCAAGCGATACCGACGCCACCGGAGCGCGCGACGCGTTCCTCGAGTACTGGCGCGCCGACGGGCAGCGCCACTTCCGCGAGGAGGAGGAGATCCTGCTTCCCGCCTACGCCGGATTCGGCGACCCGGAAGCGCCGGTCGTCGCGCGGGTCCTCGTCGATCACGTGCGCATCCGCCGCATGGCTCACGAAATCGCCAGCGAGACCCCCAATCTCGAAGCGCTCCAGACGCTCGGCGAGGAACTGAGCGCTCACGTGCGCCGCGAGGAGCGCGAACTCTTCCCGCTGATTGAGCAGACCCTGCCGGAGCCCGAACTCGCCCGGCTCGTCCAGCTGCTCGGCTGACGCAGCAGCTAGGATCCACTGCTTCGAAAACAAGAGCATGACGCCTCCGACCTCCAAACCCAGCCCGCGCCCGGGCCAGCCGGTCCGCGGCTCGCGCACCGGCCGCCCGGTCATGGCGCTGCTTGACCTGCTGGGACGACGGTGGGCGCTGCGGGTGCTATGGGAGCTGCGCGACGGGGACCCGCTGACCTTCCGCGAGCTCCAGTCCCGCTCCGGCGACATCTCCTCGAGCGTGCTCAACGACCGGTTGCGCGAGCTGCGCGAGGCATCGATCGTCGCAACTCAGTCGGGCGGCGGTTACCACCTCACAAACGAAGGCCGAGATCTCTTGGCTTCGCTGATGCCGCTCGACACCTGGGCCCAACGCTGGGCCGACCGCGCCGCAGAGGCCGGGGAGGCCGAAGAGACAGGCGAACAAGCTCACATCGACATCGACGGCGACATCGACCGGGACATCGGCGGAGTAAGCCCCGGTACCACCCCAGGGTGAGCGACGACCAGCACTCCCAGGGCGACGATCGCCAGTGCCAGCCCAACGTCCACCAGCCGTCTCTCCGGCACGAGCTTCTGCGCGATCACGACCACGGCGATCACCGACATCCAGGCGACGCTCATAACCCCGAGCACCACCATGACCGCCATCAGGCCCGCGCTCGAGCCCACACAGCAGAACCCGAACCCCAGCCCCGAGTCCAGCCGCTCGCGGCAGCTCTGGCGGAAATGCCGCTTGAGCGGCGTCAGCTCGTATAGACCGGCGGCGATCACCACCGCTCCCGCCAGCGCCGTTCCGTGGGGTCGGTAGATCGCGTAGACGACCAAACCCACCAATGTCCAGACTGCGAGGTAGGACGCGACGAACAACGGCGCCGCGTACGCGCCCCCGCCGGAGCGCGCCCGCCTGAAGACAGCCGGGGCGGCTCCCGGCAGCATCATGGCCGCCATCATCAACGCCCACGCGCCTATGAAGAACCCGAACGAGCCGAGGCTGGTCTCGACCCCCATGTCCATCCCGTTCATCTGGCGGATCGCGAAGACCCAGCAAACCGCGGCGATCGCGAGCGTGGCCATGACCGCGCCCGACGCGCGTGACTCGCTCGAGCGGACCTCATCCAGAACACTCACCGCCTGCCTCCTCTCTCTCCAGTTGGCTCGACAACCACACAACCGCGGGCAGTCACCGGTTCAAACTATATAGTTAGCAAAATGGCTAATGATGTGTTCAGCGCGCTCGCCCATCCGCTCCGGCGCGAGATCGTCGAGCGTCTGAGCCTGGGACCTCAAAGC
>Ga0335074_10004303_pt1 | contig 19606 bp, 15 predicted proteins | sample Lox_Sample_23_FD_206715 | JGI IMG/M metagenome (GOLD analysis project Ga0335074, IMG submission 206715) | Soil microbial communities from Loxahatchee National Wildlife Refuge, Florida, United States - Lox_Sample_2.3 | ecosystem: Environmental > Terrestrial > Soil > Wetlands | place: USA... | reverse complement strand
AGCGAATAGGTGTGGCCGGCGAAGCCCTGGTCGAGGCAATGAATGGTGGCGGCCAGGTCGGAGCGGCTGAACGCGTCGCGCGTGGACTTGCCGAGCTCCCGGTAGGCGTCTTCGGAGCGAAACAGAGCCACTCCGCCGTGCAGATTATGATCGCCGAAGTGCAGCACTCCGAACATCAGCATTTCGGAGTCCTGCGTAATCTCCGAAGTGAAGCGCGCCTTGCCGAACGCCAGCCGCATCCGGCCCGCGCGCTTCAAACGGTAATCCTTGTTGTCCACCGAATAGGCGTAAATGCGCGTATGGTCGGGGTAGCTCTCGAAAAGCGAGCTCATGGCGTAGTGCGCGCCCAGTTTCAGCAGATCCACCTGCGCCGGCTGGACGAACTTCCCGTAAATCACGGCGCCGTTCGCGTGTTCCGGCAGATTGCTTTTGGCGAGCGCGAGCTTCTCGAGGAAACGGCGCTCGATCTCGCCTCCGAACAGCTCCTCGGCCAGTTGCACCACCCGCCCGGCATATTGGATCACCTGCACCGTCTCGATCCCGGACAGTTCGTCGAAAAACCAGCCGCAGCTGGTGTACATGAGCATGGCGTGGCGCTGCATCTCGAGCAGCTTCCAGATGGTCGCCCGGTCGCCCGCCTTGACGGCCTTGCGTCGGAAATTGGCGGCGGCGAAGCGCTCCCGGCTTTCCGCGCTCCGGTCCAGGATCACGTGAATATAGTTGTTGCGCGCGGCCCACGGGTCCTTGAAGAATCGCCCGGCCATCTTTTCGTAGCAGGCAGCGATTTCGTCGCGCAGCCAGTCCAGCGCCTGGCGCAGCGGGGCGCGCCATTCCTGGTTCCATTCGCCCCGGCCGCCCGAATTGCACCCGCAGTTGGCGCTCCAGCGCCCCACGCCATGCACGCAGCTCCAGGCGGTGTTTTCGAGGATCTCGGCCTCGTGCTCGGCGGGATGCAGCTCCAGGAATTCGCCATAGTTGGTGATCTTGGCCATGCCGCTGTTCTCGATCAGATCGAGCGCGTACGCCAGCCCCATGTCGCCGAACGCATGATGATGGCCGTAGGTTTCGCCGTCGGTGGCGATATGGGCCAGCTGCGGGCCCTCGCGCAGATCGGAAAATGCGTCGAGCAGGCGCTGGGCGAAGCGCGCTCCATCATTCAGAAGCCGCTCGAACGCCACGGCCTGCGAAACTGGTCCGTCGTAGAAAAACAAATTGATCGACCGCCCGGAGGCCAGCTTCTGTCGATAAGCGCGCGCCGGGTCGATCCGTTGGCCGGTGACATCGGCGCCGTCCATGGTTTTAGCCTGCGACGGCGCCAGAATCGTGAACTGGATGCCGTGCTGCGCCATGAGGTCCAGCGTTTCCAGATCCACCGCCGTTTCCGGCAGCCACATGCCTTCCGGATCGCGCCCGAAGCGGAAGCGGAAATCTTCAATGCCCCAAATGATCTGCGTCAGCTTGTCGCGCGCATTGGCGAGCGGCATGATCATGTGGTTGTAGCACTGCGCCAGCGCCGAGCCGTGGCCGGAAAATCGTTGGGCGCTCACGCGGTCGGCTTCGAGGATGGCCTGATACGTTTCCGGCGCCTTGTCCTTCATCCAGGAGAGCAGCGTCGGGCCGAAGTTGAAACTGAGCGCCGAATAGTTGCTGACGATTTTCGCGATGCGCCCCTGCGAATCCAGTATGCGCGCGGCGCTGTTGGGCGCGTAGCATTCGGCCGTGACGCGCTCGTTCCAGTCGTGATAAGGAGCCGCGGAATCTTGAAGCTCAATGGCTTCCAGCCACGGGTTTTCGCGAGGGGGCTGGTAGAAGTGGCCGTGAATGCAGAGGTAGCGGTTTTCGTTCACGCTCGATCAGGCATTCCAGTTCCGCGCCGATCCACGAGGTCAGAATAACACGCCCAAGCGCCTGCACTTTTCTGAGCCTCCGCTCTAGACGAAATCCGCTTCCTGCCGATGGATCTTACAGTAGCGGTTGGCGGCGGTTCCGCCGCCTGGCTCGCACGGTTACGGTGTGGAAGAGAATTTAATGGGTTGCACGTCACTGAATTATGCAGCCGGCCGCGAGTAACGCCACGTCAAAAGTAACAGATCGCAATTGTCGATGATATAGTTGAGAGTCACAAGCTAGGCTCATGCCCTTTCAGATTCAACCGGTTAAGGAATTCCTTGTCCGGCCTGCCCTGCCTGCGCCCATCGCTCGCATGAGCGACCTGGCATACAACGTTTTGTGGAGCTGGGATCACACCATACGGTCGCTGTTTCGCCGCCTGGATGCAGCGCTCTGGAAAAATTGCGGCCACAATCCGGTCTTAATGTTGGGCCGCGTTCCCCAAGCTACTTTGGAACGCGCCGCCGCCGATTCGCGCTTTCTGGCGGCTTACCGCAGAGCTTGTGATCGTTATTCCAGCTACTTGGAACGCTCGGAAACCTCTGACAGCCGGCTGATCGCGTATTTCTCCATGGAATACGGCATGGTGGAATGTATGCCGATCTATAGCGGCGGCTTAGGCGTTCTTTCGGGAGATCACTTGAAGGCCGCGAGCGACAGCGCTATCCCCTTGGTGGGGGTAGGGCTGTTGTACCAAAAGGGGTATTTGCAGCAGTCGCTCAATCCCGATGGCTGGCAGCAGGAACGCAATCCGGTGAACGATTTCTACACGCTGCCCGTGCGGCCGGTCCGGGATGAAGACGGTAAGGAGATCACCGTCAGCGTCCAAATGCCGGGCGGTCCGGTTTTCATCAAGATATGGAACATTGATGTGGGCCGCGTGAAGCTTTACCTGCTCGATACGAATATTCCGGAGAATCAACGCCCCGAAGATCGCGAAATCACCGCGCAGCTTTATGGCGGCGACAACATCACGCGCATCCGGCAGGAAATCGTGCTGGGAATCGGCGGGCTGCGCGCCTTGGACAAGCTGGGGCTGAAACCTACCGTCTGGCACATGAATGAGGGCCACTCCGCGTTCCTCGCCATCGAGCGGATTCGCCGTCTGATGAAGCAGCACAAGCTCACCTTCGAGGAAGCGTTTGAGGCTGTCCGGTCCAACGGTGTTTTCACCACGCACACCTCCGTGCCGGCCGGAATCGATCTGTTCGATCCCGGGCTGGTCTACGAATATTTCGGCGACTATTGCGCCGAGAGCGGCATTCCTTTTGAGAAGTTCCTGGCCCTCGGCCGCTTCCGTCCCGAAAATCACCACGAACCGTTCTCCATGGCCATCTCGGCCATTCAGACCTCGGCGTTCCGCAACGCGGTGAGCAGCCTGCATCGCCAGGTTTCACAGGAAATGTGGCAGGAATTGTGGCCCAAACTGCCGGTTTGGGAGGTTCCGATCACCTCCGTCACCAACGGCGTGCACCTTCTGACCTGGCTCAACGGCGATCTGGCGCAGCTTTACGACCAGCATTTGCAACCGGACTGGCGAGAGCGCAATTCAGACCCGCGGATCTGGGATCTGATCGAGGATATTCCACCGCAGGAGCTGTGGGAGGCGCATCGCCGCCGCAAACGCTATCTGGTTTCTTTTGTTCGTGATCGAGTGGTCGCCGCAGCCGTGTCCCGCAAGGCGCCGGCCTCGGAACAGCGCCGCCTGGCTGAGGTCTTGGATCCCGACACCCTCACCATCGGTTTTGCCCGCCGTTTTGCCACTTATAAGCGCGCTACGCTGCTGTTTCGCGACACCGAGCGCTTGAAGCGGCTGCTCACTCATGCGGAGCGCCCCGTGCAGGTCGTGATCGCCGGCAAAGCGCACCCGCGGGATCTGCCGGGCAAGACGCTGATCCGCGAAATCGTGCAGCTTTCCCGTGCGCCGGAGATCGCCAAACATATCGTTTTTGTCGAAGACTACAGCATCGAAGTCGCGCGCGAATTGGTGCAAGGTGTGGATTTGTGGCTCAACACGCCGCGTCGCGGCGAAGAAGCCTGCGGAACCAGCGGCATGAAAGCCGGCATCAACGGCGTCCTGAACCTCAGCATCCTGGACGGATGGTTTGACGAGGGGTTTGAAATCTCGGGCGGCTGGGCCATCGGGGATCGGGAGCCGTACTCCGAAGACCAGGACGAAATTCACGCCCGCGCCATCTACTCGATGCTCGAAAATGAAATCGTTCCCATGTATTACCAGGACCGCGAAGGTGGTGTCCCGGTGGAATGGATGCGGCGCGTTAAGCAATCCCTGACGCATTTGAGCTACCAGTTCAACTCCGGACGTATGCTCGCCGAGTATCAGACCCAGCTTTACGAACCGGCCCATCACGGGTACCTCGACGTTTCGCGCGACGGCTTCCAGCCGGCCCACGACCGCGCTCGTTGGAACCAGCGCGTTCAAGAGGTGTGGAACAAAGTCGGTTTTACCGAAATCGGACCCGGACCCGACATCTCCGTTCTGACCGGCCTCCCCATTCCAGTGCGCGCCAAAGTCAACCTGGCGGGGCTGTCGCCCGAAGATGTCCGGGTGGAGGCTGTGGTCGGGCGCATCGGCGTCAACGGTAACTTGGAGGAAACACAGGTAATGACCCTCCCGGCGGCGGAGCAATCCGGTACCGAATATGTGTTCTTAAAAGAGTTCGTTCCGCATCAAACAGGCAGGTTAGGGTATTCTTTACGAATCAGTCCAAATCACTACGAGGATCCCCTCACCCGGCCTTGTAACTCATTGTTGAAATGGAGTGCAGATTGAATGTGGTATCGCCAAACCCTTAGTACTGACATGAAAATGTCACGGGATCATGGTGAGATTTCAGTAGCTTCTGGGATTGATTCGTGGTACATAGTTATTTAGGCGCAAGCGGGACAACGTCTTTCCAGCTTTAGCCGGTTCCCGCAACTATCCTCCGCATTGATCCTCAAGCTCAACCAGCAGTGGACCTGTGCCGAATACCTTGACTTGTAAAGTTGCGAGAGCGCCAGATCCAGGAGTCGATTTTCTACATGGACGACGACCGTAAGTACCGACAGCGGGGCTACATGGATAGCAATGGCAACGGCAATGGGTCGCGGGACCGTCCCTTTCAAGACCGCCCCAAACCCTCCGGCCCCCGCCCGCCCATTGACGTCACCGGCCCCCGCCTCCCCCGCCTTTTACAAAACGTGGTTGCGGCGCGCTGTTTCAACTGCTCCACGGCTCTTTCCCCGGACGTCGATTGGAAAGGGAAATGCCCGAAGTGCGCCGCCGAGCTGCATTGCTGCAAACAATGCGCCCATTTTGAGCCTTCCACGCGCTTTCAATGCCTGAAACCGGTTCCGGTGCGGATCGCGGTGAAGGACCAGACCAACGAATGCGAGTTTTTCAAGCCGCGCGTGACGGTGGCGCGCGACGCCGCTCCGGCGTCGAATCAAGCGGCGGCGGCCCAGGCTCAGCAGCCTCCGCGGACGCCGAACGACGCCCGCGCGGCGTTTGACAATCTCTTTAAGAAACCCCAGTAGCGACCGGCCCGATCAGAAAATCGAGCGCCTTCGCAATATAATCTTTCAATTCGGACCGTTTCACTATCGCGTCCAAAAAACCGTGCTGGAGCAGGAACTCGCTGGTCTGGAATCCGGCCGGGAGCTTTTGCCGGATGGTCTGTTCGATCACGCGCGGCCCGGCGAATCCGATTTGCGCGCCGGGTTCGGCGACATTCAAATCGCCGAGCATCGCGAAACTGGCTGTGACGCCGCCGGTGGTGGGGTCCGTCAGGATGCTGATGTAGGGAACGCGCGCGTCGTCCAGCCGCATCAGGGCCGCCGAAATCTTTCCCATTTGCATCAGGCTCACGGCGCCCTCCTGCATGCGCGCGCCGCCCGACGCCGAGACGATGATCAAGGGGATTTTTTGGTCGAGCGAACGCTCAATGGCGCGCGTGATCACTTCGCCCACCACGGTGCCCATGCTGCCGCCCACGAACTTCAATTCCATGGCGCAGATGTGAACGCGCCGGCCGTTCAGATGGCCTGCAGCGGAGATGATGGCGTCGCGCAGGCTGGTCGCTTCGCGCGACGCAGCAAGGCGATCGGGATATTTCTTGGCGTCGACGAAGTGCAGCGGATCGGTGGATGCGAGGCGCTGATCGAACTGCTCGAACACGCCGTTGTCAAAGAGCAAGGCCAGCCGCGCGCGGGCGTCCAGACGCTCGTGATGGCCGCACTTGGGGCAAACCTGCTGATTGTCCTCCAGCGCTTTCCGCCAAACGATCTGGCCGCAGTGGCCGCATTTCAGCCACAGCCCTTCGGTGCGGACGCGCTTTTCGCCCTCCTCGGGTTTGAGGGCGGGTTTGTCTCGAGTGAACCAAGCCATTCAACTTTCAGTATAGGGACTATCAATCATCTCCAGCGGCGGCGAACACCCAGGCATATGTCTTGACAAAATGTCATGTTAGATATAATCTAAACAGCGGATGGAAGCCGAGGCGATCAAACGGTCCCTGGAGCGCAGCGGATTGCGATGCACTCCGCAACGCTTTGCCGTCATGGCGTTCCTGCTGGAACAAACCCGGCTGAAACACACCGGACACCCCACGGCGGCGGAGATCTTCGAAGCCGTGAATCGCGTGGATCCGCGCTCTTCGCGCGCCACCACGTATAACAATCTCCGCGACCTGGTTGAGGCTGGCCTGGTGCGCGAAGTGGCGGTGGAGGGCCGCGCCGCGCGCTTCGACGCCAAGGGTATGCGCCATCACCACTTCATCTGCGACCGTTGCGGCAACGTCGAGGATCTGGAGTGGTACGACGTTCCGAGGCCTGCCTCGGGCTCACTGGGCAAGCGGGTGCTGCGCGAATGCGAGCTCATTTTCCGGGGGCTCTGCGCGAAATGCGCGCGGCGGCGCGCCTCCCAATAAATATCGTAATTCGAAGGAAAGGACGAAACAGATGGAAAAAAATTTCACCGGGGCAGAGGCGGTTCTGCCCAATACGGAGCAAAGCATCTCGGGAGCGGCGCAGTGCCCGGTAACGGGCACCACACCTCGCAGGCATACCGTAGCCGGAGCGCCCACCAATGCGGCCTGGTGGCCGGATCAGTTGAATCTCAGGATCCTGCACCAGAACTCTTCGCTTTGCGATCCGATGGCGAAGGAGTTCAATTACGCGAAAGAATTCAAGACGCTGGACCTGGACGCGGTCATCCAGGATCTGCATGCGGTGATGACCAACTCGCAGCCCTGGTGGCCGGCCGACTTTGGGCACTATGGGCCGCTTTTCATTCGCATGGCATGGCACAGCGCGGGCACCTACCGCATCGGCGACGGCCGCGGCGGCGCGGGCTATGGCACACAGCGTTTTGCTCCCCTCAATAGCTGGCCCGATAACGCCAATCTCGACAAGGCCCGCCGCTTGCTCTGGCCCGTCAAGCAGAAATACGGCAAGAAAATCTCCTGGGCCGACTTGATGATACTGGCCGGCAACGTGGCCTTGGAATCGATGGGGTTCAAGACTTTCGGTTTCGCCGGCGGCCGCGCGGACGTGTGGGAGCCGCAAGACGACATTTTCTGGGGGCCTGAGGCCAAGTGGCTGGGCGACGAGCGCTACACCGGCGACCGCCAGCTCGACAATCCTCTGGGCGCGGTTCAGATGGGCCTGATTTACGTGAATCCCGAAGGACCCAACGGGAAGCCCGATCCGCTGGCCGCGGCGCGGGACATCCGCGAGACGTTCGCCCGCATGGCGATGAATGATGAGGAGACCGTGGCCCTCATTGCCGGAGGTCACACGTTCGGTAAAACTCACGGCGCCGCCGACGCAGGCAAGTATGTCGGCCCCGAACCCGAGGGCGCGCTGATCGAGGAGCAAGGCCTGGGCTGGAAAAACAGCTTCGGCAACGGCCACGGCGCTCACGCGATCACCAGCGGCATCGAGGTCACCTGGACCACCACTCCCGTAAAATGGAGCAACAACTTCTTCGATAACCTGTTCAAATACGAGTGGGAACTGACCAAGAGCCCGGCCGGCGCCTTCCAGTGGACACCCAAGAACGGGGCAGCCAACGGCACCGTTCCCGACGCGCACGATAAATCGAAGAAGATCGCCCCCGGCATGCTCACGACGGACCTGGCGTTGAAGATGGACCCCATCTACGCGCCGATCTCAAAGCGCTTCCATGAGCATCCGGAGGAACTCGCCGACGCTTTCGCCAAGGCGTGGTTTAAGCTCACGCACCGCGACATGGGGCCCATCTCGCGCTACCTTGGCAAGCTCGTCCCGAAAGAACCGCAGATCTGGCAAGACCCGGTTCCGGCCGTCGATCACGAATTAGTCGGCGAGCAGGACATTGCCGCCCTCAAGGCCAAGATCCTCGCATCGGGCTTGTCCACCTCGCAACTGGTCGCAACCGCCTGGGCCTCGGCTTCGACCTTCCGCGGCTCCGACAAGCGCGGCGGGGCGAACGGAGCGCGCATCAGCCTCGCGCCGCAAAAGGATTGGGAAGTGAACCAGCCGGCCGAGCTGGCCAAGACCCTCGACAAGCTGCGGGCGATCCAAAAGGAGTTCAACAGCTCGCAGTCCGGCAAGAAAAAGGTGTCGCTTGCGGACCTCATCGTTCTGGGCGGCGACGCGGCCATTGAGGACGCCGCGAAAAAGGCCGGGCACAGCGTCAAGATTCCGTTCTCGCCGGGCCGCACGGATGCCACGCAGGAGCAGACCGACGTGCATTCGTTCGCGGTGCTGGAGCCCGTCGCCGACGGATTCCGCAACTACGTGAAGAACGGGAATCCGAGACCCGCCGAGGAGCTGCTGATCGATCGGGCGCAGTTGCTGAAGCTGACGGCCCCCGAGATGACGGTTCTGGTCGGCGGCCTGCGCGCGCTGAATGCGAACTTCGGACAGTCCAAGCACGGCGTGTTCACGGGCCGGCCCGGGACGCTGACGAACGATTTCTTCGTCAACCTGCTCGACATGAATACCAAGTGGCAGCCCTCTTCGGCGGCGGGCGTGTACGAAGGCCGCGATCGCGCCACCGACCAGGTGAAGTGGACCGGCACGCGCGTCGACCTGGTGTTCGGTTCCAACTCGCAGCTCCGTGCCATCGCCGAAGTCTACGCCTGCGCTGACGCCAAAGAGACGTTCGTGAAAGACTTCGCGGCGGCGTGGGGCAAAGTAATGAATCTGGATCGCTACGACCTGGTCTCCGCCTAATTAGTCGTTAAAACCCAAGGGCGTCGGCTTCAGCGGCGCCTTTTTTCATTTGACGATCTCTGAATACCACGATCGGGGTATTCTTGCGTCCAACTAAACTGGTTACTCGAAAACTCTTCCATCGTGTGATTCCGCTGAGTCGTTAATCGAGCATATTAGTGACTACAAAGGAGCAAGACACCATGTCCCCAGCCAGTGCTGCACAACCGAGCGCCGAGCAGACCTCCGACAAGAATGCGATCCGTCCGTTTCGCGTGAATGTTCCCGAAGAGCAACTCACCGAATTGCGCAGGCGCATCAACGCAACCATTTGGCCCGAGCGGGAAACGGTCGCGGATGCGTCGCAGGGCGTACAACTCGCAACCATTCAGGCGCTGGCGCGCTATTGGGCGACTGATTACGACTGGCGCAAGATCGAGGCCAAACTGAACGCCCTGCCGCAATTCATCACTGAGATCGATGGGCTCGACATTCATTTCATTCACGTCCGTTCCAAACACGAAGACGCGCTGCCGCTGATCGTTACGCACGGATGGCCCGGTTCGATCACCGAACAGATGAAGATCATCGATCCGCTGACCAATCCCACCGCGCACGGCGGAAATGCGTCCGACGCGTTCCATGTCGTGATTCCGTCCATGCCCGGCTATGGTTTTTCCGGCAAGCCGGCCACCACCGGCTGGGATCCTGCCCACATTGCACGTGCCTGGACCGTGCTGATGAAGCGCCTGGGATACACTAAATTCGTCGCGCAGGGCGGCGATTGGGGTGCGGTCATCACGGAGCTCATGGGCGTCCAGGCGCCGCCGGAACTGCTCGGCATCCACGTCAACATGCCTGGCGCGGTTCCGCCTGAAATTGACAAGGCGGCATCCACCGGTGCTCCCATGCCGGATGGTCTTTCACCTGAGGAGAAACTCGCTTTCGAGCGGCTGCAATTCGTCTACAGCAAAGGTGTCGCCTACGGCTACCAGATGGGGCTCAGACCGCAGACGCTGTACGGAATTGCGGATTCCCCCGTCGGCCTGGCTGCCTATTTTCTGGACCATGATGCATGGAGCTACGAGCTGATCTCACGCGCCTTCGCCGGAGGCAGCGAAGGCCTCACCCGGGACGATGTCCTCGACAACGTCACGGTCGCCTGGTTGACGAACACGGCGATTTCCGGAGCCCGCCTCTACTGGGAAAACAAATTCGGGTACTTCAGTGTCAAGGGCGTTTCCATCCCGGTTGCCGTAAGCTCCTTTCCGGACGAGATCGATCTGTGCCCGCGCAGTTGGGCGGAGCGTGCGTATCCCAAACTGATCCATTACAACCAGCTCCCCAAGGGCGGCCACTTCGCGGCCTGGGAACAGCCGAAACTCTTTTCAGAAGAGCTTCGCGCGGGCTTCCGATCGCTGCGGTAGCACAGAGGAGGAAATGCGCCATGTCTGACCCTTCCCAGTTCAACACTTCGCAGTTCAAGACGGACCGCACCCATCCAGGCCGGTGGACGATCACCTTCAGCAACCCGCCGATCAACGTCTTTGTTCCCGAAACGATCGTCGAATTAGGAGCGCTGATGACCAGCCTCGAGGCGGACCCGTCCGTGAAGGTGGTGGTGTTCGAGTCCGCCAATCCCGAGTTTTTCATCGCCCACCTCGACGTAGGCAAGGCGGCTCAACGGCCCGAGGTGCTGGGCCTTTGGCGCGACCTGGTGCTGCGCATCTCGTCCACGCCAGTGGTCAGCATCGCCAAGATTCGCGGCCGCACGCGCGGCATCGGTAACGAGTTTGTGCTGGCCTGCGACATGCGCTTCGCCGGCCGGCAGAGCGCCCTGTTCGGCAACCCCGAGGTCGGCGTCGGACTGGTCCCGGGAGGCGGAGCGCTGGAATGGCTCCCGCGCCTGGTCGGCCGCTCGCGCGCGCTTGAGATCGTGCTCAGCGGAGACGATTTCGATGCGGATATCGCCGAGCGCTATGCCTGGGTGAACCGCGCCCTGGACGATGCCGATCTCGACTCGTTTGTCGATTCTCTGGTCCGGCGTCTGGCCTCGTTCGACCACGAAACGCTGGCCGCCGCGAAGGCCCAGGTCAATCGGTTTGGGAGGCCGACGGCTAGCGAGATTCAGTCAAGCATCGACCTGTTCTTCCCGCTGCTGGCCTTGCCCGGTGCGCAAGCGCGCCGTGCCAAGATCCGCGATATCGGTTACGGCGTTCCGAGCGACTTCGAACTGAACTTCGGCCGCTACCTGCCTGCGTTCGGGCCGGCGGACGACGATGACACCGATAAGCGGCCCGGCTGACCGTAGCGCAATCTCCAGGCCCTTCCGCGCGCACCTGATAATCTAATTATTTGGCACGTCTTCGCGTTGTTGCGTACGATTGACAATGACGTGTACGATTGACAAAGGCAGCCCGGGATGGCTTAACGCAGGGCGCTGAAAGCAAGGAGAAACCATGATGAAACTGGCGAAAGCGGCGTTGCTTTTCACCCTCGCGGCGATGGCGGCCTGGGCCCAGGTCAATATAGGCGAACAGAAGCCCGAGCCGAGCCTGCCCTTCACCATGACTACGGTGGCGAACTTTGAGCTGCCCTGGCGGATAGCCTTCCTGCCCGATGGCCGCATGCTGGTCACCGAGAAGATCGGGCCCATTTGGCTCGTTGCTCAGGACGGCCAGAAGAGCCTGGTGAATAATACGCCCGCCGTCTATTGGCAGGGCCAGAGCGGCATGTTTGGCGTCTTCCTGTCGCCGACCTACGCGGCCGACCAACGTATCTATCTCACCTATTCCGAACCGGGCGACTACGGCGGGGGTCTGGTGCTGGCTCGCGCCAAGCTGAACACCGCCGGCCGTGGCGGGCCGGGCACCACAGGTCCCGTAGCCAGGCTCGAAAACCTGGAAGTGCTGTGGCGCCAGTTGCCCAAGGGAAAGGGCGGCCAGGAAGGCGCACAGATCGCCTTCGCTCCCGACGGCCAATCTCTGTTCCTCACGGTGGGCGACCGCCAGCGCTTCACGCCGGCGCAAGATCCGAACCAGCCGGAAGGCAAGATCCTGCACCTGACGCTGGACGGCAAGCCCTCGCCGGATAATCCCAACTACGGAAAAACCGGCGCTTCCACCATTCCGCTCATCGATCCGCCGCGGAACACCGAAGCCGCGAAGACCGCGCCGGTGGTGAGCACCTACACGTTCACCGCCCCGAACATGACGCCCGCCGAAACCTGGGCCAGCGGATTCCGGACGCCTTACGGCCTGGCGTTTTCACCCGCCGGCGAATTGTGGGAGGTGGAGCACGGCCCGCGCGGCGGGGACGAGCTGAACCTGATCGTGAAGGGAAAGAATTACGGCTGGCCGCTGGTCTCGTTCGGCAACAACTACGACGGCGTGCCGATCCCGAAGCCCGATACGCGCCCCGATCTGGCGATGCCCGTGCTTTATTGGGCGCCGGTGATCGCGCCCGGCAACCTGATGTTCTATCACGGCACCCAGACCTTCCCGCAGTGGAACGGCAACGGCTTCGTCAGCGGCCTGGGTACCAGGTCGCTCAACCGCATCATCTTTGACGGCCATGGCGGCGCAAAAACCGCCGAGCGCTGGGAGGTGGGCAAGCGCATTCGCGACGTGGAGGAAGGTCCCGATGGATCGCTGTGGATGCTCGAAGACGCCGACCCCGGCGCCCTGATCCATGTGACGCCGTCCGCAGCCACCAGTTCGCGTTAGGTGGACAATAAGCGGAGAGGTGACTTTATGAGGATGATCCGATTCGGTGTTCTGTTGCTTGCCGCGCTTCCGGTGGTGCCGCAGGACAAGGGCTCGCTGCCGCCGGACATTAACCCGGTGACGCTTTCGCGTCTGCCGCCGGTCACCGCCGCGGACCTGGACGAAGCGGGGCAGCGTCTGCTGGCCGCCAGGAGCAACTTCAAGCCGGGGCCGGGGCCGACACACGTCTCCGCCTACAGCCCGCGCGAGATCGATCTGGGCATTCCGACCGGTGAGAAGAGCCCGGTAGGCGCGCGATACTTTCAACTCGCGGTTCTGATCACGGCCCGGGAGATCGACCAGCAATTCGAATGGACCATGCACGAGCCGTACGGGCAGCGGCAAGGACTGGAGCAGGCGGTCATCGATGTCGTCAAGTACAACAAGGACACCACGGGACTATCCGATAAGGACGCGACGCTGATCACCTTCGGGCGCGCGCTGTTTCGCGAACATCACGTGAGTAGCGAGCTGTGGGCCAGGATGGTCAGCGATTTCGGGCGTCAGCGCACCGTCCAGCTCATGATGATCATGGGCGAATACTTCAAGGCGGGCATTATGCTGGATGCCGTGGACCAGCATCTTCCGCCGGGGCGCGAGGCATTGCTGCCGCTGAAGAGATAACCGAGACGTCCCTACTTCGGATACGGATGGCCGCGCAGCGTGGTGAGTGCGCGATAAATCTGCTCGGCCAGAACCACGCGGGCCAGCTCGTGCGGCAGGGTCATCGCCGAAAGCGCAAGCAGCAGGGTGCCCGGTTGCTTCCAGGCCGCGGGAGGGCCGCTCGCGCCGCCCAGCAGGAAGACCAGGTCGCGGGCATGCAGTTCGGCCTGGCCCACCAGTTGCGCGAATGCGGCGGAATCCATCGCGCGGCCGGCCGGATCCAGCAGGATTTTGGTCGCGCTGGGATGCTTGGCCCAGGGATCGAAGCGCGCCGGCGCGATCTCGCGCATTTCGCAGCGCCCGAAGCGCGTGGAGCGCAGGATGAACTCCTGGGCCATGCGATTGGCGTTCGGATCGCGAGGTTTTCCGACATAGTAGACTAAGATCTTCATCGAATACGGTACTCTAAGTAAATATGGCAGGCCTCGCGGCCAAATTCCTACCCCGCGAATTGCTCATCCACACGCCGGATGGGGCGACGCGTCCGCTGGCGCTGGAGCGTGAGCGCTACTCGCTGGGCCGTTCCAGCGCGAATGAGCTGTGTTATCCCGAAGACGCGGGGCTTTCGCGCCAGCATCTGGCGCTCGAACGCGACGGCGACACCTGGGTGGTTCGCGACCTGGGCAGCAAGAACGGAACGTTCGTCAACGGCGTCCGGATCACCAGCCCCTACCCGCTGAGTAAGAACGATCGCGTAACGGCCGGGCACATCGCGCTCGATTTCGCTGAAAACTCGCTGCCTCCCATGAGCGATCATACGGTGGTCTTCATTGAAGGCGCCGCTGCCACCAGCACTACTTCCACCACGGTGGCCACCAGCCTCAAGGGCGTGCTCAGCCAGGACGACAAGCTGGAGGGAACGCCGCAAATGCGCGCCCTGATTCGCGCCGGGCGTGAGCTGGCCGGGAACATGCCGCTCGGGGAGCTGTTCAAGCTGATCATGAACCTTTCGGTGGAAGCGGTGGGCGCGACGCGCGGCGTGCTGATGACCCTGGAAGGCAAGGAGCTGGTGCCGCAGGCGGCGCTGGGCGAGGGGTTCCGCATCAGCAACACGGTGCGCGACCGCGTGATCAAGGAGAAGACCTCGCTGCTGGTGCGCGACGCGCGCCTGGACGAAGCCTTCGCCGACCGCATGAGCATCGTGCAGCAGCAGATTCGCAGCATGCTGGCCGTGCCGCTGCAAACCGACGACCGCGTCATCGGGTTGATCTACCTGGATTCCCCGCACTTCATCCATGAATTCACCAAGGACGATCTGAGCCTGCTGACTGTGATGGCGAACGTGGCGGCCATCCGCATCGAGCACACGCGGCTGGCGGAAGTGGAACAGACCGAGCGCCTGCACGCCAAGGAGCTCGACCAGGCGGCCGATATCCAGCGTGGCTTGCTTCCGGTGAAGTCGCCGGATGTGCCGGGCGTGGATCTGGCCGGATACAATGCGGCCTGCCGGACCGTGGGCGGCGACTACTACGATTTCCTGCCGTATCCCGACGGGCGCGTCGGACTGCTCGTCGGCGATGTGGCGGGCAAGGGAATGCCGGCGGCGCTGCTGATGTCGAGTTTGCAGGCGCGCGTGCAGGTGCTGTTCGACGATCCCACCAATCTGGCCGCCCTGGTGACGCGGCTGAACCGCATCATTTCGACCAACTGTCCTTCCAACCGGTTCATCACGTTTTTCATCGGCGTACTGGATCCCAAGACCGGGGTGCTCGATTACGTCAACGCCGGCCACAATCCGCCGCTGGTGGCGCATGCCGACGGCTCGGTGGACAAGTTGGGAGGCACCGGATTGATTCTGGGCATTTTGCCCAGCGCCACCTATCAACAGGGAACATGCAAAATGGATCCGGGCGACGTGGTGGTGCTGTTCAGCGACGGAGTGACCGAGGCCGCGCGCCAGAGCACCGACGAAGAGTTTGGCGAGGATCGGCTGGCTGAGGTTCTGCCGAGCTTACGCGATCAAAGCGCCGAATCGATCATTCAATCCATCAACCACGCTGTCGATGAGTTCACGGCCGGAGCGCCGCCCGCCGACGACATCACGCTGGTGGTGGCCAAGCGGCTGGCGATTTAACTCAGCGCGGCGAACCAGGCAGCGGATGAATTTTGGCGTTCAGCAGAGCGCCGCCGAACTCCGTCATTTCCCCTGCTTTTCGGCCCGGCGAGGGCAGCAGGCGCACGGCCAGCGGCTTGTTCCACTTGAACGCGAGCGTGGCCACGTCGCCGATGATGCGCGCGATGGCGTCCTCCGACGTATCGCCCGCGAGCGGCACGGTATCCACGCCCCCGGCGCACACGGCCGAATAAGCCAGGATCGAATCCAGGCCATAGGTGCCCTCGGTCCAGCGGCGCGCCAGCAGCGCGTCTTCGAGCACCGGAACCATCAGCCCCGAATAGCCGGTATGCTTGACCTCCACCGCCTGCACGGCGCGTGTGATGATGCCGGAAGCGGTCTCGGTACCGGGCGAGCCGAAGGGCGCGCCGGTGAACGCCTCGATGGCTGCGCCAATGGAGACCTGGGCGCTGGGCGCGGGCGTGGGATCGATGCCGGCGTAGGTCCAGCCGCTCGCGGCCGCTTCCTTCATGGCAACCGCTTCGACGGCGCGGGCATGAACGGAAAGCGCGGCCTGAAGCGCCTTGGTGGCCGCGTGCGGCTCGTGCTCATGCGCGAAAACATCCGCAACCACGTTGGCCGCTTCGAATCCGATGGCGAAGCTGCGGGGTCCGCCGCCCGGGTGCCAGGCGCCGGGATAAAACGGCCCGTAGGGTTTCAGCATGGCGATCGCGGCGAAGTTGAAGTTGCCTTGACCGTGCGGGCTGCGCTCGCCGACAGTTTTGATCACGCGCGCGGCCTGGCGCACGGCGTTCCAATGGATGCCGTCGTCCGACGCCGTGACGAGATTGGCGCCCAGGCGGTTGCCGGGTATCGACAGCACCTCGCTCAAAAGATCGGCCGCTTGCGGGTTGTCGTCATCCTTCAGCATTGCCGGGCCGATGTTGGGGTTGAATTGGAGCTTGCCCGCCAGATCGTCGATCGAGCGCAGCAGCTTCAGCGCGTCGGCGCGGCTCATGCCTCGCGTGTATTCGGGAAACGGCTGGGTGGAGATCCGAATGCCCTGCACTTCGTAGCCCGCGGCTGTGATTGCATCGCGCACGCGGCTCAAAAACTTGGCGGCTTCCTCGATCTGCGCCGGATACGATTTCGCATCGATGGTGATGAAGCCGGTGATGGCGCGGACTTTGGGTTTCGAAGACCGTGGCGCGTCGGCCGAGCGGAGGAGCGGAGCCGCGATCCAGGCCAGGAGCGCAGCGGCCGCGAGCAAACGTTTGATCATCTCGCTATTTTCCGCTTTTTGAGCCACTGAAAAATTCGCGGCCACAGATTCTCCATTTCGACGGGCGTGAAGCCGTGGCCGCCGCCGGGAACCGTGATCAGCTCGGCATCGTCGCCGGCGCTCTTCAGCGCCTTCACCAGCGCGACGCTTTGTTCATGCGGAACCGTCGCGTCGGCGTCGCCGTGCAGCACAAGAATCGGCGGGAGACCCTTGCGGACATAGGTGATGGGCGAAACGCGGCGCGCGAGCGCCATGCGGTCGGGCTGCTCGGGAATCCATGCGGCGGTGTAAGGCTGTTGATGAGCGCCGGTGAGCTGATCGGCAACGTCGGCGATGCCGAAGAAATCGATCACGGCGGCGATTTTGGTGACCGGCCCGAGATCGGCCGAGGCCGGCGTCAGCGCGGTCATCAGCGCCAGATGGCCGCCGGCGGAACCGCCCATCGCGACGATGCGCTTCGGGTCCACCTTGTATTCGGCGGCGTGGTCATGAAACCATTGCGCGGCTTTGAGTGCGTCAGTGACCGCGGCAGGCGCGGGCGCCGACCGTGCCAGCCGATACTCGACGTTCGCCACCACCATGCCCTGCCGCACGAACGGCAGGCAGAACAGATTGAGCATGTCCTCCTTGGCGCCTTCCACCCAGCCGCCGCCGTGGATCACGATGACGCCGGGACGGTCGGCCAGCGAGGGTGCGCTGGGTTGCAGAATATCGAGGACGGTTTCGGGATAACGGTCGTAATGGATATTGGCCCGGATCTGGTAATCGTGAGTCTGCGCGGGAGATGCCATGGCGAGCCATAATAAAGCGGAAGGCACGATGCAACGGCTCACGATCCTCATTTTACTGTGCGCGGCGGCGTTGGCTAGCGATTTCGATCCACCCGTCGGCATGAAATTCCGCTCGCCGGATCTGAAGCTCGGCCCTAAGGGTGCGGCGATATTGTTTGGAGCCTCGAAAACGCAGGCCGCGGAGCTGGAGGCGCGTCGCGAGGCTTTTCAAAAACTCGGCGTGGATGCGCAAACGCTCAACGGGCCGGGGTCGGGCTGGTTCGTGCTGGACGCCAAGGGCGTGATCGTCGCGAAGTATCTGGATGGGCCCTATACGCCCGCCGCGATCCTGGTTCACCAGTTCGGCTGGACGCCGCCGAACACGACGCAAGTGGAAAGCAGACAGCTAACGGCGACGATCGGGGTGAGCGACTCCACGGCTGCTCCGGGCGAGCGCGTGGCGCTGACCATCGATGTGGATCTCGCGCCCAACATGCACGTCTATGCGCCGGGCGTCGAAGGCTACATTCCGATCGATTGGAAAATGGAGGCTTCGAGCGCGGCCCAGGCGCACGCGCCGGTATTTCCTCGCGCTGAGAAGCTGTATTTGAAGGCCATCGACGAAACCGTTCCGGCGTTTCGCAATCATTTCCGCCTGATTCGCGACGTGACGATCGGAGCCGGGAGCGCCGGGATGCTCACTCTCTCGGGAACGCTGCGTTACCAGGCCTGCGACGATCGCGTTTGCTATATCCCGCAGACGCTGCACCTGAACTGGACTCTCGACAGTCGCCGCTAAAAATCCAGCTCGCGCACCACGCCCGCCGTCCCTTTCTTCAGGTCAGGCTGATTCGTGTAGTAGACCGTCACCGGATACGGCTTCTGCGGGCCGCAGCTAAAGTCGTGCGCGTCTTCGCCGGCATGTTTGATGCGTACCCGCTTCGGATCGGGAATATCGAAAATCATGATCGCGCTGCCCACCTGGACATAAAACTGCAGCGACTCACCGTCGCATTCCAGTTTCTGTGCGATTCCTTCGGCATGATTCAGATGCTCGTCAGGTTTTGCGGGAATGGTGATTTCGTGCACCTCCGAAGCCGGTGCGGGGCGGCGCGCGAGCGTGGGCGGCCCGGGGTCGGCGTCGTTTTTCCCGGCCTGCATCGAGTCAATGACTTTAAGGATCGAATCGGCGTGCTCCGATTCCTCCGGACTCTTGGCCCACTTCTTGGCTAATTCGGCATTCTGGCGAGCGCCGTCCAGGCGGCCGGACTGGAGTTCGGCAAAGGCCAGCGCCATGAAAAGGGACGGCGCCTGGTCGGGATTCACTTTCTTGATCTGGTGAAGCTCGTCGACGGCCTCGGTGTAGTTGTGCTGATTCACCAGCGCCACCCCCAGGCGAATGCGCGCGTCGATGAAATCGGGCTTCAGCTCGACTGCGCGGCGCAGGATGGGGACGACCTCCTTGCTCGCGGCCGACGCGTGCATTTCGAGCGCCGCGTAGTCCAGGCACATCTGAGCGCTCTTGCTTCCAGCGGCAAAGGCCTGGGCAAAATGGCCGCGGGCGGATTCCAAATTGTTCTGCGCCAGGTCCAGGTAGCCCAGCGATTCCTTTCACATCCGGGTTGCCGGGGTTATCTTTCGCCAACTGTTCGTAAGCCGCGCGCGCTTCAGTCGGTTTGTGAACGAAGGACAGCAGGTCCGCGAGGATCAGGCCGATATCGAGCGGGGACGCCGCGGAGACTTGCGGATCTTCGGCGGACTTCTCCAGCTTCACGTCAAAAAGAGCCGCGTAGAACCGGTTGCCGTGGATATATTGATCCAGATCGCGCGCGACGTCCTTGGCGCCCTTGCCGTAAACGCTCAGGAAAGCGTGCACCGTATCCTGCCCGCTGTCAACGCAAAGTAGAAATGTCCTATTCCCTGCAAAGTAGAATTGTCCGGTTTTGACCTAGCCGGCGGAGAGTGCATGTTAGTTTGATTTCGA